>Ga0157375_10000141_pt1 | contig 72136 bp, 59 predicted proteins | sample M35metaG_FD_115311 | JGI IMG/M metagenome (GOLD analysis project Ga0157375, IMG submission 115311) | Miscanthus rhizosphere microbial communities from Kellogg Biological Station, Michigan, USA - M3-5 metaG | ecosystem: Host-associated > Plants > Roots > Rhizosphere > Soil | place: USA: Michigan...
AGTATTTTTATTATTTTTGTCCTGAATTTAAAAACATATATTTTGAATATAACGATTGTAGGTACAGCTTATGTAGGATTAGTTACAGAAACTACCCTGGCAGAACTTGGCAATTCAGTCTACCATGCAGATATTGATCAAAAGAAAGTAGAAGGTATGAAAAACGGCGTTGTTCCCATCTATGAGCCGAACCTTGAAGAAATGTTCTTAAGAAACATCCAAGCTGAAAGATTATTTTTCACTACCAATTTAAAAGAAGCGCTTGACAAAAGCGAAGTGGTGTATCTTGCTTTACCGACACCTCCGGGTGAAGACGGTTCCGCAGACCTTTCATACGTGATCAACGTTGCCAACAACATTGGAGAAATGATGACGGAATATAAGGTTATCGTGAATAAAAGCACCGTTCCTGTAGGAACTGCCGACAAGGTAAGAGAGGTTATTTCTTCTAAAACAGAAATTCCTTTCGATGTCGTTTCAAATCCTGAATTTTTAAGAGAAGGTTTTGCTGTAGAAGACTCGATGAATCCTTCAAGAGTGGTTGTAGGAGCGAGTTCTGAAAAAGCGCAAAACATTATGGCTAAAATTTATCAGCCATTCACAAATACAGGTATTCCTATTATATTTATGGATGAGAAATCATCTGAGCTTACAAAATATGCTGCCAACTCATTCTTAGCTGTAAAAATTACATTTATGAATGAAATCGCTAACTACTGTGAAAAAGTAGGCGCAGATGTAGATAAAGTAAGACTTGGAATGGGAAGTGATGACAGAATCGGTCACAGATTCTTATTTCCGGGAATCGGATACGGCGGAAGCTGTTTCCCCAAAGATGTGAAAGCTTTAATTAAATCAGGAAAGCAGGAAGATTTCAACTTCCAGATCTTGGAAGCTACAGAAAATGTAAATACAAATCAAAAAGTAATTTTGGTTTCTGAAATTGAAAAATATTTCGGAGGTAATATTGAAGGGAAGAAAATTGCCATGTGGGGATTAGCCTTTAAAGCTAATACAGACGACATTCGTGAGGCCTCTTCTTTAGACAATATTGCTCTTTTATTAGAAAAAGGCGCGAAAGTTGTTGCTTACGATTCCGTTGCAGAAAATAACGTTCAAAAACTTCTTGGTGACAAAATAGAATATGCAAAAAGCATGTACGAAGCTCTGGAAGGGGCAGACGCATTATTTGTCGCTACAGAATGGCCGGAATTCAAAAACCCAAACTTTGAATTAATGGCTAAAAAAATGAACAATAAAGTTATTTTTGACGGAAGGAATATGTATCCGCTCGAAATTCCCGAGCAAAATGGATTTTATTACAAAAGTATCGGACGCAAAACAATTTTAGCACATGGAGACGATTAAAATAGCTATACTTGTTCCTTGTTACAATGAATCTATAACCATCGGAAAAGTTGTAAAAGATTTCAAAACCTATCTCCCTCAGGCTGAGATTTACGTTTATGACAATAATTCAAAAGACGGAACGATAGAAATTGCCAAAGAAGCAGGTGCAATTGTACGGCAGGAAAAACGACAGGGAAAGGCAAATGTTGTCTTCAAAATGTTTAGAGAAATAGAGGCAGATATGTATATCATGATCGATGGAGATGACACTTATCCCGTAGAATGTATTCAGGAAATGGTGAATCAGTTTATCGAAAATAATTGCGATATGCTTGTCGGTGACAGACTTTCCAATAACAGTTACAAAAAAGAAAATAAAAGAGCTTTTCACAATTTCGGAAACAATCTCGTAAGAAATCTCATTAATGTATTTTTCGGATCTGAGTTGAAGGATATTTTATCCGGCTACAGGATTTTTTCTAAGAAATTTGTGAAGAATTATTCCAGTTCCATAAAAGGTTTTGAGTTGGAAACAGATCTTTCTATCTATTCTTTACATTACGGGCTGGCAATTGAAGAATATTCTATTGACTATAGAGACAGACCGGAAGGAAGTGTTTCAAAACTGAATACTTTTACAGATGGCTTTAAAGTCATCAAATTATTTTTCAATCTCGTCAGATTATACAAGCCATTATTATTCTTTGGCGGATTTTCGATTATTCTGTTTATTATAGGAATACTATTCATGATTGTTCCCATCAAAGAATATTTTGAATACCAATACGTATACAAAGTTCCTACATTAATATTTTCCATCATGCTGCTGATTGTTGCTATACTTTCGTTTGTTACAGGATTAATTTTAGATAACATAAGTATTATAGATAAAAAGAACTTCAAAGTACGATACAACAACACAAAGTAAGCATGAAAAAAAAATTTATTTATCTTCTTTTTACTGTGGCATTTTTCCTCAGTACACAGTTTAATTTGTTCCATCTTATTCCTAAAGAAAAATTTGAATACAGTAAGCTTGAAGAATCAGAGACTTTGGTGATAGGGAAGCTTTTAAATTCCCAAAACGGATCAATATTTGACGACGGAGGTTTTACGGGTACTTATCATTACGAAAAAATTGATTCAGGAAGAGGTGTCGATGGAAGAAAGTCTTATGCCAAATACATCAACAACGAAATTCCTGAAAAAAAATATTTTGACACTTATAAATCTCAAATTGGAGGTCAGGCGATTTTGTACAGTATATTTGACAAAATTTTCAGGTTAGATAATAAAACAAATATTTTAATCTTCAGAATGTTTAATTCTTTAGCTTTAAGTATTGCTCTGACATATTTTCTGGTATGGATCGAAAGAAAATTTGGTATTGCAACAGCAATTACGTCATTCTTTTTGCTTCTTTTTAACTATTGGCTATTTCTATATGGAAAAAGTACATGGTGGTGCAACTGGGTTTATTTCCTTCCTTTTGTTTACGGATTATTCTTTTTTGAAAAGTATAAAACAACTCATTTTAAAAGGTATATTATCACATTTTCACTTTTATTTTTCGCGAAATTTTGGTTCACCGGATTTGAATTTATCACTGTATTTTTAATCTGCTCTTCAATTCCTTATATATATTATGTCTTTGAGAATAAAATTTCTTTTTACTTACAGTTCATTAAAAGACATTTTATCATCACAATCATTCCCCTGATAATTGCTATTTTATTTCAGTTATTTCAATTTAAGCTTTTAACAGGAAACTTCAAAGACGGAATTGCACATTTAACAGATGCTTATACGAGAAGATCAAGCGGAGATTATTTCTATGAAAAAGAATTCGGATATTTAAATAATTTAAAAAAATATCATTTGGATATCATTACAAGGTATATAGGAAATTCGTTTATTAATGAAGATTTTACTTTTGTAAAAATTCCATATTTAGTCATTATTATAATAGGAATTGTATGTTCTGTCATATTATATACAAAAAATATTGAGAGAAAACTTGTTGGCATAACATGGTTTTCGATAGCTGCACCATTTAGCTGGTTTATTTTATTTCAACAGCACTCGCATATTCATAACCACATCGATTTTTTTGTCTGGTACTGCCCGTTTCTATTATTATTAATACTTTTAATATCTTTAACCTTTAATTTGCTTTTGAAAACATCAAAATGAAAAATATAATCATCACAGGAGGAGCCGGATTTATTGGCTCTCACGTTGTAAGAGAATTTGTAAAAAACAATCCCAATACAAAAATCATCAATCTTGATGCTCTTACCTATGCCGGAAATTTAGAAAACTTAAAGGACATCGAAAATGAGCCTAATTATGTTTTCGAAAAAGCCGACATTACAAAGCCCGAAGAATTAAGGAAAGTATTCGAAAAATATAATCCTGATGCTGTTGTGCATTTAGCCGCAGAAAGTCATGTTGACAGAAGCATTACGGATCCTATGGCATTTATCAATACGAATGTAAACGGAACTGCGAATCTTCTTAATCTTTGCAAAGAATTCTGGACATTAAATCCGGATCATACGCACGGAAGATTTCCTGATGAAAAGAGAACCAATCTTTTCTATCACGTCTCAACGGATGAAGTTTACGGAAGCTTAGGTGAAACAGGTTTTTTCTTAGAAACAACCGCTTACGACCCACAATCTCCATACTCAGCTTCAAAAGCAGCTTCTGACCATTTGGTAAGAGCTTACGGAAATACATATGGAATGCCTTTTATTGTTTCCAATTGCTCAAACAATTACGGTCCGAATCATTTCCCTGAAAAACTGATTCCGCTTTGTATTTCAAATATCATTAACGAAAGACCATTGCCTATTTACGGTGACGGAAGATATACAAGAGACTGGTTATATGTAATTGATCACGCAAAAGGTATTCATCAGATATTTAATGAAGCTAAAACCGGAGAAACTTACAATATCGGAGGTTTCAATGAGTGGCAGAATATCGATTTGGTGAAAGAATTAATCAAACAAATGGATGAAAAGCTTGGAAATCCTGCAGGACATTCAGAAAAATTAATTACTTATGTTAAAGACAGGCCTGGTCACGACAAACGTTACGCTATCGATGCGACCAAACTTAATAAGGAGCTGGGCTGGAAACCGTCTGTAACTTTCGAAGAAGGTTTAGGAAAAACCATCGACTGGTATCTTGAAAACAAAGAATGGCTTGAGAATGTCACAAGCGGAGACTATCAAAAATACTACGAAAACCAGTATAATTAACACACAAGATGAAAGGAATAATATTAGCCGGAGGTTCCGGAACCCGACTTTACCCTCTTACCATCGCAGTAAGCAAGCAGCTAATGCCTGTTTACGACAAACCGATGATCTATTATCCGCTGTCAACATTATTGCTGGCAGGGATTAAAGATATTTTAATCATTACCACTCCACACGACCAACCCGGTTTTGTCAAGCTTTTAGGAGACGGATCTCAAATCGGATGTAATATAGAATATGTCGTACAGCCAAGTCCGGATGGTCTTGCACAAGCGTTTATTTTAGGAGACAAATTCATTGGAGATGATTCAGCGGCCTTGGTGTTGGGTGATAATATTTTTTACGGTTCCGAAATGGGAACTTTGTTAAAAGACAAGACAAATCCAACCGGAGGCGTCGTTTTTGCGTATCATGTTTCAGACCCTGAGAGATATGGAGTTGTAGAATTTGATGATAATTTTAAGGCAGTTTCTATTGAAGAAAAACCTTTAAAACCCAAATCAAACTATGCCGTTCCCGGACTTTATTTCTATGATAATGAAGTAGTTGAAATTGCAAAAAACATCAAACCCTCTCCAAGAGGCGAACTTGAAATCACCGACGTAAACAATGTTTATTTAAGTAAAGGAAAACTTGAAGTCGGCGTTCTCGACAGAGGTACCGCCTGGCTGGATACAGGAACATTTGACTCCCTCAATGATGCTTCCGAATTCGTAAGAGTGATTGAAAAAAGACAAGGTTTCAAAATCGGTTGTATTGAAGAGATCGCCTTCAGAAATAAATTCATTAATGAAGAAAAGTTACTGGAAACCGCTACCAAATACGGAAAAAGCGGTTATGGCGAATATCTGAAGCAACTCGTGAACAAATAAGATCATAATCTTAAAATATTTACAAAACTATTGACCAAAAAGTCAATAGTTTTTGCTCATAACGACAAATATTAATATATTAGTCTTTATTTTCGCGTTATGTGAAGAAAAATTCACAATCCATGAAAATTTGGATAAATTAATTATTATAAATTTGCATAAAATTTTACACAGATGAATGAACCACAACAAAAGTGGACTGAAACGATTGAAGCCAGCCATACTTTATTTGATTTAAAATTAAAGGAAGTCTGGAGATATAAAGACCTTGTTTACATGTTTGTAAAAAGGGATTTTATATCGAGTTTTAAGCAAACTATTTTAGGTCCTATTTGGTTTTTTATTAATCCCATTTTGACTACCATTGTCTATCTCATTGTCTTTGGTAGAATTGCTAATCTGCCTACAGATGGTGCGCCACCATTATTATTCTATTTAGCTGGTGTAACTCTTTGGAACTACTTTTCAGCTTGTTTATTAGGAACCTCTTCTACATTTGTAGGGAACGCAAGTATTTTTGGCAAGGTATATTTTCCTAGACTTGTAACTCCCCTTTCAATAGTAATATCGAACCTGATGCGTTTTGCAGTACAGTTTTTATTGTTCGTTTTAGCTTGGGGATATTATTTTGCAAAGGGAGATATCCATCCTAATATCTGGATTTTAGCAACTCCTTTATTAATCATTCTTATGGCATTATTTGCTTTAGGTGTAGGAATGATCTTCTCTGCACTTACGACGAAGTATAAGGATTTGAGTATGTTGTTGGGATTTGGAGTAACATTATATATGTATGCCACGCCGGTTATTTATCCTACCTCATCGTTACCCGGATATTTTAAGAAACTGGCTTTCTACAATCCATTGACAGGTATTTTCGAATGCTTTAAATATGCTTGGTTAGGTGTTGGAGATTTTTCTCCGTCAATGCTGATGGTAAGTACCGGAATAATTCTTTTGCTTCTGGCAATCGGTACAGTTATTTTCAACAAAGTTGAGAAAACGTTCATGGATACGGTTTAAAAATTTATATTAATTCCCTAATTCAACAAAAAAATGCTAGCTTTAAAAGCAGAAAACATATCAAAACAATACCGCTTAGGACAAGTGGGAACAGGTACTTTATCTCATGATCTCAACAGATTCTGGCATAGAGTAAGAGGTAAAGAAGATCCTTATTTAAAAATCGGCGAAGCTAATGACAGAGCGACGAAAGGAACTTCTGAGTACGTCTGGTCTCTTAGAGATATCAATTTCGAGATTGAACAAGGAGATGCCATCGGAATTATCGGACGAAACGGAGCCGGAAAATCTACTCTTCTAAAACTTTTAAGTAAAGTAACAAAGCCTACGACAGGAAATATTTTGACCAACGGAAGAATTGCCTCTTTATTGGAAGTCGGGACAGGTTTTCATCCGGAGATGACAGGTCGTGAAAACGTTTATTTAAACGGAGCCATTCTAGGTATGACCAGAAAAGAAATCAAGCGAAAGTTTGATGAAATTGTAGCATTTTCCGGAGTTGAAAGATATATTGATACTCCTGTAAAAAGATATTCTTCGGGAATGTATGTGCGTCTTGCTTTCGCTGTTGCTGCCCATTTAGAATCTGAAATTCTGATTGTAGATGAAGTTTTAGCAGTTGGTGATGCAGATTTTCAGAAAAAATGTCTTGGAAAAATGGGAGATGTCACCAAAGGAGAAGGGAGAACCATTTTGTTCGTAAGTCATAATATGGCCGCCATAAAAGAACTCTGTAACAAAGGTATTTTAATGCAGCAGGGGCAAATAGTTCATCAAGGTGACATTATAGATACGGTAAAAAAATATCAAAGTACTTTTAGCTTCACAAGAAACTATTTCTGGAAGGAAAATGAAAGTCGTTTCATCGGAAATGACAATATACAAATACTTAAATTCGAAGCCAGACCTTTGGACGGAGAAATCCTTACTATTTCTTCTGGTATTAAAATATCAATCTCATTTAAAAATAATGTTTTAAATGAAAATATTGATCTTTCTTACATTTTAAAAAACGCAGAAGATGTTGAAATTTTTGCCGCAGGAATTAAGATAACCAACGACAAGGATTCTGAAGAAAAGACGTACAATCTGGATTTTGAAATCCCTAAAAACCTGCTTAATGAAGGAGATTATTATTTTAAATTAATCTTTGGCAAAAACGGCAGAGATCTGCTCTTTCATTATGATGATTTTGGTTTTGAAATTGAAGGAGAAATAATGAACGGAATTTTTCAGAGAAATCCGGGAATTATAAGACCTCAATTAAACTATAAAATTTATTAAATAATGTCTGTAAGTATAATAATACCTTTTTACAATTCTGAAAAATTTGTGGATATAACGGTCAGTTCCATTGTATCACAAACGTATCGGGATTTGGAGGTAGTTTGCGTTAATGACGGCTCTTCAGACAACACCATCAATCTTTTACAAAAATGGGCGGAAAAAGATTCCCGAATTAAAATACTTGACAAAGAAAATGGCGGGATTGAGACAGCTTTAAAAAGCGGACTCCCTTATCTTTCAAAAAAATATACTTTCTTAATAGGTCACGACGATACTTTAAGCCCTGAAGCCATAGAAAAAGCTGTCAGAGAAATTGAATCTGCCAACGATATTGATGCAGTCAGAATGAAGTTGGTTATCATTGATGAAAATAAAAATGTAAGCAGCATCATGGATGATACAAGAGTTTTGACAGGCATGGAAGCTTTAAAAGACACCATTATCCAGTGGAAAATTCATACTTTCTGCTTATGGAAAACAGAGGTATTTAAAAAAATAAATAATATCACAGTAAACGGACTGATGAATTTTGACGAGGTAGCCACGAGATATTTATATACTCAATGCAGAAAAGTAAGCCATTGTGACGGAGAATACCTTTACCTGCAACATTCACAATCTGTTACACATAAAATATCCCCAAGATTACTTGATAATTATGCAGTAGATTTTTATATTAAAAAATTATTGATCGATTCTAATATTTATCCCGAATTCAAAGATACTTTTGAGCGTCATATGTTTGCAAGGTTAAAAAAAATAACAACTCTTTATTTTGAGCTAAAAACTAAAGGTCTTAAACTGACAGAAAAAGATTTAAACAAAGTAAAGTTATTATATGAGACCATTGATTTCAAATATGTAAAACATAAAAGCTCATTAATTGACAGTTTTAAATACGATCTAATGCATCAGTTTTTCCCAATCTATTATTATACTAAAAAACGTTTGTATGACAAGTCCACAAATAATAACCTTTAATAAAATAGGTTCGTCTGAGCTTGGTTATATTACTATTGCCGAGGCACAGAAAAACGTACCTTTTGATATACAACGTGTCTATTGGACATATTACACTCCTCAGGATGTAATAAGAGGAGGTCACGCTCATAAAGAGCTTCAGCAAGTGATCTTTGCTGTTTCAGGAACAATAACTTTCAATACGGAAGATAAAGAAGGAAATAAAGAAACCTTCATTTTAGACCATCCTACGAAAGGTTTATTTATACCAAAATTGATCTGGAGAGATATCCAGTTTTCGCACAGTGCGGTTTTACTTTGCTTAGCTTCGGAATTGTATGATGAAAAAGATTATTTCAGAGATTTTGAAGAATTTAAAAATTATTAAAAATGATACATCCTCTCGCTGACGTACAGACCTCAAATATTGGAGAAGGCACAAATATATGGCAGTTTTGCGTAGTTTTAAAAGACGCAAAAATAGGCAAGGATTGTAATATCAACTGTCAGGTGCTTATAGAAAACCAAGTTATTATAGGAGATAATGTTACAGTAAAACCCGGAGTGCAAATCTGGGACGGAATTACACTCGAGGACGATGTCTTCATCGGTCCGAACGTGACTTTTACGAATGATTTATTTCCAAAATCTAAGAATAAGGATTTTAAACTCGAAACAACTCTAGTAAAAAAAGGCGCTTCAGTAGGTGCAAATGCCACCATATTAGCCGGAATTACTATTGGTGAAAATGCACTTGTCGGCGCAGGAAGTGTTGTAACTAAAAATATTCCCGAAAATGAAATATGGGTTGGAAACCCCGCAAAATTTTTAAAGAAAAAATAATGATGATAAAATTCCTTGACTTACAAAAAATAAACCTTCAGTATCAACAGGAAATAGAAGATGCTTTACTACAGACATTTCGTTCCGGATGGTATTTATTAGGTGAAAAAGTAAAAACATTTGAAGAGCAATTATCAACTTACTGCAATGCTCCCCATGCTGTTGGTGTTGCCAACGGGCTTGATGCTTTACGATTGATTTTCAGAGCATATATAGAATTGGGTATTATGCAGGAAGGAGATGAAGTCTTGGTTCCTGCAAACACTTATATCGCTTCAATTCTTGCCATTACAGACAATAAATTAGTCCCTGTTTTGGTAGAACCGGATATCGAAACATATAATATTGACATCGCGAAAATTGAAGAAAAAATTACCCCTAAAACTAAAGCTGTTCTTTTAGTTCATTTATATGGAAGTATCGTGTTTTCAGAAGAATTACAACAGCTTTCTGAAAAGCACAATTTAAAAATAATCGAAGATAATGCCCAAGCTATCGGAGCCGTTTGGAACAATAAAAAATCAGGAAGTTTGGGAGATGCTGCCGGATTTAGCTTTTACCCCGGAAAAAACTTAGGCGCTCTAGGAGATGCCGGTGCCGTTACATGTAAGAATGATGATTTGGCAACCTGCATCAGAACGTTAGCAAATTACGGTTCTCAGAAAAAATATGTTAATCAATATCAAGGTTACAATTCTCGTTTAGACGAAATTCAGGCAGCAATACTGTCTGTAAAATTACCTCATTTAGATACCGAGAATCAGAGAAGAAAAGAAATTGCCGGTCGTTATTTAGCAGAAATTACAAATCCTGAAATTACACTTCCTCACCACAAATTAGATGAAAACAGCCATGTTTATCATCTTTTTGTAATCAGAACTCAGAAAAGAGAACAGCTTCAAAAACATTTGGAAGAAAACGGAATTCAAACTCTGATTCATTACCCGATCCCACCTCATCATCAGGAAGCCTATTCTGATTTGAAAGATCTTCAGCTACCGATTACAGAAAAAATTCATAATGAAGTTTTAAGTTTACCGATATCTCCTGTAATGACAGATGATGAAGTATCAAAAGTAATCACTTTTTTAAATAATTTCTAAACAGTCATATTTTGGAAGGAAAACAGCTGGTTAGCATAATAGTTTGCAGTTATAATCACGAGAAATACATCAAAGAATGTCTGGATAGCATTAAGACTCAGACATATCCCAACATACAGTTGATTGTCGCGGATGATGCTTCACCGGATAATTCTGCAAAAACTTTTGAAAACTGGCTAAAAGAAAATAATTATCCCGCTAAAACTAATTTTCATAAAAAAAACACAGGCTTATCAGCCATGTTAAATGAATGTATTGAGCTTGTAGAAGGAAATTTCATTAAAATAATTGCAGCAGATGATTTTCTACATCCTGAATCCATCGAAAAATGTGTAACCAAGCTGGAAAAACTTGGAAATGAATACGGAATGGTATTTACAGATACATTTGCAATAAATGAGTCTTCAGATATTATCGCCGACGTTGCAGATTATAATGTGACAGGAAATGTGGAGCCTCTTGTTTTCAGACAGGAAATGATCAAAGGAAACCGTATTGCCGCACTTACCGTTGTAATGCGAACAAACGCTGTAAAAGAAACAGGGAAATATGATTCTAAGCTCATTGTAGAAGATTATTACAGATGGCTGAAAATCAATGAAAAATATCTGATTTGTTACATTCCCGAAAAATTAGCATACTACAGAATGCATGCTGAAAACATTTCAAAAACAAAAATTGAGAGAATGAATATTGAGTTTGCAATGCTTCAGACCATGTTTGATAAAAACGGAACGGTGAGAAACAAGATCAATGGCTTCATTCAGGAAAGATATATAGCAAAAAAAGAAATTCCGAAAGAATTTTTCATGGTTTATAAAAACTATCCTTTTAATGTAAAAAGATTGGTTTTTTGCATTCAATATAATATTCCGCCCAGGATTTATAAAATAGTCAGTAAATTTATTTAATGTAAATTTTTATATATCTAAGATTAACACACTTCCGATGAAAGAAAAAGAAAATTTAAAATAACTAACTATGCTTCCACCAGTAAAATTTAAAGAAATACTTTGGGGCACAGGAGCTGGAAACTCTGACCCGATTCCCAAAATAATTTGGTCATTCTGGGATTATCCTACAGAATCTCCTTTAGTGAATGCTTCTGTACGAAATCTGAAGAAGTATTTGCCGGATTTTGAAGTGCATATTTTAAACAGACAATCTGTAAAGGATTTTTTGCCTGAAGCAGAGATACAAATACGTGAGGACATTTCTTTTGTTAATTATACAGACCTCATAAGATTAAACGTTCTGGATGTATACGGCGGTTTTTGGCTGGACGCAAGTATTATGCTTACCGAAAATTTTGACTGGATTTTTAGCAGAAAAATTCAGCATAATGCAGATTTCATAGGATTTTATTCAGATCTGGTAACTAATGATTTTGAATATCCCGTCCTGGAAACCTGGTTTTTAGCAACTCCTAAAAACGGCAAGCTAATTCATGATTGGCATATAGAATTTAGAAAATGTTATTATTCTCCGGATCCTCACAATTTTTATCCTGAAATTAAAAATGATCCTGCTAAAAGACAGAATATCAAAGAAGATTGGCTACTCGATTACCTCATTGCCTATCAGGCTGCTATGACGTTAATGCGAAGATCAAAAGATTATCGTATCCTTATGATTTCGGCTAGTGACATGGCACATTTTTACAACTTTAACTTACAAATTAAAGGAAAAGATTTAAGCCGTTTATTCTTACAGGGAACAACCCCAGAGCATTATCCGAAGATGATAAAATTTGAAAAGAATGGAAGAAATGTAATGGATGCAGATATTGCATACGGAAAATATCATAAAAAATCTTTTTTGTTTTCAATATCAGAAGAACCCAATTATTATCTTAATAAATTAAAGAGAAGGAAAGATTATGCTTTTTTTATCATTAAGCATCAGATTAATTTATTATTTCAAAAAAACACCCAAAATAAATGATTATAGGAAGTGGACTTATCGCAAATTCATTAAAAAATATTGACTCAGAAGATTATCTGTTTTTTGCTTCCGGGGTTTCTAATTCCCTTGAAACCAAAAGTTCTGAATTTGAAAGAGAATTTTCCCTCTTAAAAAATACCCTCGAAAATAATCGAGACAGTAAACTCATCTATTTTTCTACCCTCAGCATTCACGATCAGTCTAAGCAAGACAGCCATTATGTTTTGCACAAACTGGAAATCGAAAATTATATTAAAAATAATGTAGCAAATTATCTCATTCTAAGAATCGGAAATATTGTAGGAAAAGGAGGAAATCCCAACACGCTTTTTAATTTTCTTAAAAATCAGATTTCGAATAATAATAAATTTGTCGTGCACAGTAAAGCGAGAAGACTACTGATCGATATCGACGATATTTCTAAATTTTTAGAAAACAATTGTATCAATATTAATAATCAGACCCTCAATTTTGCTTATCCTTATTATTATGATTTAAAAGAAATTATCGGTGCCATTCAAAAAAACATAGATCAACCTGCAAACTATGATGAAGTGAATGAAGGAGATTTCTATCAGGTAACTTTTGATGAAAACATCAATCAATTTTTCTCAAATGTAACCGCTGAAGATTATTTAAATATTTTAGCGGAAAAGTATACGTAAAAACCACAAAATTAAAAATACAAATGCCTAAGGTTTTCATTATAATTGTCACTTACAACGCCATGAGATGGGCCGAAAGATGTTTTACAAGCTTAAGACAATCTTCAGTCCCTGTCAATTGCATTGTTATTGACAACTGCTCTACAGACGGAACTCAAGAATATATAAAAACCAATTTTCCGGAGGTTGATTTTATTCAGTCTGAAGAAAATTTAGGCTTCGGAAAGGCCAATAACGTTGGTATAGAAAAAGCATATAAAGAAGGAGCAGATTTCTTTTATCTAATGAATCAGGATGCCTGGCTATATCCGGACAGTCTTGAAAAACTGCTTGAAGTTTATGATAATTATCCTATCAAGAAAGAAATCGGAATCATAAGCCCGATGCATGTTGACGGAACAGAAAAAAAACTGGATATTTTCCTTGATAAATATATTGCCATTAACTTTGAAACAAGATTAATTTCCGACCTTTATTTTCAAACCCTGAAATCTTTTTATGAAATAATTTTCATCAATGCAGCACATTGGCTGATTCCGAGAGATACTATTGATGTAGTAGGAGGTTTCAATCCTTATTTTTTCCATTATGGAGAGGATGTGGAATATGTAAACCGAATCCTTTTTCATCAAAAGAAAACACTTCTCGTACCTGCCAGTAAAGTAGTACATGATGGAAAACAATCATTAGCCAAAGTAGATAACACGAAATATCCTGATCTCAGAGTGGAAACCAACATTATGAATCCCGGTCTTTCTAATTCATTATATTTGGAGAAAAAAGCACTTAAACAAAGTATGTTTAAAAATATAATTTCCGGAAAATTAGCTGATTATAAGAATTTATCTAAGAAATACAAAAGAATAACTGCAGAAGAAAAAAAATTGAATGAAATAAGAAACATTGTAGCACAAGTTGGACCAGCTTTTTTGAAGGTATAAAAAAATAATTTTAACAATAAAAACACACACAAATGAGATTTATCAAAAAATTAAAAAACAGACTAAATCTGCTTTCTCATTCGGGATCAAACTATCATTGTCCTTTCTGTGGATATAACTCTAAAGATTTACAGGTTGTAGGTCACGACCTTCCTGTATTGCGAGAAAAAGAGGTTATCGGTGGAGGAAGAAGAGCGGCAGGCTGCTACAAATGTGAATCCCGGGACAGAGAAAGGCTTTTATATGCATTTATTATAGAAGAATTAAAACTGCCAGCCTCAAAAGACATAAGCATATTGCACATTGCGCCCGAGCCGAAACTATCTAAGGTACTTTTAAACCAAAATTTTAAAGAATATATTTGTGGTGATTTGTTTACAGAAGGCTATCATTATGCTGATTATGTAAAAAATATAAATGTACTGGATATACCTTATTCTGACAATTATTTTGATATGACAATATGTAATCATGTTTTAGAACATATTCCCACTGATACAAAAGCTATGGGAGAGCTATACAGAGTATTAAAACCTGGCGGGAAAGCAATTTTACAGGTCCCCATTTCAAATAATAATCAGCATACCCATGAAGATTTCACCATATCCGATCCTAAAAAAAGAGAGGAATTGTTTGGTCAGTTTGATCATGTGAGAATTTATGGTCAAGATTATGTATCAAGGCTAGAAAGTGTAGGTTTTAAAGTGAATAGAATTAATATTTCAAATAAATATAAAAAGTTTGGTCTTAATCCTGATGAAGATATTTTCTTTTGTGAAAAATAACGGATAAGATTAAGACTACATTTGGTAAAAAAAGAATAACATTATGTGTGGAATAGCCGGAATAATAGCTAATAATGCCCGAAATTATCAGGAAGCACTACAAAAAATGACTGATGCAATGGCGCATCGCGGTCCTGATTCTTCGGATCTTGAATTTTATGAAAATGCAGCTTTAGGTCACCGCAGACTTTCCATCATCGATCTGTCTGAAAGCGGAAAACAGCCCATGCTTTCCAGTACAAAAAACGAGTGTATTGTGTTGAATGGCGAAATTTATGGCTATCAAGCCATAAAAGCCCAGTATCCCGAATATCCTTACCACGGAAGTTCTGACACAGAAGTGATTTTGGCAATGTATCAGAGAAAACATGAAAATCTTATTCATGATCTTCCGGGAATGTTTGCTTTCGCAATTTGGGATAACGGAAAACAGGAGTTATTTTGCGCAAGAGACCGTTTTGGAGAAAAACCTTTTTTCTATGCGATCGGGAAAAATAACGAATTTATTTTCGCCTCTGAAATCAAAGCAATATTAGCATCAGGACTGATCCAGCCGGAGGTCAATAATGATGCACTCTCCCACTATTTACAATATGGATATGTGAGTACTTATCAAAGTATTTACAACAATATACACACTCTTCCTCCCGCTCATCAATTGATCTGGAAGGATGGAAAAATTACAGTCTCGCGCTATTACAGCATTCCGGCAAAGGACAGAAGTCTAAGTCTGTCTGACGCAAAAGACGAATTTATTTATCTTTTAAAAAATGCAGTAAAAAAACAGCTTATTGCTGACGTAGAAGTTGGAAGTTTTTTAAGCGGCGGCTTAGATTCTTCCTCGATTGTAGCTTTGGTTGCCGAGTTTTTATCTCGACAGACAACTATAAGTTTTGGGTATGATCACGAAAGCAGCGAACTAAAATATGCGAAAGAAATCGCAGAAAAATACAATACAAACCATATTGAAGTTCATGAAAAGAAACAAGATTTAGCAACTTCTCTTTTAAAAATTTCGCCTTACTTTGATGAGCCTTTTGCAGACATTTCTTCTATTCCGCATTTTGAAATTTGCAGAAGTGCGAAAAAAAACCTTACTGTCGTGCTTTCAGGAGACGTCGGCGACGAATTATTCGGCGGATACAATTTTTACAGAGTTGAAAATCAATTAAGAAAACATTTTACTTATAAAAATATCATTGCCAAGTTCGGTTTACAATTATATCAAAAAGTAAAGCCAATTTCTTTCATTTCACAAAAAAATCTTGAACATGAAAACATTCTCGATTTCCATCAAAATTTTGTAAGAAATTCATTCAGCAAAAACGAACAGAATTTGTTAGGAATTTCATCAAATTATATACAACCCTACAGTTTCACTCCAAATCCCGATTCCTTGAATGACATCATGAGAGTTGATCTTGAAGGTTATGTTCCGGGAAATATGATGGTAAAATCCGACAGAATGGCGATGGCAAATTCATTGGAGGTGAGAACACCGTTTCTGGATATAGATTTTGCAGAATTTTGCATTCAACTTCCTGAGCAATTAAAATTGAGTAACGATAATGACAAGATCATTCTTCGTGAGGCAATGGGTTCTTACTGGACAGAAACAATAAGACAACGTCATAAACAAGGCTTTGGAATGAGCGTGAAAAGTTGGTTTGAGGAAGATAATCTGGTGAATCTTTCCAATGATCTTCTTAAAGATAAAAGTCAAAAAGTTTTTAATTATATTGATTTTAATGCCACTCAAAATTTCCTCAAAAAAGACCACAAACATTGGAATCTGCTACAATTGGCTCTTTGGGCTCATAATAATCAAAATGTTTTATAATGCTTGAAATTTCTGTAATTATTCCGGTGTACAATGCCGGTCAGTTTTTAGAAAAATCTGTACAATCTGCCATTCATTTTGATGAAGTTAAGGAGATCATTTTAGTGGAAGATAAATCTACCGATAATTCACTGGAGATTTGTCAAAAATTAGCCGCTGAAAATCCTAAGATCCAACTATTTCAGCATCCTGATAAAGCCAACCACGGAGCCGGAGCTACGAGAAATTTAGGAATTGAAAAGGCAACGGGGAATTTCATTACATTTTTAGATGCTGATGATTATTACCTTCCCAACCGTTTTGATGCGGAAAAAGAAGTTTTTAAAAATCCAAAAGTTGACGGTGTTTTCGGAGCCATTGGTGTAGAATACTTAACTGAAAAAGGAAAACAGGAATATCAGACCAAGTTTAAAGATGCAGCGCTCACCACTGTAAATTATCCTGCAGAAGGGGAAGAAATTTTTAGAGGACTATTAGGTTTAACACCTAAAACTTTCGGCACATTTTTCCACCTGAATACACTGACCATCAGAAAGTCTGCTCTCAATAAACATAATTTAAGATTTAATGTAAATCTTCGCGTCCATCAGGATTCGGATTTTAATATTAAATTGGCTTATCATTGTTATTTAAAGTCCGGGATTATTGATCAGGCAGTTGCAATAAGAGGAATTCATGATGATAACAGGATTACTAAAATTGTACAGTATTCGCCTCAATATAACCAAAGACAGCATATTTACTGGAAATCTTTGTATGACTGGGCATGTTCCCAAAATATTCCGGATGAATATAAAAAGAGAATTTATTTAAGTTATAAATCTTTTGATCTTTCCCAGAAAAAAGGATTGGTAAAATACAGCAATATTCTGCTGGAGGGAATTAAAAACCCTGAAATATTGAAAACAAAGTATAGATTTAATTATTATAAATAAAGATGAAAATTTCCGTAATCGTTCCCGTTTATAATGCGGAAAAATTTGTCGTTCAAGCCGTTAACTCTGCTCTTCAGTTTGAAGAGGTGTATGAGGTAATTTTGATAGAAGACAAATCACCCGATAATGCTTTGCAGGTTTGTAAAGAATTAGCCGAAAAACATGACAGAATAAAATTATTTCAGCATCACGATAAAAAAAATCATGGCGCCAGTTCTAGCCGAAATCTTGGAATAGAAAAGGCGACAGGAGATTTTATAGCTTTTTTAGATGCCGATGATTATTATCTTCCAAATCGTTTTGATGCTGAAAAAGAGCTTTTCAAGGATCCAAAAGTTGAAGGGGTGTATGGTGCTATCGGCGTACATTATTACTCAGAAAAAGCAAAAGAGCAATATTATAGACGTTTTAAAGATGATTTGACTACAGTATATAAAAAGCATCCCCCGAAAGAAGTCTTCCCCGGATTAATTTATATGTTGGGAAGTTTTGGGCAGTTCAGCATTGATGCTTTAACCATCCGAAGAGAGTCTTTGAGTAAAAAAATGAAAATTTTGTTCAAATCAAACCTGAGCCTTCATGAAGATACCGAATTCTTGTTCCGTTTATCATATTATATGGAGCTTTATTCCGGAATTATTGATAAAGCTGTGGCAGTAAGGGGTGTTCATGAAGATAACAGAATCACCAAAGTAGATATTAACAAAATAAAACCCGCCATTTCAAGAACCATACTTTGGAATGAAGTAAATAGTTGGGCGCAAAATGAAGAAACTATTCCCGAGAATGTCAAAATTCATATCAAAAGAATGCAACGCAGTTTTAAAATTGCCAACCTGTCCGGATTAAAAAAATGGAGTATGATCATAAAATACACATTTACCGATTATAAAAGCATCAGATCCGGCTTGTATAATATTAATTTCAGAAAAACAATAATATAACTGTTAAACAATATTCCTTCCCAACCATGAAAATATCTGTAATAGTACCTGTATATAACGCTGAAAAATTTGTTTCTCAAGCTGTGGAATCAGCCTTGCAGTTTGAAGAAGTTTTTGAAGTCATTTTGATTGAAGACAAATCGCCTGATAATGCATTACAGGTTTGCCATGAGCTGGTTAAAAAGCATGAAAGGGTAAAACTTTTCCAGCATCCGGACAAAGGAAACCATGGTGCCGGAGCAACGAGAAATTTAGGCCTGGAAAATGCAACAGGAGATTTTATTGCCTTTTTGGATGCTGATGATTATTACCTTCCCAATCGTTTTGATGCGGAGAAAGAACTTTTTAAAGATCCAAAGGTAGAAGGTGTTTATGGAGCTTTGGGTGTACATTATTATTCAGAGAAAGCAAAGGAACAGTATCATAGAGTTTTTGGAGACCGTTTAACCACAGTTCATAAAAGACATGATCCAAAAGATGTTTTTCCCGGCCAGATCAATATGAGAGGTAGCTTTGGGCTTTTCAGCATTGATACTTTAACGGTCCGAAGAGATGTTTTGGTTAAAAAGCTGAATCCTTTTTTTAAAACACATTTAAGACTTCATCAGGACACAGAATTTTTGTTCCGCCTTTCCTATTATCTAGATCTTTATCCCGGAATTTTGGACAAAGCGGTTGCGGTAAGAGGCGTACATGAAGACAACAGGATAACAAAAGTTGATACCAAGAAAATAAACCCTGCTTCTACAAAAGTTTTGCTTTGGAGAGAGATTAATGCTTGGGCGGAAAATGAAAACAACCTTCCGAAAGATGTGAAAATTCATATCAGAAGAATGCACCGCAGTTTTGAAATTGCTCTTGCTCCAATTACTAAAAAATGGGGGATGCTTATGAAATATGCGATCACAGACTATCCGAGTATTCGTTCTGGGGTGTATAATATTAATTTTAGAAAAAATATTTTTTTAGATGATTTTACTATTCGAAAAAAAGAATAACATTTTAGATTCTTTTGTCATTGCCGGAGTAATGATATTCTTCAGCATTAATATTTTATTTTCTTCAGGACAAATTCGTCCTGACAGTATACAATACTTTCTTCAAGCTCAAGATTTTTGGAATTATAAAGTAAATTTTCCGTTAGGATATTCATTTTGTATAAAAATTTTCAGTTTAATAACCTCAAACTATTTTATTGCATCTAAGCTCATAAATATTCTTTCTTACTTAACAATCATTCTTTTTTCATATAAAAAAAAGTTCTTCTTCCCTCAGACTATTTTAATTTTTTCTTTTTATCCTTTTGTCAATTTCTATTTTCTTTCACTTTCGGAACCCCTCTTTTATTTATTCAATTATCTGATTATTTATGTCATCTACAAAATCATTGAAAAAGGTTTTAGTACAAAGTATACATTTTCATTAGGAGCATTATTTTTCTTCTTAATTTCAGTGAGGTTTTCAGGGCTGTTTATATTCTTCACAGCTATTTTGTTTCTAGGGTTAATAACTTATAAAAAAAAATATTCTTTAAAATCCTTTTTGATAGTTTTCATCATTTCATCTATTGGAGTTTTGTCCTATTTAATTATCAACTACTGCTACTGTGGATTTATTTTAGGGCAGAGAGAACATCTGAAGCTAATTCACGCATCTGGTATAGAATTCACCTTAAAGTTAGCACTTTCTACATTTAAACATTTTAGCTTCTTGAATATTTTTATAAGCAAAGGTATTATTAGCAGAATCTCATTTTTGAATGTTTGGATCGGCGCATCAATTCTGATTATTAGCTTTGTAATTGTTTGGAAAAAAAGGAAAAAACTAAATTATTTTAATTATTATTTGCTTTTTTCACTCTTAGGAATTACAGCTAGTCTTGTCTATAGTTTTTATACCACAAAAATAGATGACAGCATCCGCATTAAAAGTAATGTATACTTATATCTATTATTTTTTTTATCTCTGAACATTTCAAAAAACGCAGTCAACTACTGTAAAATATTCTCAATTATAGGTTTATATATTAATATTTTTACTGTTGTTGAATATTCTAAATCGATATTTTATCATATCAAAAAATATGAAGTTCTTATTTCTAATTCTCATGATAAAACGATAGAAATTTTATACGAAGATTTAAACGACAATACAATAACAAGTCATGCTCAAATCTTATTTTTCAAAACAATTTTAATCGACAAAGGGTATAAAATTTATGAGGGGGAAAAAAAACCGAATCCAAAAAATTCAAAATACCATATAAAAGCATCTGATATTATTGAATAAAAAGCCTCCAATGTTTTTTTAAACCGCCCGTCTTTGACTCTGGTTATTTATCTTAATTTAATCTTTTTTAAATAATCTCTCAAAGGTTTTTCTATAAACTCATAGAACAGTCCAGAGAAGATAATCAAAACGATCAGATAAATCCCAAATATTATATTGCTGTCTTTCATCTGAAAATTATCCCATAAAACAGATCTTAAAATATAAAGTATCGGGATATGAATGATATAAATGGCATAGCTTATTTCTCCAAGATATTCCAATGGTTTTAATGAAAATATTTTTGTCAGCCATCCATTATTACACGAAATCAAAACAATTAACGGAATAAAAAGTAATGCCATCAAGCCATTATGAAAGAAAACCGGAATAAATATTAATGATAGTAAAATAGATGTAAAAATCAAAAATATGGGTATATCGTAATTTTTTTTCCTGAAATTTTTAATAAAATAAAGTCCGGCAAGATTTCCTACTAAGAATTCATTGATATGCAAAAGCGGGAAATACGCTATGAATTCGTGGCTTTGAGTATGAGGACCTTCATAAGAAGTCGAGTTGATATATAAATTCGAGAAAATTTGTGTCAAAATCCAAATAATAATTCCGACAACCCAAATGCTTTTATTTTGTTTTGAATAAAAATAATTATACAAAAACGGAAAAACTAAGTAAAATAGAAACTCCACGGAAATAGACCATCCCGGAAAATTAAAGACCATAACTTGACCCGGAACCCAGCTTTGAAAACCAAATAAATATAAAAATAATTTATAAAAGCTTAAATTGGTAAATCTTGTCGTGAGATACAACAAAAGCCCAATGATATATAATGGATAAATCCGAGCAAATCTATTTTTATAATAATCTAAATAATCAATTTTATCCTTTTTATGATACGCTACGATCATAATAAATCCCGAAAGAATAAAAAAATAACTTACCCCGACGTTTGCCCGCAGGAAAATATCAGAGAGATATTTAATTTGATATAAAAATAAATCTTTGTTGAAATGAGAAATTACAATGGCAATAGCCGCAATAAATCTTGTAAATGTAATCTGACTAATTTTCACTAAAATTCAACATTACATTTACAAAATTATTATTTTACGAAAACACCGATGTATTTACCTTCGTATTCTACAACGGTTGTATCGATATTATTCTTTTCGCAGAAATCCTGATATGCAGAATTGTCACCGATATCATCACTGATAAAAACGCCGCCTTTTCTCATACGCTCATACACATCTTCATACGCCCACATTCTGCCGTTATAGCTTTTATCTGAGTCATAATGTAGAACATCAAACGTAGAACTTTCCGCGAAGATCTTAGGCAAAGACTCCTTATCTGCAAAACGGAATAATTTCCAGAATTTCTTAAGATTTTCAGGAACCACGCAACCTACATACTGATCGCCATTCTGTGCAAGATAAGGCATATCTGAACTATACAAAGTTCCGTTTCTTTTTTCTAAAGAAAGTAATGCTGCTAAAGAAGACCATCCATAAGCTACCCCTGTTTCGATAACGTTCTTTGCTTCTGTGAATTCACAAGCATAATAAATCAATTCAAGAGCTCCGGGACCTCCCATTTTTACAGGACAATCTTTTTCTTTCTGCTCAGAATTTTTTAAAATCTCCTGATACTGGCTTCTAAAAGGTGTAATGTCAATTCCAAAAAGTTTGGAAACGGCTTCCTTCTGTGAAACTGCTTTTGATGCTGCCCAAGAATTAGTTTTTTCTTTTCCTTTAAAGGCATTACCTCTATTAACGGTGTTTTTAACGATTTTTCTTCCTAGTTCAGGATAAAGATCAGGTCTCTTAAGATACGCGACAAATGTTTTGAGAACTCTTACTATTTCACTCACTGTGTTAAATTTTGGATACAAAAATAAAGATTTTTCTCTAACTTTTTCAGATATAATTATATTTGTAAAAATTTATTAACACAAACTGCATGAAATTTTCAATTCTTATTGCCAACTACAACAATGGAAAGTTCTTTAAAGACTGCTACAATTCCATTCTTTCTCAGGAATATAAAAACTGGGAAGTTGTAATCATAGACGACTGTTCCACAGATAATTCTGTTGAAATCATTAATGAAATCATAAGTACAGACCCAAGATTCACATTATATAAAAACGACGCCAATTATGGTGTAGGTGTTACAAAATCAGAACTTATTGAGCGTTCAACCGGTGATATTTGTGGCTATCTTGATCCCGATGATGTTATTAAACCTAAAGCATTAAAAAGTGCGGTCGAAGTTTTAGAAAAGAAAAAGGATGTAGTTCTCACCTATTCCCGACTCGCAAAATGTGATGAAAATCTGAATATTTTAAAAGAATTCAGGTCTGCAATGCAAGTTCCGAACGGACAAAAATATTTTTTTAACTTTCCGATTCAGATTGCTCCTTTCGTTTCTTTCCGAAGAGACGTTTATATGAGAACCTCCAAAATAAACCCTGAACTGAAGATCGCCGAAGATCAGGATCTGTATTATAAAATGTATGAGGTCGGCAAAGTAGAATTCATCAATCAAACCGATTATTTATACAGAGCTCACATTGGCGGGATTTCTCAAAACCATAACAAGCAAAAGTCATATGCATATTATGCCCAGGCAATCTGGGAAGCCATGCAACGCAGAAATTTAAAAGAAATTCATGGAAGACCTATTCCTCCAAGCTATTGTGATCCACAGGAAATCTTTGATCTGTTGGAATATCAAAATAAAATACCATTTCGAATAAAAAAACAAATTACCCTCAGAATACAAAAAATCTTCGGATAATGCCAGATAAAAAAAAGATAAAAGTCCTTTTCAGACACCGTTCTATGGAAATGGGAGGTGTGGAAAAAGTAGTTTTAAGTATGCTTAATAACCTAGATAGGGATAAATTTGACATGACCATATGTTTAAATATCAATCAGGGTGAATTAAGAAACGAATTTCCGAAACATATAAGAAAAGTCTTTCTTACCGACGGGAAAGAGGATTTTTCTACCAATCCTGTCATCCAAAAAATTCAGTTAGCGAAAAGAAAATTAAAGCTTAATAAAGTAGAAAAAAATTCAAAAATAGCTGACAAACTACTTAATGACAGTTACGACGTAGAAATAGCGACAACCTACGCCATCTATAAAACCGTCCTCAATTCAAGCAATAAAAATTCAAAGAAAATTGCATGGCTCCATTCCGATCTCACATTACCCGGTTTTGATCCTTACCGTGAAGATTTCTTCAACAGTATGAAGCAGTTTGATTATATTATTTATGGTTCACAGCAATGCAAAGATGTTTTAGATCAAAAATATCCGGATGTAAAGTTTCCTCCGGGAAAAGTAGTGCTAAACGCAATTCCTATTGAAGATTTAAAAATAAAAGCAAAAGCATTTCCGACAGATTTTGGCAATATTCCAACTTTTGTCTCCGTTGGAAGATTACATTTCAGGAAAGGCTACAGAACGCTTTTAGAAACGCATAAAACACTTTTGGATGATGGTTTTAAACATCAAATTATCGTTATTGGAGACGGTGATGATTTTGAGATGCTTTCAAAAAGAATTCAAGAATTAGGTGTTCAGGATTCTTATAAACTTCTCGGAACTCAGATGAACCCTTATCCTTATGTGAAAAATGCTGATTTTTATATCATGCCGTCAGAAAGTGAGGGTTGGCCGCTGATCATCGCGGAAACCCTTATTCTTCAAAAGCCTATCTTGGCGACAAATGTTGGTGGTATTCCGGAAATGATCGAACATAAAAAAACGGGATATTTAATTGAATATTCTCAAGAAGGTCTGTATAAAGGAATTAAAGAATTTTTAACCAATAAAAATCTCGTTCTGGAAATTCAGGAGAATTTAACAGATATTGAAAAGCAATTTGATAACAAGAAAATTTTTGATGCTGTAGAAGAAATTATTGAAACTGTTCATCAGAAATAAAGCCTGTTATTAAAGGTTTTCTTACATTTGATAAACCCAAATTTTAATCTTACACAAATACTAAAGATGAATTCTTTTATAGAAAATTTATATCAATCGTTTTTGCAGCACAAAGCAAATACCTGCATCGGCATTGAAGATCAAAACCATACATATGAAAATGTCTTGGAAATCTCTACCCATATAAGACATCAGCTACAAAATGTAAGCTCCCAGAATATTGGGATTTATCTTACAGATGATGTGTATATGTATGCCTCAATTTTGGCAATTTGGTTTGAAGGAAAAACATATGTTCCCATTCATCCTGATTTTCCTTTAACTAAAAATTTAAATGTAATTCAACAGGCTGATATTGATACAATTTTAACTTCAGTTGAAACGAAAGAAAACTTCAGCATAAATGTCATTGATACTCAGAAAACCTTTGACATTAAAACACTTCCGCCAAAAGAATCAGCTTTAACAAATAATGCTTACATTCTTTTCACATCAGGAAGTACAGGAAATCCGAAAGGGGTGCCTATCCAGTTTTCAAACCTGTATTATTTTTCAGAATCCTTTCATTCCACTTTTGGAAAACTAACTCCGGAAGATTCTGTTTTACAGATGTTTGAGCTTACTTTCGATTTATCTGTGATGAGCTATTTAATTCCCTGGTTAAATGGAGCAAAAGTAGTCGGTCTTCATAAAAAAGAAACAAAATTCTTACAAATCCTTGATTTACTGGAAGCTAATGAAATTACAGCAGCTCTGATGGTTCCAAGTATTTTGAATTTAATTATTCCTTACCTGGATCCTTCGGTGAAAAACGAAAGTTTACGTTTAAATCTTTTCTGTGGTGAAGCTTTATTGGTAAAACAAATAGAAGGCTGGAAAGATTTTATTCCCAATGCTTCTATTCATAATGTTTACGGACCAACGGAGAATACTATTTTCTGTACAAACTATAAAGTTGAAAATCCGATCAAAGAAAAAAAAGGTATCATAAGCATTGGAAAATCAATGGACAACAGCAATCTGAGTTTCCTTGAAGACAATGTAAACGAAGGCGAACTCTTACTTTCCGGAAAATTTTTAACTCAATCTTACTGGAAAAATGAAGAAAAAACCAATGAAGCATTCATTCAAAAAGACGGAAAAACGTTCTACAAAACCGGAGATTGGTGTTTAAAAGATGAAGATGGAGATTATTTTTATGTCAACAGAATAGATTTTCAGGCTAAAATCAACGGTTTCCGTGTAGAATTGGCTGAAATTGAATACTTTACCAATCAAAAATTAGAAAATGCGATAAGTGTGGCAGTGATTCATAAAGATAAAAATGACAATGACAATCTGATGCTTTTCATTAATGATATCAATTCAAATGAAGAAGAAATTCTATCTCATTTAAAAAATAATTTACCGGAATATTGCATTCCGTCAAAAATCATAAAGGTTGACAAATTCCCAACCAACACATCCGGAAAAATTGACAGAAACGAATTAAAAAACTCACTTCTATGATCATAAGACCCGCAATCCGTACTGATATTCCATTTATTGTCGATGCCATTATTGCAATAGAAAAAACAGGAAATACTGATACTTTCAGTAATTTATTTGGTACAGATGAAACAACAACGAGAAATTATATAGAGCAATTCTTTCTGGATGACGAAAATCTGAATACAGAATTTTCTTTAAATACCTACTCAATTGTTGAAATTGATAATGAAAAAGCCGGATGCTGCTGTCTCTTTTTTACAGATTCAGATTATTATCAGAATAAAAGTGAGCTTTTCCCAATCCATTTAAAAAAAGAACATCTGCAAAAATTTGTAGAAAATGCACAGTCTCTTCCTGATACAAAACAATATTCTACACATAAATATTTCCTTGAATATCTTTATGTGGATGATAAATTCAGGGGGAAAGGTGTATCCAAAGCGATTCTTGAATATCTGTTTGCAAAAACAGACACCTTATATCTTATCCCTCTGGTCAACAACACCTTTGCAGTCGATTATTATAGAAGATTCGGTTTTGTGGAAGACGAAAATATAAAGACATTTCCTATAGATACCCCGGAAAATAAAATATACCCCGGAACACATAAGGTTATGCTTTACAAAAAGAACGAGAAGTTTCTCAGTTAAATTTGTCTCTTCCGATCGCATCAGCAATATCATTCACTGTATTGATATTTCTGAAGCTCCTAGGATTGATTTCAGTATTAAATGTATCTTCAACAAGTTTCATTACCAAGACGGCAGACAATGATCCATAGGTTTCCAATTCCTTGAAATTAGTTTCAGGAGTAATTGCAGTTTCTTCTTTCAGTTCTTGTTTAAGCAATTCGCAAAATGATTCGATCTTCATTGTGTTAATTATATTTCGCGGACAAATTTATAAATAAATTTTTAACTTTGCTTCACTATGATGATATATAAAATTTTAAATAAATTCTTCACCTCGGTTCAAGATTTCCAGCACTCTGTTTATTTAAAAACCTGTATTAATAACGGGTTGAAACTAGGAAAAAATGTAGTGGCAAGAAATGGCGTTTCATTCGGTTCAGAGCCATTTTTAGTAGAAATCGGTGATGATTCCAGAATAGGAGCTGGTGTTACATTTGTCACACACGCCGGAACAACTGTAAACATCCGAAAATTGGAAGGATATAATGAAGTAAGAAATTTCGGACATATAAAAATCGGTAAAAATTGCGCTATCGGCAGCAATTCTACAATATTGCAGAATGTACAGATAGGCGACAATTGTATTTTAGGGGCCAATTCAGTTTTGTCTGAATCTATGCCGGAACATACCGTATATGCCGGAAATCCTGCGAAATATGTTTGCGAAATCGAAGACTACGCTGATGTGTTAAAAAAGACAACAATTGATTACCCTCTTGAATTGGAAAGAGATAAAAAGCAATTAAACGAGTGGCTGAAACAGAATTTACCGGAAAAATTCAAAACTGCAAAATAGTGCAAAAAAAGAAAATTCTCATCCGTATCGGCTCTTTGCGTCATGGTGGTGCCGAAAAAGTATTGGTCACTTTTCTGAAAAATCTTCCAAAAGATAAATATGAAATCGACTTACTTTTAAATTTATATTCGGGAAAATATTTACCGGAAGTTCCGGATTGGATCAATATTATTTACCTTAATAAAGGAGAAATGATCACAACCAATCGTCCGCACGAAATTCCTAAAAAAGCAGCAAGAGTAATTTATCAGGGAACATTGAAAAAATTTCCTCATCTTTTATATAATGGAAAATTAAAGAATAAAAAATACGATATAGAATTCGCCGCGATCCACGGAATGCGCGATGAAATCTTAGGTTCACCCTTAAAAAATTCAAAAAAAATCGTCTGGATTCACAATGATCTTTCACAGGTGAAAGGTTATACAAATGATGAGATCCGTAAGTTTTTTGGATTCGACAAAATCATGGTGATTTCCGAAAAAATCGAACAGTTATTTTTAAATTTAGCTAAAAATGATTCTGAAAAACAGAAAGTTGTAAGAATTTACAACCCTTTGGATACGGAAGAGTTTTTAACAAAAGCTGAAAAGCCTGTTATCAATTATAACTTTGATGATAATATTCCCACTTTTGTTTCTGTAGGAACCGTATTTCCTCAAAAAGGCTTTGACAGACTCCTGAAAGTTCATAAAAGACTTCTGAATGAAGGTTTTAAGCATAAAGTCTTAATTGTTGGAGATGGTTATGATTTCGAAAATATTAAAAAATTAAAAACCGAGCTTGGAGTTGACAAAACCGCTACCATGCTAGGTTTTACAGACAATCCTTATCCTTATTTTAAAAATGCGGATTTTTATATTTTAAGTTCGAGATATGAAGGTTTTCCGACGGTTTTGTTTGAAGCAATTACGTTGAAAAAAAGAATCATTTCAACTGAAGTTTCTGGTGCTCATGAAATGCTGGATAATGATAAATTGGGATTAATTGTAGAAAATTCAGAAGAAGGAATTTATCAGGGGATGAAACAGGCATTGTCACAACCTGAAACATTTGAAAAATATTCAGAGAGATTGAAAGATTACGAGATGCCTTTCAATCTTGAAAATTCTGTGAATAAAATATCCTCAATTATCGATCAATTATAATATTTTATTCATTTTAACCTCATCCAAAAACTTTACATTTGTCTTATGGCTGAAAAATATTCTATCATTCAGAAAGATTTTTACCGGGAAAGCGGAAAATGGCTTTCAACGTTTGAAATTTGGGCAAAATGTATCAACCCGAATCTTCATTTTATTTACATTCTGAGAAAAACCCAGCAGTATAAAAAAAAATCTTTATTTGGCGTATTTTGGAGAATGGTTTTAAGACATCATCAAATAAAATACGGCTTTCAGATCTATCCTGAAACGGAAATCGGAGAAGGTTTTTATCTCGGTCATTGGGGAAGTTTGGTGATTAATCCAAAAGTTAAAATCGGCAAAAACTGTAATATCGCTCAAGGTGTAACGATCGGACAACAAAACCGCGGCAAAAACCAAGGTTTTCCTACAATCGGCGATGAAGTCTGGATCGGGACCAATGCTGTGATTGTAGGAGGTGTTATGATTGGAAATAATGTTTTAATTGCACCAAATTCTTATGTAAATTTCGATGTTCCTGCCAATTCTGTCGTTATGGGAAATCCCGGAAAAATTTACGAATCTGAGAATGCAACGGAAGGATATATTAATAATATGATTTAAATAGCACTTTATCATTCAATTAAAAATATTTACAAATTCTATTTTTACGTCTCAACATTTAACATAATATGCTTATTATCAAGTAAGTATGCGTTATATTTTATTCAAAATATTGTGAGATTTAAATTTTTACAGCATATTTGCAATAGGATTATGAGCGGAAGTTAAGCTTCTTATTCAAATAAACACAAATTAAATAACTATGAAAAAAAATCACTCACATGGTTTGCAATCTTCTGTATTGCAATTCTCAATTTCTAAATTTTTTTCTCAGAAAATAGTTTTTCTGCAAAAAAATAAATGATAAGCATTGGTTTATTGTCAAATTTTGTTATTCAATTTTAATTGAATAATTGATTTTGTACAATACAATTATGATCTTCATTTTCAAGAGATAAAAAAACACTTTTAAATTATAACGCCTATGAAAAAAAAATCTATTTCGAAGATTTTTGTAGCAATGCTTTGCGTTGCATCGGTTCAGGCTACTTCCAAAACATTTACAATTGATGATTATGGAGGCAGTAAAACAATGAACAGCAATACGTTGAAATTATTACCACCGTATTCTTATGACCTTGATCCGGATTTCGTGGTTCAACAAAACCTGAATGAAAAAGGACTGGTAGTCTTGAAAGGAAACTTCTACAAACCCAATACTTCCGGAGACGTAAAAGTTACCATAAAGTACAAAGACCCCCAAAACAACTGGGTAACTGCATGGTGTAAATCTTTTGCAGGAAATTATGAATACAGTGAAGATCTTACTGCCAATTTCGAATTGCCGGCATCCACTTTAACTAATTACACTGTAAAAGTAGAATTAAGCTCCGACTCAAACATTACCAATTGGCAGTCAATCACTTGGAACAAGACGATTAATCATTATAAACAATCCAATTATACGTATGTAAATTGCGATTTAGATGAGAATCAGTATACGTATTTATTTACTCCTAAAAAGAGCGCAACAGTTTCTTACAATCCTAACGGAACGGTTTCAGAAGTAAAAGACAGAGTAACTTCCCAACATTTAACGAAGAAATTAGACAATATTGCATTGTCTTTTCAGGGAAATGCTTTATTGGATAACTCTAATGCCAATTCACCCGTCATTAATATTACCAATCCGAATAATCTTGCAACCATTGTCAGTTCGCAAAAATTCATTTACCAAGGCAGTGATACAAGCCCTTTTGAGTTTTCATATCACGATCCTGTGTATCTGTTTGCCGGAAAATTTTCAAACGAAAGTTTCTTTCTAAACTTCAGCAACTGGTTTTTACCTCCTGAAGAAGGTGGCGAACCTTGGGGAAGAGGATATTTAGATTTTACAAACCCGAATGCTTTGGTCAACAGATATTACAACCTTTACAATTATATAAATGAAAAGCTAGGTGATGTATTTACTAATCAGCAACCGGTTGTCATTGTTATCAGTAAAATAACGGGCTTAAGAATTTATAAAAACAACGGGCAGTATATTTCTCTTACCGCAACAAGCAATTATAACACTCAAAATGATTTTGGATATCCTCCTTTGTACGACAAACACAGAGGTCCAGGATCTGAAAATTTTTCATTAAGTAATACTTCACAAGCATCATTATATGGTGTTGGAGCCATCAGAAATACAAAAGTAATCAATAGCTGGAACGGACCTTCGAGGCCATTAATGGATATTGAGGCTGAGATCAATAAATTCATCGGTTATGTAGGTATTTTCGGCACTCCTCCTACTCCTGAATGTCCCTTGAGCTGCTTTAATATAAACCAAGGCGCGGAATCTGACTTTACAGACTGGACCAAAGCCCCGAACAGCTATGTTTTCACAGGAAAAGATAAAAACGGAAACAGTGTAGACGGTCTTTACATCCCTGTAAAAAAGGCTTACGAGATGTGGGCAAGAGGCGGTGATTTTATGAAAGACGAACAAGGCAATTACACTAAGATTCCCGATATAGGATCTGCTAATGCCAGGCTTTACTGGGAAGATGAGATTGGCTTAATTAAATCCGTAACCTTGGAAGGCACAAGCGAAAATGCTAAAATTAAAGTTCTTGTCAATAAAATTAAAGAAGGAAATGCAGTCATTTCATATAAAGTAAATAATGAAGTTTACTGGACATGGCATATCTGGGTAACAGATGATCCAACAAACGGAAGCACTTACCATCAGGGGTTTGAAAAAGACAAAAACGGAAACCCTGTCACAGACTGGAAATGGATGGACAGAAACCTTGGAGCTACCAATGCAAAACTTACCGGCAATGATTGGGACAAAACAAAAGGTCTTCAATACCAATGGGGAAGAAAAGATCCTTTTCCTGTGCTTAAAGTAGAAGGTGAAGCTGGAAAATTCAGCCCTGGAATTGCTCAGCAAAATCCTATTCCTGTAAAGTTCAGGGGAAATCTGCAACCTTTGGATGCATCCGGAAATAACAACAATACAGGTTTTGATTCTCCAAACGGGAATATCAGATATTCTGTTAAAAATCCTATTAACTATATCGTTCCTCCGGTTTATATTTATAAAATTGGCGAAACACCGCTTGAGAATGGAGAAAACTATGCGATCCAAGGTCCCGGTGCGACAGATTGGGAAAGAAAAGAAAAAACAACTTGGTTTTCAAAAAATAAATTTAAAACATTTGATCCCAATAACTATTATAACAATGTAGCCTGGGATTTATGGGGAGACACGAGAGGCGGCAAATGGAGCCACATCAATACAAGTGATGCTACAGTATTAGAGGAAAGTAAACGTTACAGCATGAAATCTCCGTACGACCCGTGTCCTTGCGGATGGAGAGTGCCATCTTTTTATTCAAGTGTAGGTCCTGAAAACCAAGCCAGCCCATGGGGAAAAGAAGGCAAAAATGGAATGACCAACATTATTTCAAGCACTCAAAATTCAGATTACCCGGGAATCAAAGTCTTCCCGAGTTACGGTTTTGATTTTAACGGCGTTTCAGACAGAAATTTAGGCGTAATCCCAATTAATGGTAATTATGAATATTATCCTCAGCCTATGTCTTTGAAAGATGGTTCAGGAGTGAATAGAAATCCTAATAAACTATTCTTAGGAATGGGCACAAGCACCAAAGGTCCGGAAGCCGTACTTCAGGATCAGATTACGGATGGGGCACTACACAGCTCAACTTTCTTTACGGCAGGTGCGCCAACAGAAGTTGGTAGCAGAGGTTTGGTTTATGTATCCGATGCAGGAAATGTTCCTAACCACTCAAGTTTAGGTTGGCATTTTCTTGCACACAACCGTCTTGTTGATGGAAATACTTATGAATCAAGAGGTGTTCGTTGTATTAAAGATCCGAATAACGCTTATATGCCGACAGTATTTGAAACAGAATATGTTTCTTCAGGAACGCCCCAATATACCACAGAGCAATTAAAATCCTGGACAAAGGATCCAAACAGCTATATTGAGTACACAAATTCTTCATTAAATACACAAAACGCAGCTGATAAAGACCGAGTAATTGATATTCCTATAAGAAAAGCATATGCAATGTATAAACTTCATTTATCGGAAACTAATGATTTCCCGGCAGGAAGCATAAAATCAACATCTGTTGTCTGGGCAACAGACCAAGCATTAATTTCAAAAGTTGAGATCATTGACGGATCAATTGAAAATGCAAAATTAAGAGTTACATTAAATGAAAATAAAACAGGAAACGCAGTTATCGCATTCCATTTAGGAAGCAACGGAACTTGGTCAAACGGAAACAATAATGATCCTGTAATCTGGAGCTGGCATATTTGGACTCCGCAATCAGTTGTTCAGGAATACCCTACATTCACAACAGAAACGGTTGCTAATAACGGAATTAAAGACGACCCAAGCGGACAGTTTGTAAATCCTGTAAACAGCTATTACGGAGTTCCGTTGAAAACCACTTTCATGGATAGAGATCTAGGCGCGCAGGCTCCCTTCTTAGATCAGCATTATGTTGCGGAAGGATATGCAAATTTCATTTATAGTCCCAGCTTTCCAAACTCTGAATCCAGTTTAAGGGTTCAGGCTATCAGAAGCAGCGGTGGACTGCATTATCAGTGGGGAAGAAAAGATCCTATCCCTGTATTTTATTATCCCGGCGGTTTCTACGAGCATGTTTCCGGAGGAAGTACACGTGATAATTTCAGAAAATATTCAGTATTCAGACAAACCGGAGTTAGCGGGACAACAATTACGTATGGAACGATAAATGAAGCAAGTTATATCGCAAATTATTCCAAAGATTATACAACATATTCAAATGGAATTACAGCAAGTGACAGTAAATATAATAAAATTAAAAAAGTTTTAAAGTACTCTGTTACCAATCCTTCAACATTCATGTATCAACCTGCTTCATCAGCTGCAAAAGACTGGCTATCTGATGAAAACGGACTCGCCGGAGATAGATGGGGACACGCTACGGAAAAATCACCGTACGACCCATGTCCTGAAGGATGGAGAATTCCTGATACAATGATGAATGCCATTGATGGTGTTAATCTATTTGACGGTTATCTTTCCTATACCAAAGGAAATACCCCTTGGTTCTACAATGCAAGCTTCATTCAAAGTAATAAGCCGGTTTACGGAATAGATCCTTCGAATTTCAACATCTTTGTAAACAACGAAGCCTACAATGTGAATAAGCTGAATTATATCGGAGGTTATGTAAGAGCAACCGGAGCGGGAGGAAGAACCCCAACAAGATATGGTTTTGTCTTTAACAAATCCGGGTACAATATTGGAAACTTCGCCAATAACGGGATAAGAGGATATCTCGGCGGAAATACGCTTACAGCTTCACAAACTGCAGCGGCTCCAGGGGTAGATGATAATTTTATACGTTCAGGAATCTGGACGGCTGCCACCGGAAATGATCAGGCTATCGGAATGTTCTTTAACGCAGAAATTTCTCAGAGTTCGCCGACGCAGAATGACAAATTATATTTCTTAACACCGACCAACCTTTTCCGTCCACAGGCGGCAATGTCTTGTCGTTGTGCGAAAATTGAGTATGATGCCAATGGAAAAGAAATTGGAAGATATGAGCCCTTCGCTGTTGCTGTTCCCAAAAATGCTACGGCAAAAGCAATCAATATTTTGGCTAAAAAAGAGATCGAGGAAATTCAGAAAGATGATAAAAAACTGACTGTTTTCCCAAATCCTGTGAAAAGCCTTTTATACATTAAAGGAAATGATATTGCCAAAGAATATTATTTCCAACTCTATAATATGGCAGGACAGCTCGTAAAATCAGGAAAATTCGAAAATGAAAAAACCGATTTGTCAGGTTTAACAGCCGGAGCCTATTTGCTTAGAATTAATAATTCTGAAACGGTAGTAAAAATCATTAAAGAATAAACCTTTTAACATTACATATTAGCAATTTTAAGCCGTCTCAAATTTGAGGCGGTTTTTTGTAATATTTTTTGCTATGAAATTGTATTTTTTATTAACAGTTTGTATTTTTATCTAAAATTATTTAAGCCTTAATCAATTAATAGATAAAAATCTGTCTAAAAATACGGGACACAACTTAAAATCCTTTGCCCACACATGATTTTAAGCATATTTTAATATTAAATTTTGTTAAAAATGATTGCCATTTCGACAAAAATTATATTTTTGTATAATTATTGATTTAGTCTATTGATTTTGAAAATAATTTAAACGAAATAAATAATTATAAACTTTAAATTTTTAATTTATGTCACAATCGTACGAGGCTATTTTCGAAAACAACAAAAAATGGGTAGAGTCTAAAATTGCAAAAGACCCGTCTTTCTTCGAAGAATTAGCAAAAACTCAGCATCCTGATTATCTGTACATCGGATGTTCAGACAGCAGGGTTACAGCAGAAGAATTAATGGGAACGCAACCGGGCGAAGTTTTTGTAACAAGAAACATTGCCAATGTGGTTAACACCCTGGATATGAGCTCAACAGCTGTTATTCAGTATGCCGTAGAGCATTTAAAGGTAAAGCACATTGTTGTTTGCGGGCATTACAATTGCGGGGGTGTAAAAGCAGCGATGACGCCTCAGGATTTAGGATTATTAAATCCTTGGTTGAGAAACATTCGTGATGTTTACAGATTACACCAGGCAGAATTAGATTCTATCGAAGATGAAGGTAAACGTTATGACAGGCTTGTAGAATTAAACGTACAAGAGCAGTGCATCAACGTAATTAAAATGGCTTGTGTGCAGGAAAGATACATCCTTGAAGAGTATCCTGTAGTTCACGGCTGGGTTTTTGACCTTAGAACAGGTAAAATTATTGATCTTGAGATTGATTTCGAGAAAATCTTGAAAGACATCCAAAAAATCTATAATCTTACAAGTTCTGACTGGGTAATGAGCAGAAAGACCAAGTAGTTTTTCTAAAAAAATGTAACATGAAATTCTGGAGTATTATTACATTACTGATTTTCCTAAACTTCACAGCTTTACCCGGTATGGCTGCGGTTTTCGGCTGGGATCTTCAGAGAACTAACGTAATAATCAATGAAGAAGAGCCACATTCTCATCCCACATCTTTAATTGTTTACGAAAAGACGCTTCCAAAAACTTTAGATGTATTTGATTATCTGAAGTTTTTTGAGCCTGCTATTCAGGGCAAGTCTTTTGTGTTGATCGATGATTCTTTTCATCTTTCACCTTTACTCACTATATTTTCTCCGCCTCCGGAAGCTTAATTTTATCACCTACTATTTTTAACAGGAATTCATATCAGATTTGGTATAGAATCCGTGTGCTTTAAAATTAAATTTCCAATCTTTTATAATTGATCTATTTAAAGACAAATAGCTCAATTGTATTTCACAGCAGTTTTCACATCATGAAAAAAACATCTTTATTAGGAGGAATCAAGGAGAATTTCCCTTCGGGGCTCGTTGTATTTTTAGTAGCACTCCCTTTATGTTTAGGAATTGCCTTAGCATCGGGAGCACCACCATTATCCGGAGTTATTGCGGGTATTGTCGGTGGTTTGGTCGTAGGATTTTTAAGTAACTCGAATATTTCGGTTTCGGGTCCTGCGGCGGGTTTAACAGCAATTGTCTTAACGGCAATCACAGATCTTGGCGCATTCGAGCTTTTTCTTTGCGCAGGGATCATTGCAGGTCTTATTCAATTGATTTTAGGCTTTGTAAGAGCAGGAAGTATCTCCAACTACTTTCCGAATAATGTTATTGAAGGAATGCTTGCCGCTATCGGCATCATCATTATATTAAAACAGATTCCGCATGCTTTGGGGTTTGACAAAGACTATGAAGGTCACCAGTCGATCTTTGATAACGGATTAAACTTTGGATATTTCGCAGAATTATTTGGAGCAATTCATCCGGGAGCGATTGTTGTGACTTTAGTTTCTGTTGCGATTCTTATTGCATGGGATAAAATTCATGTATTAAAAAGAATGAAGATGCTTCCGGGAGCATTGGTTGCAGTAGTTGCAGGTATTTTACTGAATGAGCTTTTCAAAATAACGGGAAGTTCATTAGCCATCGCACCTCAGCATTTGGTTTCTTTACCGGTTCCGCAATCTCTCGATGATTTTAAAAATTTGGTTACCCTCCCCGATTTTAACGGATTTACCAACCCAAAAGTATGGATCGTTGGAGCAACCATCGCGATTGTAGCTTCTATCGAAACATTACTTTGTATTGAGGCATCCGACAGATTAGACAAGCAAAGAAGAATTACAGATACCAACCTGGAATTAAAAGCACAGGGAATCGGAAATCTTATCAGTTCATTTATTGGCGGGCTTCCGATGACTTCGGTTGTGGTAAGAAGTTCCGCGAACGCAAATGCCGGAGCAACATCAAAATCTTCTACGATCATTCACGGAGTTTTATTATTGATTTGCGTGCTTTCAATTCCTGTATTGCTAAACTTAATTCCGTTGGCTACATTGGCGGCTGTCTTAATTTTAGTGGGATACAAATTAGCAAAACCTGCTACATTCAAGCATTTCTGGCATTTAGGAAAATTCCAGTTTATTCCGTTTGTAGCGACTGTTGTGGCAGTTGTAGCGACAGATTTATTAAAGGGTGTAGGAATTGGTCTTGCGATCTCTATTTTCTACATTTTACAGGGAAATATGAAGCGGGCTTATTATTTAAGCCGTGAAAAACTGGATGATGCAGACGAAATCACTATCAAACTGGCTGAAGAAGTTTCATTTTTAAATAAAGCAGCCATCAAAAAAACGCTGAAAAATATTAAACCAAATTCTACGGTAATTATTGACGCGAGAGGCACTTCCTATATTGCGACGGATGTTTTGGAAATGATTCAGGATTTCTCGAATATCAGGGCAAAAGAAGAAGATATTGTTGTAGAGCTTTTAGGTTTCAAAACTTCATATAAAGATTATGAAACTGATGAAGACTCACATATTGTAATCACCCACAGAAGGGCCATGTAATCATTGAGAATGTTATAGTTAGATAGATTGGAAATTAATTTTTAAAAGTACAACAGAAAGACCATCGAATTTTCGGTGGTCTTTTATTTATTAATGATTATTGTCATTCTGAAAGAAATGAAGTGGATTAAGAATCTCTTCAGCATAAAGATTTTTTAATTAAGTTTTAACTAAAATCCAAATTGAATCCTTTTCAAAAATACCTACTTTTGATATTCAAAAATTATGTTGAAATAAACTTATGAAAATACAGATAAATATGCTTCTGCTCGGAATTCTACTATTCCTGAATGTATTTGTAAAGGCTCAGAAAACCGTTACTGATACGCTTGCCTACGCCAAAAAATTTGAAACAAATAAAGAAAAATATATCGGAAAATCTTTTTCATTGCTTTTAAAAGACATGGCTCAATTACAGCCCAAAAAATCAAAATCTGATTTAAAAGATGATCCGAATAATCCTTTACCCAGTACATTGTTCACATTTTCTGATAAAGATATAAACTCCGGTCATGAAGTGACTTTAGTCATCAAATGGAAAGCAGATCCTACACCAACAACTCCCATAGAATTTTCCGAGCAGGAACATAATTACAGCTTTACCCTCACAGAAAAAAATTTCTTCTCAAAGAAAATCATAAGAGATATCGTCGTTTACAAATAGTAAAAACCTCCACTTCAGGAGGTTTTTTATTTATATCAAATTTTAATTTTATTTCCCGTTAAAAGCAGACATCGTATTATTAATTCCTGCAAAAACGAATGACAGACTCGCTTTTGAAAACTTATCAATTCTTTCGGCTAGTTTTTCAGATTCTTCCGCGTTCCAAGTCCCGAGAACATAATCAACCTGTTTGCCTTCAGAGAACTCCGCAGAGATGCCAAAACGCAACCTTGCATAATTTTGTGTCTGCAGGATCTCATTAATGTTTTTGAGTCCGTTATGCCCTGCATCAGATCCTTTCCCTTTTAATCTTAAAGTTCCGAACGGTAAGGCAAGATCATCGGTAACGATCAAAACATTTTCCAACGGGATATTTTCCTTCTGCATCCAGTATCTCACTGCATTCCCGGAAAGATTCATGTAAGTATCCGGTTTTAAAACCAAAACTCTTCTTCCTTTATATTTTCCGTCTGCCATCCAGCCGAAATTTGTAGTATTAAAAGGGGCTTCTAAAGTCTCTGCAATTTTTTCTGCAACTTTGAAACCTATATTATGACGTGTATTTTCGTATTCCGGACCTTTGTTTCCAAGCCCGACTATTAAATATTTCATCGAGAAATTTTCTGCAAAATTAGGCATTAAAAATAAAAAACTCAATCCTGGAAAGAATTGAGTTTGAATATTATTGTAAAAATTACTTTTTATAAAGGCTTGTAGATGTAATTAACGCCAAATCCCTTCGTCATATACGTCTGAACATCATAGTTGTAATCTGTACTGAATACCACCGGCGTCGGCACAGGAGGCACAAGATCTGTAATAGCCATCCTTTTCGGACTGTTCGGAGATAAAATAAAACTCTCTGCATCATTAGCTTCTGTTGCAGATAAAATTCTTGAAATTTTATAAGCAAACGGCAATAGCGAAAATGGACTGATTTTGTCATCGTAATTAGAAAACTCATAGCTATACTTGCTTACAGGAGGAGCATGCACTCCGCCAGTCATAGGCCCGTAGTTTCTTAACACTTTAGAAATATTATCTCCTGAATATGCATAAGTGGTTTCAGAATAATTTTTATATTCAAACGTCACGGCAGGTACTTCTTCACCCGTGTTCATAACAATCTTATCCAGCTTATTTGTGGTAGGGCTGTAGGTAAGCTTATATAGAGTTTTCGTCTTTCTTATCGTTACTGTGGGAGGAGTCGGAGTAAGATCAATAATGATCGTCTCGCGATTTTCAGATATAGATTCTAATCTTCCTGAATTTCCGTAAGTAAATAATTGAGTATATGAAGTACTGTCTATATCCGGATCGCCATCACCATCGCCATCTAAATGACCTTTGTAAGTGATTTTGCTTACTTTATCACCGCTGTACATGATATCGGTAACAGATCGGTCTACAAGTCCCGGAGTAAATACTTTTGTCATTGCCAACCCGTTATAATGATATTCCGCCAATGTATCTTCATCCGTAATTTCTCTATACAGCGCTCTAGCACCGTTTAATCCGGTGTTGTTATTCAAATCAATCAATGGATTTCCATCCTCATCCAGCATATCTTTACAAGAGTGTATAGAAGAAAAACCTGCTAAGAGTAAAATAAAATATAAAAATCGTTTCATTTTCAGGGGATTGTTTATTTTTCCACAAATATAATTTTTTTTTGCATAAAAATTATATTTTTATTCATATTCTGGTAAAACTAATAATCGTAATTTTTATTATAACGCCTTATCAAGATATTTAGTACTTTGCTATGTACATGAAATTTGATAGTTCTCAGAACATTCAATTATCTTTAGGATAAAAGAACTTGGATACCAGTAAATTATTTCGTAATATTAGTTTTAAACTTAAATTTATTAATAAGCTTTTGACCAAAAAAAAATCTAAAAGCATAAAACTTTTAGATTTTACAATTATTTATATATGAAAAAGCCTAATAAGGCTGTAAAACCGACGTTGTCAATACAGATTGTGACATATCTGAGTTTAAATACGTAGAATTCACCGCTCTTCCTAGACCTAATGTTCCGGAGTTAAGATTTCTTTTTATACAGGCTGCTTTTACAGTGTAATTGTTTTTTATAGGAAGATTTGTTAATGTAGCGTTCAAATTAAAAATCTTATTAGTACCGTCACCTCCTAAAACCACATCTGTTCTTACAGCTTTTAATTTATCATCTACAAAAATTCCGCAGGCGAAACTTGTTGATGAATTGTTATTCGCCGTTTTCTGAGCTGTTGTCTGAAATGTAAACACCACTTTATTCGTCGTTTTTGTAACCGAGAATACATCCGTAGCATCGGGAAGGACCGTCCACCCCGAACCAAGAGCTTCATTCACTGCGTAAGGCGACGTAGAACCATTATTTCCTGAAAAGCTCACCCCGGTTTTGTCTGCAACAGTATTCATTGAAAAAAGAGACATACTGGTAAGACCATTGGCAATTTTTATTGTCTTCCAGTCATTTGTTCCTAAATCCGAACTGTTATGAAAGAGAGTTCCCGCTGCTCCTGCAGAACCTTTTACGGTGTTTGTGCCTGCAACTCTGATTTCTTTTCTTGTGTTATAATCACCATTAATATCAAGTGTATTTACCGGTGAGGGCGTATTGATACCGATCTGCGCGCTGAAAATGCCTGCAAGAAGCAGTGTTGTTACTAAAAATATTTTTTTCATGATTTAGTTTGTAATTGAGTTAAATACCTGAGGAACTTCATAAACATCAACCTTAAGAGAAGATTGCGAAATAAAAGAATCGATATTGGTCGCCACATTGATCCCGATTCCTAATGTAATATTATCAGTATTATAAGATTTCAATCTCGAGCATGCCACACTTACCGTATGCTGTCCTTTAGACAGGTTTTCTACAATTCCGATCTGGTTATGAGTAATGAATGTGTTGTCTGAGCTACTTGCCTTTAAATTTCTTTGTCTTAAATTCACCAGCTTGTCATCCACAAAAATTCCGCAAGCATAATCAATTGAAGTATCCGTGCTTCCGGCTCCGGGGAAATTTGCCTGTACTACCGTTTCAAACTGAAAATACGTTTTACTTTGCGTACTGTAGACGTTGATCGGCTGTGAAAGAGAAGTGATTTTTTTAAATTTCGCAAAATTTGTATACGCTGTTCCTTTCGTAAATGTTGTTGCTCTTGACGAGATCGTAGACTCTTCTGCAGCAGTAAATTTTACGCCTGTATTATCAGAAAAAGAGTTATTAAAAATCAGGTAATATTCATTGGCTTCATACTCCGGGATACGAAGGGCCTTCCATGTGGGTGGTTTTCCTTCTCCCTGTGAAACGAGAATCTGAGCATCATTTCCTTCGAAAATAGAATTGTCATTTGTGTTTAAAACAGATAATTTTCCTCTAAGATTTGTGTCTCCGTTTACATCCAGTTTTGCTTTTGGCTTATCAGTTTTTATTCCGACTTGAGCAGAAAGAGACAGTCCTATTGTCATAAATAGGATAGGTAATATTTTTTTCATTAATTAGTTTGTTTTGTAGGTTACATATTCAATGACATCTATTTTGAAAATAGATTCTAAGGTAAATGCATTCGAAACGTTGTTCGAATTTGAGACATTTCGTCCGATCGTAAATTGAGCATTATTATTGGATGCTTCAATTTTTCTACATGCTACTTCTACCTTTTGTGTACCTACAGGAACGTCTTGTTCTGTATAATTAAGTGTAAAAATATAATCCTGAATACCCTGCTTGTCGGAATTATTGGTTGTGCTGATCTCATCGGGGCGTACCGCAACGAGTTTTCCATTCCTGAAAATACCACAAGCAAAACTTACATTTTGAGACGTCGACGTCGATGTTGACTTCATCTCAACTCCAGTCTGGAACTGATAAAGCAATTTGTTTTTGGCATCTTTAACTACAAAATTGTTTTCTGCTCCGGTAATTTTAGACCATTTTCCTTTAGTCGCATCCGTAATTTGGTCTCCTACGCTGTTTTTCAACACGTTATCACCTGATACGCCGTTGGATAAGACGGTAATACCTGCTTGATCTGATGACAAGTAAGAATTTGTCAATCTGTACTGACCTTCTTCTAAAAAGGTAACATTCACAGGTTTCCAAACAGGAGGTAAACCTTCTCCTTGTGAAACCAATACTTGGCCATTTTGACCGGCATTGCCGACCTGCGTTGAAGTACCGCCAACTCTAAGTTCTTTTCTTAGTGTGGTCTTCCCGTTAATGTCGAGAGTTGAATTAGGGGTACTCGTCCTAATTCCCACTTGAGCGTGTGCAAAGACTGAGCAAAGTCCCGCTACACATAAATACACAGTTTTTTTCATAATAAGGGCTGCAAAGGTAGTAAATTTTTAATCAAAAAAGTAGACCTCACCCTTATAAAGCAATAGAAATAAGCTATTTACATGATATAAATCATCATCTTAAAAGTGGACTTATTTCCTACTGTGTGGAATTATTTACTCATTTTCGAGGATAGATTTTAGAAGATTATTCACCTCATCGACATTTATTATCTTATCTTTTCTCATCATAAGGTGATTTCCGTCCTTGCCTACTTTCTCCTTCAGTTGGGCTTCCGCGGGGTTTCGGGTTAAGTAGTTGATAATGTGCCTAAACTTGTTGGTTTGGTAAAATTTGTCTTGAGGGTTGCTCGGAAAGTACCCTAAAAAGATGCCATTTTTCATGACAATTTTTTCAAAACCGATGTCTGCAGCAAGCCATTTTAACGCAACACTTTTTAATAAATTTTTAACTTCTTTTGGTAAATTTCCAAACCGATCAACTAATTCTGACTCAAATTTTAGTAAATCTTTCTCATTATCAATCTCAGCAATCTTCTGATAAAGCGATAATCTCTCTTCCGTACTTGATATATAAGAGTCCGGAAGCATCAGCTCTAAATCCGTATCAATATTGACATCTTTTACTGTTTTGAATAATTTATTTCTTTCTTCTTCGTTTTCAAAGAGATTTTCAAATTCCTGATCATCTTTTAATTCTTCCAAAGCTTCCTGCATTAGTTTTTGATAGGTTTCAAATCCCATTTCATTAATAAATCCGCTTTGCTCCGCTCCCAGCAAATCTCCTGCACCACGGATTTCAAGATCCTTCATCGCAATCTGGAAACCACTTCCCAAATCAGAAAACTGCTCAATCGCTTCCAGACGTTTTCTTGCATCGGAAGTCATCATATCATATGGCGGTGTGATCAGGTAGCAAAAAGCTTTTCTGTTGCTTCGCCCTACTCTTCCTCTCATCTGGTGAACATCTGCCATCCCGAATCGGTGGGCATCATTAATGAAAATCGTATTGGCATTCGGAACGTCTACCCCACTTTCAACGATCGTTGTTGAAACCAAAACATCGTATTTACCTTCCATGAAGTCGAGAACATTTTTCTCCAACTGTTTTCCTTCCATCTGACCATGCCCGGTAATCACTTTTGCATCAGGAACCAGTCGCTGGATCAGTCCGGCAATATCTTTAAGATTTTCAATTCTGTTATTAATGAAATAAACCTGGCCGTCTCTTTGAATTTCATACGAAACCGCATCACGGATAATTTCTTCATTAAAACCGATCAATTGAGTATCTACAGGCTGTCTGTTTGGGGGTGGAGTTTTAATAACCGATAAATCTCTCGCTGCCATCAAAGAAAACTGCAAAGTTCTCGGAATTGGTGTTGCGGTCAGAGTAAGCGTATCGACATTGTTTTTAATGGTTTTCAGCTTATCTTTTACAGAAACCCCGAATTTATGCTCTTCATCAATAACCAACAATCCGAGATCTTTAAATTTTACCCCACTTCCTACTAATTGATGCGTTCCTATAATAATATCAACTTTTCCGTCTTTTAAAGCATTTAAAGTTTCAGATTTCTGTTTCGCCGTACGGAATCTGTTCAGATAAGAAATATTTACCGGAAAATCTTTCAATCTTTCCTTGAAACTTCTGTAATGCTGAAACGCCAAAATCGTCGTCGGAACTAACACCGCCACCTGCTTTCCATCTGTCGCTGCTTTGAAAGCTGCTCTGATCGCGACTTCCGTTTTACCAAAACCTACATCTCCGCACACCAATCTGTCCATTACGGTTTCGGCTTCCATGTCTCTTTTTACGTCGATGGTTGCTTTTTCCTGATCGGGTGTGTCTTCGTAGATAAAGCTTGCTTCCAGCTCGTTCTGTAAATAAGAATCGGGTGTAAATGCAAAACCTCGCGCTGTTTTTCTCTGAGCATATAATTGTATAAGGTCAAAAGCGATCTGTTTTACTTTGGCCTTTGTCTTTTGCTTTAAAGATTTCCATGCCGGCGAACCCAGTTTACTTAGAACAACTTCTCTTCCGTCCGGACCATTGTATTTTGAAATTTTATGTAGCGAATGAATACTTACATATAATAAGTCTCCGTTTTTATAAGTCAATTTAAAGCATTCCTGAATTTTGCCATCATTATTCACTTTTACCAATCCCATGAATTTTCCGATACCATGATCAATGTGAGCGATGTAATCTCCGACTTTTAATGACATTAGATCTTTCAACGTCAATTGCTCGGATTTTGCAAAATTATTTTTCGCTTTATACCTTTGATAACGGTCAAAAATCTCGTGATCTGTATAAACAAGAAGTTTGTGATCAAGATCTACAAAACCTTCATGAAGTTCGGATTTAAAACTTTTAAAAGGAAGCTCATGCTCTAATTCCTCAAAAATTGATTCTAGTCTTTCTTTTTGCTTTTCGCCGGAAAAAGAAATCCAGGTATCAAAACCTTCCTCCTGCTTTTCTTCTAAATCTTCAATCAGCAATTCAAAATTCTTGTGAAATGAAGGCTGTGAAGTCTGATTTATTTTTACCTCGGTAAGATCTTTTACGTCTTCAATCGAAACACTGCTAAAATTAATTGTCTTAAACTTTTTATAATCAAATAAAAACTCCTGATCAGAAATAAACAATTCCTGTGGAGCTCGATGAGCAATATCTTTATTTAAAGTATCATACTTTTCAAGAGATTTTTCGTAAAAGGTTTTTATCTTCTGAATCCCAACGACACCGTTTTTTGTAACAACAAAACTGTCTTTCGGCAATAACTGAAGCAACGAAACCCTGATCCCCGTTACAGAAAAATTCATATTGGAAACCAATTGAAATTCCTGAATCTTATCAATCGAAAGCTGTGTTTCAATATCAAAAGTTTTAATGCTTTCCACTTCGTTTCCGAAGAAAGTGATACGGTATGGCTTTTCGTTTGAATAAGAAAAAACATCTACAATTCCTCCTCTCACGGAAAATTCTCCCGGCTCGGAAACAAAATCTGCCTGCTGGAAGTTGTAATGATTCAGTAATTCATCCACAAAATCAAAGTCAAGCTGATCGCCAACTTTAATATGATGCGAAATGGCCTTAAAATCTTCTTTCTTTAAAACTTTTTCAGATAAAGCACCAACATAAGCCACGATGACTTTCGGGGATTTGCCGGAATTTATTTTATTTAAAACCTCGGTTCTTAAAACCAGATTGGCGTTTTGCGTTTTCTCAACCTGATACGGCTCAAGATGCGTCGCGGGAAAAAACAAAACCTTTTCTTTTCCCAGAAGATCTTCCATCTCCGTATTGATGTACAAAGCATCTTCCTTATCATCAATTAAATAAAGAATGGTTTTCTTTTGAGTGAGAAAAAGTTCAGCGGCAAAAATAGAAGCCGATGATCCCGCACTTCCTTTTACAGAAATATGTTGATGATTTTCCAGTTGAGTGAAAATTTCTTTTCCGAATTCTTTTTGAAGCAAATCAGGAAGGAATTTTTCGTTAATGGTTTTTAATTGCATAAATAGTGATGGTATGAACGACAAAAGCGATTTCGAGACTTCCCGAAACCGTTTGATTTACACAAAGGTAAGGATATTTTTTTCTTTCAGACAATTACATTTTGTTCAAAATTTAAAATAAATGCATCAAAATTCATTAATTCTTAATTTTTTACTAAAAACTCTAATTAACAGTTAAAAAATTCCTTTAACAGCGGCATGGCACAAAGTTTGAAAATTTTACATCTACACACTTAAACCATTAAAGAAATAGTATTATGAAAAAGACAATCAGAATTTTAGGGATGTTTTTGTTAGTATTTTTTGCAGTCACGGCAATAACATCATGCAGCAATGATGATGACCCTACTAACAACGACTTTTTTGCAGGAACTTACAGAGGAAATATCTCGTATCACGATGACAGCAGTGACATCAGCACCGGAGACGGAAGCGTTTTTGTAACGAAAATTGCAAGCGGAACAAAATATAATTTCGCCTTCTCAAACGGAATTCCAGATCTGAATGGGGTTGAATTTGAACAGCAAGGTGATCACACTTTGGTAATGGTCGGCTCCAACGGAACTTCATACATCAGAATTGATAACAATGAATTGAAAATCTTATATTTAAAAGACGGTCGTACGTGGACAGCCAACTGTACACGTTAAGCCAACTTTTCATACATATGTTAGGACCTGCTTCTTCTTTTGGGGGAAGCAGGTTTTTTATTTTAGAATTAGATTAAGAGTTAGGCAATCCCTGTATCGGATTTTTATAATCGAAATTTATTAATTTATCTGTATTCTTTATAGTCATTAGTGAAGAACCTTTAGGTTTAATTATAGAATCGCCAACAGCAATTTTGTCCTCCCATTCTCTGTAAATAATAATACTGTCATTATCATGAACAACATAAGGAATACCATGATTACTGTAATCGATGAATTTTTTAGTCACAAGAGAATTTATATTTAAATTTTCAATTTCATCTTCATAAGATTCATTTATATTTCCCGAGAAATACCTGTACATTAATACACATAGACCAAAAAAAAGAATCATTAAAAAATCTCCAGTTTTCTTACTCATCAAATCTTCCTTTATAAAAAGTTCAACAATATACAATCTTAACAAATATAGATCAAGACCAATAGCCATAATGATTCATTTAATCTTTTTTTAATCTGTAATAAACTTTAGTTAAGTTTATAAAACAAAGATTTTCCAGCTCAGTTTTTGTATAACTTTGAATTAAGAAAAACAAATAAAAACAATCTATATGAAAAAATTATTAACAGCAATGTCATTAGTATTAGGACTAGGACTTGCAACTGCCCAACAGACAGCTCCCGCGACTGCAACTAAAACAACTGTAAAAACAGTAAAAGCAACAACAGCTCCAGCAGCAAAACCTGCCGCCACTGTAAAGCCGGCAACAGCAAAACCTACGGCAGCAAAAATGAAAAAGGACGGAACCCCGGATAAGAGATATAAGGAAAACCAACATCTTAAAAAAGACGGTACGCCAGACAAAAGATACAAAGCAAATAAATAAACTCAACATTATAGTTGTTATTTTCATAATCAAATTTCGAGAAACCGATGTACACTCATTCATCGGTTTTTTTGTTGCTTATTTTTTGAAAATGACTGCAAATTCTTCAGTTATTTATAAATTTGAAGCATGTTAAACTTCCTAAAGAAAAATGTAGCACTGGTTTGGGCAAAGAAACACGTCCGAAAAGCTGAAGAATTCAAAAGAAATTCAGAGAAAAATCAAGAAGATCTGCTGTTGTCATTAACCGAAACTGCTAAAAAGACTCTTTTTGGAAGGGAACATGATTTTGAAAATATTAAATCCGTTAAAGATTTTCAGGAAAGGGTAAAAGTTGCCGATTACGAAGACTTAAAACCTTATATCGAAAAAGTAAAGCGTGGACAAGCCAACATTCTCTGGACAGAAACTCCGGAATATTTTGCAAAAACTTCCGGCACAACATCCGGCTCAAAATACATTCCTATTTCTAAGGAAGCAATGCCTTTTCAGATTAAAGGGGCTCAAAGTGCGCTTTTCCATTATATTGCCAAGAAAAACAATTCGGATTTTGTAAAAGGAAAAATGATTTTTCTGCAAGGAAGTCCTGAGTTGGAAGAGATTTTTGGTATAAAAACCGGTCGCCTTTCGGGAATTGTAGCCCATCATATTCCAAAATATTTACAGAAAAACAGACTTCCAAGCTGGGAAACCAATATTATAGAAGACTGGGAAATGAAGGTTGATAAGATCGTCGAGGAAACTGAAAACGAAAATATGACTTTGATTTCAGGTATTCCGCCCTGGCTGATTATGTATTTTGAAAAATTAATTGAAAAGCATGGAAAAAAAATCAAGCAAATCTTCCCAAATCTTCAATTAATTGTAACAGGTGGTGTTAATTACGAGCCTTACCGCGACAAAATGGAAGAATTGTTGGGCGGAAAAGTGGATATTGTTCAGACATTTCCTGCTTCAGAAGGATTTTTTGCATTTCAGGATGATTATACAAAAGAAGGGTTGTTGCTTTTAACCAATCATGGGATTTTCTATGAATTTATTCCGTTGGAAGAATACGGAAAACCGGATGCAAGAAGATTAACCTTAAAAGATGTTGAGCTTAATAAAGATTATGCTTTAATTTTAACAACAAATTCGGGATTGTGGGCGTATTCGATCGGTGATGTTGTGCGATTTATTGATAAAAATCCGCACAGAATTCTGGTAAGCGGAAGGACGAAACATTTTACTTCAGCTTTTGGAGAGCACGTCATTGCTTTTGAAGTGGAAGAAGCCATGAAAGCGACTTTAGAAAAATTTCCCGCACAAATAACTGAGTTTCATTTAGCACCACAAGTCAATCCAAGCGAAGGACTGCCTTATCACGAATGGTTTATTGAGTTTGAAAAAGAACCTGAAAATTTAGATTTATTTAAAAATGAACTCGACGATCAGCTGAGAAAACGCAATACTTATTATGATGATCTGATCTCGGGAAATATTCTGCAAAAACTTCATATTTCTTCATTAAAGAAAAACGCATTCCATGAATATGCCAAATCTCAGGGAAAATTAGGCGGTCAAAATAAAACACCAAGGCTGGGAAATGACAGAAAAATTGCAGATTTATTGGAAATTTACAAACTTTAAACACATTTTTTCAATTCCGGAAACGTATATTCGAAAAAAATTATAAATTTGGAAAACTAAAAAATAATAATGAAAGCATCTGTACTTTTAAAATCATCTTTACTGACGTCTTTATTCGTAATCTCATCTTGTGCGACTACAAAATATACCGACGATACTTCAAAAAATGATTATTCTAATCTGGAAGCCGGAAGAATGTATGTGGTAACCATGAAAGATGGCTCAGCAAAACAAAAAATGTTGTTCCGTAATGTAGAAGGAGATAATATTGTAGGAACAGCCGGTAAAAAAGACAGTACAGAAGTTGTAATTCCTAAATCGAACGTTGCCGCTGTAAAAGACAGCAGAAAAGCAAGAACAGCAATCGGTGCTACAATCATCGGTGCAGCAGGGGTTGCAGCGATCGTAATCAGCTCTTCAAGAGCAGACTAAAATAGATTTTATCTTTCAGGAGATATTTGATTTATCTTTTGAAAATATAGTATATGAATAGCCTTAAATAAATATTTAGGGCTATTTTTGTGCATGATTTCGTTTACCCCGCTACAAACATTACAAAATGTTGAATTCAGAAATCTCCTTACCGGAAGATTTTTCATTGTCTTAGCCTTTAGAATGCTCGCTACTTTACTCGGATGGTGGGTGTATCAGTTAACAAAAGATCCTTTTTCTATAGGACTGATCGGACTTTCTGAGGTTATACCGGCAGTAAGCTGTGCTTTGTACGCAGGTCACGTAATTGATATGAATGAAAAGAAAAGACTTCTTCTTATTTGTAATTATGCATATGTTTTTCTGATCGGATTATTATTGATTCCGGCATTCCTGAATGTTCAGATGCATTTTACGGGGCATCAGATCACGTATTTTATCTACGGTGTGATTTTCTTTACGGGAATTGCGAGAGCTTTTATCGGACCTATCGTTCCTTCAATGATCCCGAAAATTGTAAAAAAGGAAAATTTACCGAATGCCGTTACATTAAACCAGGCTACATTTTTGATTTCTTCTGTTTGCGGACATGCGGTCGGAGGATTTTTAATTGGCTATTTCGGTGTAAAATGGACTTTGGTAGTCATTATTTCATTAATAATTTTCGCTTCTTTTTTCTTTTTTCAAATAAAAAAACAATATTCTGAATACAAAAAAGAGAATGTTGACGTTATAGAGAGTATGCGTGAAGGTATTACGTACATTTTTAAAACAAAGGAAATCTTAGGAGCCTTATGTTTAGACATGTTTGCGGTACTTTTTGGTGGTGCGGTTGCGATGATTCCGGTGTATGCGACAGATATTTTGAAGGTGGGTGCAGAAGGTTTCGGATTCCTGAATGCAGCTTCGGATATTGGTTCGATGTGTATTATAACAATTTTATCGATAATTCCGTTAAGAAAAAATCAGGGTAAAGTTTTACTTGCCGTGGTAACGGGATTCGGGCTTTGTATTATAGGATTCGGGCTGTCGAGCTGGTATTGGCTATCATTTATGTTTTTAGTATTAAGCGGAATGCTTGACGGAATATCGGTCGTAATCAGAGGAACAATTGTACAACTGAAAACTCCGGATAATATTCGGGGTCGCGTTTTAAGTGTTAACTCAATCTTTATAATGTCAAGCAACGAAATGGGACAATTTGAAAGCGGACTGATGGCAAAAATGCTCGGCGTTGTGCGCTCAGTGGTCTTCGGAGGAACTATGACAGTGCTTGTTGCATTAATTGTTGGAAGCACAAATCCGAAATTGAGAAAAATGCAATATTAAATAAATATCACCTAATTTATTAAATTAATCTTAAAAACTTTAATTCAACGTTAATAATTTTTTATATTTGCTATATAAAATTTCCCCTTTATGAAAAAATTTCTACTAATTTTTCTGATGATCTTATCTCAGATATTTTATGCACAGTCCGACTGCGGCTCGGCCCTTGCTGTGTGTGGGAATTCTAATATTTCCTATACGCCAAGTGGATTTGGTAACATACAAGAAAACCCTTTGGGAGGCGGATGTCTGTCTCTTGAGCATTTTTCTGTTTGGTATACCTTTACAGCTTCAACAAGCGGAACACTTACATTTTTAATTACTCCGAATGTAAATCCGGCGAATCCTACCAATACGGATTATGACTGGGCGGTATTCGGGCCCAACAAGCAATGTGGAGCTCTTGGATCTCCTCTAAGATGCTCTTACGCATCAACAGCAAGCGGAGTGCTTACCGGATTGAATATGACTGCAACCGACCTTACGGAAGGCGCAGGAGGTGATGGTTTTTGTAGATACTTAGATGTAATCGCAGGAGAAACTTATTACCTAATTGTTGACAACTTCTCTGCAAATACGAACGGTTTCGTATTGAGCTGGGGCGGTACTGCTACTTTATCTTCTCCATTTACATCAGCTGTTCAGCCACATCCATTCATCCCGCCAGGAACACCTAGTGCAACACCGAACGGACCGAATGAGGTAATTATCTGTGCTGATCCGGCAGTTTTTGATTTCTCATCTTTATCTGCAGGTATCATTAACGGTAACCCTAACTTCGTAGTATCTTACCACACAAGTTCTAATGATGCTCTTACAGGGAATAACCCTATCACGACACCACAAACAGTTAACACCACTACTGTATATTATTATAGTATAAGCTATCTGGATCCTGTAAACCCGAATAGCCCGATCAGCAAATGTAAGCAGACGGGAACATTCAAATTTATTCAAGGAAATATTACGGCAGCTGATGCTACATTAACAGAATGTAACAATAACAATATGGGTACTGCAATATTCGATTTAACGAGTGCACCTGTATACGCCAACCCATCTGTTAAGAAGTATTATCCTACAATGAATGATCTTAATAATAATACAAATGAGATCATCAACCCTGCAAACTATGTTTCTTCTACAGGAACTGTTTTTGTAAATGTTACAACACCTCAGGGATGTTCTGACTCTGCTCAGATCACCTTAAACTTCAACCCGGTTGTTGTTGTAACCGAAGCTACTTTAAGATCTTGTTTCATCGAATCAAATCCTTCTACAGCTTCTTTCAACCTTACAGCAGCTGCAGTGACAGTTCAGCCAGGTATTACTAAAAAGTATTATCCTTCTGTAACCGATGCTGTAAACTCAACTAACGAAATCACAACGCCAACAGCTTATATAGCTCCAAACGGTGTTGTCTACGTAAAAGTGATTAACGGAAACGGATGTTACGGTGTCGCAAAAGTGAACCTTATTGTACTTCCTCCTGTTTATTCAACAGTTTTACAGGATAAGATTATTTGTATCGAAGACAAAACAACACTGGATGCAGGACCTGGTTTCGCATCTTACGAATGGAGCACAGGTGCAACGACTCAGGTTATCACCAATGTTGGCGTAGGAACTTATTGGGTTAAATTAAAAACTGGTGAGTGTATCTCAACACAAACGGTAAAAGTTTATCCTTCTGAGCAACCTGTTGTTTCTAATATCGATATTGCAACTAACACGGTAACGGTAACAGCGGTGGGTGGAACTCCTCCTTACCAATATTCAATGGATAATATCAACTGGCAGACTTCAAACGTATTCAGTAACGTACCAAGAGGTGACGGAATTGTATATGTAAAAGATGCTTACGATTGTGAACCTATTGATGTTACGATTGTAGTTCCTAATTTAGTAAACGTAATCACACCAAACGGTGACGGAGTAAACGATGTAATTGACTATTCTGCATTAGCAGGTAAGCAAAATCTGATCTTCAACATCTATGACAGATACGGAACTAAAATCTTCCAGGCAGATAAGCATAACGGCTACAAATGGGATGGTACAACAGGAGGCAAGAAAGTCTCTACCGGAACATATTGGTACTCTGTAACGTGGAACGAGAACGACAAAAAAAGTACTCCATTCAAATTCTCAGGATGGGTAATGGTAAAGAATAGAGAATAAATTAGCAATACTCACGAAAAAACCGCCTAAAAAGCGGTTTTTTTATTAAAATTATTCTTTACATATTAACGATATTTTGTTACTTTTGTTAAATTAAATTTTCCTATAATGAAAAAAATATTACTAGTTTTTATTTTATTCCTCTCTCAACTATATTTTTCACAATCAGATTGTATTAGTGCAATCCCTGTTTGTGGAAATTCAGACATTTCTTATACTCCTTCAGGACCAGGTAACGTATTGGAAGACCTGTCGAATCCGGGATGTTTGTTGCAGGATGAGAATTTCTCAGTATGGTATTCATTTACCGTAGCAACAACCGGAACACTGGCATTCACGATCAACGCCAATGTAGATGCAGATGATTATGACTTTGCGGTTTACGGGCCTAATGCAAACTGTGGCGCGCTAGGCGCACCTATCAGATGTAATTATGCAGGATCTTCTCCTACAGGAAATACAGGTCTTGAGCTTACTCCAACCGGTTCTGCTTATTGGGAAGCTGCTTTGAACGTGGTAGCAGGAGAAACTTATTATCTAATTGTTGACAACTTTTTAAGTACAGTTAACGGATTTTCTTTAACATGGACAGGAACTGCAACCCTTACGTCTGCTTTCAACGATCCTACATTAACTCCGAATCCTTTTTTAACTCCGGGAGTTCCTTCTGTACCTCCGGGCGGACCAAACGAAATTTTACAGTGTCACCTTCCTACACAATTTGACTTTACGACATTAACAGCAGGAATTTTAAATGGTAACCAAAACTTTACAGTTACTTACCACACCACTGTTAACGATGCAATCACAGGAAACTCCCCTATTACAAGTGCTCTTGTGAACGGAACAGACATTTATTATTATAGAATCAAATATCAGGATCCGACTAACCCTACCAACCCTATCAACGGATGTTTCCAGACCGGAAAATTCAAATTCAGGCAGGGAAATATTGTTGCCAAGGATGATACAATTTATGCTTGTAACAATAATGGCGCAGGTACCGGCTCTTTTGACCTTAGCTCTGCAAACGTATTCGGCCCGGGTGCAACGAAAAAATATTATCCTACTCTTGCAGATTTAAATGCAGGAACGAATCAGATCCCGGCAAACCAAGTAACAAACTATATCTCCGGAGAAAAAGATATTTTTGTATTGGTAACTTCTGCTGAAGGATGTACGGATGATTCCAAAATCACACTGAAATTCTTCCCTGTAGTTGTCGTAACCGACGCAGTGCTGGAATCTTGTTATATTGAAACAGCAACTACGACAGCTGCTTTTGATCTAACTTCAGCAAACGTTAATTCACAAACAGGAATTACTAAGAAGTTTTATAAGACTTTAGCTGATGCTAATACCCAGACCAACGAAATAATCCCTGCCAATAATTATATCGCTGCATCAAGTGTTGTCTATGTAAGAGTTACCAATACACAAGGTTGTTATGCAATCGCTAAAATCACCCTTACTGTATTGCCTCCGGTAAAATCTTCTATCCTAAAAGACAAAACGATTTGTCTGGAAGATACAACAACTCTTGACGCAGGACCTGGCTTTGACGGTTACCAATGGAGCACGGGAGCAACAACTCCGGCGATCACCAATGTACCGGTAGGTGCTTATTGGGTGATATTAAAAACAGGAAAATGTTATACCAAACAAATCGTAAATGTATATTCTTCACAGCAGCCTGTTATCACAAATCTTGATATTTCAAATAACACGATCACGGTAACTGCAAACGGAGGAACAGCTCCTTACAAATATTCTTTAGATGGTATCACTTGGCAGGATTCTAATGTATTTACAGGTTTACCAAGAGGTGAAAACAAGATTTTTGTTAAAGATGCTTATGATTGTAATCCGATTGAGGTACAAGTTACCGTTCCAAATCTGATTAACGCGATTACTCCAAATGGGGATAACGTAAATGATGTGATTGATTATACTGCATTAGCTTACAAGAAAAATTTAGTCTTCACAGTATATGACAGATACGGAAACAAACTGTACGAAGCTGATAAAATCAGAAACTTCACATGGGACGGAACGTCAGGCGGTAAGAAAATCATTACCGGAACATACTGGTACACTATCTCTTGGACAGAAAGTGACAAAAACAACACTCAAACAAAATACAACGGTTGGGTATTGGTAAAAAACAGAGAATAATTTAATATTCAAATACTTAAAAAATCACCTCAATATTGGGGTGATTTTTTTATTGACTAATTAAAGCCTGTTCATGGTACTTTGAGAGGATTGGGAGTAAAATGTTAGTAAATTATTTTTCAAATAAACTATATTTGCAACATGGCGCAGAAAGAAACATTATCATCTCTTACCCACGGAAATTTCGCGAAAGAGTTGTCAATTGCTGACGGAAAAATGCCTCCTAATGCAGTAGATTTTGAACGATTGGTGATCGGTACTTTTTTGATCGATAAAAAAGGGCTTGATCATTCCATTGACTTATTGACTCCGGATGTTTTTTACGATCCGAGACACCAGGTAATTTTTTCTACGATTTTAAAACTATACGAAGGAAACCATCCTGTCGATCTGATGACCATTATTCAGGAATTGAAAAAAACTGAAAAACTAAGTCAGGCAGGTGGTGATCATTATATTGTTGAATTAACGATGGGGGTAAGTTCATCCGCTCACATCGAATATCACGTACGCGTCATTCTTGAAAAATATATTTTAAGAAGCTTAATTAATGTTTCAGCAAACGTAATTGATTCATCTTATAAAGAATCAACAGACGTTTTCGAACTTTTAGATAAAGCCGAGCAGTCATTTTTTGAAATCACCAACGGAACCATCAAAAAAGGATTCGACACCGCCAATTCATTAGTAAAACAGGCTATTGAAACTATCAAATCTCTGAAAGATAAAGAAGGACTTTCCGGAGTACCTTCAGGATTCAGAGATGTTGATAAAGAAACAGGAGGCTGGCAAAATTCCGATTTGATTATCATTGCCGCACGTCCCGCGATGGGAAAAACAGCATTCCTTCTTTCAATGGCAAGAAATATTGCGGTAGGACATAAAATCCCGATGGCATTATTCTCACTCGAGATGGCTTCTGTGCAGTTGATCACAAGGATGATCGCCTCTGAAACAAGAATTTCATCTGAAAAATTAAGAAAAGGAACGCTTGATGATGAAGAATGGCAAAGACTGTTCTCCAACGTATCAGAATTGGAAAACGCTCCTTTATATATAGACGAAACTCCTTCCCTTTCCATATTTGACTTCCGTGCAAAATGCCGAAGACTGGTTATGCAGCACGGGGTAAGGCTGATCATGGTCGATTATCTTCAGCTAATGACCGCAGGTGGCGGCGGAAAAGGCGGCGGAAACCGTGAGCAGGAGATCTCGATGATTTCCCGTTCATTAAAAGCGATTGCAAAAGAATTAAATGTTCCTGTAATTGCACTTTCCCAGCTTTCAAGAAGTGTGGAAACCCGTCCAGGAAAAAGACCTCAGCTTTCAGATTTGAGGGAATCTGGTGCGATCGAGCAGGATGCCGATATTGTTTCTTTCATCTTCAGACCTGAATATTATAAAATCACCGTTTGGGATAATGATGAAGAAGGACAGGAAACCTCAACGGAAAATCAGGCAGAATTAATCATCGCAAAGCACAGGAATGGTGCAACGGCAGATGTACGTTTATCTTTCCTGAAACATTTTGCGAAATTTGATAATATTGAAGCAGCAACCGGTATGGGAAATTCTTCCATGGGATCAATTGGCGAACCGAGCGGTTTTGATAAAATTAAAACAACAATCCAACCAGGTGCAGCATTTGATTTACCGGACAGCTCTAAACTTTCAGGATCTTCGATGAATGATTTTGAAGATGAGGATGATTTTCCTTTTTAATTATTAAGGCTAAGATTTAGGTTAAGATATCAACCTAAAATAAAAATTAACCTTACGCTAAACCTCAGCCTCAACTTTATAAATGAGAATTGAAATATACACCGACGGCGCATGCAGCGGAAACCCCGGAAAAGGCGGTTATGGAATTGTCATGCGTGTTCCCGAAAAAAATTATCAGAAAACTTTCTCAAAAGGGTTCCGGAAAACTACCAACAATAGAATGGAACTTCTCGCCGTCATCACTGCCTTAGAAAAGCTGAAATCTACAGAAAATGACATTCATGTTTTTACGGACAGCAAGTATGTTTCCGATGCCATCAATCAAAACTGGATCTCAGGCTGGATAAAGCGTGGCTGGAAAAATGTAAAAAATCCCGATCTGTGGCAGAGATTCGTGGTTCTTTATAATCAGCACAATCCGAAAATGCATTGGATCAAAGGTCATGCGGGTCATTTCGAAAATGAACTTTGCGATAAACTTGCTGTAGCGGCGGCTGCCTCAAACAATCTTGAAATTGACTCCTATTTCGAAGGGCTTGAAAATAATTCTCTATTTTAATTTATACTTAAATTAAAATTTTATTAAAACTTTTCAGCATTTTACCTTTTAACTTATCATTTATTACCAAATAACCATCATATTCAGTAAAATTAATATTAGATATGCATTTATTGCTTAGGATTTAATATCTTTACGCGTCTAATTTTAAGTATACTAAGAATGAATAAAAAACTACTCTCTTATTTCACCATTCTTTTACTCTGTTTTTTCGGAAAAATCTCCTCCCAAACCTATCAGCTTACAGGGAATCCTGTAGTAACAACGGGATGGACAGCGGTTGCTCCCGCACAGGTAATGGGTGATTTTGTTCAACTTACTCCGGATACCAACAATCAATCCGGATCTATCAGACTGAATGATCAAATCAACCTTAAATACTGCGACAAGTGGAAAGTGGAATTTGATTTCAGAATGGATTCCAACCAAACCGCTAACGGAGACGGTATTGCATTTTGGTATCTGGCAAATCCGCCGGTAGCAAGTGTATTGGGTTCAGGTCTTGGCGTTTCCCAAAATGCGGTTGGTTTTATTGTAGGGCTGGATACCTATAATAACACAACTACAGCTGTAATGAGCAAAGTACACGTTGCATACGGACAGGTTGCCAATACCACCGATACCAACAACGTAGAGTTTTTCAATACTGCAGGAAGTTCTTTTCACTCCCCGGATCTGAACACAACACTGCCTTTTCAGGGCAATAACTTTAAACACGTTGAAGTAACAGCAGAGGTAGATCCCGCTGCTCCAACCAACTGGATTGTAAAAATTACAATTGACGGTACGGTAATCTGTAATCAGTCATTTGCTCCTTCAGGGGCAGCTGCAGCAATGACCATAGGATATTTCGGATTTTCGGCTTCTACAGGAGGTAACAGATCAAGACATTCTATTAAAAATGTAAAAATTTATACAGATAAAGTTGCCATCAACCAACCTACGGCAACAGATACATTCTGCCCGAATCCTGCTACAGGACAGGGAACGGCTAACTTAACGACTTATCAGAATCAATTTGTAACCAATCCAAGCAACTATACTTTCTCGTACAGTGTCGGAGGAACTCCAATTACAACTCCTACGAATTTCCTGTTTAGTGCAAATACAACGGTTTCGGTTTTAATTAAAGATAATGCGGGTATTCTATGTGATAATCCTGATGGACAGATACAACTGAATCTATCTCCTTTCACAGCGAGTCCGGCTACTCTTACCGAGTGTAACAATAATCATGCAGGAACAGCTATTTTCAACCTGACTTCCGCCAACGTAAATGCACCTCCAGGATCAACAAGGAAATACTATAAAACATTAGCTGACCTGAATGCAGGAACCAATGAAATTCAAAACCCGATGGCATATGTATCGGCGGCAGGAACTGTTTATGTAAAAGTAACTACTCCATTGGGATGTACAGGCTCTGCACCAATCACATTGACATTCTTCCCGGAAATAGTGACAACAGACGCCAATTTGGAGTCTTGTTTTATTGAGAATGCTCCTACTACAGCAGCTTTCAATCTTACAACAGCTAATGTAACGGGCGCACCAGGTATTACGAAAAAGTATTATAAAACATTAGCCGACGCCTTAGCAGGAACTAATGATATAGGAACTCCCATGGCTTACATCAGTACCACAAGTACGGTATATGTAAGAATAACTAATGTAGCAAACTGTTTCACAATTGCTAAAATCAATCTTAAAGTTTTAGAACCTGTAAGATCAGCTGTTTTAAAGGATAAAACAATCTGTATCGGCGACAGAACAAATCTTGATGCCGGACCTGGTTTTGACGGATATTTATGGAATACAGGTGCAACAACTCCATCTATTCAGGGAGTGCCTGTAGGACAATATTGGGTGGATTTAAAAACCGGAAACTGTATCACAAGACAGATTGTAAAGGTAAATCCATCTCCTCAACCGGTAATTTCAAGCATTGATATTGTTAATAATACAATTACAGTGAATATCAGTGGTGGAACTCCGCCATTTAAATATTCGTTAGATGGTATCAACTGGCAGGATTCTAATGTATTTACAGGTCTTCCTAGAGGTGAGGTGAAAGTTTTCGTTAAGGATTCTTACAACTGTCCACCAATCGATGTCCAAATCACTGTTCCGAATTTGATTAATGCGATCACTCCAAACGGAGATAATATTAATGATTTTATCGACTATTCAGCATTAGCTTATAAGAAAAATCTTGTTTTCACTATTTATGACAGATACGGAAACAAATTGAACGAAGCTGACAAAATCAGAAACTATACTTGGGACGGAACTGCATTCGGCAAAAAAGTCGTTACCGGCACATATTGGTACACCATCTCTTGGAATGAAAATGACAAAAATAACACTCAAACGAAATACAGCGGCTGGGTATTAGTAAAAAACAGAGAATAAACTATTTTAACAACAGAATGTCAATCCAAAATGGGTTGACATTTTTCTTATATTTTACAGTTTTTTATATAAAAATACACTTAAATTGTTATTTTGATTACAATTTTAAATTTTTCATAAAAAAATCAACGATTTAAGATATATTTAATACTATTCTCTTATTATAAGATGCCAAAATTCAATATATTTACATTTTTAACTAATTAATCGCTTCAAATGAAAAAAATTCTACTCACATGTTTTTTAGCGACTTTATTTTTCTTATCCGGAAAATTACGTTCCCAAACCTACCAGCTTATAGGCAATCCAGTTAATACGACAGGATGGGATCTTGTTTCAAGTGCTGTGGTTAATACCGATTTTATACAGCTTACTCAGGACATAGGAAATCAATATGGAGCGGTAAAGCTATCAGCTCCAATCAACCTTAAATATTGTGATAAATGGAAAGTTGAATTCGATTTCAGAATCGACGGAAACGGAACCACACAATTCGGTCGGGGTGACGGATTTACATTTTGGTATCTTGCCAATCCGCCAACAGGATTTGTATCGGGCGGTGGTCTAGGAATCCCCGCAAACGCAAACGGATTGATGGTAGGTTTTGATATTTTCAACAATACTACCGAAGGACAAATGAGTAAAGTTCATGTCCTATACGGCACAAACAACGGGCTTAATAATAATATTGAATACAATACAACTCCGGGAAGCACTTTCCATTCACCGGACCTTAATCCGACGCAACCTTTTGTGGGAGCAACTTACAAGCACGTTGAAGTTAACGGAGAAACGGATATTACAAACCCAACAAACTGGTTGATTAAAATCAGAATTGACGGGGTATTAATTGTAGATCAGTCATTTGCTCCGTCAGCCGGTGCAATCGGAATGACAACAGGTTATTTTGGTTTTTCTGCTGCAACAGGAGGTGCAAGCGCAAGACATTCTATTAAAAATGCAAAAGTTTATATTGATAAAGTTCCTATTTTCACGAATACAATCACCCCTTTTGTCTGCACAAACCCTTCGACAGGAAACGGAACGGTAGATTTAACATCTTTTGAAAATCAGTTTGTTGCTAATCCTTCAAATTATATTTTCTCTTATTTTGGAGCCGGCGGAGTTCCTATTACAACCCCGACAAACTTTCAGTATTCAACAGGAACAACTACCATTACGGTTGTTGTTAAAGACCCTTCATCCACATTATGTGACAATGGTGACGGACAAATTGTATTAACACCAACCCCTTTCGCGGCTACAGATGTAACGCTGACAGGGTGTAACAACAACAATGCAGGCGGAGCCATATTTGATCTTACTTCTGCCGCCGTCACAACTGTTCCGGGAGCTACGAAAAAGTTCTATAACACCATGTACGACCTGAATAACGGAATTAATGAAATTACAAACCCGTCCGCTTTTCTTTCTCCTGCAGCTACCATTTATGTACAAGTAACAACACCGCAAGGCTGTGTAGATGTAGCAGAAATTACCTTAGCATTATTCCCAGTGGTGGTGGTGAATGAAGCTACCTTAAGATCCTGCTCTATTGAAACGAATCCTTCAACAGCATCTTTCAATCTTACTGCAGCAGCCGTAACAACCCAGCCAGGCATTACCAAAAAATATTATCCTTCTTTGGCAGACGCAATAAACGGAACCAATGAAATCTCAACTCCAACAGCTTATATCGCACCAAACGGAGTTATTTATATCAAAGTCACCAACGGAAACGGATGTTATGCAGTAGCAAAAGTTACACTAGTTGTTATTCCTCCGGTATTCTCTACCGTATTGAAAGACAAGATCATCTGTATGGAAGACAAAACAACATTAGATGCCGGCCCAGGATTCGCATCTTATGAATGGAGTACCGGCGCAACTACTCAAACGATTACAAACGTAGGAGTCGGCACGTATTGGGTTAAATTAAAAACAGGAGAATGTATAGCTACACAAACTGTAAAAGTGTATCCTTCCGAGCAACCTGTGATCACCAATATTGATATTTCAAACAATACCATTACCATCAATGTAAATGGAGGAACACCATCTTATCAATATTCAATGGATGATATCAATTGGCAGGACTCTAATATCTTCAACAACGTTCCGAGAGGTGATGCAAGAATATTTGTGAAAGATGCTTATGATTGTGAACCGATAGAAGTGGATTTTACAGTTCCGAATTTAATTAATGTGATTACACCAAACGGAGACGGAGTAAATGATGTGATTGATTATTCAGCTTTAGGTAATAAAAAGAATTTGGTGTTTAATATTTTTGATAGATATGGCGCTAAAATTCACCAAGGCGATAAATCAAACAGATACAGATGGGACGGAACCATTAGCGGAAGAAAAGTTCCTACAGGAAACTACTGGTATTCTGTATCTTGGAATGAAAATGACAAAAAAAATACTCCATTCAAGTATTCAGGTTGGATTTTAGTCAAAAACAGAGAATAGCTTGGATTATGCATTTAAATATTAAAAAAGAATCACTTCAAATTAATTTGGGGTGATTTTTTTGAACCAATCTCTTCTTGGGATTCATAGATTTATTCTAATACTCCGATTTAATTAATAAATTAATATAAAAAAATACCCAAAAACAAAATATACTCCAATGAAATTTAATTATATTTGCAAAATTAGAAAACAAATAACTGAATTTTTATGAAAAAAAACTACCTTTTTATTTTCATTCTTCTTCTGCTGCTCTTCCCCAAGCAACTTATTTCCCAAACGTATCAATTGACAGGAAACCCCGTGAATACTACGGGCTGGACGATGGTTGCACCCACTGTTGTAAACACTGACTTTATTCAGCTTACTCCGGATGTGAATGACAACTCGGGATCGATCCGATTAAATGATCCGATCAACCTGAAATATTGTGACAAATGGAGAGTAGAATTCGATTTTAGAATGGATTCCAACCAAACTTATAATGGTGACGGTATTGCGTTTTGGTATTTGGCCAACCCGCCGATTGCCAGCGTACTGGGTTCAGGAATCGGAGTTTCGCAGAATGCAATCGGTTTTATTGTAGGTTTTGACTCCTATAATAACGCCTCAGGAAGCTCAGGAATGAGCAAAGTACACGTTGCTTACGGACAGGTTGCCAACACCACCGATACCAACAACGTAGAATTCTTCAATGTTCCGGGAAGTTCTTTTCACTCACCGGATCTCAATGCAACGCATCCTTTCCAGGGAACGACTTACAAACACGTTGAAGTAACAGCCGAAGTAGATCCTGCGGCACCAGCCAACTGGATTGTAAAAATCACCCTAGACGGTACTCAAATCTGTAATCAGTCTTTCGCTCCTGCAGGCTCTGCAGCGGGAATGACAGTGGGATATTTCGGGTTTTCGGCTTCTACAGGAGGTGCGAGATCAAGACATTCGATCAAAAATGTAAAAGTTTTTGTGGATAAAGTTCCGCTTTTGCAGACTGCGATTACAAAATATGTTTGTCCGGATCTTGCCGGATTTGGAACAATTAATTTAAATACATTTGATTCCCAGTTGGTTAACAATCCAAATAACTTCACTATTGAGTATCATATTTTAGGAAATTCAGCTCCGATACCAAATCCTGCGAATTTTCAGTTCAATGCAGATGCGGAAATTGCGGTCGTCATCAAAGACCCGACACAAGTATTGTGCGACAATAATGATGCACGGATTTCGTTAAAAGTTGCACCAACGGTTACTGTAAATAATGCTTCATTACGATCGTGTTTCATTGAGGGAAGCCCGGCTACAGCACTCTTTAACCTTACTGCAGCGGGAGTTACCATTACTCCGGGTATTACCAAAAAATATTATCCATCACTGACAGATGCACAAAACGATACCAATGCGATCTCAAATCCGACCAACTATATTGCACCAACAGGTGTAGTTTATATCAGAGTAAGCAATTCTTTTGGATGTTTTGCCATTGCAAAAGTTGATTTAACGGTAATTCAACCGGTATATTCTGATGTTTTAAAGGATAAAATCATATGTATTGAAGACAAAACAACATTGGATGCAGGTCCGGGATTCGCTTCTTACGAATGGAGTACAGGTGCGATCACCAGAACCATCACAGATGTTGGAGTCGGAACGTATTGGGTTAAATTAAAAACAGGAGAATGTACAGCAATTCAAACCGTAAAAGTATATCCTGCAGAACAGCCTGTCGTTACAGACATCGATATTTCTAACAATACAGTAACCGTGAATGTTGTGGGAGGATCTCCGGCTTACCAATATTCATTGGATAATATCAACTGGCAGGATTCAAACATATTCAAAAACGTACCGAGAGGTGATGCAAAAGTTTATGTAAAAGACGCTTACGACTGTGAACCAATCGATGTTGACTTCACCGTTCCGAATTTAATTAATGTAATCACTCCAAACGGAGACGGCGTGAATGATGTGATTGATTATTCGGCTTTAGGAAATAAACAGAATCTGGTATTCAATATTTTCGACAGATATGGCGCTAAAATTCATCAGGGCGACAAAAAGAACAGATACAGATGGGACGGAACCATCGGCGGAAGAAAAGTTTCCACAGGAAGCTACTGGTATTCTGTAAACTGGAACGAAAACGACAAGAAAAGCACTGCTGTTAAATACTCAGGCTGGATACTCGTGAAAAACAGAGAGTAACCTCAACAACCTTGTTAATCATAAAAAGAACCGCTTCAAATTTTGGAGTGGTTCTTTTTTTGCGTTATTTAGAAAGAGATATTTGCTTTTAAACTGATTTTATTCGCACTCAATTCTTAAATTTGTCATATGAATTATTTGGAAGCTTTAAGCAGAAGATATTCTGTAAAGAAATTTAACAACGGAATCATCCCCCAGGAAGCGCTTCACAACATTCTTGAATCCGGGAAACTAGCCGCAAGCTCACTGGGTTTGCAGCCGTATAAAATAATCGTTGTTGAAAGCGAAGAAATGAAGCGAAAATTAATTCCGGCATTTTACAACCCCTCACAAATTTCCACATGCTCTCATCTTATTGTTATTATTTCAAAAAGAATTATTGATGACAGCTATATTCATGGTTATTTTAACCACATTTCTGAAGTAAGAGATGTGCCATTAGAAAAACTTGACCTTTTCAAAAAAAGCATTAACCAACATATCGTTCAAAAGACAACAGATGAAATTTTCAACTGGGCAGAAAAACAGTCTTACATCGTTTTGGCGAATTTAATGTACGCTGCAGCGATCGAAAATATAGACACCTGCCCTATGGAAGGATTCCGACAGGAGATGATCGAGGATATTTTAGAGATCAATCCTGAGACAGAAAAAGTAACCGTCACCCTTGCATTAGGGTACCGTTCTGAGGAAGATCATTTCCAGCACATGAAAAAAGTAAGAAAACCAAACGAAAAATTGTTTAAATTTATTTAATATTTAGACGATCGTACCTAAAGTAAGCATATGATAAAAGCGGATGTATTAGTAATCGGTTCCGGCATTTCGGGACTTTCTTACGCCATTAAAGTTTCTGAGCAGCTTCCTGATGCCAAAATAATCATAGTCACAAAATCTGATGAAGACGAAAGCAATACCAAATATGCACAAGGCGGTCTTGCAGTGGTTACAGATTCTAAAAACGATAATTTTGATAAGCATATCGAAGACACCATGCGTGCCGGAGACGGAGAAAACAAACGCGATGTGGTAGAAATGGTGGTAAAAGAAGCGCCTGCAAGATTTAATGAAATTGTAGAATGGGGCGCTAATTTTGACATGAAAAATGGCGAATTCGCTTTGGGAAGAGAAGGCGGTCACACAGAAAACAGAATTGTACACCATAAAGATATCACAGGTTTTGAGATTGAAAGAGCCCTTCTGCAGACTGCCAAAACCAGTCCGAATATTGAAATTCTGGATCATCATTATGTAATCGATATCATTACACAGCACCATGTTCCGGGAAAAGAATTAAATGAAGGCGACATCCATTGTTACGGAGCTTATATTTTAGATGAAAAGTCTAAAACCATTAAAAAAATCACTTCAAAAATAACATTAGTAGCCACAGGCGGAGCCGGTCATGTTTATAAAAACACCACCAATCCCAAAATTGCAACCGGAGACGGAATCGCTTTTGTAGCCCGCGCAAAAGGTAATGTTTCGAACATGCAGTATTATCAGTTCCATCCGACAGCCTTATACAGTAAAATGGACGGAATGTTGTTTTTAATTTCTGAGGCTGTCCGTGGAGATGGTGCAAAATTAAGAACAAAAAGAGGTGAAAAATTCATGCATAAATATGATGAGCGTGAAGAATTGGCATCAAGAGACATCGTCGCAAGAGCTATTGATGCAGAAATGAAAATTTCCGGAGACGAATACGTCGGTCTTGACTGCCGCCAAATGGATCACGAAAAATTCTTAGACCATTTCCCCAATATTTATAAAAAATGTAAAGACGAAGCGATTGATCCTTTTACCCAATTAATTCCTGTCGTTCCGGCTTGCCATTACCTGATGGGCGGAATTGAGGTTGATAAAGACGGGCAATCTTCCATTAATAATCTCTTTGCTGTCGGAGAATGTACGAATTCAGGACTTCACGGTGCTAACAGATTAGCCTCAAATTCATTATTGGAAGGCTTGGTTTTCGGGCATAATGCTGCCATGAAAACGGTAGAATTATTAAATAAAAATGATTTTAATTTTGATGATTTAAAAGCAGTTCCGGAATGGAATGAAGAAGGCATGAAAATCATGGATGAGATGGTAATCATCAGCTACCTTAGAAAACAGCTTCAGGAAATGATGAGTGATCTGGTAGGAATCGTAAGAAGCAACAGACGTCTGAATATGGCTTTACAAAAACATCAGGAAATTGCTGCTGCCGTGAATGAAATTTACCACTACTCTATTCTTTCACCACAATTGTCGGAATTGAGAAATTTAACAACCGTTGCCCACCTCATCATCACCCAATCTATGGAAATGACTGAAAATAAGGGCGCATTTTATAATAAAGATCTAGTTTAAAATACAATGAAAAGACCAGCATACGTTACAGATAAAGCTTTAAAACAATTCATCAAAAACGCCTTAGAAGAAGATATTCAGGACGGTGATCATTCTACTCTTTCTACTATTCCGAAGGATCTGGAGCAAAGTGCAAAACTTTTAGTAAAGCAGAATTGTATTTTGGCAGGTGTAGAATTGGCGGAATTTATTTTTAAAACTTTTGATAAAAATTTAAAGGTTGAAATCTTTATTAAAGACGGAGCCGCTGCAAAAGTTGGAGATGTAGCACTTATCGTGACAGGTAGCGCCAGATCAATCCTATCCACAGAAAGATTGATTCTTAATTGTATGCAGAGAATGAGCGGAATCGCAACACTTACTCACGATTGGGATTCAAGATTAATCGGAACTAAAACCAAACTTTTAGATACTAGAAAAACAACACCAAATTTCAGAATCTGTGAAAAATGGGCAGTTGCCATCGGTGGCGGAACCAATCACAGATACGGTCTTTATGACATGATCATGCTGAAAGACAATCATATTGATTATAATGGAAGCATCACCAATGCCGTAAAAATGGCGAAAGATTACGTTAAAAAAAATAAAAAAAAATTAAAGATAGAGGTTGAGACCAGAAATCTTGAGGAAGTACAGGAAGCCATCAATGCAAAAGTTGACAGAATCATGCTTGATAATATGGATGTAAAGACGATGAAGCAGGCTGTAAAGATGATTAACGGCTCATGCGAGTCTGAAGCTTCTGGTGGAATTACTAGAGATCAACTGAAAGAAATTGCTTCTACAGGAGTCACTTTTATCTCTGCCGGGGCTTTAACCCACTCTGCGGAGAATATTGATTTGAGTCTCAAAGCCGTGAAATAGCATTGAATTTTTAACAAAAATGACATGGTTTTGTTAAAAATTCAATAATATGATTTTTTTCATAGGAAAATTCATTTTTTGTTTATAAATTTGAAAATCAACTACTTAGAGCTTAATTATATTGATTAAAAATTAACATATAGTTAATATTAGTTAAAATTTATTTCCCGAATTTTGCATAAAATTTAAATCTAACTATTACTAACGATTATGAAATTAATCAACAAATCAATACTAACTGTAGCTATTACGCTATCAACAGCTAGTGTTTATTACGCTCAAGAAGTTAAGGACACGGTAAACACTACCAGGTCTAAAGACATTGAAGAGGTTATTTTACAAGGTGTTACAGATATCGCTAAAGATAGAAAAACACCAGTTGCTGTTTCGACAGTAAAAGCAGCACAAATTATAGAAAGATTAGGAAATCAGGAACTTCCTGAAATTTTGAACACTACTCCTTCTGTATATGCTACTAAAGGTGGTGGTGGTTTCGGTGACTCTCAGATTGTAATCAGAGGATTCGAATCAAGAAACATCGCTGTAATGGTAAACGGTATGCCTGTAAATGACATGGAAGGTGGTACTGTTTATTTTTCTAACTGGACTGGTTTACAGGATGTAACAAGCACACTTCAGGTACAGAGAGGTTTAGGGTCTTCAAAATTAGCGATTGCTTCTGTTGGGGGTACTATTAACTTCTTAACGAAGTCTGCAGACATGAAGAAAGGAGGAGTAATCAGATTAGGAGTTGGTAACAATGACTATTTAAAGACTTCTTTTGCTTATAACACTGGTAAGTCAGATAAAGGATGGTCTTCTTCATTCTTAATGAGCAGACAATCCGGATCAACTTACATTGAAAACACAGATTACGAATCTTATGCATATTACTTTGCATTAGGTTGGGAACCAAACAAAAAGCATAATTTCCAGTTTACGATGACTTCTGCTCCGCAGTGGCACGATCAGAGAACATTCTCTCCTACAATTGGAAACTATATTAAATTCAATCCGGACAAAGACGGTTCACCATACAGACAATATAACTCTGACTATGGTTACTACACCGATGAAAATGGAAATAAAGTGCCATTGGCAAACAGATCAAACTATTACTCTAAGCCGGTAATGATGTTGAACTGGGATTGGACAATCAACGATAAATCAAAATTAAGTACAGTAGCCTACATGTCTAATGGTAGAGGTGGTGGAACTGGTGATATCGGTAGAGTTGGAGGTAAATCAATCACTGATGCTTCTTTCCTTGACGGTGGAGGACACTTCAACTATGATGCAATCTTTGCAGCTAACCAGGCGGTGAATGTAGATACAGCACCTGCTTCAAGTACTCTTGTAAGAAGATCAAGTATCAACTCTCACAACTGGTATGGTATCTTAGCCAATTTCCAACATAAAATCAATGACAACTGGAATTTCTCTGTAGGTACTGACGACAGATATTACTACGGATATCACTATCAGGTAATTTCTGATCTGTATAATGCTGCCGGATATAAAGATAATACCAACAAAAACATTGCTGCAAACGTAGTAAGAAATACTTACGACTACCAGAAACTTACTTGGAATCCGTTTGGAGGAAAAGTAGCACCAATGGAAGACAGAATCGGATATAGCAATGATGGTGAAGTAATTTGGTACAGTGGATTTGCCCAGGTAGAATATTCTAAAAATAATTTATCTGCATTTTTACAGGGATCAGTATCAAACCAGGGATATCAGAGAATTGATAACTTCGTTCAAGACGGGATCACTAAGCAACAAGGACAAGTTGTAAATACAAAGACTGGATTTAAAAATCTTTTCGGATATAACTTCAAAGGAGGTGCTAACTATAACATCAACGAGCAACATAACGTTTTCGCAAATATTGGTTACTATAGCAAACAGCCATTCTTAAACACTGTATATCCAAGTAACTTCCAGGTTGTTAACCCTAGCTTAACTAATGAGAAAATTTTCTCTACTGAAGTAGGATACGGATTCAGATCAGCTAAATTCAGTGCAAACGTAAACATCTACAGAACTGAATGGAGAGACAGATGGTTGAGAAGAACAAACCAGACATTTACATTACCTGATAATACAACGACAACTGGATACGCAGAAATCAACGGCATTACAGAAATCCACCAAGGTTTTGAATTTGACGGTGTTTACAAGCCAACAAACTTCTTAGAATTCCAGGGTATGTTCTCTTGGGGAGATTATTACTACAAAGGAAATGCTACAGGATCTACATTTGATGACAACAACAATCCAATTACTGTAGCTGGTAACTCAAACTCTACTACGCTTTATTTAGATAAAGTAAAAGTAGGTGGAACAAGCAACAACAGTATTCCTCAATTGACAGCATCATTAGGCGCAACTGTAAAACCAGTAAAAGATCTTAGTATCTATGGTACTTTGAGACATGTTGGTAAAGTATATTCTTCAATTGATATTGCAACATTCTCAAATGAAGCTGCACAACAAAAAGGAGTATTACAGTTACCTGATTTTAACTTATTTGATTTAGGTATTTCTTATAAAATAAGATTAAAAGATGCTTCTCAGTACTTTACTGTAGGTGCTAACGTTTATAACTTGTTTGATACAACTTATATTTCTGATGCTTCAACAAATATTGCTCCAACTGATGCTCCTACAAGATTAGCAGACGGAACAAACAATACAGCAAAGAAAACTTACCAAGAACTTGGTTATATGTATGACGGTATTGCTACCGATAACAGAGTATTGTTCGGATTTGGAAGAACATGGTCTGCAACATTATCATTCAACTTCTAATATATCATAATATTAGATTTTATAAATATCAATCCCGGCTTTTCGCCGGGATTTTTGTTATATTTGTGTACTTTAAAATAGAAAAAATAGAAGTATGGATTTTTACAACATTTTGCTTAATGCTCATAAAGGATTTGGGTATCTTGAGCTTCTTTTAGTGACATTATTTATTATTGCGCTTTTGGCTACCATGTTTGGTTTCAGCGGAAAAGTGAACAAATTCCTGAAGAAGACTACTCTTTTTACAATGATCTTCTTCCACGTTCAGTTTTTAATAGGAATCATTATGTTGGTGACTAACTTTACAAAAGGATTGAACATGGGTGAAGTAATGAAAAATGCTGACTTAAGATTCCAATATGTAGAACATCCGTTTTCTATGTTGATTGCTGCAGTTTTGATGACGATCATCAACAAAAAAGTAAAATCTAATGATACAATTTCTTTAGGAATCGTAATTATGGGATTAATTGCAGTAGGTTTATTTGCATTCGCTTTCCCTTGGACAAGAGTTTTCGGGGCATAGAAATTATGAATGATAAGTTATAAATGAGAGTTTATAATTTTAAATATTAATCTTTAAATTTTTTAATTAAATCAATGAAAGTAGCTGTAGTAGGTTCAACAGGAATGGTTGGACAAGTTATGCTTAAAGTTTTGGAGGAGAGAAACTTCCCTATCACAGAATTAATTCCGGTTGCATCGGAAAGATCTATTGGTAAGAAGGTGAAGTATAAACAG
>Ga0157375_10000142_pt1 | contig 71529 bp, 57 predicted proteins | sample M35metaG_FD_115311 | JGI IMG/M metagenome (GOLD analysis project Ga0157375, IMG submission 115311) | Miscanthus rhizosphere microbial communities from Kellogg Biological Station, Michigan, USA - M3-5 metaG | ecosystem: Host-associated > Plants > Roots > Rhizosphere > Soil | place: USA: Michigan...
AAGAACTGGCCGCCGAAAAGGCCCAGTGAGGCCCAGTCGATAACCCAACAAGAAAAGGCATGCAGGAGCGCTCCATGATTCGGCTCACCGCTGAACGCACCCGGCTGGCACCAGTTATCTGGCGACCGGCCAAGGCCAGCCTGTGGTTTTGATCCACGGCGTGGGCCTGAATAAAGAAATGTGGGGCGGGCAAGTCGTTGGCCTGGCCACGCACTACCGCGTGATCACCTATGACATGCTCGGCCATGGCGCCAGCCCGCGCCCGGCCGCCGGCACGCCGCTGTTGGGCTATGCCGATCAACTGCTGGAACTGCTCGACCACCTGCAACTGCCCCAGGCCACGGTGATCGGCTTTTCCATGGGCGGCCTGGTCGCCCGGGCGTTTGCCCTGCAGTACCCCGAACGCCTCAAAGGCCTGGTGGTGCTTAACAGTGTGTTCAATCGCAGCCCCGAGCAGCGGGCCGGCGTGATCGCCCGCACCGCCCAGGCCGCCGAACACGGGCCGGACGCCAACGCCGAAGCGGCGCTGTCGCGCTGGTTCAGCCGCGAATACCAGGCGGCCAACCCGGCGCAGATCGCAGCACTGCGCGAAACCCTGGCGGGCAATGATCCCCAGGGCTACCTCACGACTTATGAACTGTTTGCGACCCAAGACATGTACCGCGCCGACGACCTCAAGACCCTGCGCGCGCCAACCCTGGTCGCCACGGGCGAACTCGACCCGGGCTCAACCCCGGAAATGGCGCGCCAGCTGGCTGATCGCATTCCCGGTGCCACCGTTGCGGTGCTGGCCGAGCAACGGCATATGATGCCGGTAGAATCGCCGCGCCTGGTCAATCAGCTGCTGCTGGGCTTTCTTGACACGGTGTACGCCCAAAACACTCCAATAAAGGGGATCGTTGCATGACGCTTGAACGCTTCCAGATGTGCATCGGCGGTGAATGGGTCGATGCCTTGTCCGGCAAGACCTTCGACAGCCTCAACCCGGCGCTGGCCGAACCTTGGGCGCAACTGCCCGACGCCGACGAGGCCGATGTGGAGCGCGCCGTACAGGCTGCCCAAGCGGCGTTCGACAGTCCGGCCTGGCGCGGCCTCACTGCCACCGCGCGGGGCAAACTGCTGCGCCGCCTGGGTGACTTGATCGCCGAGAACAAGGAGCAACTGGCCCAGCTGGAAAGCCGCGACAACGGCAAACTGATCCGCGAAACCCGCGGCCAGGTCAGCTACCTGCCGGAGTTTTTCCACTACACCGCAGGCCTGGCCGACAAGCTTGAAGGCGGCACCCTGCCCCTGGACAAGCCGGACCTGTTTGCCTACACCGTGCACGAAGCCATGGGCGTGGTCGCTGCGATCATTCCGTGGAACAGTCCGCTGTACCTGACTGCGATCAAACTCGCGCCAGCCTTGGCAGCGGGCAATACCATTGTGATCAAGCCGTCCGAGCACGCCTCGGCGACCATCCTCGAACTGGCCCGCCTGGCGCTGCAAGCCGGCATTCCCCCAGGTGTGGTCAACGTGGTCACCGGCTACGGCCCGAGCACGGGCGCCGCCCTCACCCGCCACCCGCTGGTGCGCAAGATCGCCTTCACCGGCGGCGCGGCCACCGCTCGCCATGTGGTGCGCAGCAGCGCGGAGAACTTCGCCAAGCTGTCCCTGGAACTGGGCGGCAAGTCACCGAACATCATCTTTGCCGATGCCGACCTGGACAGCGCCATCAACGGCGCGATTGCCGGTATCTATGCCGCGTCCGGGCAGAGCTGCGTGTCCGGCTCACGCCTGCTGGTGCAGGATGAAATCTACGACGAATTCGTCGAGCGCCTGGTGGCGCGTGCCCAACGCATTCGCATCGGCAACCCGCAAGACGACGCCAGTGAAATGGGCCCCATGGCCACCGCGCAGCAACTGGCCGTGGTCGAAGGGCTGGTGGCCGATGCGATCGCCGAAGGTGCGCGCCTGCGTACCGGCGGCAAGCGCCCGCAGAACCTGGGTGAAGGCTGGTTCTATGAGCCGACGCTGTTCGAGTGCGACCGCAACTCGATGAAGATCATGCAGGAAGAAGTGTTCGGCCCGGTGGCCTCGGTGATCCGCTTCACCGACGAAGCCGAAGCCCTGGCCATCGCCAACGACTCGCAGTTCGGCCTCGCCGCTGGCATCTGGACCCGCGACCTGGGCCGCGCCCATCGCCTGGCCCGGGACGTGCGCTCCGGCATCATCTGGGTTAACACCTACCGCGCCGTATCGGCCATGGCGCCCATCGGTGGCTTCAAGAACAGTGGCTATGGACGCGAAAGCGGCATCGATTCGGTGCTGGCCTACACCGAGCTGAAAACGGTGTGGATCAACCTGTCCCAGGCGCCCATGCCTGATCCTTTTGTGATGCGCTAGGAGTCCCCTGCCATGATCGAACCCGGCATTTACAAAGACGTGATGAGCTCGTTCCCGTCCGGTGTCACAGTAGTGACCACCCTCGACCCGGACGGCGGCATCGTCGGCATCACCGCCAGCGCCTTCAGTGCGTTGTCGATTGACCCGGCACTGGTGCTGTTCTGCCCCAACTATGCTTCCGATACCTACCCGGTGCTGCGCGACAGCAAGCGCTTTGCGATCCACCTGCTGTCCGCCGACCAGACCGCCGAGGCCTATGCGTTTGCCGGCAAGGGCAAGGAAAAAGCCAAGGGGATCGAGTGGCACCTGAGCGAATTGGGCAACCCGCTGCTGGCCAAGGCCACGGCGATCATCGAGTGCGAGCTGTGGCGTGAATACGACGGCGGCGACCACGCGATCATCGTCGGTGCAGTGAAGAACCTGATCCTGCCTGCGCAGCCGGTCACGCCGATGGTCTACCACAAAGGCAAGCTGGGCCCTTTGCCAGCCCTGGCCTGAGGCCTGCCGGGGGTGGTGAGGGTTTGTCGCTTAAAGGACATCGCGTGATAAACTCGCCGGCAATTTAGGCCCTCGACCGGCCCCCAGTTAACCGTTACATACAGAGCAGACCCCATGAAACGCCTGCCACTCGACGACAGCTTCAAGGTCAATCACAACCCGGTCACCCTGCGGGAAATCGTGCTGGAAAAACTGCGCAGCGCGATCATGAACTTCCAACTGCTGCCCGGCGACCGCCTGGTGGAACGCGACCTGTGCGACCGCCTCGGCGTCAGCCGTACCTCGGTGCGTGAAGCCTTGCGTCACCTGGAGTCCGAAGGCCTGGTGGAGTTTGCCGATGCCAAGGGCCCGCAAGTGGCAATCATCACCCTGGCCGACGCTGTCGACATCTACGAGCTGCGTTGCGTACTCGAAGGCTTGATCGTGCAGTTGTTCACCCTGCGCGCCAAGGCCAAGGACATCAAGGCCCTGGAAAAAGCCCTTGAAGAGAACCGCAAAGCCCTCAAGGACGGGGAATTGCAACAGGTGATCGACTCGGTTCAAGGCTTCTACGACGTCTTGCTGGAAGGCTCCGGCAATCACGTCGCGGCCACCCAGCTGCGCCAGTTGCAGGCGCGCATCAGCTACCTGCGCGCCACGTCGGTATCCCAGGAAAACCGCCGCGACGCCAGCAACCAGGAAATGGAACGCATGGTCGAGGCGATCAAGAGCCGCGACCCGCTGGCCGCCCACCAGGCCTGCGTCGATCACGTGCGCGCCGCCGCTGCCGTAGCCCTGGAGTACCTCAAGCGCAAACAGGACGAGACCGGCAAAGTCCCCGAGATCACCCTGCCCATCGCCCTCAAAGAACCGCGCATAGGTCACTGACCGTGTTCAGCCCCAGCTTTTGCCCGAAATGCGGCGGCAGTGACTTAGGTCACCAGCTGCCACCGGGCGATACCCATGAGCGCCTGATGTGCCGGGGCTGCGGCTATATCCACTACATCAACCCCAAGATCATTGCCGGCTGCATCATTGAGCAGGACGGCAAGTACCTGTTGTGCCAGCGGGCGATTCCACCCCGCCCAGGCACGTGGACACTGCCCGCAGGCTTCATGGAAGGCGGCGAGACCACCGAACAGGCCGCATTGCGCGAAGTATGGGAAGAAAGCGGTGTGCGGGCGGAAATCGTTTCGCCCTACTCCATCTTCAGCGTGCCGACGATCAGCGAGGTGTACATCATCTTCCGCGCCATTGCGCTGGAGATCACCGGGCAATTCGGGCCGGAAACCCTCGACTACAAGTTCTTCGCCCCCGAGGACATTCCCTGGGAAAGCATCTATTACCCGGCGATCCGGCAGATCCTGGAGCGGTATATCGAGGAGCGCCAGGCCGGGGTGTATGGCATCTACATCGGCAATGACGACAGCGGCAAAATCCATTTCATCCGCTGATCTCCAGGCAAAATCGGGTCCAAATGTGGGAGCGGGCTTGCTCGCGAATGCGGCATGTCAGTCAACTGATTCGTCGGCTGATGCACTGCATTCGCGAGCAAGCCCGCTCCCACATTTAGATCAATTGATACCCGATAAATCTACGGTTCCAACCCTTCCACAATAATGATCTGCGCCTGCGCCACGCCCTCCCGATGCGCCTTGGCGTCCTGGTACTCCTTGGACTCATAGCAGGCCACCGCCTGGTCGTAGCTATCAAACTCAATCACCACGTTGCGCGCCCTTGCCGGCCCGCCTTCCAGCGCAATGCTGCGCCCACCCCTGGCCAGGAACCGCCCGCCATACTTTGCAAACGCCGCCGGGCCACGGCTGGCGTACTGCGTGTACTGCTCGGCATCCGCCACATCCACATGGGCAATCCAGTAAGCCTTCATCGGGACATCCTCTTATTCAAATTTTGTGGTATACCATAATACATACAACCAACAAATCGAGCACCCTACTATGAGCTTCAACAGCATCGCAGACATCATCGAGGACTACCGTCAGGGCAAGATGGTATTGCTGGTGGACGATGAAGACCGCGAAAACGAAGGCGACCTGTTGCTGCCTGCTGCGTGCTGCACCGCCGAGACTATCAGTTTCATGGCCCGCGAAGCCCGTGGTTTGATCTGCCTGACCCTCACCGATGAACATTGCCAGCGCCTGGGCCTCGAGCAGATGGTGCCGAGCAACGGCAGCGTATTCAGCACGGCGTTTACCGTCTCCATTGAAGCCGCCACCGGCGTGACGACCGGCATCAGCGCCGCCGACCGCGCGCGCACCGTCGCGGCGGCTGTCGCACTCGATGCGGGGCCTGCCGATATCGTGCAACCGGGGCATATCTTCCCGCTGCGGGCCAAGGACGGCGGCGTGCTCACGCGCGCCGGCCATACGGAGGCGGGTTGCGACCTGGCACGACTCGCCGGGCACACACCGGCCTCGGTGATCGTCGAGGTGATGAACGACGACGGCACCATGGCCCGCCGCCCCGACCTGGAGGTGTTCGCGCGCAAGCACGGGATCAAGATCGGCACCATCGCCGACCTGATCCACTATCGCCTCAGCACCGAGCGCACGGTGGTGCGAATCGGCGAGCGCGACCTGCCGACGGTGCATGGCACCTTCCGCCTGATCACCTTTGAAGACCGCATTGACGGCGGCGTGCACATGGCCATGGTCATGGGCCAATTGCGCCGGGATGTGCCTGCGTTGGTCCGCGTGCATGTGATCGACCCGCTGCGCGACCTGGTGGGCGCCGAATACAGCGGCCCGTCGAACTGGACGCTGTGGGCCGCGCTGCAACGCGTCGCAGCAGAAGGCAGCGGTGTGGTGGTGGTCCTCGCCAACCACGAATCCTCCCAAGCCCTGCTGGAGCGGGTTCCGCAGTTGACCCAGACACCCCGCCAGTTCAGCCGTTCGCAGTCGCGGATTTATTCGGAAGTGGGCACCGGTGCGCAAATCCTGCAAGACCTCGGTGTCGGTCAACTGCGTCACCTCGGCCCTCCCCTCAAATACGCCGGCTTGACCGGCTACGACCTGGAAGTGGTGGAGAGCATCCCGTTCACTGAATGAACCTGGCCAGATGGCCGGCATGGCAAAATGCTTGCGCAAATGTTGGAATACCATAATATGATATTCCATAGGTTGGATGACGCTCGAAACGTCATCCACACCGACTGCTCCCGATAGGCGGGCACTCAAAAGCCCCGCTCATAAACACAACAATGAGGGCGTAAAAATGGTGTTGAACAAACAGCTCGGCGCAATCCTGTTCGCAGGCTTGCTGGCAACCGCCACCCAGGCGGCCTTGGCAGCCGAAAGCGTGAACTTTGTCAGCTGGGGCGGCAGCACCCAGGAAGCGCAGAAGCAGGCATGGGCCGATCCCTTCAGCAAGGCCAGCGGTATCACGGTGGTGCAGGACGGCCCCACCGACTACGGCAAACTCAAGGCCATGGTCGAAAGCGGCAACGTGCAGTGGGATGTGGTCGATGTAGAAGCCGACTTCGCCCTGCGCGCCGCTGCCGAAGGCCTGCTTGAGCCCCTCGATTTCTCGGTGATCCAGCGTGACAAGATCGACCCACGGTTTGTCTCCGACCATGGCGTCGGCTCGTTCTTTTTCTCCTTCGTGCTCGGCTATAACGAAGGCAAGCTCGGCGCCGGCAAGCCACAAGACTGGACTGCGCTCTTCGACACCAAGACCTACCCCGGTAAACGCGCCCTCTACAAATGGCCAAGCCCTGGCGTGCTCGAACTGGCGCTGCTGGCCGACGGCGTCCCCGCCGACAAGCTCTACCCCCTGGACCTGGACCGCGCCTTCAAGAAGCTCGACACCATCAAGAAAGACATCGTCTGGTGGGGCGGCGGTGCGCAGTCACAGCAACTGCTGGCCTCCGGCGAAGTCAGCATGGGCCAGTTCTGGAACGGCCGAATCCACGCCCTGCAGGAAGACGGCGCACCGGTAGGCGTGAGCTGGAAACAGAACCTGGTGATGGCCGACATCCTCGTCGTGCCCAAAGGCAGCAAGAACAAAGCCGCAGCGATGAAGTTCCTGGCCAACGCCAGCAGCGCCAAGGGCCAGGCCGACTTCTCCAACCTGACCGCTTATGCACCGGTGAACATCGACAGCGTGCAGCGCCTGGATTCAGTCCTGGCACCGAACCTGCCGACGGCGTACGCCAAGGACCAGATCACCCTCGATTTCGCCTACTGGGCCAAGAACGGTCCGGCCATTGCGACACGGTGGAATGAATGGCTAGTCAAATAAAAATGGCGGCAACCACACCGAGCGGCAGTACCCTCGGTGCCCGCGGCGCGGTTTCAGGCGGCGGTGCATCGCCGTCCCTGGCTCAGCGCTGGAAGGGGTCGAGCAACCTGATCCCTGCCCTGCTGTTTCTGGGGTTGTTCTTCCTGGCCCCCCTGATCGGCCTGCTGTTGCGCGGCGTGCTGGAGCCGGTGCCGGGGCTGGGCAACTACGCGGAGCTGTTCGCCAACTCGGCGTACGCGCGGGTGCTGCTCAACACCTTTTCGGTGGCGGGGCTGGTGACCCTGTTCAGCCTGTTGCTCGGCTTTCCACTGGCCTGGGCGATCACCCTGGTGCCACGGGGCTGGGGCCGCTGGGTGTTGAATATTGTGCTGTTGTCGATGTGGACCAGCCTGCTGGCCCGCACCTACTCCTGGCTCGTGCTGCTGCAAGCGTCGGGGGTGATCAACAAGGCGCTGATGGCCATGGGCATCATCGATCAGCCGCTGGAGATGGTCCACAACCTCACCGGCGTGGTGATCGGCATGAGCTACATCATGATCCCGTTTATCGTGCTGCCCTTGCAGGCGACCATGCAGGCCATCGACCCGATGATCCTGCAGGCCGGCTCCATTTGCGGCGCAAGCCCATGGACCAACTTCTTCCGGGTGTTCCTGCCGCTTTGCCGGCCGGGGTTGTTCTCCGGTGGCTTGATGGTGTTTGTGATGTCCCTCGGTTACTACGTCACCCCGGCGCTGCTGGGCGGAGCGCAGAACATGATGCTGCCTGAGTTCATCATCCAGCAGGTGCAATCGTGCCTCAATTGGGGCCTGGCCAGTGCCGGTGCCGCGTTGCTGATCTTTATCACGCTGGTGTTGTTCTACTTCTACCTGAAGCTCCAGCCGGAATCCCCGGTTGGCGCCAGCAACACGAGGTAAGTCGTCATGCTCCTGACCCCCAATGCCATGAGTCGCAGGATGCGCTTGGGCCTCTACACCACCACCGGCATTATTGGCCTGTTCCTGCTGTTGCCGATCGTGTTCATCGTGCTGCTGTCATTCGGTTCCTCCCAATGGCTGGTGTTCCCGCCGCCGGGCTGGACCCTGAAATGGTACGGCCAGTTCTTCTCCAATGCCGACTGGATGAACGCGGCCATGGCCAGCCTCAAGGTGGCGGTGTTGACCACCGTGTTCGCCGTGGCGCTGGGCTTGCCAACGGCATTCGCCCTGGTGCGCGGGCGCTTCCCCGGCCGCGAACTGCTTTACGGCTTGTTCACCCTGCCGATGATCGTGCCGCTGGTGATCATCGCGGTGGCGGTGTACGCACTGTTCCTCAAGCTCGGCTACACCGGCACGATGTTCGCCTTTGTGGTCAGCCATGTGATTGTCGCGCTGCCATTCACCATCATCTCCATCATCAATTCGCTGAAGCTGTTCGACCAGTCGATTGAGGATGCCGCGGTGATCTGCGGCGCATCGCGCCTGCAGGCCGTGTTCAAGGTGACGTTTCCGGCGATCCGCCCCGGCATGGTGGCCGGTGCGCTGTTTGCCTTCCTCGTCTCGTGGGATGAAGTGGTGCTCAGCGTGATGATGGCCAGCCCTACCCTGCAAACCCTTCCCGTGAAAATGTGGACCACCCTGCGCCAGGACCTGACGCCAGTGATCGCGGTGGCTTCGACGCTGCTGATCGGCCTGTCGGTACTGGTCATGGTGATTGCCGCCGTCGCTCGCCGACGCTCCGAAACCCGCGCATGAGCGCCGAGGATCAAGACATGAGTGCAGTGATCAAAGACCCCGCACAGAACCCTGGCCAACCCCTGGTCAGCCTGCGCAACCTGAACAAGCACTACGGCGAATTTGCCGCCGTGGACAACATCTCGCTGGACATCAGGGACGGTGAATTCCTTACCTTCCTCGGCTCCAGCGGCTCGGGCAAAAGCACCACCCTGTCGATGCTGGCCGGCTTTGAAACACCGAGCAGCGGTGAGATCCTGGTAAAGGGTCAATCCCTGGTCAACGTACCGCCGCACAAACGCGACATTGGCATGGTGTTCCAGCGCTACTCGCTGTTCCCGCATTTATCGGTGCGCGACAACATCGCCTTCCCCCTGGCGATCCGCAAACTGGCCAGTGCCGAGCGTGAAAAACGCGTCGACGCCATGCTCAAGCTGGTGCAGCTGGAACCGTTCGCCCATCGCCGCCCTTCGCAACTCTCCGGCGGCCAGCAGCAACGCGTGGCCATCGCCCGGGCGCTGGTGTACGAGCCGCGCATCCTGCTGATGGACGAACCCCTCGGCGCCCTCGACAAGAAGCTGCGTGAAGACTTGCAAGATGAACTGCGCCAACTGCATCGGCGCCTGGGCATCACCATCGTCTACGTGACCCACGACCAGGAAGAAGCCATGCGCCTGTCCCAGCGCATCGCGATTTTCAGCCACGGCAAGATTGTGGGGTTGGGCAGCGGGTTTGACCTGTACCAGAACCCGCCGAATGCGTTTGTGGCCTCGTTCCTGGGCAACTCCAACTTTCTCAAGCTCAAGGCCCAGGGCAATGCCGTGGCCTCGTTCGAAGGCCAGGCGTTGTCGATACGGCTGACGACCGGGCTGCGTACCGAACAGGATGTGTTGCTGATGGTGCGCCCGGAAAAAGCCCTGGCGCTGAGCGTGGAGCAGGCTAACCTTGAACCCTTGGCCGCCGGCTGGAACGAGGTGTCCGCCATCGTCGGCGAAGTGTTGTTCCTCGGCGAAAGCCAGACCTGCAGTGTAAGAACCCAGGGCGGCACGTCCATGACGGTCAAGGCGCTGTCCGCCGCCGGCATGCCGCTCAAGGCCGGCGACCCGGTGCGGGTGCGCTGGGCCACGGCGGATGCATGTGTGTACACCGAATGGGCCGAAAGCGACCTGAACAAGGCCGCCGGCGCTCACTGAGTCACCCTTGGGCCGCCACAACGTCGGGTTGTGGCGGCCTTTTTTCGCCCAGGTATTGCGTGCGTCAATCACACCCTCGATCCAGATGCGATCTCGGTTAAACAGGTGGAAGCGAGCAAGTCGAATCGTCGCACCGCCGCTCCCATCTTTGAGTCACGGTCAATCAGACCGACAACGTTCAGCACAGGATCAGTCGGTGTAGCCCAACCGCGCGGCCCTGACCTTCTGGGTATGTTGACGCGTTGCCAGGCAGTAATACAACGGACACGTCACCACCAACCCCACCAGCCACGACAGGTCCGCGCCTTCCACCAGGTTGGCCCACGGCCCCACATACAGCGACGTATTGGCAAACGGCAGCTGCACGATGATGCCGATGAAGTACGCCACGATCGCGTGCAGGTTGAAGCGTCCGTAAACCCCGCCATCGGCACGGAAGATCGAGGCAATGTCGTAGGCCCCGCGCTTGATGATGTAGAAGTCGATCAGGTTGATCGACGCCCATGGCACCAGCACCAGCAACAGCGCCAGAATCAAACCGATGAACTGCGAGATAAAGTCCGCCGATGCGCCCAGCGCAACCACACAGCACCCCATGAGGACCACGCCCGACAGCACCACACGCACCTTGATGCTGGGGGTCCAGTGGCTGGCGAAGGTCTGGATCGAGGTGATGATCGACAAGACTGCGCCGTACAGATTCAGCGCGTTGTGGCTGATGATATTGAGCAGGAACAGCACCATCAGGATCGGCCCGAGCACGCCAGTGGCTTGCTTGACCGCGACCATGGCTTCGGTGCCTTCAGGCGTGGCCAACGCAGCAACCAAGCCAAAGGCGAAGGACAGGAAGGTGCCGAGCGTCGCGCCCAGGTAGGTCGCGATAAACGGCCGGGTAATGCCGATATCGGCCGGCAGGTAACGCGAGTAATCGCTGGTGTAGGGCGAAAAGCTGATCTGCCAGATCACGCCCAGCGACACGGTGGCCAGCCAGCCGGCTGCATTGAAGCCGCCCCGGGTGGCGAAATCCGCCGGCAAGTCATGGGCGAAGATAGAGATGAAGCCGGCGAGCAATGCGCCGCCCATCACCCAAGTGCCAATGCGGTTGAGGGAATGGATAAAGCGGTAACCGATCACACCGATGGCGGTGGCGCTGAGGGCGCCGATCAGGATGCTCGCCGGGACCGGCACCGACGGCACGATGCCAACGATGGACTTGCCGGCCAGCACGATATTGGAAATGAAGAAGCCGATATAGATCAGTGCCGCGAAGAACACGATCAGCAGCGCGCCGTAACGCCCGAACTGCCCCCGGCTCTGCACCATCTGGGGGATGCCCATGCGCGGCCCCTGGGCTGACGCGAGGGCAATCACGACGCCGCCGAGCATATGCCCGAGGGCAATCGCCAGCAGCCCCCACATCAGGTTGAGATGGAACACCTGGGCCACCATGGCACCGGTGACAATCGGCAGCGGGGCAATGTTGGTGCTGAACCATAAGGTGAACAGGTCGCGGGCCTTTCCATGGCGCTCAGCGAGGGGAACGTAATCGACCGTGTGATTCTCGATCAGGGGGTCTTGCCGTGACATCTGGGGCATGGAAATGAACTAGCGTTGGTCTGATCTTATAGTTGTTTGACGCCAAACCGGGGGCGCTCTATGGCCGCCCCTCAGATGAACACCATATTATGGTATTCCAACATTTTCACAAGACTGATCCGTAGTCTTTGCACGCATCTGCTCTGCAATTGTGCCACAGGCCCCACGCCCACTTATCGCTGAAGCCCCCGTATTTATTGGTTATAAGACCAATGGCCGACACCCGTCGGGCGTTTGAAAAAGCGCTTGCATCATATGTATTACGGTATACCATCAGACATACAAACTCATAAAAACCACCCTACCCTCCGAGGTTCCCATGATCGATGCCGCCCTCTATAAACAAGTGATGGGTTCGTTTCCGTCCGGAGTCACCGTGATCACCACCCTGGATGACGACGGGCAAGTCGTCGGGCTGACCGCCAGTGCATTCAGCTCATTATCGATGGACCCGGCCCTGGTGTTGTTCTGCCCCAACTACAGCTCTGATTCCTATCCGGTGTTGATCAAGAACAAGCGCTTTGCCATCCATGTGCTGTCCGGCGGGCAACAGAACGAAGCCTACGCGTTTGCGCGCAAGGGCAAGGACAAGGCGCAAGGCATCGAATGGACGTTGAGTGAATTGGGCAACCCGATCCTGGCGAACGCCACGGCGGTGATCGAATGCGAGTTGTGGCGCGAATATGAAGGCGGCGACCACGCGATCATGGTGGGTTCGGTGAAGAACCTGATCGTGCCCCGGCAGAACGCCGGGCCGCTGGTGTATTGCCAGGGCAAGATGGGCGCGCTGCCCCTCGTTGCCTGATTATTTCTGATACACCGCAGTGCCTGCGATAGCGGCGGCACAGCCAATAGAGATGTCGCCTGGCCCACCGCCTTCGCAGCCTCGCTAAAGCTCGACAGCTCCCACAGGGATTTGTGCAACGACGTAGATCCCCTGGGGGAGCTGGCTTGCCTGCGATAGCGGCGGCACAGCCAATAGAGATGTCGCCTGGCCCACCGCCTTCGCAGCCTCGCTAAAGCTCGACAGCTCCCACAGGGATTTGTGCAACGACGAAGATCCACTGTGGGCGCTGGCTTGCCTGCGATAGCGGCGGCACAGCCAATAGAGATGTCACCTGACCCGCCGCCTTCGCAGCCTCGCTAAAGCTCGACAGCTCCCACAGGGGGCTGTGCAACGACGAAAATCCACTGTGGGAGCTGGCTTGCCTGCGATAGCGGCGGCACAGCCAATAGAGATGTCACCTGACCCGCCGCCTTCGCAGCCTCGCTAAAGCTCGACAGCTCCCACAGGGATTTTTGCAACGACGAAGATCCACTGTGGGCGCTGGCTTGCCTGCGATAGCGGCGGCACAGCCAATAGAGATGTCGCCTGGCCCACCGCCTTCGCAGCCTCGCTAAAGCTCGACAGCTCCCACAGGGATTTGTGCAACGACGAAGATCCCCTGGGGGAGCTGGCTTGCCTGCGATAGCGGCGGCACAGCCAATAGAGATGCCACCTGACCCGCCGCCTTCGCAGCCTCGCTAAAGCTCGACAGCTCCCACAGGGATTTTTGCAACGACGAAGAGCCACTGTGGGCGCTGGCTTGCCTGCGATAGCGGCGGCACAGCCAATAGAGATGTCACCTGACCCGCCGCCTTCGCAGCCTCGCTAAAGCTCGACAGCTCCCACAGGGATTTGTGCAACGACGAAGATCCCCTGTGGGAGCTGGCTTGCCTGCGATAGCGGCGGCACAGCTAATAGAGATGTCACATGACCCGCCGCCTTCGCAGCCTCGCTAAAGCTCGACAGCTCCCACAGGGATTTGTGCAACGACGAAGATCCACTGTGGGAGCTGGCTTGCCTGCGATAGCGGCGGCACAGCCAATAGAGATGTCACCTGGCCCACCGCCTTCGCAGCCTCGCTAAAGCTCGACAGCTCCCTCAGGGATTTGTGCAACGACGAAGATCCACTGTGGGCGCTGGCTGGCCTGCGATAGCGGTGATCAGGTACGGAAGCGACTGACCAACTGATTCAACGTCTGCGACAACGCCGTCAACTGCTGCGCATCCTGGCGCGTAGAGTCGGCCAGGCTCGCCACCAATTGTGCATCCCCGTGGATCTGGCTGATATGCCGGTTGATGTCCTCGGCCACCTGATGCTGCTCTTCTGCCGCCGTGGCGATCTGGGTGTTCATGTCACGGATCACGTCCACCGATTCACGGATCAAACCGAAGCTGGCTCGCGCCTCATTGATCGACACCACGGTTTCCTGGGACACCTCCAGGCTCGCATGCATCTGCTTGCCCATCTGGTGAGTACGCCGCGCCAGGTTGCCCAACAACCCGTCGATTTCGCCGGTGGAGTCTGCGGTGCGCTTGGCCAATGCGCGCACTTCATCTGCCACCACGGCAAAGCCCCGGCCTTGCTCGCCGGCACGGGCTGCTTCGATGGCGGCGTTGAGCGCCAGCAGGTTGGTTTGCTCGGCGATGGAGCGAATGGTGCCGAGGATCGACTGGATGTCGTTGCTGTCTTTTTCCAACTGCTCCATGGCCTGGGCCGAATGGCCAATCTCATCACTGAGCCGCCCGACACTGCTGACTGCCGCGTCAATCTGCTGCTGCCCGGTATGGGCCTGGCGCTGGCCGTTGTCGGCGGAATCGGCGGCCTGGCTGCAAGAGCGCGCCACCTCATTGGACGTGGCCACCATTTCATGAAACGCCGTCGACACCATGTCCACTGCCTCACGCTGGCGCTCGGCAACGTCGGCCATTTCCACCGAGACTTCAGTGGCGCTGCCGGAGCTGCTGTGAATCTGCCCGGCGGCCTGGCCGATGCGCTGGATCAATGTGCGGATCGCCTCCAGGAACTGGTTGAACCAGCCGGCCAGTTGCGCCGTCTCGTCGCCGCCTTTGACATCCAGGCGTGCAGTCAGGTCGCCTTCGCCCTGGGCAATCCCTTCCAACCCACTGGCCACGCCGCGGATCGGCTTGACGATCAACCCGGCAAACCAGGCCCCCGCCACCGCGAACACCAGGCCGCACACCAACGCAATAGCCGCGATCAACCAGGTGAGCCGCGCCGCACCGGCCATTACCTCACTCTCGCGCACCAGCCCGACAAAACGCCAGCCCAAGGCCTTGGACGGCCACACCAGCGCCATGTAGCGCTCCCCCGCCAACTCCACTTGCACCAGGCCCTGGCCGGCTTCGCTTAATTGGCGATAGCCCTCACCCAGTTCGCCCAGTTTCTTGAAGTTGTGGGACGGCTCGTTCGGGTCCACCAGCACCGTGTTGTCTGCTTCCATCAACATCAGGTAACCGCTCTCGCCCAGCTTGATCTGTTTGACCAGGTCAGTGAGCTGCTTGAGTGACACGTCAATGTTCACCACCCCACCCACCTTGCCTTGGCGATCATTGAAGCTCTGCACGGTACTGACCAGCACCACATCGTCGGCGGCCCAGTAATAGGCTTCGGTGCGCAGGGTCTTGCCCGGTTGGGCCATGGCGGTTTTGTACCAGGGGCGTGTGCGCGGGTCGTAGCTGGCGAGCGCGGGGTCGCCGGGCCAAAACACATAGCCGCCGTCTTCAGTGCCCAGGGACAAGTAGGTGTAGGCCGAATGAGTCTTGGCCAGCCCTTCGAACAGCTTGAACAGGCGCTGATCGTGCTCGCCGGGTGCGACCTGCGCCGCGTCGCTGGCCAGGTAGCGCTTCACATCGCCATTGATGCTTTGCAACTGCGGGTGTGCCGCCAGGTAGGCAACGTTCTGGCGGATGCCTTCGAAAAACAGCTGCATGGCATTGTCGACCTGGCGGATCTCCCGCGCGCTGCTGTCGACAAAACCGTCCCGCGCTTGGTGGCGCACGTTGAGGATGATCAGCACCGCCACCAGAATCACCGGCAGGCTGGCGATGATGGCAAAGGCCAGGATCAGTTTTTGTTTTATGTTCATCAGGCTCGCCTTCCTTGTGAGGTGAGTGTGTCGCCGTTGGAGAGAAAAATTTTGCAGATATTCTGTATTATGGTATACCAACAATCAATCCGTCGACCAGCCGTCTCCCCTGATCGGTTTTACGTTGGCGAGAGCACTTGAGGGCCTGCAGTCGACAGGCCGATCACAATAGATCCGAGGTAAGCGCCATGAAGTTTTCCCTGTTCGTACACATGGAACGTTGGGATGAAAGTGTCAGCCACCGTCAGTTGTTCGAAGACCTGACCGAACTGACCCTGATGGCCGAGGCCGGTGGCTTCAGCACTGTCTGGATTGGCGAGCACCACGCCATGGAATACACCATCTCGCCAAGCCCGATGCCGCTGCTGGCTTACCTCGCAGGCAAGACCACCACCATTCACCTGGGCGCCGGCACCATCATCGCGCCGTTCTGGCACCCGCTGCGGGTCGCGGGCGAATGCGCACTGCTCGACGTGATCAGCAACGGACGCATGGAAGTCGGCCTGGCCCGTGGTGCCTATCAGGTGGAGTTCGATCGCATGGCCGGTGGCATGCCCGCTTCCAGCGGCGGCCAGGCCCTGCGTGAGATGGTGCCGGTGGTACGCGCGCTGTGGAAAGGCGACTACGCCCACGACGGCGACCTCTGGAAGTTCCCCACGTCCACCAGCGTGCCCAAGCCTATCCAGCAGCCCAGCCCGCCCATGTGGATTGCCGCCCGCGACCCGGACTCGCACAACTTCGCAGTGGCCAACGGCTGCAACGTGATGGTCACGCCGCTGATGAAGGGCGACGAAGAAGTCCTGGACCTTAAAAACAAGTTCCAGGCCGCACTCGACAACAACCCGAACGTACCCCGCCCGCAACTGATGGTGCTGCGCCACACCCACGTGCACGCTGAAGACGACCCGCACGGCTGGAAGGTCGGGGCCGAGGCGATCTCGAAGTTCTATCGCACCTTTGATGCCTGGTTCGGCAACAAGACCGTGCCGGTCAACGGCTTCCTGGCGCCAAGCCCGGAAGAGAAGTTCGCAGGGCGCCCCGAGTTCGAACTGGAGAGCCTGCACAAGACCGCAATGATCGGCACCGCCGCCGAAATCATCCCGCGCATCCGGTATTACCAGGCATTGGGGGTGGATGAGTTCAGCTTCTGGTGTGACAACAGCCTGCCCCATGCCGAGAAGAAGAAGTCGCTGGCGTTGTTTATCGAGCAGGTGGTGCCAGCGTTTCGCTGATAGGGGCTTGCCCCGCGCGGCAGTGTGTCAGATAACCCGTTTTTGTCTGGACGAACGCGGCGCCGGAATAACCCGCTCACGACAAAGGCGTCCGGTGGCGCGCGCGACATTTGGTCTCAGCCCATCATCACAGCATCTGTAATAGTGTATTGCGGAGCATAATGTACTAACCAGTTACTTATCTTGCTAAAATCGCGTCTTTGCCCTCTCACCTTCGAGCATTTATCGATATGAAACGAGCATCGCGCGCCGCTGGCGTCTCTAGATTTATCCTGCTGGGCCTGGGCGTCGTTATCGCCCTGCTCGGCGTGGCGCTGGCCGTTGGCGGCGCCAGGCTGGTCAGCCTCGGCGGCTCCTGGTACTTCCTGGTCGGCGGCCTGGCCATGGCGGTTTCCGGCGTGCTGATTGCCCGGCGCAAGCCTGCTGGGGCGTGGCTGTTTGCGACGTTCCTGGTGGGCACCGCCGTTTGGGCGGTGGCGGATGTGGGCCTGGTGTTCTGGCCGCTGTTCTCGCGCCTGTTCATGTTCAGCGTGATTGGCCTGGTGGTGGCGCTGGTGTACCCGCTGCTCGCGGGCAAGCCGGCGCGTGGCGCCTATGGCGTTGCCGCCGTGCTGGCGGTTGGCGTGGCTGTCGCGGCGGGCAATATGTTCGTCGCGCACCCCAGCGTCGCACCCACCGGCGCAGGCCCGGGCGTAACGCCCGTGGCCCCGGCCGACGCACAGAAAGACTGGGCCCACTACGGCAATACCGAAGGTGGCAGCCGCTTCGCCGCGCTGGACCAGATCAACCGCGACACCGTCAACAAGCTCAAAGTGGCGTGGACCTACCACACCGGTGACGTGGCCATCAGCGACGGCAACGGCGCCGAAGACCAGCTCACCCCGCTGCAGATCGGCAACAAGGTGTTCATCTGCACCCCGCACAACAACCTGATCGCCCTCGACGCCGACACCGGCAAAGAGCTGTGGAAGAACGAAGTCAACGCCAAGTCGGCGGTGTGGCAGCGTTGCCGTGGCATGGCTTACTTCGACGCCACCGCGCCGATTGCCGCGCCCACCCAGCCCAACAGCTCGCCGATCATCGCCGCCAGCGTGCCAGCCGGTGCGCAGTGCCAGCGTCGTTTGCTGACCAACACCATCGACGCGCGCCTGATCGCGGTCGACGCTGACACCGGCAAGTTCTGCGAAGACTTCGGCAACCACGGCCAAGTGGACCTGAAAGCCGGCCTGGGCAATGTCCCCGACAGCTACTACCAACTGTCCTCCGCCCCGCTGATGGCCGGCACCACCGTAGTCGTCGGCGGCCGTGTGGCGGACAACGTGCAAACCGACATGCCCGGCGGCGTGATTCGTGGCTTTGACGTGATCACCGGCCAGATGCGCTGGGCCTTCGACCCGGGCAACCCCGAAGACAAGCAAGCCCCGGCCGCCGGCAGCACCTACGTGCGCAGCACCCCGAACAGCTGGGCGCCGATGTCCTATGACCCGCTGATGAACACGGTCTTCCTGCCGATGGGCAGTTCGTCCACCGACATATATGGCGTGGAACGTACCCAGCTCAACCACAAATACGGCGCGTCCGTGTTGGCGCTGGACGCCTCCACCGGTGCTGAAAAGTGGGTGTACCAGACCGTCCACAACGACCTGTGGGACTTCGACCTGCCGATGCAACCCAGCCTGATCGACTTCACCCCACCGGGTAGCGACAAGGCGGTACCCGCGGTGGTGATCGGCACCAAGGCCGGCCAGATCTACGTGCTCGACCGTGCCACCGGCAAGCCGTTGACCGACGTGCGTGAAGTGCCGGTCAAGGCCGCCAACATCCCCAACGAGCCCTACTCGCCCACTCAGCCAAAATCGGTTGGCATGCCGCAGATAGGCGCGCAAACCCTGACCGAATCGGACATGTGGGGCGCCACGCCGTACGACCAGTTGCTGTGCCGCATCGACTTCAAGGGCATGCGCTATGACGGCCTGTACACCGCGCCGGGCACCGACAAATCCCTGAGTTTCCCGGGCTCCCTGGGCGGCATGAACTGGGGCAGCCTCTCCACCGACCCGGTGCATGGCTTTATCTTCGTCAACGACATGCGCCTGGGCCTGTGGATCCAGATGGTACCGTCGCAAAACAAAGCCCAGGCCGCCTCCGGGGGCGAAGCGCTGAACACCGGCATGGGCGCCGTGCCGCTCAAGGGCACGCCGTATGCGGTGAACAAGAACCGCTTCCTGTCGGTGGCCGGCATTCCGTGCCAGGCACCGCCGTTCGGCACCCTGACCGCCATCGACATGAAGACCCAGAAGATCGCCTGGCAAGTGCCGGTGGGCACCGTTGAAGACACCGGCCCCCTGGGCATCCGCATGCACCTGCCGATCAAGATCGGCCTGCCGACCCTCGGCGGCACGCTGTCCACCCAGGGCGGCCTGATCTTCATCGCCGGCACCCAAGACTTCTACCTGCGCGCCTTCAACAGCGGCAACGGTGACGAAGTCTGGAAAGCCCGCCTGCCCGTCGGTAGCCAAGGCGGCCCGATGACCTACGTGTCGCCGAAAACCGGCAAGCAGTACATCGTCATCACCGCTGGCGGCGCACGCCAATCCACGGACCGTGGCGACTATGTGATCGCCTACGCCTTGCCATAACCCCTTCTGTTTGCGCGGCGCCTCCCCCGGCGCCGCGCTTTTTTTTGGAAAACGTCGCATGACCCCCACTTCTCAGATTTCCCTTGGGCGCCTGTTGCTGGGCCTGGCCCTGGGCGCCGCCCTGCCCGTGCAAGCCGATGACACCACCTTGACCGGCGACTGGGGCGGCCTGCGCCGCGAACTCGACGAACAAGGCATTCGCTTCACCGGCGACTACAGCGGCGAGACCGCCTACAACGCCGATGGCGGCCTGCATCGCTCGGCGCGCTACTCGCAGAACATCAAGCTCGGCGTGCAGTTCGACCTGGGCAAGCTGTACGGTTTCAACAATGGCGACCGCATCCAGGTCACGATCAACGACCGTCGCGGCAACAGCGCTTCAGAGGACTTGGTGGGCAACCGCCTGCCGATCCAGGAAAACTACGGCGGCCTCTACACCCGCCTCACCGAGCTGAGCTACGAGCGCACCCTGTTCACCCCGGCGCTCAACGTCAAGCTCGGCTACATGGCCATGGGCAACGATCTCGGCGGCCTGGACAGCGGCATCCTGTGCAACTTCATGAACGCCGGCTTCTGCGGCCACCCGCTGAACATGTCCGGTGGCAGCGGCTGGACCAACTACCCGAATGCCCGCCTGGGCGCGCGGGTGAAATACGACTTTTCACCGAACTGGCAACTGCGCGTGGCCGCCTTCAACGTGGACCCGGACAGCAACGGCAACTCCAGCCGCGCCTGGCGCCTGGACCCCAAGCGCACCACCGGCACCGTGCTGCCCATCGAACTGGTCTACAAGCACGCGGGCACCCTGCCGGGTGAATACAAGCTGGGGTATTACTACGACAGCTCCGACGTGAAACGCATCGGCAGTAAACAGGAAGTCAGCGGGCGCAGTGGGCATTACCTGCTGGTCGACCAGGCGGTGTGGGCCAGCGACACCTCCGCCGGCCGCGTGCTGCATGCCTTCGGCCAATACTCGGCAGCAAGCTTGGCCGCGTCGCCCTTCACGAAGTGGTATGGCGCAGGCGTGGTGCTGTATAAGCCGTTCGAAGGCCGCCCGCGCGACACCCTCGCCCTGGGCTATGGCCGCGCCGTGCCCAACCCGCGCAGCCGTGACGCGCAGGAACTGGCGGCGTTCAACGCCGGCACCGACTACCCCAACCTGAACAACGCCGAGCAGTTGATCGAACTCAGTTACGGCTACCAGGCCACACCCTGGCTGACCCTGCGCCCGGACGTGCAATACATCATCGAGCCCGGGGCGTTTTCCGGCAGCGACATCGACAATGCGCTGGTGCTGGGGTTGCAGGTCAAGGCGACCTTCTAAGGCGCCTCAGTAGTAGATGATCTGCACCACCATGATGGCTTCGAACGCCCCGACCTGAGGGTCCCCCTGGGCCACCACCGTTGCGCTGAACGGCACATCGATGTGGCTCACATTGGCCGCAAAGGTCGCCAGGGGGAACGGTTCGTTGATGGGCACCAATGCGTTACGCCCATCGCGCACCTGAATGCCGAACCCGCTGTCGGCCGTCGGCAACACCGTGTACAGGCCTTGCTGGTTGGCGGTCACAAAGGTGGCACCGACGTTGATGGCGCTGCTGCACTTTTTCTCCAGGGCCAGGCTGAACGGCTTGGTCGGGCTGGGCGGAGACAGCCCGGTGGCGGTTTTCTGGATCACGCCGAAATCGACAATGCCCGGTTCCGGCGTCACCGTGACGTCGACCGTGCACGCCGTGCCGACAATGTTCTGCAGGCCGCTGAGCTTGAAGCGGAAGTTGTTGAACGGGTTGCCCACCCCACCGTTGAGACCGTACTGGCCGTCAAACTGGAACACGTCGTAGGTGTCCTGGGACGGGCGCTGCAAGGGCAGCAGCCCACGCTTGCGGATCACCACCTGAAACGCAATGTTCGGCGTGGCCAATGAACACGGCAGCATCTCTTCATTGTTGGTGGCCGCCGGGCAGCCACGGGACACGAACCCGGTATTGACGCCCAGGGTCGGGTCGGAACTCCAATCCCCATCCCAGGCCGTCACCTGCCGGTACACCAGGCCGAACTCGATGCCCCAGGCCGTCGCGTTGAGCCCCGCAGGGTTGCCGTAGAAATAGATCGGATCGTCTTCGTTGAAGTGCTGGTCACGCAGTTTCCAGCACTTGGCGGGCACCACGTGGGTTTGCGAGCGCCAGATGATCGTACCGTCGGGCACTGTGTCCGGCACCGACACCGGGCCAATGTATTCGCTGAGAAAATCGCCGTCGGACTGCGACTTGCAAATCAGCGCCCACGAGGCGCTGGAAAACCCCAGCATCAGCAGCGCCAGCCCCACCCTGAGCAGTGGCTTGATGTTCACGGTTTCACTGCCTTGCACGCCTCGGCTGCGCACTGGAACAGCGTGTCGGTCTGGCCGCCGAAATCATTCATGTTGGACACCCGCAGCTCACCGAGGGCGGTGGTGCTCAACGGCAACCGTGCACCGCTGAACGGCGCGATCATCACGGTCTCGACCGGCAGCTTGGTCATCTGCGACCCGGCCAGCAGGCCCACCACGGTGATATGGAACGGTGACGGGTTGTCGATCAGCAGTTGCTTGCCGATGGGGTCGATTTTCAGGTTCAGCCGCTGGGCCAGGTCTTCACCGCGCTCACGCTTGACCGACGCCGGGCGGTAGAACAGCTTGATCTTCGATTGCAGGGCAATCTGCATCGCGTTGACCGCCTCGCTTTTGGGCGGGATCTCGCGGATGTTGAGGTAGAACACCGACTCGCGATCCTTGGGCAGCGCGGTCTCGGGCAGCTTCACAATGCGCAGCATGCTGCTTTCATTGGGCTCGATGCGTTGCAGCGGCGGCAGCACCATGAACGGCGAGCTGATTTTCTTGCCGCTGGCGTCTTCGATCCATGACTGCACCACAAACGGCAGTTGCAGGTTCTTGTTGCTCACGGTGACGCTCACCGAGGAGGCGCCCTCTTCAAAAATCACCCGGGTGCGGTCGGGGATCACCGCGGCCTGGGCCAACAGCGGCAGGCAAAACCCCACCAGGGTGGCCAGGCGTTTAAAGGTCAATCGAGGCATCAGGAGTCTCCATGAATCAGGGGTAAGGGGTGAGTCACAAACACCGCACGGTGGTGGCGACGTTGGTGACGACGTCTTCGTCGGGCAGCGTTGCCAACGCGCAGCTGTGGCTGTCATCCCAGCGCGCCACCAGCTCGGCGCCGGTCTTGGCACCCAGCAGGTAAGTCACCCCTGCCTCGCCGACGATGCCCACTTCCTTATGGGTGTGTTTGTCCTGGACCGAAGCTCCGAAAGGCACCGGCTGGCCGTCTGGCCGGATCAACTCGATAAAGGCGTTATGGCCCTGGGCGGCGGCAAAGCTGACGTAGCCGATGGCGCCCTCGGTCAACGCCAGGCGCTGGATCGGGTTGCTCACTTCGGTGCGCAGCGGCAGCTTCTCCAGGTTGACCCGTGCTTCGTAGGCTTGGAACGACGGCAAGCCGTCCATCACCGCGTAGCCCTGGCTGTTGGTGCGCGCCCGGCCGGTGAAGGTCACGTCCGGCACGCCGTCGGTGGACACCAGCAAACGCGTGTCGCCGTTGGAACCATTGCCATGGGCTGCCACGCCGTAACGGGTCGCCACCAGCGAGCTGTCGAACTCGCCGGTGAGCGAGCGGTAGGTGCTGCCGTCGGTGGTGGCCGAGGCGTTGGCCCGGTAGGTCGCGGCACGTTGGCCGACGTAGGCGTTGACGTACTTGTTGTCACCCATGCCGCCGTACACCTGGTAGTTCATGCCGTCACCGTCGTCATAGCTGTAGCCGACGTTGGTCGAAGACGCGCCAGCGCTTGAACGCTGCACGTTGCTCGACATGATCGCGTTGCCCCCCAGCGGCACGCTCACGCCGAGGTAGAGCTGTGCGTCGCTGTGTTGCGCGTTCTTGGTCTGGTACGCCGACAAGTTCAAGTTGATGTTCTTGACGTTGCCCAGGGTGAAGCTGCGCGCCAGGGTCAGGCCGAACCGGTCGGACGGCGCGGCGTCCCAGAACGTGGAATGGTCGAAAGATAAGCTGGTCGACAGCCAGGCGAAGCGCTTGGCGAGCATCACCGAATAGCGTTGCTTGCCCGAGTTCAACGCGTAGGAGTCCGGGTCGCCGACAAACTGCGAAAAGTTGGTGAAGGTGCGGTCGGAAAAGCGATAGCCGAGAAAGCGCAGGTCGGTGCCGATGGCGTCGAAATGCTTGGAATAGTTGATGCGGTAGGAGTTGCCCACTGCCGTCTCACCGGTCCAGCGCAATTTGGCGCGCGAGGTGGTGACGTCTGCCGACACCGCGCCGAACACCCCCAGATCGCGGCCCACGCCCACGGCGCTGGACACGTAGTCGGTGGCCGCCAGCATGCCGCCGTACAGCGTCCAGTCACGGGACAAACCGTAGGCCAGTTCGGAGGCGACAAAGCTCGGTTCAGTGCCGCCCCTGCCCGTCAGGCGTGGCTGGCCTGCTGAGAGTTTGTAGCGCAGCTCGCCTTCGCGGGCGAGGAACGGCACGGCGGCGGTGGTGACGGTAAATTTCTGCTCGGTGCCGTCTTCTTCGCGCACGGTCACATCCAGCGTGCCTTGCACGCTGCTGTTGATGTCCTGGAGGCTGAATGCACCCGGGGTCACCGTGGTGGAATACAGCACGCGGCCTTGCTGCGACACGGTCACCGTGGCGTTGGTACGCGCCAGGCCGCTGATCAGCGGCGCGTAACCGCGCAGGTTCGGCGGCAGCATGCGGTCGTCACTGCTCAGGCTCGCGCCGCGCAGGGCGAAGGTGTCGAACACGTCGGAGTTCAGGTAATCCTCGCCCACCGACAGTTTCGAGCGGATCGACGGCAGCGCCCGGTAGGCATACAGCCGGTTCAGCTGGAACGCCTGGCCATTGTTGCCGCCGCCCTGGTTACCGGTGACTTGCTGGGCCTGGTAATCGGCACGCAGCCGCCAGGCATCAACGTTCAGGCCTGCCGTGCCGTAGCTCTGCAACGAGGTGGAGTCGCCGCTGGACGCCGAGCCTGTGGTCTGGCGGCTATTGGCGATGACCCGGTAATCGAGCAATGCGCCGTCGAGCCCTTCGCTCCAGGCGGCCGGTGGAATGTAGCTGGGGTCGTCATATTCGAATGACGCCTGGGGCAAGCTGATCAACAGGCGCCCCAGGTTCTGGGCGTAAGTGACGTTGGCGTTTTCGATCACGCTCAGGTCGACACATTGACCATCGGCAATGCGTGGCAGGCGCTTGTACAGGTCGGGCTTGAGCCCGAAGGTTTCGACCAGCGATGGCGGCAAACAGGCATAACTCTGTTGCGGTTGATCGCCGCTTTTGAATGCTATGGAGCGTGTTCCGAAATAACGTTGATTAACCACGATATCCAATACGTAGTTGCCCGGTACGGTGTAATGCGCATGGGTGAATTGTCCGAGGCTGACGCCGTCATGACCGTCAATATTTAAAAACTCGGTATTAAACTCCAGCGCATAGGTATAACCCGCGCAAGGCAGTAATACGCAAGACAGCATAAGTGTGCGGCAGTACACGGGCATTACCCTTTTATCAGCACCGGAACAGACAATAAAAAAGGGGCTTGCGCCCCAAAGTGTTACAACACCAACAACGAACACTGATAGACAAAACTTGTAGTGAGCGGGCTTGCCCCGCGCCGCGCCGGACCAGCCATCTCATTCCAACTGGAGACACTCAGGGCCCGGGCTGGCGCGGCGCGGGGCGAGCCCGCTCACTACAAGATCAAGGACGAACTCACCCGCGCACGTATCAGTTGTAGGCGACGGTGAAGTTGGCAACGCTGTCGGCTTCACCGGTGGTGACGGAAGCCGCGGTGGCTTCGTACATTGCGGCGAAGGTGACGGTGTTGTTGCCGTCTTGCAGCACCACCGGTGCGACTTGCTCAGTGCCGTTATCCAGCATTTCGCCAGCGCTGGCCTGCAGGCGGATGCCGACGTTCTGGGCCAAACCGGTGGTGGCGAACAGGCCCGGAACCACGGGGTCTTGCACGCCGCTGAAGGTGAAGCGGGCGTTCTTCTGGGTGGAGGTGTCGCACTCGGTCAGAACGATGTCGAACTTGGTCGGCGTCGAACGATCACCAATGGCCTTGAACTGGTTCGACGGCACTTGGCCCAGGGACACGGTCTGGTCCAGAGAGTTGGCATCGATACCGCAGGCGCCGGAAACGATTTCACCAATGAAGCGCACGGTGCCCGGGTTGCCGGTGGCAGGCGTCGCAGCGTTGGCGAACGAAGCAAGACCCATAACAACAGTAGCGGCGGTAACAGCGACAAGCTTTTTCATGAGTACAACTCTTGGATTATTAATAGTGGGTTGCGCAAAGACGCTGAATCCTGAATACATAACAATGCGGCACGACAAGTTCCCCCACCAAACAACGTTCATCCGTTAAAACAACTCAAGCATCAACTTGAGTGTTCTCGTTGTTCAGTCAAGTGCAGCCAACATCATTGTTATTCAACAACTTCAACCATCTTTGGTGCGGGGCAAATAATGCGATGTATACCTGAGCCGAAATGTAAGCCCGTTCCGTCCAGACTGTAGGAATTTTCCCCACAGCTTCCCTCATAGATTTGTCCTATTGCACCTCATGGCGCCGCACAGGTGGCCGCCATCACACGGTAGCCATCCACCGGTTCGGTCTTGCTGATATCCAATTCGAACGTGCAACGTTGCGCGTCTTTTTCGCCCCACTTCATGCTGAACCGGGTGCCTTCGCCCACCGCCATCAACACCTGCCCGGCCTGTCCGACCACGCCGACACTCAAGCCCTTGGCATCCAGCACCGAAGTGCCAAACGGTGGCAAGCCGCCGTCGGCGAGGCGCACCGTGGCCACGACTTTCTCCGAACGGCTGGCGGCGAATGTCGCCTTGACCACGGCACCGCGCCGCGGCACCACGTTGGTCACGCCGTCCTCGATGTCCACCTGGCTGTCCAGTTCGCTGGTGTCCAGCGCCACGCGGTTCTTGCGATACGGCATCACATAGGGCACCAGCGCGTAGCCCTTCTTGCTTGTCAAGGTGCCAGGGGCATTGAGCACCCCCACGTTCGGCGTGTCCTTGACCTCCACCAGGGCCACGGTTTCGCCCAGGCTTTGCCCGAACTCCACGCCGTCGCCGTGGGCCAACACCGAACCTGCGGCACTCACCGACGTCTGGCGGTAACCACTGCCAACGCTGACACCCGCGCCCAGCTGGGCAAACGGCGCACGGTAGCCGACCAGGGCCGAGCCGTTATTGCCGGCGTTGTCCGAGCGGTTGGCGTTGACGTTGTAAGTCATCTCGCCATCGCGCCCACTGAGGCCCGCGCGCTGGTCCAGGCTGCCGTCGGTGTTGCGCGTGACGGCATAGGTGGCGGTGCTGCGGGTCTGGCCGATCGGCATCGACACGGTCAACACCACCTGATTGTTCTGGCCGAAGTTGTCGGTCAGGGTCTTGCTGGCATAGGCGCCATAGGTCACGCCCTTGTACTGGCTGCTGAAACCCAGTTGCATCTGCTTGTCCTGGCGCGATGAGCCCCAGTAGTTCTGCTGGCTCATGTTCAAGTAGAACGAACCGGCACTGCCCAGCGCCTGGTTGATGCTCGCCTCGACCTTGGAGCGGCGGGACAGGTTGTAGTAGCTGTCGGGCTCTTGCAGGCGCACGGCCTCGTCAAAGTCCCGGTAGCCTTCGGTGGAATAGCGATAGCCGGCGAAACGCACCGAAGTGCCTGTCTCGAAGGCCTTGCCGTAGCGCACGCTGACACTCTGGCCATTCTGTTTGCCTGCCGGGTTGCCGGACGCCTGCGGCACCTCGGTCTTGGCTGCCGTCACGTCCATCGACACCGCACCCAGGCTGCCCAGGCTCTTGCCCATGCCGACCAGGCCAGCGTTGTAGAAATTGGCGCCGAGCAGGCCGCCGTACAGCGTCAGGTCGAACGGCAAGCCGTAGGCCAGCGAGGCCTGGGCGAACGAAGGACGCTGGCCGCCGTCGACGGCGTTGTATTCGCCGACGGTCATGCTGTAGCGCCAGGTCTTCTCGCGCAGCATGTTGCCCAGGGTCGCGTAAGGCTGGGTGAAACGTCGTTCGCGGCCGTCGGCCTCGGTAATCACGATTTCCAGGTCACCGCTGCCGGAGGCGGCGTTGAGGTCATCGATCTCGAACGCGCCTGGCGCCACATAGGTGGTGTACAGCGAGTAGCCGTTCTGGCGCACTTCGACCTTGGCCTGGGTTTCAGCGATACCGCGGATGATCGGCGCATAGCCCTGCATCGAGTCCGGCAACATGCCCATGTCCGAGGCCAACTGCACACCGCGAAACGGAATGCTGTCGAACACATCGCCCGGCGTGAAGCTTTCGCCCACGGTCAGCGTGCCTTTCATGGCCGTCACGTCCCGTTGTGCGTAGGTGTTGCTGCGCTGCCAATCCTGCTTGCCCTCCTCGTCCTGGCGGAACGACGAACTGGTGCGAAAGCGCCAGTCGCCCAGGTTGAAACCGCCATTGCTGTAGAGGTTGTATTGCGTGCCGCTACCCCGCGCGTCGGACTGGGTCTGGGCCGCCGAGAACTGATAGTTGAGCATGGCGGCGTTGATCCCGCTGTCCCATTCCTGCGGTGCCACATAGCCGGCCGCGTCACGGCGCAGGGCGATCTGCGGCACGCTGATGTCGAGGGCCAGGTGGTTGGCGTCGAAGCTGACCGCAGCGCCGTCCACCAGCGCCGCGAGGTCGATGCACTCGGGCAGGGTTTCGCCGGGCACCTGGAAGGCATCCAGCTTGACCCCCAGCTCAGTGAGAAACGCTGCCGACAGGCACGCCCGCACTTCACCGGTTTTTTCGTCCTGGGTGAAGGTCATGTCGCGGCGATCAAAAAAGCTCTGGTTCAGGCGAATGAGCACCGGGTAGGTGCCAGGGCCGAGGCTGCCGCTGTTGGCAATCGCGTTCAGGTCCAGGTTCGGCCCAGCATCGGTGCCGCCAAAGGATTGCATGAAGCTTGAGTCAAACTTCACCGCGTCATCGGCCTGTGCCACACCGGCCATCAACGCAGCCAGGATGGCGGCGGACAGGCGCAGCGGGGCAAACGGCAGTGAAGACCAGTCGAGGTTCAGGGCATCGATTCGCATGACAATACTCAATGGGCCGCCATCACGTTGCCGCGTGGGCAACGTGGGAGCACCTTCGCAAGGACAAGAAAAGTGGGATCAGGGCGTGCTGGTCAGCGCGACTTTGGTCGGTTCGCTGTAGCCGCCGTAGTCATTGATGGCGGAAAACATCACCTCGCCGCCGCGGCCACTGAAGCCGGGCAAGGCATAACGCTGGCTGCTCATCGGCGCGACCATCTTCGGCTCTTCGACTTCCACGGTTTGTGCACCCGCCAACACCTTCACGCCGATGAAGGAGACGTGAAACGCCGACGGGTTGTTGACCACCAGCACCGTCTTGCCCTGCTCCTGCGCGAGGCTCCAGCGCAGTTGCGGCAACGCGTCCAGCGGGTTGCCCTTGAGGCCGGCCGGGCGATAGAACAGCTTGATGCGGGTACGCATGGCGATCTTCAGGGTGTTCTCGTCGGCCTTGCCGGCCACCGGGATTTCCTGGGCGTTGAAGTAGAACACCGACTCGCGGTCTTCCGGCAGCGCGCCTGGGACTTTCTGGATGCGCACCATCTGCTCTTTGCGCGGGTCCAGGCGAAACAGGGGCGGCGTGGCCACGAAGGGGGTGGCGCTGGTGTTGTCGTCAGCCTCGGTGTTGATCCAGGTCTGCACCGCATAGGGCTGTGTGGTGGTGTTGCCGACGCTGATGGACGCATCGCGCTTGCTGCCGTCGAACACGATACGCGTGCCGCCGAGCATCACACCGGCCTGGCTTGCGGTGCCAACCAGCGTCGTGGCGAGCAGCACGGCCAGCATCGCTGTGGCTTTGAATGGGGTCGCAAAACGTTTCATATCGGTCATCCTCTTGGCGCCCCAACCCGGCTGGGCTGGGGCGTGTCACAGGGCTTACTGGTAGTCGACGGTGAACGCGGCCTTGGCGTTGGCCGGGCCCGAGGTCGCAGCACCGGTGGCGATGTAGTTGGCGGTGAAGCGCAACGGTTGGGTCAGGTCCAGGTACGGCGAGGACTCCAGGCCCAGCTGCACGTCCTTGCCGGTGGCGTCCTTGATCTGTACGGCGACGTTGGTGGCCACACCCGGATCTGGGGTCAGGCCGATCCACTGGCCGCTGGCGCCGGCGTTGCCGCTCAGGGACAGGAACTTGACCACGGCTTTCTTGCCGCTGACGCTGCAGCCGGGCGCAGTGGTGTCGATGGTCAGGGTGAACGCACCGCCACCGGCGACTGCACCGGCGGTGGCCAGGGAGGTGGCCGGGACGCTGCCCAGGGTCACGTCACCTGCGCCGGCCGCACCGTTGAGGTCCGCCACCACCACCGGGCAGGTGTTGTCGGTGACGCTGCCGATGAAGTTGATTTCGCCATCAGCGGCCATGGCCGCTTGCGATGCACCGCCCAGAACCAGGGCCAGGGTCAAACCTTTGAGAGCGTACTTTTTCATGATCACATCCACAGTTAAGAGAGGGGGTATCTGTGCACCTGCATCAGGCATCCAGACAAAGCGACGGGGCTACCCGACTGCGGGTCAGCGCGTTTCGTCTGGTGTCATTATTGGAAGTTGGAGGGGTACACCTATGTAGGAAACGTCCTCGTAGCTGTAGGAAATTTCCCACGAACAGGCACCCTTCACCGGGCTGTAGAAACGCCAACGCCACAGGCGCGATGCACCTGTGGCGTTGGCGTTGTGGCGCTGGAACACCTCAGCGATAGGTCACGGAAAAACTCGCGTGGCCATTGGCGGTCCCCGGGGTGGGCGTGGGTCCGTCGGCGGTCTGGATGTAGCGCGCCTTGAGCGGCACCGTGGTGGTGCCGTTGACGATGCGCGTCAGGCGCACCGGCTGGCCCAGGTTCAGCGGCGTGTCGTTGGCCTGCAGCACCTGGATGGCCACGCCCTGGGCGGTGGAATCACTCGACAGGCTCAGGACGCCATTGGCCGCGTCCAGGATGGTCGAGGTCTTGTTACCGTCGACCTGGATGTTGGCGTAGTTGCCGTTGAAATAGCCGCTGCCGTTGTTCGGGTAGTTGCTGCCCGCGATGCACGAGTCCAGCGTGACGGCGAACGGCTGGGCGGGCGTGGTGGAGTGCTTGCCGTTGAACACACGCTTTTCCCAGGTGCCCATCGGAACATCGATCTGATTACCCGGCGCAGCCGGCATCGAACAGCCGGCGACCGTCACCGTGGCGGTAAAGGTCAGGTCGAAAATCGGCCCCCGATCAGACGTGCCCGTGGCCACCAGTTGATTGATGGTATGGGTGCCCGCCGGGATATCACCGGTCTTGACCAGGGCATAGCGCATCAAGGCCCCGGTCATGCCGGCGACGGCATAGGAAATATTCATGTTCAGCTCAAACGGAATGAACCGGCTGGGGTTGTCCGCCGACCCTCTCCACTCGGAAGCAAACCCGGTCATGTAGATGGCCAGGCCGATGCCGGGCACATTGGTTTGCAGCAACGAACTGGCGGGCACCCGCACCACATCCACCGGGACATCGGTGACAACGGGCCCGACCAGCGTGGTAGCGTAACGGGCGACCAGGCCACACACCAGGCGGTCGTTGAACGGCACAGTGCGAATCGGTGCGTTGTTGTTGAGCGTGGTACCGATTGGCACATCCCGCGGTGCGAACACCGTACCGGCGCCCAGCGTCAGTTGCTTGGGCGTGCCGTTGTTGGAGGCCCAGGTACAGGCCGCCATGGCGGGTGTCGCCGCCAGCGCCAGGGCGACGGCGGCAAGGCCGCTGGTGAGCAGTGAGCGTGCTTTCATGATTGAAGTCCCCGTAAGAGTAACTGCAGGCATGGACGGTCTTCGGCCTCACCAGAGGGGTCAGGCACAAGAACCGGGTGAAACCTGATTATCGAAAACAGTCATCAGCCAACCCGTAGCCGATATCCCGCCAACTCGTAGGAAATTTCCTACGGTCAGCGATAGGTCACGGTGAAACTCGCATGCCCATCGGCGGTGCCCGGCATCGGTGTCGGCCCGTCGCCAATCTGGATATAGCGCGCCTTGAGCGGCACCGTGGTGGTGCCGTTGGCGATGCGATTGAGGCGTACCGGCTGGCCCAGGTTCATGGGCGCGTCGTTGGCCTGCAACACCTGGATGGCCACGCCTTGGGCCGTGGAGTCGCTCGACAGGCTCAGGATGCCGTTGGCCGCATCCACGATGCTGGAAGTCTTGTTGCCATCAATCTGGATGTTGGCGTAGTTGCCATTGAAGTAACCGTTGGCGTTGTTGGGGTAGTTGCTGCCCGCGATACATGCACTCAGCGTGATGGCAAACGGCGTGGCGGGCGTGGTGGAGTCCTTGCCGTTGAACACGCGTTTTTCCCAGGTGCCCATGGGCACATCGATCTGGTTGCCGGGTGCGGCCGGCATCGAACATCCCGCCACGGTGATGGTGGCGGTGAACGTCAGGTCGAACATGGGGCCGATGTTCGTCGTGCCAGAGGCCACCAACTGGTTGATGCTGTGGGTGCCGGCCGGAATATCACCGGTCTTGACCAGCATGTAGCGGAACATCACCGAAGGCATCTCGGCGATGGTGCCCGAGGCATAGGTCAGGTTGAGCGGCACAAACCGGTTCGGGTTGTCGGCCGGCCCGCGCCAACCGGCGGCAAAGCCGGTTATGTAGACCGCAAGGCCGACCCCGGGCACGTTGGTCTGCAACAGCGCGTTGGCGGGCACGTTGAGGTAATCCACGGGAATATCGGCGGCCAACGGGCCGATCAGCGCCACGTTGTAGATCGACGACGAACCGCACCGCAGCCGATCACCGAAGTTCACCGCACGGATCGGCGACGGGTTGTTCAGTGTGGTGCCGATCGGCACGTCGCGTGGTGAGAAGACAGCGCCGGCGTTGTACGTCAGCGCCTTGGCCGTCGTGCCGCCCGAGGTCCAGGTGCAGGCCAGCGCGGGGATCGCAACCATCGACAGGGCTGACAGCCCCAGGTAACACAAGAGCCTTGATAGGAATTGCATGGGTGTAATCCTGCTGAGCATGACTGCAGGCAGGAGTTGCCATCAGCCTGTCGGTTGATCGGGTTCGGGCACCAAGGCCCGATGAAGCGCGATTATGGGAAGCCGCCATTACCCAACGCGCAGCCGATTTCCCACCAACTTGTAGGAAATTTCCTCAGGATTATGTTTTCACTCACACCAGGTTGTTGCGCTTGGCAAAGTCGGCCAGGTACACCACCGACTTGACGTTGAGTTTTTCGATCAGGCGGGTCTTGTAGGTGCTGACCGTCTTGTTGCTGATCAGCATGGCATCGCCGATCTGCTTGTTGGTCATGCCCAGGGCCAGTTGCTTCAAGATGCTCAGCTCACGGTCGGACAGGCGTTGCACCAGGTCATGGTCTGAACGCTGGGTATCGCTGCGCCGCACGGTATTGCTGGCCAGGTCGGGAAAGTACGTGTAGCCGTTCATCACCGCTTCGACCGCCTTGACCAGTTCACTCAACTCGTTGCACTTGGAGACAAACCCCGCCGCCCCTGCCTTCATGCAACGCGCGCAATAGAGCAGCGCTGGCTGGGAGGTCAACACGAGGGCCTTGCTGGGGCCATTCGCCCCTGTGACCTTTGCAATCAGCTCCAGCCCGTCGAGCCTGGGCAAGGTGAGTTCAAGAATGATCAGGTCCGGCGCGTTTTCGCGAACGCGGCGAATCGCTTCAACCCCATCGCCGGCCTCGGCGATGACGGTAAAGCCAGCACTGGCCAGCAGCATTTTGACCGAGGAACGGATAAAGGGGTGGTCGTCCACCACTAATGCGCTAGACATAGGTTTCCTTTCTACAACACAAAGCGGCAGTCGGCTTTCCCTGCTGTTCGATGGGTGCAACACGCGAGAGAACGTCGATCGTCCTTCAATCATTGAGGAAGGTGAATGATGGGCACTGGGATTGAATGGTGACGTAGGACTGATCCCTGCAAATCGTAGGATTTTTCCTGCCAGCCATGAATGTTGTACGCCACGTTGCCTCTGTAGGAGCTGGCTTGCCGGCTCCTACAGGGGAGATGGGGTTATTTGAGGTAGCGTGCCGCAGGCCTGGCGTTGCCGAACTTGCCCGAGATCGCGCGGCGCCCGGCCTCCCACTCGTCCCACGCCTGGCCTTCATGCAGCCCAGGAATGGTGACGCGCTCGCCCAGGTCCAGCCCTGCCAATGCGGCGTCCACCAGGTCGCTGGCCGACATGGTGATCGGGCTCTCCTTCTGCGGCGCATAGCCGGCCACGTCCCAGAACTCGGTGGCGGTTGCACCTGGCAGCACGCTCTGGATGCGCACGCCCTTGTCGCCGAGGTCGCGTTGCAAGGCGTGGCCGAAACTCAACACGTAGGACTTCGAGGCGCTGTAGACACCGTTGAGCATCTCCACCGCAATGCCCACCACCGACGCGATATTAATGATCGTACCGCTGCCTCGCGCCACAAAGGCCGGCGCCACCGCGTAAGTCAGCCGCGTGAGGGCGGTGATGTTCAGGCCGATCATGGCGTCCATCGTTTCCACATCACCGTCGAGCACGGACGCCACCGAGCCCACCCCGGCATTGTTGACCAGCACGCTGATGCTCGCGTCTTCCCGCAGCACGGCCTCGACCTTCGCCAAGGCGGTCTTGTCGTTCAGGTCGGCGACCAGCGTGGTGACACTACGCCCGGTGTCGGCGCGCAGCCTGGCCGCCAGGGTATCCAGGCGCTCGGCGTTACGGGCCACCAGGATCAGGTCATAGCCACGCTTGGCCAAACGGTCGGCATAGACCGCGCCGATACCGGTGGAAGAACCTGTGATAAGGGCCGTGCCCTTGGACGCTACAGTACTCATGAGGTGTCTCCAGGAAAATGAGCCGACAAACTTCGGTGATTGATCGTACGGCTTCCCCTGCACGTCACAAATGTCGTATATACACCTTTTTAGGACACGCCTTCCCAGAGAGCGGTACATGTAATGAAAACCATCGGCCTTGTGATCTACCCGGGCTTCCAGGTACTGGGGCTTGCTGTTTCAGCAGTCTTCGAAACGGCGAATGACCTGCACGGCGCGCCCTATACGCTGACGGTGGTGTCGGAACACGGCGGCATCGTGCACTCCTCCCTGGGCTTCGGCATGGAGTCGCAGTCATTCAAGGGCGCGCACTACGACACACTGGTCGTGATCGGTAATAACCGCCTGGACGATGTGTCGCCAGGACTGCTCGACTACTTGCGCAACGCCACTTCACAGCGCATCACCGCGGTGTGCACCGGCGCCTTTGTGCTCGCCCAGGCGGGCTTGCTGGAAGGCCGGCGTGCGACCACCCACTGGGCCCACGCCCGGGCGTTTCGCGACGCCTACCCCGGCGTGCGGATGGAAGAAGACCGCATCTTCGTGATCGACGGCGCGCTGTGGACCTCGGCCGGCATGACCGCCGGCATCGACCTTGCGCTGGCGATTGTAGAGAAGGATTTGGGCACCGAGATCGCGCGCAGTGTTGCCAAAAAAATGGTCGTGCACCACCGTCGTTCGGGCGGGCAATCGCAGTTTTCGACGCTGTTGGACCTCGACCCGAAAACCGACCGCATCCAGAGCACGCTGCTCTACGCGAAAGAACACCTGGATGCCGAGCTGTCGGTGGAAGAACTGGCCGAGATCGCCCACCTGAGCCCGCGCCAATTCAGCCGGATCTTCAAGGAAGAAACCGGCCAATCGCCGGCCAAGGCCATCGAGCACCTGCGGGTTGAAGCGGCGCGGATCATGATGGAGGAAGGCCGCTACTCTCTTGACGTTATCGCCCGGGAATGCGGGTTCGGCGAACGGGAGCGGATGCGTCGATCGTTTTTGCGGGCATTCGGCCAATCGCCCCAAGCAATCAAGCGCGTCACACCGCAACTGTAGGCGCCGGCTTGCCGGCGATGGGGCCCTTGATATGAGTGCATATCTTAAGGGTGCCATCGCCGGCAAGCCGGCTCCTACAGTGGACGATGGCGTCGGATTATTGGGAGACCGGCATGGCGAACTCAGCGCTTTGCTCGATGCTCTCCAACCAGCGCTGCAGACCGACGTGCGCTGGGCATGTCGATGCTGCATGTGGACAGTTACTGGCAGATAAGTGAGATCAAGTTTTTGCTATCAGAAGTCGCTCTAAAACCTCGAAGGGGCCTGAGCTTGGCGCATACCCAATCAATCAGCGATCTCCCCATCAAAGATATGGTTAACACTCTTTGGCTTCGTGGTAGGCGACGAAAGATATACAAACAAGGTTCCATCCGACTCCTTGACGGCCATAACTTTCATAAACTCATTAGGGCCTATTGCGAGATGATCCGGCATTTTTTTCGTAGACAAATTCATTTTGGGTACTGACTCATCAAATACATAAACCACTTTCTGGGTCGTACCTTTTTCTTTGTTTGGTTCAGTCTGCGCCCAGGCATCCAAATCAACTAAACTCTGCAGGGTCGTCGAGGCAGATTGCACACCGGAATCTTGCAATACCTTGCCAACACTATCCTTGATCCTTTTTGCCGCTTCTGCAGTGACAAACGTTGAGCGGTAGGCTTTTTCCTGAGATACGGTCATCTGGTAGAATTCCTTAAGGAAATTTTCTATTTCTGGGGAGGTTCTGCCCGATCGCAAAGGTCCATTGACTGTATCTGAGCCTGCCTCAACATAGCCCTCTACCAAAGGGTACTGATCGGCATTACTTCCCTCCAAAAGATTTTTAAATTTTTCAGTAAGCTTTAGCTGCTCTTCACCCGAGAGTGGGTGTAATCGCTGTTTATAGTTAGCAGCAACTTCCTCCAAGGAGTCGCGCGCTTGCAAATGTTTTTTTGAAAAGTATCTTTTTATTCCGTCGACCCCGACCATACCGCGTTCTTTCCAATCGCCCTTTTTATCAAGCCCAGCAATGATATAGCTGCTTCTCAATTTCTCCGGATTCTTAGTGTCTCGCACATACAATATAAAATGGACACCGTCCCCTGCATCAGGGTGCTCAGCGGCAAAATAATGATTACCCCGTATCTCGACCTCGCGCATTCCCGAAAAAGAGGTAGTTCCCTCAGGCGTCGGGACTACATCAGCCATGTGCGGTTTTGAAATCGGCGCTTCATCATCCAGAGTTTTATACTTTGGCAGGGTTTGTAGCTCAATTTCATTCGTACGCGAACTGCGCCGCCACGTGTACTGCTCAGTCTGGGAACGGTTGATCGTCGGAACCGGTTCACCCGGTTCAACCTCGCCGCCTACTGGCAGAATTTCGTGCGCCAACTGTAAAGCCGAGATAACAGCCGCAGCACCACCACCCACTCGGTCGTCGGCGGTCATGCCATCAATTGCATCGTGTATGCCAAATACAACGTTGCCGAGGTTGCCAACGATAGGCACGTAACCGAACGTATTACTCCACAGTTCCTTCGCGGCTTTCCAACCTTGCTGCGAGGAGCCAAAGACTTCAGTCTGGTCAGACCAGAGGGCATTTTTGGCATTCACTTCCTGGAATTTGGCGGCAATACCAGAATTCAGGTCACCGAATTTCAACCGGTATTCGCCCCCTCTCGATTCGGTATAGTTGAAGGTTTCCCCTACCGGCACCTCTTTATCTTTGACAAGGTTTTGATACCCAGGGTAAGTCGCATTGCTACCTGCAATCAGTGTGTCAAGTACATCGCCGGCTTTCGGCCAATGCGCATCTTTGCCGCCTTGCTTATCGCTGGCATTGAAACTATTCAGTATATTGTCGCGGTTGTGTTTCGCCCAGTCGGCAAAATCAGCGTCGCTGTGAATTTCACGCGCACTACCGTTCTTCAAATCAATGATCACGCCCTTGTTGGGCCTGTTCGCGTAATTCCCATCAAATTCGCTAAAGGGAATAAAGGCATACCCCGCCATAGGGTAGCCATAGATATTTGGAATAATCATTTGCCCATTTTTTTGCAGCGTACGGTTGATCGCCGCCAGCCCTTCGGCACTTAAAAGTCCCGAGGCATCATTATTATTAACCAGACTTTGCAATGTGCCACGAACGACATAAGCGTCCGCTTTTCCTGAGCGACTCGCCAATCCCCCCGAAGCGTCGCGCATGGGCGTGGCAACGTCCTCTTTCCAATGAGATTGGAGGCTGTCGCCGAGCGACTCAAGCTCGTCGATCGTGCTCCGATCTTTCGGTTCGATATGCATAAATTGGAAATTGATCGGGCCACCACGCGGAACCTTATCGTGCTGAAGAGCACCGGCTGCGATCTCCCAGGCAAAATAGGTGCGATCTTCGGTGCCGGTCAATGTATCTGGCGATCCTCGTCCGGTATAGCTGCGGAAGGTCACCGTGAACTTTTCATGAGGGTCACGACCTGCCGCCAACAGCCCGCCGCTGAAGTAACCCGCCGGCTCCAGAAACTTACGAATCTGCTGAAACTTGACATTACGTTCACCTTCGCTGCCACTTTCGATGTTCTTTATATGCGTCACCACTCGCTCGGAATACGCTTTTATAAGTTCCATTCGTTGTGACAACGTGTAATATTTGGTAGGTGGCAATGCGAAGTCAGAATTATAAATAACCGAATTATAATAATTCGCCAGTGGCGCAGGACCAATGTGTTCACTGATCGCAGGCGCGCCAGCTAGCTGGCTGAAACTGGGGCGCAATTGAGCGACATTTGAGATGCTGTCTCCACGTAGCGAAACCGACGGCAGGGAGGGAGAATAAACATTCATGGGCGACGTCCTTCTTCAGGCGACTACAGTTAAACAACTCATTCACGGAATATAAACTTGGATTGAGCGTCCACTGCTCCCGTTCAAACACCGCATTAGTGGTTTTTGAATAGACTGCTGTAATTTTTCGTACTCAAATTACGAAACAACCCTTACATTAGTCGCTGTATAAGTCGCCCCAGAAAGTAAATGAGTTCCTTAAACAAGAAGGGCGGTTGTTACACGCTATTTTCACAGTACACCCTAGGCCACATCCTCAAATTCCTGAAACACAAGTAAAAATGTGGGAACGGACAAGTCCGTTCCCACATTGGATCCAGCACAATATTGAGTTACTTCGATACCGGCATCGCGAACTCCGCACCCTGTTCGATACTCTCTGACCACCGCTGCATGATCGACTTCTGCTTGGTGTAGAAGCGCACGCCTTCGGTGCCGTAGGCATGCATGTCGCCAAACAGGCTCTTCTTCCAGCCACCAAAACCATGCCAGGCCATCGGTACCGGGATTGGTACGTTGATGCCGACCATGCCCACTTCAATGCGCCGTGCAAACTCGCGGGCGATGTTGCCGTCGCGGGTAAAGCAGCTCACGCCGTTGCCGAACTCGTGGTCGTTGACCAGCTTCACCGCTTCGGCGAAGTCGGCAGCGCGCACGCACGCCAGCACCGGGCCAAAGATCTCTTCGCGGTAGATGCTCATGTCTTTGGTCACGTGGTCGAACAACGTCGCGCCGAGCCAGAAGCCATTTTCCAGGCCCGCTTCAGCAGGCACATAGTCACGGCCGTCGAGTAGCAGTTTGGCACCGGCTTGCACGCCTTGTTCGATATAGCCACTGATGCGCTCCAGCGCGGCGCGGGACACGATCGGTCCCATCTCGGCTTTCAGGTCGCGGCCGTCAGTGATGCGCAGTTGCTGGGCACGCTCGGTCAGGGCCGCGATGACCTTGTCACCCACATCCCCCACCAGCACCGCCACCGAAATGGCCATGCAACGTTCGCCGGCACTGCCGTAGGCCGCGCCCATCAAGGCGTCGACGGTTTTTTCAATATCGGCGTCGGGCATCACCACCATGTGGTTCTTCGCGCCGCCCAGGCCTTGCACGCGTTTGCCGTGGCGGGCGCCGGTCTCGTAGATGTACTGGGCGATCGGCGTGGAGCCGACAAAGCTCACCGCCTTGACATCGGGGTGTTCGATCAGCGCATCCACCGACTCCTTGTCGCCCTGCACCACGTTGAACACCCCTTTGGGCAGGCCGGCTTCGCGCAGCAGTTCAGCCATGAACAACGAGGCACTCGGATCGGTCGGGCTTGGCTTGAGGATGAAGGTGTTGCCCGCCGCGATGGCGATCGGGTACATCCACATCGGCACCATCACCGGGAAGTTGAACGGCGTGACACCGGCCACCACTCCCAGCGGCTGGCGCAGGGTCCAGTTGTCCATGCCACGGGAAACCTGGTCGGAGAACTCACCCTTGAGCAGGTTGGGAATGCCACAGGCAAATTCGAGGATGTCGATGCCACGGTCCACTTCACCCTGGGCGTCGGTGAACACCTTGCCGTGTTCGGCCACGATGATGCGCGCCAGGTCGTCCTTGCGCTCACGCAGCAGGTGCAGGTATTCGAACAGCACGCGGGCACGGCGGATCGGCGGGGTGTCGGCCCAGCCGGCGAAGGCGGCCTGGGCGGCAGCGACGGCTTCGGACACGGTCTGGCGGCTGGCCAGCGCGACACGGCCGGTCTTTTCGCCGGTGGCCGGGTTGAAGACATCCTGATAACGATCATCGCGGGACACGCGCTGGTCGTTGATGTAGTGCTCGATGGTGGTGGTCATGGCAGTGGTTCCCAGGTGGGTAGCGATGGGAACCACGATAGGCTTTCGGTTTGTTCTAAACCAGAGCAGAATCCAGAACTTATTGTCCACCTATGCGAACAATACTCCCATGGAAAAAGCTGAGATCGAAGGGCTGTGGACCCATATCCACTGGCTGTCGGTGCTGGAAGAACAAGGCACCTACACCGCTGCGGCGGCGCGACTGGGCGTGAGCAAATCGGCGGTCAGCCAGCGCATTTCCGACCTGGAAAAAGCCACCGGCACCCGGCTGGTCACCCGTACCACGCGCAGCGTGCGGCTGACGGATGCCGGCCTGTCGTTGACCCGCGAAGTGCGCAGCGCCTACGAACACATCGCCCGCAGTTTCTCGTCGGTGCGTGACTCAGTAGGCGAGATTCGCGGCCTGGTGCGCCTGACGGCGCCGGTGGCGTTCGCCCGCCAGCAACTGGTGCCGCACCTGTCGGCGTTCCTGCAGCAATACCCGCAGGTGCGTATCCAGCTGGACGTGTCCGACGCGCTCAGCTCGCTGGCGGCCGAAGGCTATGACCTGGCGGTGCGGCACGGCTTCCAGGTACCGGAAACCCACGTGGCCTGGAAACTGTGCGACACCGCCTCGGTGCTGGTGGCGACCCGGGAATACCTGCAACGCCACGGCGAACCCCGCGAGCCTGGCGACCTTACTGCGCATAACTGCCTGTTCTACCCGCGCGGCACCGATCAGCCGGCGTGGACCTTCGAGCGCGGCATCAAGAAGGTCAAGCGCCTCACCGTGCCCATCGCCGGCAGCTTCGCCACCAACAACAGCGAAGCCCTGCGCGACTCGGCCCTCAACCACTTGGGCATCGCCCTGCTCCCGGATTTCAGCGCCCATGCCGCGCTGGCCAGCGGCAAGCTGGTGCAGGTGCTCAAGGACTGGACGCTCAAGGGGGTGTTTGCCGATGAGATCTACTTGATCCGGCCGTATTCGCCCCATGTGCCGAAGTCGGTGAGTGTGTTGGTGAGTTATCTGAGGGACGCGCTGTCGGGTGGCTTCAGTGTTGTTACGCCACTTTAGGCACGCACTTCTGTGTTCGAGCAAAAAACCTGTCACTAGTGACAGGTATTCGCTTCATACAACGGGCCAAGTAAACCCCGCCTCATTACTTTAAGCGGAATCATTCTCGACAACTAAGCTCTTCCCCGTTACTTATAGCAAACCGCAATAAATCACGCGCCACAGGCAACAACATTGCAATTAAACCGACACTTTTCAACCCCGCTACCAACGGCTTCTTGACGCTCACTGAAAGACCATACAACTAATTGTAATTATTGAATTAATGCGCGCAAAAACCCTCGTCTACACGTCCCTTTTGAAACTCCTTACTGCACCCGCTTGCAAAACAACCACAACCGTCTACGTTCATGAATACCGTAAAAGCCATCAGCCACTATTGATAAAACCACCCTGCCGGGCGAGGGATTTTATTGCACTGAAAAAAGACCAGACGCTGCTTTAACTCAAGACACGGAACTTAAGTCTTAACTCTCAGAAGGGATGCTTTGATGAAGCGCAGCCAGTGGTACCGTGCGTTCTCGAAAAAGGGGCCAGCCGATCATTTCTGGCTGTCGTTGCTGTGCTTTTGCGGCCTGGTCATCGCCAGCTTCCTGTTGTTCGAGCAACAGATCCAAGACTTCCTCGCGCACCTGAACCTGTACCAACCTTCGACGCCCGCGCAAACACTCAACCTCGCCCTGTTGCTGGTCGCCCTGCTCGCGCTGGACGTGGTGCTGCCGGTGCCGTCGAGCGTGGTGGCGCTGCTGGCGGTGGCGCTGTTCGGCAGCCTGGGCGGTTACCTGGTGATCTTTATCGGGCTGTGCCTGGGCGCCGGCTTGGGGTATGCGCTGGGGGCCGGGTATTTCCGGTTGTTGTCCAGCCGCCTGGGCCTGCATCAGCGCCAGCCAGGGCAGCTGGGGTATCGCTTGGGCACGCTGTCGCTGATTTGCCTGCGCGGCGTGCCGGTGCTGGCGGAAACCTCGGTGGTCGCGGCCGGCATGCAACGCTATCCGCTGCGGGCGTTTTTGCTGATCACCACCCTGGCCAACGCCGGGCTGGCGCTGGCCTACACGGCCATCGGCACCTTCCTGATCGAACAGAACGCGCTGCTGGTGACGGTGCTCGCCAGCATGGTGTTGCCGCTGCTGTTCGTCGCCGGCTACAGCCTGCTCAAGACCCTGCGCAAACCCGCCAAGGATCAACCGCTGCACGGGCGCTTCGAGGTGAGCTACGACTACCCGGTGGTGTTCACCGATCACCTGTTCGACCCACTCAACCCGTGCCTGCACGGCCAGCTCACCGCCCACCACGCGGGCCCGGTGACGGTGATGGTGTTTGCCGACGCCCAGTTGCTGCAAAGCGCTCCGCAATTGGGTGAGCAGATCGACGCGTATTTCGCCGCCCATGACGACCTGCACCTGCAAACGGCCCCTGTCGCAGTGCCGGCCGGTGAGTTGAGCAAGACCGCCCAGGTGCTCGAACAGCTCTACCGCGACATGTTGAAGCACGGCCTGGATCGGCACTGCTACGTGCTGGCCCTGGGCGGTGGCGCGGTGCTGGACGCCGTGGGCTACGCCTGTGCCACGTTCCACCGAGGCATCCGCCTGATCCGCCTGCCCAGCACGGTACTGGCCCAGAATGACGCCGGTATCGGCGTGAAAAATGGCATCAACGCCTTCGGCCAGAAGAACCTGCTGGGTGCCTTCTACCCCGCCACCGCCGTGATCAATGACTTCCAACTGCTCACCAGCCTGACACGCCGTGACCAGATCGCCGGCCTCGCCGAGGCGGTCAAGGTGGCACTGATCAAGGACCAGGCCTTCTTCGAATGGATGGAACAGCACGCCGACGCCCTCGCCCACTTCGAACACAGCGCCAGCCGCTACGCGATTCGCCGCTGCGCCGAATTGCACCTGGGGCACATCACCGGTGCCGGCGACCCGTTCGAACGCGGCAATGGCCGGCCGCTGGACTACGGGCACTGGGCCGCGCACAAGCTGGAAAACCTCAGCCACCACCGCTTGCGCCATGGCGAAGCGGTTGCCGTGGGCATGGCCCTGGATGGCCTGTACGCCAACGCCCTGGGGCTGTTGAGCGATGCCGACAGTGAACGGGTGATGAACCTGCTGCGCACCTTGGGCTTCAACCTATGCCCGGCGGAACTGGGCCTCAAGGACAGCCAAGGTCGCTCGCAGGTATTGCTCGGCCTGGAAGAATTCCGCCAGCACCTGGGTGGGCAGCTGTCGATCCCCATGCTCAACCGGATCGGCCAGTCGGTGGACCTGCACGAGATCGATGACGCGCACATGGAAGCCGCCCTGCAACGCCTGATGGCCAGCAGCGCGCGCCCCTTGCCCCTGCACGAGGGCTACGCCAGATGAGCCAGGCCGACGTAAAAACCTGGCTGACCCTGGGCCGCGTGTCCAACCTGCCCACGGTGTGGACCAACACCCTGGCTGCCGCCCTGCTCGCCAGCAGCGCCGGAGCCCTGGCGCCACCGTCGTCGCTGGTGTGGCTGCTGTTGCTGTGCACGCTGTCGCTGCTGTACCTGGCCGGCATGCTGCTCAACGACTTGCTGGATGCCGATTGGGACGCACAACACCACAACCCACGTCCGATCACCCTGGGCCTGGCCAGCCGCCAACAGGTGGGGCGCGCCACGGCACTGTTGCTCACCCTGGCCGCCGTGGCGGTGCTGGGCCTGAGCCGGTTGATTGACCAGCCCCATTGGCTGCTCGGCGGCGTGGTACTGCTGGTGGGCTGCATCTTCGGCTACAACCTGCTGCACAAGAAATACGCCCACAGCGTGTGGTTGATGGGCGCCTGCCGCTCGGCGCTGTACCTCACCGCCGCTGCCAGCCTGGCGGTGCCACCGGAGCCGATCTGGCTCTGCGCGATGTTGCTGGGCGTGTACATCAGCGGCCTGACCTACCTGGCCCGCCAGGAACACCGCAACAGACTGATCAGCCGCCTGCCGGTGCTGCTGATGCTCAGCCCGCTGGCCCTGGCGCTCTACTCCAACAACCTGTGGTTCTGGCCGGTGCTGGCGCTGTGGCTGGGCTGGTTGGGCTGGCATTACGTCAAGCACCTGGCCAACCCCCAGCACCGCCAGGTGCGGGCGTTTATCGGCGCGGGCCTGGCGGCGTTGCCGCTGTTCGATGCCCTGGTGCTGGCGGTGGCTGACCAGCCGTTGGGCAGCCTGCTGTGTGTGCTGGTGTTTTTCCTGCTCCCCCACTTTCAGCGCTGGATCAAACCCACATGAACATGCGCCCCGAATGCCTCACCGAACAGCATCACACCCTGGCCCAGCAACTGAATGCCGCCGAGTTGCACTGGTGGCAGCAGGCACAAGAGCAACTGGCCCAACAGCCAAGCGCGACCACAACGGCGCTGTTGAGCGGCCAATGTAAACGCCACCTGAACGCCGCCGTCGTTGACCGGGCACGTGCCTTGTTGCTGAGCCAGCTACTTGAACAGGCACCTGTCGACGAACGCCCGGCGCTGCTGCGCCAGCTGTTCCTATGGGGCGATGACCACGAAAAAGTCGCCACCCTCAAGGCCCTCGACTGGCTCGACAGCGAGGGTGTGTGCCTGGAACTGGCGCTCCAGGCCGGGCGCACCAGCAACCCCCAGGTGTTTGCCGCCCTGGCGCTGGACACTGCCTACCCGTCGCGGCACTACCCCGAGCGCGCCTTTCACCAGTTGGTGCTCAAGGCCCTCGGTATGGGCCTCGACATTGAGCGCCTGGTCGGCCTGGAACAACGCCAGGGCGTCACGCTCAACCAGCTCGCCCTCGACCTGCTGGACGAGCAACTCGCCGCCGACCGCCCCGTGTCACCCGGACTGCCCCACGCCATTGCCTTCCACCTGCTCAGCCCCGCGCAACGCCAGCGCCTGGGCGGCCTGCGCCTGCCGCAGGAGTGGCAGGCCTACCTGAATTGAGCCCCACCGCCAGCCCCTTTCCCTTGACGAGGATTCACCATGCTCAAGTACTTCGATCCGCATATCCACATGGTCAGCCGCACCACCGACGACTACCAGAACATGGCCGCCGCCGGCATTACCGGGGTGATCGAACCTGCGTTCTGGCAGGGCCAGGCGCGCACCAGCGTCGGCAGTTTCGTCGACTATTTCGACACACTGCTGGGGTGGGAGCGCTTTCGCGCGAGCATGTTCGGCATCCATCATTTCTGCACCATCGGCCTGAACCCCAAGGAAGCCAATGACCTGTCGATTGCCAATGAAGTGCTGGAGATCCTGCCGCGCTACCTGGTCAAGGATGGCGTGGTGGCGGTGGGTGAAATCGGCTATGACGACATCACCCCCGAAGAAGACCGCTTTCTCGCCGCGCAGCTGGAGCTGGCCAAGCAATTCAACCTGCCGGTGCTGGTACACACCCCGCACCGCGACAAAATCGGCGGCACCAAGCGCACCCTCGCAGTGGTCCGCGAAGTGGGGATTGCCGAACACCTGGTGATCATCGACCACCTCAACGAACTCACCCTGCCCCTGGTACTCGATAGCGACTGCTGGCGCGGCCACTCGATCTACCCCAACACCAAGATGTCCGAGCAACGCATGGTGGCCCTGCTCAAGGAATACGGCACCGAAAAAATGGTGGTCAACAGCGCGGCGGACTGGGGCATCAGCGACCCGCTCAAAGTACCCAAGACCGGCCAGGCCATGCTGGCAGCAGGCTTCAGCGAAGCCCAGGTCGAGCAGGTGCTGTTCCACAACCCCGTGGACTTCTTTGCCCAGAGCGGCCAGTTGGACAAGGCCCTGGTCAGCACCCCATTGCCCATCGACCAGCGCAAGCAGTGGCAGGAAAACTCGGCCCTGCGCGGCCAGGAACCGGTGGTCAAATGAGTGCCGCCAGTGGCTGGACGGCCGCCCAGATCGGCTATTGCAGCAATGTGCACCCCACCCGTGACCTGGCCGGGCTCAGCGCGTCCATCGCGCAGCATTTCCAGGGCGTGCGCAGCCTGCGCGGGCTTTTGGAACAGGACAGCGGCCTGTGGATCTGCGCCCGCGCCGCCGAGCAATTGCGCGACGCCTCGGCACGGGCGCACTTCCTCAAGCTGTTGCACACCAGTGGCGTGCGCCTGACCTCGCTGAACGGCTTTCCCTACGGTGAGTTCCATCAGGGCGCGGTGAAAGCCGAGGTCTACCTGCCGGACTGGGCCGACCCGCAGCGGCTGGACTACAGCCTGGACCTGGCGCGTATCCTCGCCGAAGCCTTGCCGCCCGGCTGTCGCCAGGGCGTGATTTCCAGCGTGCCGCTGGGCTATGCCGCCACCTGGACGCCTGCCTTGCAACGGCGGGCTGAAGAGCACCTCAACCGGCTCACCGCTGCCCTCGCCGACCTGCACCGGGAAACCGGCAAGAAAATCGTGTTCTGCCTGGAGATGGAACCGGACTGCGTGCTGGAAACCACCGAGCAGGCCATCGCGTTCTTCCAGCAGCGGCGCGTGACCGACCCGAACCACGCCTACCTGGCGCTGTGTTTTGACGTGTGCCATCAGGCGGTGATGTTCGAAGACTGTTATCAGTCCCTGGACCGCCTGCGCCAGGCCCGGGTACCGGTGGGCAAGATCCAGCTGTCCAACGCCATGATCTGTCGCCTGCCGTCGCAAGGCGACGCGCAACGCCAACCGGTACTCGACACCCTGGCGACCTTTGCCGAAGCGGTCTACCTGCATCAGGTCAAAGCCCTCGACGCGCAAGGCCGGGTGGTCGCCTGGCCGGACTTGCCTGCCGCCCTGGCGGGTTGCGACAGTTTTCGCGAGCTGCGCATTCACTTCCACGTGCCGCTGTTCAGCGAACACTTGTTGCTGCCCGAACTCAGCGGCAGCCAGGTGGCATTGGCGCAAACCTTCGATTACCTGGCGGGCCATCCCGAGTTCCGCCCGGTGCTGGAGGTGGAAACCTACAGCTGGGGCGTGCTGCCCGCCGAGCTTAGGCCCGCCTCCGAGCAGGCCCAGTTGGCGGGCATCGCCGCCGAGCTGACCTGGGTCGAGACGCAGCTGCGCCAACGCAACCTGCTGCGTTCCCCGGTGCAGGAGGCTTACGCCCATGCCCTCTGATCAACCGTTGTTGCTGATCAATGTGGTGGGGCTGACGCCCGCGTTGCTCGGCGAGGCCACGCCGCATATCAATGCGCTGCTCAAGACCGCGCAGATGGCTCACCTGCAACCGGTGTTCCCGGCCGTCACATCGACGGTGCAAGCCTCGATCCTCACCGGCGCACCGCCATCGGCCCACGGCATCGTCGGTAACGGCTGGTACTTTCGCGACCAGGCCGAGGTGAAATTCTGGCTGCAACCCAACGCGCTGATCCAGGGTGAAAAGGTCTGGCACACCCTCAAGCGTGCACTGCCGGGGTTTCGCTGCAGCCAGCTGTTCTGGTGGTACAACATGTATGCCGACGTGGACGCCGCCATCACCCCGCGCCCCCATTACCCCGCCGATGGGCGCAAACAGTTCGGCCTGTATTCGTCGCCGCCCGAGCTGCACGCCCAGATCGAAGAGCAGATCGGCGAGTTTCCGTTTCCCGGTTTCTGGGGGCCAGCGGCAGGTATTCGCTCCAGCCGCTGGATCGTCGATTGCGCCATCGCCGAATTCCAGATCAATCGGCCGCACCTGCAATTGATCTACCTGCCTCACTTGGACTACAGCCTGCAACGCGTGGGCCCCGACCACCCCTCGATTGCCGATGAAGTGCGCGCCATCGACCTGGAAGTCGGGCGTTTGCTGGCATTTGCCGAGGATCAGGGGGCGGCGGTGATGGTGCTCTCCGAGTACGGCATCGAAGCGGTCGAGCAGTCGATTTCGATCAACCGTGTGCTGCGCAGCGAAGGCCTGTTGCAGGTGCGCCAGTCCCTCAGTTGGGAGCTGCTCGACGCCGGTGCCAGTGCGGCGTTCGCGGTAGCCGACCATCAAATCGCGCATGTCTATGTGAAGCAGGCGCAGGACATTCCCCGCGTCAAAGCGCTGTTGCAGCGCCAGCCGGGCATTGAGCAGGTGCTGGATAGAACCGAACAATGCGCCTGGCAACTGGACCACCCGCGCAGCGGTGAGCTGGTGGCGGTGGCCGCCACCGGGTATTGGTTCGATTACTACTACTGGCTGGATGATCGCAAGGCACCGGACTTCGCGCGCACCGTGGACATCCACCGCAAGCCCGGCTACGACCCGCTGGAGCTGTTTGTCGACCCGGCCATCCGCTTCCCCCGGCTGAAAGTGGCGCGCCGCCTGCTGCAGAAAAAACTCGGCTTTCGCTACTACATGGACCTGATCCCGCTGGACACCCGCCTGGTCCGTGGCAGCCATGGCCGCCTGCCGAGCAGCGTGCAGGGCGGCCCGTTGCTGATCACCAATTGCGACCTGGCGTTGCCGCAGCAGCTTGCGGCGACGGCAGTCAAGCAACTGCTCCTGGAACACTTCCTGGGGCGCCCACACACCAAACTGGCCACAGCCAAGGAGCTTCCATGCGGCGAGCCTTATCAATCACTGTCCTGAGTGCACTGGCCGGATTGGCCCAGGCCCAGGCCCCCAGCACCTTCGATTGCAGCAACTTCCTGCAGTTTGGAGGCAACCTCAATGCCACCCGAACCCTCTTCACCCAAAGCCCCGAGACCCTGGCCTGGAACTGGTTCGCCTGCCTCAACCAACCCACGGCCGCCCAAAGCCCGGACCGGGTCTGGGAAACCCTGAAACCGTCAGACCAGGTCTACCTGAAAAACGGTGCCCAACCGCTGCCGTACGCCCAGCGCGTGCCGGTACCCGCCGCCGTGCTCACGCAGGCCAAAGCGCTGGGCATGAACACCAGCCGTCTGTTTCACAACCTCAACGCCACGCAGCAGGTGGACGGGCTGATCCTGCAAATGGGCGGCCAGGTGCCGGCAGCCGAGAAAGGCCAGGCCGTGCGCTTTCAGCTGTTGATGGGCCAGGACACGTTCAATTACATCGTCCAGCAGAACGTCTACAACGTGAACGGTCAGGCGGCGCTGACCAGCGACCTGAACTTCCCCTCCACCGCCTGGGAGCTCAAGGCCGCCTGGCTGTGGATCGGCAGCGACGCCACCTATCAACAGCAACTGGCCAACGACGGTTACTACATCGCCCAGGCCTACTACCAGCAAGGCGAGACGTACCAGGTGGGCTACGCCGCGTTGAGTGGCTTGCACGTGATCAACAAGCTGAACCCCAACTGGGTCTGGACCACCTTTGAAAACGTCAACAACAGCAAGTACACAGTGACCAACGCGGCACCGGCCACGCCCATGACCAACAGCACCGGCCCGACTGCGGCGGCACAACCGGTGAACACCAGCTTCCAGGCCGCCAACCCGACATTGGCGCAGTACGAGTTGATCGGCGTGCAGTCGGAAACCAACCCCACCCTGTTGGCCAACTCCCAACTGGAGTCGGCGTTCCAGAGCGAATCATCGTGTTTTGCCTGCCACGGCACGGCGGCGTACTCACCCAAGCAGGGCTACTTCAATTTCGCCCTGAAGCAACAGGGCGGCATCGTCTACCCCACCGCCGAGTTGCCGGCCGCCGACTTCGTCGGTTACCACAAACTGGACTTTGTCTGGTCGCTCAAACGCGCCCAGTGGCAACGTTAAGGAGCCTGACATGAGCGTATTGAATTTTCCTCGGATCTACGTCAAAGGCCACATGTTCTGGAACCCGCCAACGGCCAATAACAACGACATGTTCCCGGTGTATGACGCGGTGAAGATGCAGATGAACTGGCCGTTCCTGGAGTCCTTTGGCATTACGCCACTCAATGCGGCCAGCACACTGCTGCCCTGGACGATTGCGCCGCTGCCGGTCAACCAGATTCCTGACTATGTGCTGCAAGTACCGGGCAATGCCCCACAAGTGACCACGCCGATGATCCCCGGCGAATGGAACCTGTTCGGTGACAATGCTTGCGGCACCGTGAGCTATCAGCAGACCCAATCGGTGATCAGTGGCGGTGAACTGCCTGGTGGCGGTTACGTTGCCACTGACTCGCTGATCAACCAGCCCTACCAACTGGTGGGCAACCCCTTTGGCGGCGCAGGCCCTACGGCGGCGCGGTTTGTCGACGTGAGCCCGTGGCAGAACACCTTCACCGCGCTGTATTTCGACAAGCTGGTGCTGGGCACCCCGCAATGCGGCCTGACCCTGACCCGCGAGCACCGTATGCTCGACCGCTTGCTGAACTTCAACTGGGCTGGCCTCGGCGGCCTGAGCTACGTCACCACGACCTGGCAGACGTGCTTCCCGAAAGAAAACCTGGCATGGGCGGTGGGCGACTCGGCGCTGCTGCAAAACCTGCAAGCGCAGATGCAGCAACAGAACGCCAAGGGCCTGATGTTCCGTTTTACCACCTACCTCACGTGCTACGACAAGAACGGCATCCTCAACGACTTCCCGCCCATCGACACCCACTCCTCCACCCCGGAGGCGCTGGCCAAGGTGCAAGCCATGTACCAGCAGGGGCTGGACAACGTCGGCGATATTTTCTTCAACCCGGCCTACAGCCGCACGGTCGGCACCCTCGGCCTGTGGTTCGAGGATGAGTTCCCCACCGCACCTGCCGGCATGCGCCTGGTGCCGGCCGCCAAAGTGCCGATTCACATCACCCCAGGGGACAGCCCAAAACAGGTACAGCTCGGCGTGACCTCGGCGCAGATCCATGGCAACACCTTGTCGCTGGACCTGGGCAACACGTTTCCGTTCTATCCGGTCGACAAAAGCGCCCCAATCCCTGTGGCCGCCAAGTACCTGGCGGGCGACTATGCGATTGGCATCCGCCAGGGCACGCAGTTCAACGAATTGGCCCGCTTCGGCTATGCCGATTACCAACAGGCACAGTTCGACAAGCGCTCGGGCATCCTCGACCTGCCCTTCACCGTGGCCGCGCAGACCCTGCTGCAAAACGGCACGCTGGAACTGCAGTTGCAGGGTAGCCCGAATGTGGTCGCCGCGACCCAGCAACGATGGACCGCCGAGGTGGTGGAGAGTGGCAGTTTCATCGATGTAGGCGCCACCCAGACGCTGCAGATCATGGTGCAATGCGACGGCCAGCCGGCACCGAAGGGAACCACGTTGTGGATCGCGGAATACGGCAATGCCTACATGCTGTGCACCACCGACTACTACCTGGCGTTCAACAACTCGGCCGACTTCAAGCTGTTCGACAGCTTCCCTCCCACGTTCCTGCAAAACACCGCTAACCTGCCGCAATTCAACGGCGTTGCCCCGCTGCTTGGCCAAGTGACCGAAGGCACCGGCCGCCAGTTGGTGTCCATACGGCTGGCCGACACCAATGCCACATCGGTGCCCGTGACGTATCAGGAATACTTGAAGACACCTGCATCTGTCGCCCTGAGCCCGACGCTGGAGTTCGCCAACCCGATCAACCGGCAAGGCACGCTGCGTGACGCGTCCAACAGTGTCGTGCAATACAGCGTGACCCAGATACAGACCGACGACCAAGGTATCGCCTACCTCACGGTCACGGGGAAAGCGGCGGGGTTTCCGACCCTGCGTTTCTTTGTGCAAGAGGGTCAGCAAGCGCCGGATATCCCGTTCAGCTTCGCGCTCACCCAGGCCTACACAGACTTCCTCGCACCGCTGCGGGTGTTGCCGCTGGAGCCCGAGTTGCAGAAAAACTTCGTCGATACCTGGAACCGCGTGTACCAGCGCGAGGACGCCGGCGTGGTGATCTGGGAAACGTTCATCTTCCCCTTCATCCTCAAACCCTATTACTACCTCTACCCGATCATGAACAAGTTCATGCCGCTCAATTCCCTGACCCGGATCGAAGGCGCCATCGACCAATTGATCGTGCTGATCAGCAAGGAGTACCAGGAAGAAAGCACCCTGGCGATGCCCATCACCCGCGACATGCCGCAAAGCCGTCGCGCCGTGCTGGAGCTGTGGGCGCAGGCCTTGGTGAAACGCAATTACCCACCCGTGCCGCTCAGCATGAGCGACTACCAATAACGCTGTAACGCCAGGACCACCGGGTGACGCCTGCGTCACCCGGCACTGCATAGGAGTGTCATATGAACGCCAACTTCTTGCGTCGATTCTTGCTGCTGGTGCTGCTGCTCAGCCCCGCAGCGTTTGCTGCCAGTGACAGCGGCGCGGTGTACTTCACCAACGGGGTGCACAACACCGAAGGCTGCAACAAGAAAAATGGCAACTGCATCGCCAAGCGCACCGCCAGCGACCCATCCGACCCGTTCTTCCCGGCACAATGGATCAGCGACTGGACGATGTACCGGGTGATCCACAACTACCAGAAAAACCCGCCGCCCTACAGTGACCCGCCTTCCACCCTGACGCCGGCCGACTACACCGTGTCCAAGGGCACCAGCTACTACGACACCACCTATATCCCGGCGGACGGCGACGGTTACGGCGCGATGATGGAGCACTACGAGAAGTACTGCCTGCCGATCTTCCCGATAGAGGACAACAACTACACCTGCACCTTCGTGTCCCTGGGCAACAAGGCGTACTTCCTCACTTATCCGGAAGACCGCCCGAAAGACATGCCGGCCTGCTGCATGTTCTCGCCGATGAACCATCCGCCACGGCAGAGCTTCATCGAGCACCTGCCCTATAGCGCCGAGCGCAGCAAACACCTGGGCGGCAGCCTGCAAGCCTATGCCATGGACTTGAAGTCTCCCGCAGGGCCGATCCTGTTTGGCTACGCCTTCAACAAACAACCGACCGGCAGTCCGCCCTACCGGCAGCCGCAGTCGTTCTTTTTCTCGGGGGATACCAGCGTCGCCAACGCGCCCATCGTGAGCCAGAACTACACCAACTTCCGCATCGCCACCCCCAACCCGAAGGACACCTGGGACCAGGTGGCCGACATGTGCCCGGCGAACCCGCCGCCCTGCCAGCTGTTCGTGCCACCGGCAGGCGAGAGCAACGGCCACAAGGCGCAATGGAACCAGCTCATGCAACCCTGACCCCGACATCAAAGGAAGGATCCGCCATGAAAACCCTCGTGTGTTTTTCCATGCTGTTACTGGGGCTGGCAGGCCTGCCGGCCCAGGCCAGGGAGGCGACCCAGCCGTCGGCCCTGGCCACGTCGCTGAGTTGCCAACTGCCCGGCGCCGCGCCGGCTGCTGGCGCCGGCCAGACACCGTTTGATGAATACAGCTGGCAGCTGTTTGTCGCCTTGAACTGGCCGGCCAAGGACGGGCAACGCGGCAGCCCCGACTGCACCAAACAGCCCGGTGGCAGCGGTTATACCGTGTGGCAAACCTACAAGAGCGTGGAGGAAATCTTCCTGCCGAATGCGGCCAACCCCGGCCCCTGGAACAGCGTGCTGACCGCCAGGAGCCTGGGCCTGATCAATATCGCCGCGCTGAAAAACACCAGCCTGCAGAACCACGTCGACCAGGCCATCGGCGGCTGGCTGATCGACCAGGCGGGCAACCCGACCTACTACGACATTGCTGCCAACGAGACCTCCTATAACTACATCGTCGCCAACAACTTCTACAACGCGGACGTGGTGTCCAACGCCAGCAGCATCAAGTTCCCCAACGGGGTCATCGAGGTCAAATCCAGCTGGCGCATCCTCACGTCCAAGGACAATGCCAGCCGCTACCTGAACATGATCGCGCAGGTGACCACGTTCGACACCCAAGGCAAGCCCAACGGAGTCGCCCAGCAACTCCTGGGGCTGGTGGGGCTGCACATCATCACCAAGCCCGTCGGTTACCCGCAGTGGGTGTGGTCGACCTTCGAGCAAATCGACAATGTGCCGGCCGACCTATCAACCAACGGCAGCTACTACGACCCGGCCGCCACCACCGTCAACCAATCGCCGTGCAACTGGAACACCCAAGGGGCGCATCCGGTGTGCGTGCCGGTGAACGGCACCACGTTCCAGACACCCGACCCGCTGACCCGTGTCACTGCCATTGATAGCGCCACCGACACGGTCAACGCCACCTACCGCGCCGACCCTGGCCTGCAAAACAGTCCGTTGAAGTACTACAAGCTGATCACCACCCAGCGGCCGCTCAACCCCAACATGATCGGCAACCCGATGGGCACGCCCACCCCCACGCTGTCAGCCAACGTGACCATGGAAAGCTATATCCAGCCCACCAGCAGTTGCATGGCGTGCCATTCGATGGCAACGCCGCCCAAGAGCGCGATCAAGTCCGACTACTCCTACCTGTTCAAATTCGCCCAAACACCGGGCGCCACCCCTTCCCAGATCAAGGAATAGATCATGAGTATCCTCAACGGACCCCGCCTGAATTTCTGGGGCGGTATCACCACCGACGTCAGCGTGTCGAACAACACCCCGTGCCTGCCCCAGAACGCGGACAACGGTTGGCCGGTGTTTGACCTGGCGCGTTCTATCGTGGCCCCCCAGGCCGAGGCTTACAGCGATGACGAACTGAACGCCATGATCGATACCCCGAGTGCGGTGCGCTATACCCTCGGCGGCTGGAACCACTTCGGAGACCATCAGGTCTTCATGGAAAACGCCCTGGTCAGCTCCCAGGGCAGCCCGGGCAGCGTCAGCACCAGCGGTGACCTCGTTGGCCAGCCGATCGGCCTGCTTGGATCGGTGGACCCGGTTACCGGCCAGGGGCCTTTCACCGGTCCGATGATGGTAGACCTGGACCCGACAGCGTCGACCACCACCCAGATCTTCGTCGGCGGCCTGCAAATAGGCACCGATGACGACCTCCAGTTACTGATTCACTGCAACACCGTGTGCAGCAGTTTCGACGTGCAGACCCGGGTGCTGAAGCCAAACACCATGGACGCACCCGGCTCGTTCCATGCCAGCGGTACGTTCCAGCTGACGTTCCCGCTGAGTAGCATTGTCCAATGGAACCGCAACAGCGCGGGCCTCAAATCGATCATCGAGGCACCCGGGGCGACGGGGATCGTGCTGCGCTTCGTGATGTTCGAAATGTGCCCCAAGATGACCACGGCCGAACTGAACGCCGACTATGCGGCCAACAAAAATGACCCCAATCCGAGCATCGGCCGGGTCATCGGCACACTGGCACCGGCGTTTGCCAATGAGCCGTTGAACTGTCAACCCGGTCGCCAATTGATCAACCAGGACACGGACAATGCCGCCTATGCGGAGCTTGCCAGCAACGGCCTGCTGAGCATCGACATGGTCAACCTCATCCCCAAGCAAACCTTCCGCGCTGACCGTACCGACATCACCAGCCCCATCGGGCCGAATGCGAATTACGGCCCTGTCAGCATTACCGCTGGCACCACTCAGCTCACCACGCTCGACCCAACGAGCAGCCCACTGGTTGACTACTACGTGTATGGCGGCATCGTCGACCTGCCCCTGAGTGCCACCCAGCAGCAAGCTGCGCAGACGTCGGCCCTGGCGGTCAATGCCCCGGGGACCGTCGATGATTCGACCCTGCAGGCCCTCGAATCGGAGTACCGGGTGTACGGTGATCTGCGTAACGTCTACCTCGAGGACTACCCTGACGGCCTGTCGATCACGTTGCAGGTTCGCTACCTGGGCGGTCCGGTGCCCGCTGCCACAGCGATCAGTATTGAACAATCGCCACCGGCGCTGTACACCGCCCCGCAGGACTACGAGTTTCTCGATTTCCCCGCCACGCTGACGGTGGAGGCCGGCCAACGCTCGATCAGTGTCCCTGTGGCCCTCAAGCCGGGCAGCGAAGCCCAGGCGGGTTTCGTCGCGTTGAACTGCACCGCCAACGGGCTCGACAGCAGTGGCTACTTCACCAGCTTTCGCAAATACGCCCAGACCGACTTTGGTATCCCGGCCGGTACGCTCATCACCTGGGACATGGTCTACCCCCACGTCCTGCGCTTTCACTACCTGGCCTTCCCCGCCATGTCGCGCTACGTCGCATTGAACAAGCCGGATGCGGTCATGGGCGCGAAAAACGCGATCCTCGCGCGCATCGCGGATGTGTACAAAGGCACCACGCTGTACATGCCGGTGGTGCGTTCGATGTCGCCGTCACAGCGCGCCCTGTTGAGTGCCTACCTCACCCAAACCCCTTGGCAACCGCCGCAGTAGGAGGACACCGCCATGACGCTACGTATACCCGCGCAGCCCAGCGAAACCCTGCGCCCCAGCACGCTGATCGCCGAAGGCCTGCTCAACCCCCGTGGCCTGTGCCTGCAACCCGACGGCAGCCTGTTGCTGGCCGAGGCCGGCTCGGGCTTGCCGGACCAGACCTTCAGTGGCCGCATCAGCCTGTTGCACCCCGACCCTGAACGACCCGGCGCCTACCTTCCGGGGGAGCCCCTGGCCCAGGGCTTTCGTGCGATGAACATGCAGGCGCGCATGCTGCGCGATGAAATCATGGGCCTGTCGGACATTGCCTGTGGTGGCGGGCGTTGCCTGGCCAGCCAGACCGATTACATAGGCGGTTCCAAGTTGCTCGACCTGCAATACAGCCCGCCCGAACCGGTGTACCACAGCCGGGGCAACCTGAATGCGCTGTGCTACCACCCGACCCGACGCAGTTGGCTGGCGGTCAAGCCCGATACCAACCAGCTGGTGGAATTCGGCGACGGTGAAGACGAGCGTGTGCGGGTGCAACTGCCTGGCCTGGACCAGGGCCAGGAAGCGGTGCCCGTCACCCTCGTGTATGAGCCGCAGACCGACGCGGTGTTGATCAGCCTGTTCTCCGGTGAACTGCACGGCGATCCGGCCCGCAAGGGCATCGACTTTGCCGACCACGCCGGCCAGGTGATCCGGGTACACCCGGCCAGCGGGCAGATCGAGGTGCTGATCAGCGGCCTGCAACTGCCCACCGGCCTGGCATTGCGCGCCAACGGCCATGTGCTGGTGCTGGAGTTGTGCAGCCATCTGCAACAACCGTTGCCGCCTGACTGGAACGGCGAAACCCTGCATGGCGGCTTTACCCGATTCTCGGGGCGCCTGCTCGACTGCGACCTGCACAACGGTGACGTGAAGGTGCTGGCACGTGGGCTGGATACACCGTCCAACCTGTGCCTGGTGCCCGGTGGAGTGGTGGTGAGTGAAGGCATGGGATTGACGGGCCGGCCATTACCGACCCCGGATGGCAACGTTGTGCCATTAACCGGAAGACTGCGCCGCATCGACCTCTGATTGTAGTGAGCGGGCTTGCCCCGCGCGGCGGTGTGTCAGCCGAATACAAGGCGCCAGGCAGACCGCAGCCCGCGCCGTGGTGTGTCAAGTAATGTGATGTGCCTGATACGCCGCCGCGCGGGGCAAGCCCGCTCACTACAAGGTGATTGATAATAAAAATATGTGATTTTATAAAAACATAAAATCACATTAATTAATAATTAGCTTATTCCAAAAAAGACTTTCACTCGAGTTTCTTATAGTAATACTTTCATGTCACACCGTTTCCCAGCTGCACCCGCACCAAGGGCCAGTGCCAATCCTGATGGATTACTCCTGACATGCCCGATCTCGCACGCCCTCTCCCCACCCGTAAATTCCACCTGTCACTGCTGACCAGCTCCCTGTTGCTCGCGGCCCCGCTGCCGTTTGCCGAGGCGGCCACCGAAGACGCCAAGCTCGACACCGTCACCGTGATCTCCACCGGCCTGCGTGGCCAGGAACGCACCGTGGCTGACAGCCCGGCACCGATTGATGTGATCAACAGCGAGCAACTGCTCAAGACCGGCCGCGCTGAACTCTCCGAAGCCATCGCCAAGCTGCTGCCGTCCTTCAACTTCGGCACCAACATTGCCGGCTACAACTCGGTGACCCGCCCGCTGAGCAACCGCAGCCTGGGCCCGGCCTACACCTTGGTGCTGGTCAACGGCAAACGCCGCCATAACGGCGCGACCGGCCAGCGCGGTTCCATCGATAACAGCGGCGCGAATGCCGTGGACATCGACTTGATCCCGGTCAGCGCGGTGGACCATATCGAAGTGCTCAAGGACAGCGCCGCCGCCCAGTACGGCTCGGATGCCGTGGCCGGGGTGATCAACATCATCCTCAAGTCCGAGGCCAGCGGCGGGCACCTGGAAAGCAGCTACGGCCAGTTGTATTCCGGCCAGGGCGAAACCATCAAGGTGGCCGGCGACCAGGGCTTCAAACTGGGTGACCGGGGCTTTTTCCATTTCTCGGCCGACGCCCGCAAACGCGGTGCCGCCTCGTGGAACGACAAGGCCGACAACACCGTGCGCGCCTTCAGCGACCCGGCCAAGGAAGCGGCCTGGGACCGCGTGGCGATCAAGAACGGCGATCCCGACCTCAAGGCGTTCAACCTGGCCTACAACGCCGAACTGCCGCTGGAGGACGTGACGCTGTACTCGTTTTCCACCTACGGCGAACGCGACGCCGAGGCCGCCAACTACTTCCGCCTGCCCACCGGCACGGCGGCAGTGCCCGAGGTGTTCCCCAATGGCTACTTCCCGCTGAACAACATCAAGGACCGGGACTACCAGTTACTGTTCGGCGGCAAAGGCGAACTCGCCGACTGGAACTGGGACTTGAGCACCACCTACGGGCGCAACACCGTGCACCATTCCAGTGACCTGAATATCAACCCGTCACTGGGCACGGCATCGCCGACCCAGTTCGACAACCTGGCCACCTTCCGTTTTGACCAGTGGGTGAACAACCTCGATTTCACCCGCCGCTACGACAGCCTGTTCAACCTCACGCCACCGGTGCAGGTGTCGGCCGGCCTGGAACATCGCTGGGAGCGTTTCAGCACCTTTGCCGGCGAGCCCGACGCGTATATCACCGGCACTTACCCCGCCGCCTCGGGCGCGCAGGCGGCGGTGACAATTCGCCCGGAAGATGAGGTCAATCTGGTCCGCAACAACTATGCGGGCTACCTTGACCTGGGTTTCGACCTGACCGAGCGCTGGTTCCTCGATGTGGCCGGGCGCATCGAGCATTACGACGATGACTCAGGCAACACCTTCGGCCTGAAAGTGAACTCACGCTATGAACTGACCGACACCGTGGCCGTGCGCGGCACCGTCGGCACCGGGTTTCGCGCGCCATCGCTGACGCAGATCGGCTACACCGTCGCCGACAACCGGGTGGCCATCGACGCCAACGGCAACGTGGTGCCCGCTGTCACCCGCCTGACGCCGTCGGGCAGCAACCTGGCCAAGGCCCTCGGCGGTGATGACCTCAAGCCGGAGAAGTCACGCAACCTGGGGCTGGGCCTGACCTGGGAGCCCGCACCCCGTACCAGCATCACCGCCGACGCCTACCTGATCGACATCGATGATCGCATCGCCCTGACCAGCAACATCTACGACCGTGGCAACGGCGTGATCAACAACATCCTCACCGCCCAAGGCGTGCCGAGCGGCACCTGGGTCAACTACTACACCAATGCCTTCGACACCCGCACCAAGGGCCTGGACGTGGTCGCCGACCACACCACGCCGCTGGATGCCTGGGGGTCAGTGCGCTGGAGCCTGGGCTTCAACTGGAACAAGACCACCATCGAAGGCACCCGCGACACTCCCGGCGCGCTCGCCAACTCCGGCGTCACTTTGGTTGGCCGCGATCGCGAGGGCGACCTGACTGATGCCACCCCCAAGACCAAGTGGATTCTGGGTGCTAATTGGAAGGTCGATGACCTGGCGGTCAACCTGCAAACCAGCCGCTACGGCGCGGTGAAGACCCTGGCGGTCAACCCCACGGGCGACCGCAGCTTCGGCGCCAAATGGATCACCGACCTGGACGTCAGCTACACCTTCGTCGACCACCTCACCGTGAGCATCGGCGGTACCAACATCTTCGACGTGCGCCCCGACCGGCACGCCGTGTACAGCAACCTGGGCCTGGCGCCGTATGGCAACCCGCCGTTCTATCCGGGCGGCGGCTATTGGTACACCAAGCTGGCCTACGACTTCTAAGCGCAATCGCCACGTGAGGGCATCCCTTTGACGAGATCCACTGTACCGAGCCGCCTGCTGGCGTCCTGCGCCCTGGCCTTGAGCCTGGTGGGCTGCTCACCTTCGGGTGACCAGGCCCAGGCCAGCAAAACCCTGAGCATCGCGTTTTTTGGCGACAACACCACGTTGGTCAGCGTCGATCCATTCCAGGTCTACTGGCTGGAACACCGGGTGCTGCTGCGCAATGTCGCCGAGTCACTGACCGACCAAGACCCGCAGAGCGGCAAGATCATCCCCTGGCTGGCCAAAAGCTGGGAGGTGAGCGACGACGCCCTGACCTACACCTTCCACCTGCGCACGGACGTGACCTTCAGCAATGGCGAACGCTTCGATGCCAAGGCGGTGAAAACCGCCTTCGACAGCGACAAGGCCCTGGCCACCGAGCTGCCGGCGACGTTCGGCGCGACCTACCTGGCGGGCTACGACCACGCCGAAGTGGTTGATGACTTCACCGTCAAACTGGTGCTGGCCAAGCCCAACGCGGGGTTCTTGCAAGCCACCTCCACCACCAACCTGTCGATCCTGGCGCCCGCCTCCTATGCCCTCAGCGCCAAGGAGCGCTCCCTGGGCAAGATCTTCGGTACCGGGCCTTTCGTGCTCGCCAGCTACACCCCCGAAGTCGGCGCGCACCTGACCAAACGCAAGGGCTACGCCTGGGCGTCGGCCAACATGAAGAACCAGGGCGAAGCCCATCTGGATGCGGTGGACGTGAGCTACATCCCCGAAGAGAGCGTGCGCAACGGCCTGTTCCTGCAAGGCAAGGCCGATATCCTGTGGCCGCGCAACCCGTTTTCCGAAGTCGACCTCAAGCTGTTCCAGTCCAAGGGCGCGACCATCCAGAGCCGTTCGCTGCCGGGCCCGGCGCTCAACCTGTACCCCAACACCCGGGGCGAACGCCTGCTCGCCGACAAGCAAGTGCGCCTGGCCGTGCAAAAAGCCATCGACCGCAAGAGCTACGCCAGCACCGTGTACAACGCCGAATTCCCGGTGGTGGACGGCATCTTTGACGTGACCACGCCCTACTTCAAAAGCCAGGGCGCCAAACTGGCCTACGACCCCCAAGGTGCCGAACAGCTGCTGGACGCGGCCGGCTGGGCCAAGGGTGCCGACGGCTACCGCCAGAAGAACGGCAAGCGCCTGAGCCTGAGCTACAACATCAGCCCCGCCGAAACCGCCGGCGATGTGCTGATCCAGGACCAACTGCGCAAGGTCGGGATCGACCTGAAGCTCAGCGTGGTCACGCGGGCCGAGTGGATCGCCAACAACTCGTCAGGCAACTATGACCTGTCGATCAACTACATGACCCGCGCCGACCCGATCATCCTGCAAACCATCCTCGACCCGCGCACCGCCAACAGCGCGACCCTGGCCACCAACATTTACGAGCCCCAGGTGCTCGACAAGGCCAAGGGCTTGTTCGACGCCGGCATTACGGCCACCCAAAGCTCGCAACGCGCTGCGGCCTACGGTGACTTGCAGGATTTGCTGATCGACGAAGGCGCGGCGTTCCCGGTGTACGAACGCGTGTGGCAGGCCGCGACGTCGCCACGGGTGAAAAACTTCCAGTGGACCGCCGAGGGCTTTGCGCTGCTGGGTGATATCGAGGTCGGCCAGCCATGACCCGTTACCTGATCGGCCGCGTGGGCCAGGCCATGCTGGTGTTGTGGGGAGCTTATAGCATCACCTACTTCATCCTCTATCTGCTGCCGGGTGACACGCTGTCCATCATGCTCAGCGCGTCGGGCATGGAAGCCGACGCGCTGTCGGTGGAAGACCTGGCCAAGGCCCGCGCCTATTACGGCCTGGACAAAGGCGTGTTCGAGCAGTACTTCAACCTGCTGCTGGGCGCCTTGCACGGGGATTTCGGCCAGTCGCTGTCGCTGAATCGCCCGGTGGCCGAACTGCTCGCCGAACGCCTGCCGCAGACGCTGTCCCTGGCAGGCCTGGCGATTGTGTTGTCACTGGTCGGCGGTATCGGGCTGGCTTACCTGGCGGCGTATGTGCGCTGGCGGCCGTTGAAAGTGGCGTTGGCGCGGCTGCCGTCGTTGGGGTTTTCGGTGCCGGTGTTCTGGATGGGCTTGCTGCTGATCCAGGTCTTCGCCTTTGGCCTGGGCTGGTTCCCGGCCACCGGCAGCCGTGGGTTCGAGAGCCTGGTGCTGCCGGCGATCACCCTGGCGATTCCCAGTGCGGCAGTGTACGCGCAGGTGCTGCAGCGCAGTTTCCAGGGGGTGTGGCAGGAGTCCTACATCACCACCGCCTACGCCAAGGGTTTGAGCCGGGCTCAGGTGCAGGCACGCCACGGGTTCAAGAATGCCGCGCTGCCGATCCTCACGCTGATCGGCCTGCAGGTGGGCAACACCGTGTCCGGCGCGGTGCTGGTGGAAACCATCTTCGCCCGTTCTGGCATTGGCCGCCTGGCCCAGGAAGCGGTATTGCGCCAGGACATTCCGGTGGTACTGGCAATCGTCGCGGTGTCCGCCGCAGCCTTTGTGCTGGTGAACCTGCTGGTGGACTTGCTCTACCCCTGGCTCGACCCGCGCATCTCCCATACACCCAAGGTGTCCTAGACCATGACTATCCTCCAGCACAACCTGGGTCACACCGGTATTCCCGCGCCCCTCTGGAGACGCCGCAGCCGCCTGCAGCGCGTCACCGCCGTGGTGCTGCCACTGCTGCGCCGGCCGGGGTTTACCGTGGCGTTGCTGATCGTGATATTCGCGTTGGTCGCCGCCTTGGTGCCGCAATGGCTGACGCACTTCGACCCTTACGCCACGGCCCCAATCGACAAGCTACGCGCGCCGAACCTGACTCATCTGTTCGGCACCGATGAGCTAGGCCGCGACCTGTTCACCCGGGTGGTCTACGGCGCCAGCCTGTCGGTGCAGGCCGCGTTCCTGGCGGTGGGTATCGCCCTGGTGGGCGGGCTCGGGCTGGGCATCTTCTCGGGTTTTGCCGGGGGCCGCATTGACGCGGTGATCATGCGCTTTATCGACGTGCTGCTGGCCCTGCCCGGCCTGCTGCTGGCCTTGGCCATTGTCACGGCCATCGGTTTTGGCACCGTGCCGGTGGCCATTGCGGTGGGCGTCGGCATCATCCCGGGCTTCGCCCGCACCACCCGCGCCGAAGTGCTGCGGGTCAAGACCCTGCCCTACGTGGAAGCGGCCCGCCTGGGCGGCGCCAGTTGGGCGCGGACCTTGCTGCGGCACATCCTGCCCAACGCCTGGGGACCGGTGGCGGTGCTCGCGACGCTGGACTTCGGCGCCGCGATCCTCGCCACGGCCGGCTTGAGTTTTCTTGGCTTCGGCGCGGCGCCTCCGGCAGCAGAATGGGGCACCTTGATCGCCAACGGCCGGCACTTCCTGATCACCGCCCCCTGGGTGTCCCTGCTGCCCGGCCTGTTCCTGGTGGCAGTGGTCTTCAGCCTTAACCACATGGCCCGCACGTTTGAGGAGCATCGCCGATGAGCCCCCTTCCCCTGTTGATCGATGTGCGTCAGCTCGACGTGAGCTACCACTCAGGCGGCCAGGCCAACCCGGCCGTGCGCAACCTGTCGTTTGCACTGGCCCAGGGCGAGACGGTGGCGATTGTCGGCGAGTCGGGTTCGGGCAAGTCGACCCTGGCCAATGCCATCCTCGGCCTGTTGCCGGACAACGCCCGCATCACCGACGGAGCGCTGTGGGTGGACGGCCACGATTTGACCCGCGCCAGCGACCGCCAGAAACGCCAACTGCGCGGGCGCACCATTGGCCTGGTGCCCCAGGACCCGATGGTCAGCCTGAACCCGACCTTGCGCATCGGCCAGCAGATTGCCGAGGCCGTGATCCTGGCCAAGGGGCGGCGCTACCCCGGCGTGGATGCCGACGTCGTCGAGCTGCTGCAACAGGTGGGCATCGACAAGCCGGTACTGCGCGCCCGCCAGTACCCTCACGAGCTGTCCGGGGGCATGCGCCAGCGTGTGCTGATCGCCATCGCCCTGGCCGGCAACCCGCGCCTGATCATCGCCGACGAACCCACCAGCGCGCTGGACGTCACCGTGCAACGCAAGATCCTCGACCACCTGCAACGCCTGGTGCGTGAACGCGGGATTTCCTTGTTGATCATCACCCATGACCTGGGCGTGGCCACCGACCGCGCCGACCGGATACTGGTGATGAAACAAGGCGAGTTGGTGGAGCAAGGGCCGCCGCGCCAGATTCTGCAGGCGCCCCGCCACGACTACACCCGCGCCTTGATCGCCGCCGCACCGGCCTTCGCCAGGCGCCGCGAGCCGTTGCCCAGCGTGCCTCATATCCAGGCGCCGATCCTGAGCCTACGCAACGTGGCCAAGACGTTCAGCCTGCCGAAGGTCAAAGGTGAGGCCGCGACGTTCCTGGCGCTGGAAAACCTCAGCCTGGACGTTTACCCCGGCCAGACCCTGGCCATCGTCGGCGAATCCGGCTCGGGCAAAAGCACCGCGCTGCGCATCGCCCTGGGTCTGGAAAAACCGACCCGGGGCCGGGTCCTGTTCGAGCAGCAGGATGTGACCGACCTGAGCTGGCGTGACTTCCGCCCGCTGCGCCAGCGCATCCAGCTGGTGCAACAGAACCCATTCGCCGCCCTCGATCCGCGCTTCACGGTGTTCGACAGCATTGTGGAACCGCTGGTGTCGTTTGGACGGCTAAAGGGCGCAGCCCTGGAACAGGCCGCGCGCGAACTGATCGACCGGGTGCACTTGCCTGTCAACTTTCTCGACCGCCTGCCCCGCGAGTTGTCCGGAGGCCAATGCCAACGGGTCGCCATCGCCCGCGCACTGGCGCTCAAGCCCGACCTGCTGCTGCTCGATGAACCAGTGAGCGCGCTGGACGTGTCGGTGCAGGCGCGCATTCTTGAGTTGCTGGAAGAACTTCAACGGGAGATGGGCATGGCCTACGTGCTGGTGTCCCACGACCTGTCGGTGGTCGCCAACTTTGCGCATCGGGTGTTGGTGTTGCGCCATGGGCAGGTGGTTGAACAGGGGTCGGTGGAGCAGATTTTCAACCACCCCGCCAACGCGTACACCCGTGAATTGATTGAGGCGATACCGGGTCGGCGCCCTGCCCCGGTTGAAGAACGGTTGCCAACACCACAGCCGCGCCTGGACGCCATCGCCGTGTAAGCGCCGGGCCTGGGCCTCTTCCTGATGGTCGACGCCACTCACGCCGTGCCGGCCCACCAACGCCAGATCAGCTTCGGCCTGCCCGCCAAGCATGCGGCACGACACGAACGTATCGCCGAACTGATGGACAGCGTGGCCCTCGATGCCAGCATGATGCCAGCATCACCACGATTCTCGTCACCCTCGATCCAAGTGAAGCGCTGTCATTTGCCGACCCGTTGGCGGTGATGCGCCAGGGCCAGTTAGTGCAGTCGGGGCATCCGATGGACCTGTACCAATCCCCGGTCGATGAACAGACCGCGTTGTTTCTCGGCGACGCCGTGATCCTGCCCGCCCGAGTTGAAGACGGCTGGGCTTACTGCGACTTGGGACATGTGGCTGTGGACAGCAAACTCGAGCACGAGAGCACGCGAATCATGCTGCGCCCGGAGCAACTTCTATTGGGCACCGCCGATGGCGCTGGCTGCCGTGGCGTGGTGACCGAGCGCGAGTTCGGCGGCAATACCTGCACGCTGACCGTTGAGCTGCACGGTCATGACCTTGCCATTTTGGAACGCAGTTCCGGCCTGCACGCGCCACCAATGGGCAGCGTGGTGCACCTCACCACCGTGGGCATGGCCCATGTTTTGAAAAAAGCGCCGGCCCTAGCGAGCCACTATAGTGCTATCATTCACAACCATGCGTTCGAGGCTGATTCTTGAGGGCGTGGAGCCCATGAAGGGCGCACCTATGACAATCAAAGGACTATAACTACATGAGTGAATTCAAAGGAACGTTTGGACTGGGTGAAATCGTTACGGTGTTCGTTGTATTAATTTTGAGTACCGTGTTCTTCATCATGTGCTGGAACCTATATTTTCTGGCTGGAGAAAAACAATTCGCAACTTTCTCTGCCACTGTACTCGGCTCCCTTTGCTTGTTTCTTATAGCCCTGCCGATGCTCAGCCACAAGATCGACCAATGGATGGGAGAAAGCCTGACTGAATTTTTGGCACTCCAGGAAAAAGGCGCGAAAATCACCTATCCGGTTTGTTCGCAGTTCCTTGGCGAGCAAGCACTGGCGGGTTTCATGGGAAGTGCGATGATGCTGAGCGCACGTACGGTACTTGAAAACACGGGCCCGGCATTTACAGGCGTTTATTGCTTCGTGATATTGATGCTGGCAATTATCGTCGCCACCTTTTCCCTGACCCGATTTGTTCTTCACCTCACAAAGTTCAAAGGATGGGTCTACGCACTTGCATCATCCACCTCTGTTCTGGCAATGGTTTGCGCCCTGGCAGTTGGTTTGAAATCCGTCACTCCTTAGATATCTTGGCGGGCGATTGGCTAGCGCGTCGGCAAGTTAAGGGCGGCCCAATATCCCGGCGCTTCACCGCAACTGATTTCGTTACTTTGAGTTGACGCGAACCCTTCAGGTCCCCGGTTGCTTGTGCCTCACATACAAAACACCTGCGCTAGCACCGGCAACCCCTCGCGTCTGTAGTTCAAACGCATGGGGGTAAGCCCGGACAAGGTCACTCAACTTTTTGAAACCATGGGTACGGGGGTCAAACCCAGGCCTTAGTTTGGTGATGTTTGTGCCCAGCGTGCCCAACGGCGCCCAGCCGTCCTCGTCCGCAATGTCATCCATTATTTTCGCAATGAACTCTACCGGTGCCTTCGGGTATTTCTTGGCGGCGGGGGGCGATTCGGGTTTGGCCGAAGCCACGGCGACCCGCGTTTCACTGCTGCTTATCACGACAGAGTCATCTCGAAGCAGTTCGGTATAGATGAATTTGTCGCAGGCCGACACAAACGGCTGCGGGGTTTTCTCTTCGCCGAATCCGTAGACCGTCAGCCCTTCCTCGCGTAGCCGCGAAGCCAATCGAGTGAAATCGCTGTCGCTGGACACCAGGCAGAATCCGTCGAAGCGCCGGGTATAGAGCAGGTCCATGGCATCGATGATCAACGAGCTGTCAGTCGCATTTTTGCCCTTGGTGTAGGCAAATTGCTGGATCGGCTGAATCGAGTGATCCAGCAATACCTTCTTCCAACCACCCAGTTGTGGGCCGGTCCAGTCGCCGTAAATGCGTTTGACGTTCGCAACGCCATACTTGGCGATCTCTTCGAACAGCCCTTCGACGATCGCTGCGGGGGCGTTATCGGCGTCGATCAATACGGCAAGGTGCCTTTGAGTGTGATTAGCCATAGTTCTTCCTTGAAGTGGTGAGTCAACATACCGTCAGTACACCCGGAATATCCAGACCCCACTGCATAGTCAGCGCTTGTAGCAATCGTCGTCGCGCCCTGCTCAATGTCAACGCCGCACTAATTGACCGTCACCAGTTTGAGCCCGATCACACCGGCCAGAATCAGCACAATGCACAACACCCGCAACGGGGCGGTGGAATCGCCCAGCAAGGCCATGCCGAGAATTGCGGTCCCGGCCGCGCCGATTCCGGTCCACACGGCGTAGGCGCTGCCCACCGGAAGCGTGCGCAGGGAAAGGGACAACAGGATCACGCTGGAGACGCCGGTCACGACGGTGAGCAATCCGGGAGTGAATCGGGTGAAGCCATCCGACGCCTTCATCGCGAACGCGAAGGCGATTTCAAGAATGCCGGCCAAGCCGAGCAGTAGCCATGCCATGGAATGAACCCTCAGGAAATACAATAGGTGTGTGGCGAGGGGCCAAGCCTCCTCGCCACCGCGAACCTGCTTCGGCTTAAGCCTTGGCAGCCGCCGCTGGCGTGGTGCGGAACGTGATGCCCAGGCGGTTGAAGGCATTCATCAAGGCAATGCCGTAGGTGAGATCGGCCAGTTCCTTGTCACTGAACTCAGCGGCGGCGACCGCGTAGTCAGCGTCAGAAACATCACTGGCGGTAACGGCCTCTGCAAACGCCAGCGCCACGCGCTCACGGTGGGTGAAGACATTGCCAGCGTCATGCCACACCGGCACCAGCACCAGTTTGTCCACCGCCAGGCCTTGCTTGAGCAGGTCCCGCGTGTGCATGTCGATGCAAAAGGCGCAGCCGTTGACCTGCGAAACCCGCAGGTAGACCAGGTTGATCAGTTCTTTGGACAGGCCGCTGTTCAACAGGTAGACGTAAACCCCGCCGAACGCGTTGTAACCTTCAGGAGACGCTTTGGCGTAGTCGAGGCGCGTTGTCATGGTGAAACCCTTTGAAGAATGGATGAAGTCGCCATCTTGCAGCGACATGGCCCACCTCCAAAGGTCCATGATCTGGCTATAACAGTGGTCCATGAATACGTCGATATGGCCTACTCTCAATGTTGATTCTTGGCTCTTTGGAGTGGGTCATCGGGTTCGTAGACTGCGGACCGTCAACCCAGGAAGCAACGCACCATGAATATTCTCCACGTCAGTGCCAGCCCTCGCGGGCAAGCGTCGGAGAGCAATGCGCTCTCCCAAAAGATCATTGAATGCCTGCGCCAGCGATCCCCCGTCGCCAAGGTCACCCAACGCCTTATCGCGGGTAATGCCCTGGCGCCTATAGACGAGCCTTACGCCACGTCCCAACAATCGCCCGTGGATGTCTCGCAGGAGGGTTCGATGGCTCAGTCAGAGCGACTTGTCAGCGAGTTAGAGCTGGCTGATGTGGTAGTGATCGCCACCCCCATGCATAACTACTCGGTGCCCGCAGCACTCAAGCTATGGCTCGATCACATCGCGCGGGTACGCCGCACCTTCGATATCTCCGCCCAGGGCAAAGTCGGCTTGTTGCAGGATCGGCCCGTGTTCGTTGCCGTGGCGTCGGGTGGGCGATTTTCCGGAGCGCACGCGCACCAGCCGGATTTCCTGACGCCGTACCTGAAAACGATCCTTGGGATGATCGGCCTGCACGACGTGACCTTCTTCACCGTAGAAGGCACCGCTTCACGTCCGGAAACACTCGCCCAGACGCGCCTCCAGACCGACCAGGCGCTGCAAGACTACTTCACCACCTGAACAGGACCCGCCGCCGGATGAGCACCTCGATCAAGGCCCTTTCACCTTTGGATGCCGGCTCTGCAGAGCCCATCTACCGGCAACTTTACTGGCGCTTCAGAAGCGCGATTGCCGAAGGTTTACTCAAGCCGGGGGAGCGCATACCTGCGGCCCGGGCCCTCGCAAAGGAGCTTGGATTGGCCAGGGGCACCATCGACTCGGCGTATTCACTGCTGGCGGCCGAAGGCTATATCCAGACCCGTGGCCAAGCGGGCACCGTGGTGGCTGAAGGGATCACGTCCAGCCTGCCGGAGCACCCAGTTAGCGCCAGCGATCACAATGCCGTGAGGCAAAAGGCCGCCGTGCTGCCGTTTCAAATGGGCCTGCCGGCGCTGGATGTTTTCCCGCGCAAGATCTGGGCGAAAATCGCCGCCCGTTGCGTACGTGCCACACAGGTCACAGACATGGCCAACCCCTGCGTCTTCGGCCTGCACTCGCTGCGTACAGCGATTGCCAGCTACTTGAAGGTTGCCCGTGGTATTCACTGCTCTGCGGCACAGGTCTTCGTCACCTCGGGCTATCGCAGCACGCTGGGCCTGATCGCCCACGCGCTGCTGGAACCGGGCGATCGGGTGCTGGTGGAAGACCCAGGCTACCTGTCCACTCGGCCGTTACTCGACTACCTGAATATCAAGGCCGTACCTGTACCGGTGGATCAGGACGGCATGCAAGTCTCCCAGGCCGTGCAACAGGGCAAAGGCGCTCGCGCCGTGGTGGTCACGCCGGCCCATCAAAGCCCGCTGTGTGTCTCGCTGTCCTTGCCCAGGCGGCTGGAACTGCTGGACTGGGCGAGCCGCCAGCAAGCGTGGATCATCGAGGACGACTATGACGGCGAGTACCGTTACGTCAGCCGCCCGCTACCCGCCCTCAAAAGCCTGGACCGTAACGGCCGGGTGCTCTATGCCGGGACCTTCAGCAAAGTGTTGTTTCCCAGCATCCGCCTGGCCTATCTGGTAGTGCCTGCGGCTCAAGTTGAACGCTTCGAACATGTCAGCCAGACCTTCCTTGGTGGTTGCCCGGAACTGACACAGGCGATTGTCGCAACGTTTATGGCCGAAGGGCATTTTGCGCGGCATATCCAGCGGATGCGCAAACTCTACGGCGAGCGTCGGGAAGCCGCGGCCAGAGGGCTGCGCAAGGCCCTGGGCGAGCATATTTCGATAGATGCCCAACCGGGGGGAATGCACTTGATCCTGCGCCTGAACGCGCCCCAGTGTGATCGCGTCTGTGTAGAACGCCTGGCTCAGGCCGGCATATATGCTGAAGCCTTGAGTGAATGGAATATCCAGGGGCAGACCGGCCCCGCGCTGCTGCTAGGCTTTGCCAATATCAAATCGGAAGCCGTCGCTGAGGCCCTTGGAAAACGCATGCTGGATGCACTCATGGACTGATCCAAAAGCCCGTTCTTGGCTCTTTCGCCCAGAGACTGATGCAGCCATGCTGGATGGATTGTTCTGACCACCTTCCTGGAATCTCCATGCCCACTCCCTTGCGCAGCCTTGCGGTTTTTTGCGGTACCAATTTCGGCTTCAGCCCGCAGTATTCGGAAGGCGCCCAGGCCCTGGGCCGAGAAATAGCTCGACGTGGCATTCGCCTGGTCTACGGCGGTACGCACAAGGGTTTGATGGGCGTGGTGGCGGATGCAGCGTTGGCTGAGGGTGGCGAGGTCGTCGGCATCATCACCCAGTTGCTGCATGAACGCGGCCACTCCCATGCAGGGCTAACCCGGCATGAAGTGACTCAGGACATGCGTAGCCGCAAGACACGCATGAGCGACTGCGCCGACGGTTTCATTGCCTTACCCGGCGGACTGGGAACACTGGAGGAATTGTTTGAAGCGGCCACGCTGACCCAGGTAGGCGAACACCACAAGGGCGTGGCGTGCCTGAATACAGCGGGGTTCTTCAACCCGGTGCGCAGCCTGTTCGATCACGCTGTAAAGGAGGGCTTCATGAAAGTCGAACACAGCCAGATGCTGATTTTCAACGAAGACCCCAGCGCCCTGATTGATGCCCTTGAGCAGTGGCAGGCACCGGTGGTATCCAAATTGATTGAGCCCGCGGCGAACTGACCCTTTTTCGGCCTTGGTGATGACAGATACGCACGCCTACTACGCCAGATGGACGACTTGAGTCGCCTATCACGCGCGTAGCGGGTCAAATAGCTTTTGCAGCAATACATCACCCGCTACCACCGCAGAAACAAAAATAGACGCCGACGCGTCCATTCCATAAATCGCAGGCAAAAAAAAGCCACTTGAATCGCCCCGGGTTCTCTAGACACCTTGCAAGCTCATTGCGTGACGCTTTTCAAACTCTACCGGTGACAGCTGATTGTTGAAACCATGTCGACGTTTTGAGTTGTAGAACATTTCGATGTA
>Ga0157375_10000144_pt1 | contig 70151 bp, 61 predicted proteins | sample M35metaG_FD_115311 | JGI IMG/M metagenome (GOLD analysis project Ga0157375, IMG submission 115311) | Miscanthus rhizosphere microbial communities from Kellogg Biological Station, Michigan, USA - M3-5 metaG | ecosystem: Host-associated > Plants > Roots > Rhizosphere > Soil | place: USA: Michigan...
ATGACCGCGGTGACCGCGCGCGTGAAGATCCTCGGCCGCATGGACCTGGCCGAGAAGCGCCGGCCGCAGGACGGCCGCATCAAGACGCGCTCGAGCGAGGGTCGTGAAGTCGAGCTACGCCTGTCGACGATGCCGACCGCGTTCGGCGAAAAAGTCGTGATGCGCATTTTCGATCCCGACATCGTCGTCAAGGAATTCCGCCAGCTCGGTTTCTCGGGCGAGGAGGAAGCCCTCTGGCGCAGCATGGTCGAAAGACCGCACGGCATCGTGCTCGTGACCGGTCCGACCGGATCGGGCAAGACGACCACGCTGTATTCGACGCTCAAGCATCTGGCCACTCCCGACATCAACGTGTGCACCGTCGAAGATCCGATCGAAATGGTCTCGCCCGAACTCAACCAGATGCAGGTGCAGGCGGCGATCGACCTCGACTTCGCCGCCGGCGTGCGCACGCTGCTGCGCCAGGACCCGGACATCATCATGATCGGTGAAATCCGCGACCTGCAGACCGCGCAGATGGCGATTCAGGCGTCGCTGACCGGGCACATGGTGCTGTCGACACTGCACACGAACGACGCACCGTCGGCGATCACGCGCCTGCTCGACCTGGGCGCGCCACACTACCTGATCCAGTCGACCCTCGCCGGCGTCGTTGCCCAGCGCCTGGTACGCACGCTGTGCCCGCATTGCAAGACCGACGCGGCGCTCGACGTGCACGGCTGGGCGGTTCTTTCGCAGCGCTGGAACCTGCCGTTCCCCGCGCGCGTTTACGCGCCGGCCGGGTGTCTCGAATGCCGCAACACCGGCTTCCTCGGCCGCACCGGCATCTACGAGATGATGCGCGTGTCGTCGGCGGTGCGGCAGATGATCCAGCCGTCGCTGGACCTTGAGAAACTGACCGCCGCGGCGCTGGCCGACGGCATGCGCCCGCTGCGCGTTTCCGCCGCGGCGCAGGTCGCCCGCGGCGTCACGACGATCAGCGAAGTCATCGGCGTGCTGCCGCCGATAGAAGCATGACCCTGCTCATCGTGCAGACCGGTTCGGCACCGGCGGAAATACGTGCCCGGCTCGGCGACTTTCCGCAGTGGTTTCAGCGCGGACTGGGTCTGCCCGCGGAAGATGTCGCGATCGTCGACGTGCAGGCCGGACAGGCGCTGCCGCCGCCGCATCGTGTGAAGGCCGCTGTCGTCACCGGATCGGCGGCGATGGTGACGCACCGACACGAGTGGAGCGAACGCACGGCGCATTGGCTGGCCGACGCGGTGCGCGCGAACGTGCCTCTGCTAGGCGTCTGCTACGGCCATCAACTGCTGGCGCACGCACTCGGCGGCCGCGTCGTCGACAACCCGCGCGGGCGCGAAATCGGCACGGTGCGCATCGACTGCCTCGCGCCGGCTGCGCGCGATCCGCTGCTGGCCGCGGCAGGCGACTTCCCCGCCCAGGCGACGCATGTGCAGACCGTGGCGGATCTGCCGCCCAACGCGACGGTGCTGGCGCGGTCCAGCCACGACGATTTCCACGCCGTGCGCTATGCGCAGCGTGCCTGGGGAGTGCAGTTTCACCCGGAATTTTCGGTTGCGGCGATGCGCAGCTACCTGCACCTGCGTGCCGAGGCGCTGCGCAACGAGGGTATGGACGCCGAGCGTCTTCGCGGCGCGGTGCGACCGAGCCCGCGAGCCCGCGCACTGCTGCGGCGCTTCCTCAACGTTGCATAGTATAAAAAGCAAAAACGGCCCAGCGGGCCGTCTTGCTTTTGTCCGCAACCTGGCGGCTGCGGAGTATACAAACCGTTCTTACTTCTTGGCCTTGCGCGGAGATGCCTTGGCCGAACTCAGATAATTGTTGATCGCTTCGTTCGTGACGTCATACAACGGGCGACCCGCAACCGCGGCGGCGGCCTTCAGGCTGTCGCGCATCTTCTTGGAGACGCGCAGACTTGCGTCGCGGGTATCTTCATTCTTTGCCATGGAGGGCTCCTCGGGAGTGTGTGGACAAATGTATTACTGCAGGTTGTGGCAGTTCGCATTTTATACCTTTGCCGCGAAAACACAAACCGGCCGAAAAAAGTCACGGTGTGTCGGGTTCGTCACGGTTGCGGATTTCCTGCTGCACTGCCGCGACCGGAATTGACCATTACGCGCGTGGCCACGACACCGAGCTCGTAGAGCAGGCACATCGGTATCGCCAGCATGATCATCGATACGACGTCCGGCGGGGCAACGATCGCGGCAACGACGAATACGCCGAAGATCACGTAGGGCCGGTTGGCCGTCAGCTGCGCCGTGGTCACCCAGCCCAGCGACGTGACGATGACGACCGCTATCGGGATCTCGAAGCACAGGCCGAAGGCGAGGAACATCGTCAGCACAAAGTCGAGATAGCGGCCGATGTCGGTCATCATCGAGACGCCCTCGGGCGTGATGCCGAGCAGGAAACGGAATACGTTCGGCAGCACGAACCAGTAGGCGAACGCGCAGCCGGTATAGAACAGAGCGACGCTCGACAGGAGCAGCGGCATGGCCAGGCGCTTTTCATGGCGGTACAGGCCGGGCGCGACGAAGCGCCAGGCCTGGTAGAGCACGACCGGCATGGCGATGAACAGCGCGAGAAAAAACGTGAGGCGCAGCGGCGTGAAGAACGGCGAGGCGACATCGATGGCGACCATCTTCGCGTCGCCGGGCAGGCGGTCGAGCAGCGGCTCGGCGATGAAGTGGTAGAGGCGGTTGGCGAACGGCAACAGCGCGAGCAGGACGATCAGGACGGCGGCAACCGCCTTGAGCAGGCGCGCGCGCAATTCGACCAGATGCGAAATGAAGGTCTGTTCGGTGCCTTCTTCGCCCTCGTCCGTGCCGTCAGCGTTGCTCATGGCCCGGACTTTCGGTCGGCATTCCGGACGGCTGCGGTGCCGCGGGTGGCGGTGCAGGTTCGTCGCGCCTCGATTCGACCGCGCGCTGCAGATCCGGCGTCGGATCGGCAGCCGCAGCCGTCTGCCGGAGTGTTTGTTTCAGGTCCTCGGCGGCAAGCTCACGCTCGATGTCGGCGCGCACGCCCTGCCAGCTTTGCCGTGCCTTGCGCAGCAGCGCGCCGGCCGTGCGTGCGACGCGCGGCAGGCGTTCGGGACCGAGCACGAGCAGTCCGACGACTGCGATCAGCCCCAGCTCGCCCATGCCGATGTCGAACATGACGGTCGCTTACTGCTGGTTTTCGTGCTTGGTTTCGCTGCCGGGCGCAGGCGTCGCGTTCGGATCCGCCTTGAGCTGAGCTTTCGCCGATTGATCGTCGTCCTGCAGGCCCTTGCGGAAACTCTTGATCGCGTTGGCGACGTCGCCGCCGATGTTGCCGAGTTTCTTGGTGCCGAACAGCAGAACGGCAATCACAAGGACGATCAGCCAGTGGCCAATACCCCAGGTACCCATGATGTAGCTCCAGTTGCGTCCCGCCCAGCTGCCTCTCGGTCTGCATGCGGGACTTGAATGTCAGCGTGCAGTGTACTCTTCCAGACGGTCGCGGAAGTCGACGACGGCATTCGGCACGTTGGCGACGCCGCCGGCGAAGATCCGGCGCGGCGTTACGCCGTCGCCGTAGACGGCCTGGTTGGCGTCGTTGTCGATCGAGATCACCGAGCCGTCCAGTGCTGCGCCGGCGAACAGGCCACGCGAGCGCGAATACGAGTAGATCTCGGCCTTGAGCTGGGCGTCGGTCGAGGCCTGCGCCGTGCGCCCGACCGGACCCGCGGCTACCGACGCGTCGGCGCCAAGCGTGAACTTGCCGTGCACGATCGAATCGACGCCGCGCTCGGTGCGGAATACCAGGATCACGTCGGTCGATGAAACTCCGGCCTGGAAGCCGATGCTGCCGCCGGTCATGCTGATGAAGCTCGGATTGCTCCAGGTGCCGTCGCTGCCCTTGACCGAAATGATGCCCAGTCCGTGCCGTCCGCCGATGACGAAGCCGGCCTTGATCACATCCGGGATAACCGCGATCGCGTAGGCGCTGTTGATCAGATCTGACGGAACGCGCTTGTCCGGCGCCATCATGACCTCCTTGAGCACGCGCACGGCGTCCTGTGCGCGCTTGCTTTCCTCCTCGCCGGCGCGGGCCGGCAAGGCGTATACCAGCGCGAGCGCGACAAACGCGAACAGCGCGGCAATGCATCGATTCACGGTGCGATCCTTGAAGACACAAAGAAGTGGCAACGATAGCGCATCGCCGGGGCGCATCGGTTACCGGGAGTTAAATCCTTCGACGGCGCAGACGCAGAGAGGTTCCCGCAAGCAGGGCGAGCAGGAGCGCGAGGATCGCTGAACCCACGACCGACAAGGCCGGGGCCGGCGCCGTGGCGGCAGCCGTGATCGAGCAGGGCGACGCGATTGCCATGCCCTTGAGGCCCACATAGGGCAATTGGGTGGCATTGGTCGGGTACTTCTGTCCGCTCGGCGTCATGATGTCGCCGACTACAGTGAGGTTGCCGTGATTGCTGATCGTCGCCAGGGAGCTCCACTGCGGCTGCGTGTTCAGCGGCGGCAGAGGCGGCACGTTGTCTACCACTGACCACAGCTGGCCGGAAGGCTCGAATCCCGGGCTCGCGGTGGTGATCGGAGATACGCCGGCACCGTAGCCGCCGATCACCGTCGCCTTGGCGGTTTTCGGATCGATCAGGTACAGGTTCGGATCGTCGTGACTGCCGGTACCGATCAGTTCGTTGCCACGCGCGGTCAGTCCTGTGATCGTGACGCCGAGGTTGCCTACCTTGGTCGAGCTGGCCGTCGCCGGGTCGACTTCCCACAATGATCCCGTGGCGCCGGACGACAACCACAACCTGCCGTCGCAGGTGAACGACATGCCCAGATCGAGAACATTGAAATTGCCCTGCCCGGTGTCGCCGAGTCCTGCACTGCCGCCGAGCGGACCGATCACCGACGCCGCGCCGGTGTTTCGATCGACCGTCATCAGCACCTTGAGCAGCGTGTCCGATACGGCATACAGCTGCTGGCCGTCGGGACTGAACGTCAGTCCTTCGATGTTGGCAAGAGCGGTTCCGCCATAGGTGCCGGCCCGACCGACCGGCACGGCATTGCGCGTCGAAAGTTCGAACGCATAGAGCGTGTCGAAGGCTTCGCCATAGGCTATCGTCTCGGCGTTGGCGGCAACGCCGGTGACAGCCAACACAAGCGACGCGATAACGGCGCGCAGGGGCATGGTGCAGCTTCTCTTTTTTTAATAATAGTTTTTTGGCAATCGTCTGCCGCAACCTCGCAGTTGCGGCGGGCCGAGTCTAACACCTTGTTAAAGCGAAACAAAGTGGTCGGCAAGGGGGTGTTAGAATGGGTCTGCAGCAAATGACGAAGACACAATGGGTTGTGCTCGCGGCGCGGTCGAACACCAGACCTTGGGGCGCCTAAGCGCCCGCCTCTGGAGAGCCAAGAGCGATGAACCACGCCAATCCGGCGCAGGCCGACCCGGTCGATGCCGTCCTGCTGGTCAACCTGGGAACCCCGGACACGCCGACGCCGGCGGCGGTGCGCCGCTACCTCGAGGAATTCCTCTCCGACCCGCGCGTGATCGATATGCCACGCTGGCTGTGGCTTCCGATCCTTTACGGGGTGATCCTGCCGCTGCGGCCTCGACGTTCCGCGCGTGCCTACGCCAGCATCTGGACCGATCGGGGGTCGCCGCTGCGCGTTTACAGCGAGGCGCTGGCCGAGCGGCTGGACGCCCGTCTGCGCGACGCGACTGGCAACCGCACACGTGTCGCCTTGGCCATGCGTTACGGCCAACCGTCGATCGCCACAGCCATCGAACGCCTGCGCGCGGAAGGCCTTCGCCGTCTGCTCGTGTTGCCGCTGTATCCGCAGTATTCCGGCACGTCGACCGGCACAGTCATCGACGCTGTCGATACCGCACTGCGGCGGGCTCTTCCGCCCGTGCAATCGCGCTGCATACACGATTACCACGATGACTCCGAATATATTTCCGCACTTTGCGCAACAGTGGAGGATTTCTGGACAGCGCACGGGCGCGCGCCGAAGCTGCTGCTGTCGTTTCACGGCATTCCAGACCGCTATGTCGGCAAGGGCGATCCGTATCGGGAACATTGTCGCGTTACCGCACAGCGCCTGCGCGAGCGTCTGCGCATGAGCGAGGACGATTTCATCATCGCGTTCCAGTCGCGCGTCGGACGCGAGCCATGGCTCAAGCCGTACACGGACGAAGTACTGGCGCAGCTGCCGGCACAAGGAGTGCGCCATGTGCAGGTGCTGTGTCCGGGCTTCGCCGTAGATTGCCTGGAAACACTCGAGGAAATCGCCATGCGCAATCGCGAGCTGTTCATCGCGTCGGCCGGCGAGCGACTGGACTACATCCCGGCGCTGAACGACAGCCCCGCTCACGTCGAGGTGCTGTTGGGGTTGATTCGCCACCACGGCGAAGGCTGGCTTGAACTCGGCGACGCCGCGCCGCCGGGCGACACGACAGGGCGACTGCCGACATGACGCCGGTGCGCGAGATTTCCGTCGCCCTGCCGTATCTGCGCCTGGCCGCGCGCGCATGGGGCGACCCGGCGCTGCCTCGCCTCATTGCCCTGCACGGGTGGCTCGACAATGCGGCGTCGTTCGACCGCCTCGCGCCGCTGCTGTGCGAACGTTTCCACATTGTTGCATTGGACCTGCCCGGCCACGGGCGGTCCGATCATCGCCCGCCCGGCGCCTGGTACCACTATGTCGATTATCTCGGCGAAGTGCTCGCTGCGGCGGATGCCCTGGGCTGGCAACGCTTCGGCTTGCTCGGCCATTCGCTCGGCGGCGCCGTCGCCAGCGTGCTTGCGGCAGCGAGCCCGGAGCGGATCGAACGCCTGTTGCTGATCGAGGCGCTGGGCCCGCTCGCCGGGGAGGCCGAACAGGCCCTGGCGCAGCTGCAGCGCGCGCTGAGTCAGCGCAGCGCGCTGCAGGCCAAGGCGATGCGCGTCTTCGCCAGCGAAGACGAAGCAGTGCGCGCGCGGGCGCAGGCCAGCGATCTGTCACTGGAGGTGTCGCGAATCCTCGTTACGCGCGGGCTTCGCCCGGTGCCGGGCGGCTTCGTGTGGTCATCGGATCCGCGCCTGACGCTGGCTTCGCCTCAGCGCTACGTCGAAGCGCAAATTCTGGCGCTGCTCGAAGGCATTCGCGCGCCGACGCAGCTGATCCTGGCCGAACCGGCGCCGGTGTTCCTGGCCGAAAGCATGATCAACGCAAGGATCGCGCGTGTTGCAGGTATCGAGGTCGTGCGCCAACCCGGCCATCATCATTTGCACCTGGAGAATCCGCAGCCGGTCGCCGCGGCGATTCTTGCATGCGCTGCGGCGCGCTAAAGATCAGGGGCGTTTGGACGCGGATTTACGCGGATTACGCGGATAAAACAGAACGAGACCAGATGACTCGATGTGAGCAATTGCTGCGCCTGTCGATCACGAATTGCAGCCCTGGATTCGTCCCTACTTCATAGGCTTTATCCGCGTTGATCAGCGTTGATCCGTGTCCAGAAAGTTCTTGATGCACTTGGACCGTGGTTCGAAGGTCGCGGACTTCCGGCACACGCCAAGCGGCCTGGTCAGCAGAACCTAAGGTCCGACCAGGCGTGCCAGTTCGGCCTTGAGTGCGTGACCGCGCGTCTTCAGCCAGTCGCGCTGGTCGCGCCACTCCGGATACAGCGAACCGACGAGGTTCCAGAAACGCTGCGAATGGTCACGCACGCGCAAATGACACAATTCATGGATGACGACGTATTTCAACGCGTCGGGCGGAGCCAGTGCCAGGGCCAGATCGAGTGTGATCTTGTCGCGCGAATCGAGACTGCCCCACAGACTCTTCAGCGACTTGATGCGCACGCCAGTCGGCGCCCGCCCCAGATCCTCGATGTGGCGGGCAAGGATGCGCGATACATCGCGGCGGATCTGCGCCTGCAGGTAGGAATGCAGCAGCGAACGCGCCGCCACGAGTGCGCGCTGGTTGTGCGGTTTGGGCACCGTCAGGATCAGGCGCTCGCCATCGAGCTCGACGCGAGGGTAGGCACCGTCGCGCCAGACCAGGCGCGTCGTTTCGCCGCGCAGCGGGATCAGCGTCGGTACGCCCGCGCGCAAAGCCGGCGGACCGTCCTGGTCGAGCTGCAATTCATCGAGCTTGCGCTCGAGCCAGTTCGCGTGCTTGCGCAGGAAGGCGAACACCTGGGCCGGATGCGTGCCTTCCGGATACGACACCCGGGCACCGCCCGAGGTCACGGTCAGACGCAGCCGGCGCGCGCGCGGATGCGCCTGGCGCAGCACCTTGATCGTGTCGCCGGTCGGCGTCGATAGTTCCAGGTAGTGGGTGCCGCCATTAGTCATGAGGTGTTCGCCGCCGCTGCGGCCGGTCTCCTATTTGTCCATGGGTCGGGGTAATCCGAACCATTCCTGCAGGTTGTCGAACAGGCGTCTCAATTCCAGCGACATCAGCGCAAAGCGTGCATCGAGCTCGGCGACCGCGGAGTCCGTCTGCGCGTCGCCCAGTTCGTCCTGCACCTGATCCAGGAAGCGCAGCTTGCGCACGACGAGTTCTTCGTCGAGGCTGAAACTCAGCCGTTCGTCGAAGGTCAAGCCGAGCTGGAAAACCTGCTTTCCTGATTTCAGATGCTCCCGGATTTCGTCACTTTCAAGGTCCTGCCGGCGGCAGCGCACTGCAGCGCCGCCGTCGCCAGAATCACGCAATTCACACTCATCGCCAAGGGCCAATCCGCGCGGCAACTTGCCGTGCGCCAGCCAGTCCGTCATCAGCACCCGCGGCGACTCGTCGGGCACCAGCGGCGCGGCTGGAAAACTGCCCAGAGCTTCCCGGATCAGGCTGGTTGCGGCTTCGGCGGCCTTGCGGCTGGCAGTGTCCACCACGAGCCAGCCATTTTCCGTGTCCAGATAAGCATACCGCTTTGACAAGCGCGTGAAGGCCCTCGGCAGCAGGTCGGTCAACACTTCGTCCTTGAGTCGTTTGCGCTCACGCGAACCGACAGGTTTGCCGGCTTTTTCGGCCATCTTCTTCAAACGTGCAGACAATTCGTCGCTAACGACGCTGTTCGGAAGCAGCTTGTCTTCGCGAGCGGCCGTCAGGAGCCTGAAATTTCCGACCTCGTGCAGCAGGGCATCTTCGTCGCGGCCGTACGGGGAAATGAACCCTTGGGTCGCCAGCTCGATCGGGCCGCAGGCGCGCAGACGATGTGCGCCGAGCTTCGCCTCCAGTGATTTGAGGTTCTTTGCGGCGGACTTGGAAAAACGAAACAGCGTGAGGTTACGGAACCACATCGGCTTAGGACTCGCAGGAAAGGGAACGGAAAAAAACAGATGCAGGAACTGCCCGCGAGCGAAGCCTCGCAGGCAGCGGATCAATCGATAGTCAGTGCGCCGGATCCGGACTGAAGTCGGCGGGACCCAGCAGCCAGTCGGCCTGACTCGGACGCTCGCCAGCGGCGCGGCTGCCGAGTGCGGCGAAGTCGAACAGCTCGGGATCGGCAAGCTGCGACGGCGTGACGCTGGTGAGTGCGCGGAATATATTCTCGATGCGCCCGGGAAACTTGCGCTCCCATTCCTGCAGCATCTGTTTGACCGCCTTGCGCTGCAGCGTTTCCTGCGAGCCGCAGAGGTTGCACGGCATGATCGGAAAACTTTTGAGAGCGGCGTACTCGGCAATGTCGCTCTCGCTGCAATACACGAGCGGGCGGATCACGATGTGCTTGCCGTCGTCGGACCGCAGTTTCGGCGGCATCGCCTTCAGCGACGAATGATGGAACATGTTGAGGAACAGGGTTTCGACCAGATCGTCGCGATGATGACCGAGTGCGATGCGCGTGAAGCCGTTGCGTTCGGCATAGGCGTACAGCGCGCCGCGGCGCAGGCGCGAGCAGAGCCCGCACATGGTCTTGCCTTCGGGGATCACGCGCTTGACGACGCTATAGGTGTCCTGCTCGATGATCTCGAACGGCATGTCGATCGAGCTCAGGTAGTCCGGCAGGATGCGCGCATCGTAGTCCGGCTGCTTCTGGTCCAGGTGCACGGCCACGAGTTCGAAGCGCACCGGCGCCTTGGCCTGCAGTTGGCGCAGGACGTCGAGCAGCGTGTACGAATCCTTGCCGCCAGACAGGCATACCATGACGCGGTCGCCGTCCTCGATCATGTTGTAGTCGGCAATCGCCTGCCCGACCTGACGGCGCAGGCGCTTGGCCAGTTTGTGGGCTTCGAGTGGGCGGGCAACGATCGCGTTCATGGGCTCAAGGACAGCGCGAGGAATGATATTGTACGAGTTCGGCGCGGCCCGTTCGAACCCGCGCCGGGGCGAAGACCGATTTTTCGCCGCCGCATGGAGAAACGCAGCTCAAGAGCCGATGGACGATACCGCCGAAATCCTGCGCCAGCTGGTCGAATTGCGCATCGAACATCGTGATCTCGACGCCGTTATCACGCGCCTCGTCGCCGATCCGGCCTGCGACGAACTGCAGCTCAAGCGCATGAAGAAGCGCAAGCTGCGCCTCAAGGACATGATCGCCTACCTCGAGAACAAGCTGATCCCCGATCTGGACGCGTGATGCGCCTGCGGCTTAAAGATCAGGATCAGAAGACCGCCACGAAGCCACGAAGATCACGAACAAGAGCAAAATGTGAGAAGAGGTTGATGAGGTTTCGCCCATGCTGCAGCTGAGCGGCATTCATCGAATCCGTTCTGATCCGGTCTTCCGTCGTGGCTTCTCCTTCGTGTTCTTCGTGCCTTCGTGGTGGTCCCTTGACTTTCACTCGTCTGATTTCGCCGTGGCGTCAGGTGGCGGCGCGAGGGCCTCGCGCCGCTCCGGCGTCAGCTTGAGGATGCCATGGCGGATCTCGCGGCTGAGAATGACCTTGGCGTCGCGCGCGACGCTCTCGAGTTCGCTGTCGAAGTCGAGCTTGCCGCCGTGGTCCGTCCACACGACCTTGCGTTCGCGCAGTTTCTGGATGAAGCCGCGGAACAGCGACTTGTCGAAGAATTCCGGTGCGTTGAGTTCGAGCAGCAGGCTCAGGCGCTGCGCGGTCAGCGTGCAGAGGTTTTCCAATTCGGCCGACGACAGCGAATGCGGTCCGTTGCGCACGAGCGCGGCGATGGCGATGTAGTAGCGTTCGAACGCCTGCAGCAGGTTCTGTGCGATCGCGCGCAACTGGAACGCGCCGTCGCTCTGGCCGGGACCGCGGCTCAGGATGCGCCGGTCGACATCGGTGTCGAGTACGCCGCGCGCAACGAGGAAATCGATCGTTGCCTCGAGTCGAGCGACGAACCCGTCTTCGTCCCACGGCAGGAATAGTTCGGCCTGGATGAACGGATAGACGAGGCGGCCGAGGCGCAGGATCGTCGCGCGCGCCATGCGCCGGTTGTTGAGGAAGCAGCAGGCGATCCACGCCGGCGCCGCGAACAGATGCAGCACGTTGTTGCGGAAGTACGAAAGCAGGATCGCGTTGCGGCCTTCGCTGACCAGCACGTCGCCGAGCGGATGCGCGATGCGCTGCACGAATTGCATCTTCTCGCCCTGGGCGATGATCTGCGCGGCGTCGAGCGGCGTGACCGTGACGCGATCGGCATACGGCAGTTCGGTCAGCAGCGCTCGGCTCAGTTCGAGCTGGGCGATCAGGTCGCTCTCCGCCATCGCATGCTTCGGCGCGGACAGCAGGGCCAGCGCGAGCAGGTTGATCGGGTTGACGTCGGCCGCGCGGTTGATGTTGATGACGATGCGTTCGGCCAGCGTGTCGACGGCGTTCTTCAGCCAGGTCGGCTTGGCTTCAGGGTCGATGGTCGCGGCGCGCCAATCGGCATCGACGCCGTCGAGCAGCGGGGCGAGGAATATCGGCTCGCCGAAATTGACCGCAACCTTGCCGTAGTTTTCGCGCAGCTTGCGGAATGCACGGAACAGGCCGAGCAGCGACTCCTTTTCCTTCGGCTTGCCGGACAGCTCGCCGATGTAGGAATCACCTTCCATGATTTTTTCGTAGCCGATGTAGACCGGCTGGAATACGACCGGCCGATGCGACTCGCGCAGAAAGCTGCGCAACGTCATCGACAGCAGGCCACCGCGCGGCGCCAGCGTGCGCCCGGTGCGCGAGCGGCCGCCCTCGACGAAGTATTCGATCGACACGCCGCGCGCGAACAACTGGCTCATGTATTCGCGGAACACCGTCGAGTAGAACGGATCGCTGAAGCTGCGGCGCATGAAGAATGCGCCGCCGCGTCGCAGCAGTGCGCCGAGCACCGGCAGGTTGAGGTTCTGGCCGGCGGCGATGTGCGGCACGACCACGCCGTTGCGATAGAGCAGGTAGGACAGCAGCAAGTAGTCGATGTGGCTGCGGTGGCACGGCACGTAGATGATTTCGTGACCCGGCGCCAGCGCACGCAACTTGTCGAAGTGGTGCATGTTCACGCCGTCGTAGATCTTGTCCCACAGCCCGGTGAGCATGAACGACACTGAGCGCACGAAGGGGTGCGATTGGTCCGCAGCGATCTCCCAGGCGAAGTCGCGCGCCTTCTCGGTCGCCTGCTCTTTGCTGATGCCGTCCTTGCTCGCCGCGGTGGCGATCGCGTTCTGTACCGGCGCGGCGTTGATCACGCCCTCGATCATCGTGCGCCGGTGCGAAAGGTCGGGTCCGATGACGGCTGCGCGGATGCGGTGGAAATGCACGCGCAGCACGCGCGACAGCTTGCGCAATGCGTTCGGCGTGTCCTTCTCGTCGGCGAGGAACTGGCGCAGCGATACCGGCGCGGCGAACTGCACGATCGTGCCGCGGCCGTTGAGCAGGAGCGAGATCAGGCGGCGGAAGCGTCCGACCACGACCCAGTTCTCCGAAAACAGCACGCGGAACCAGCCGCTCTGGCGGTCCGGCGCGCGGCCGACCAGGATCGACACGGGGATCAGCTGCATGTCGAGTTCGGGATTCGCGCGCACCACCTCGAGCAGCTGCGCCAGCGTTTCGGAGTGCGTGCGCGAACGCGGGCGCCCGAACAGCCAGCCGTCCCTGCGCGACAGGGCGAACATCGCGCGTTGTCTGCGCAAGCCGGCGAACTCGAACGGACGCAACGGTTCCGGCAGGCCGGCCTCGCGACAGGCCTGTTCGAGAATCAGCGTATCGGAAAGGCCGTAGCGCTCGGTGACATAGCACGCCGGCTGCGACAGATCGTACTGCGTCCGCGGCTCGGCCGGCTCGCGCCGGATCCGAATCCATGGTTCGATGAGCAAGCCGAGCGCGCGCAGCCACAGCGGCGCGCGCGTCGGCGCAGGCGGTGGGGACTGTACGGACTGATCCATGATTTCATTGTACCGGGACGTGCGCGCACCGAAGGTGTGCGCAGGCCCGGCTCTTCAGGCAGTGCGGCTGCGGCGTCCGGCGCGACCGAAACGCCGCCGATGGACTTACTTCGTCGCCGGCTGGTCGTTCGCTGCGGGCGCCGCGGCCTTGGCCGTCTCGCGCTGCTGCGACTTGGTCCACTGATCGACCGCCTGCTTGCTGTACCACTTGCCGTCGACCTTGACCAGGTCGCTTTCCGTGGTGAACGGCTGATCGAATGCACTGTACGTCACCTTGACCTTGGCCGTATCGGCGCCGGCCGAGACGGTTTCGGTCTTGACCGAATCCAGCGCCTTGTCCATCGACAGGCCATACACCGCCAGCAACTGCTTGAAGCCGCCGATCGCAATACCGGCGCGCTGCATCGCCTGGTCGTAGTTCAGTGCGCGTACTTCGTCGATCGTCTTGAGGTTGAGATCGCGCGCCGTCTTGCAGATTACCGCGATGGCCTGCTTGGCCAGCGCCGGATCGGTGAACTTCGCCGATTGCGCCCATTTGGCGGTGGCGTCGATCAACGCAACGGTCTGCTGCTTCTGCGGTTCGGTCAAATCCTTGCTCTGCTGGATCGCGCTCTGGATGAAGCCCTGGCCCATCGCGATCATCATTGGCATCTGCTGCGCGCTTTGCTGCTCGAACTGCTTGAGCTGCGGTTCGGCCTCGGCGAACATCTTTTCTTCGGCGCCCGGCGCCGTCAGCTTGGTCATCTGCTCGGCAAACTTGCGCCGTTCCTCGTCGGTGACCGGATCCTTGGTCATCTCCTTGTTCCAGTCGGCCTTGATCTTGGCCAGGGCGGGCGGCGGCAGGGCGTTGTCGAGCAGCGCGGCGATATTGTTCCCGCGCAAGGCGTGCACCGTCGCCATGATCGTGGCGTCCGGCCCTGCCGCGACAGGTGCCGGGGCCGGGGCTGCGGCGGGGGCGGCCGTCTGTGCCGGCTGCTGGTTGCAGCCGACCGCAAACGCGGTCACGGAGAGAATCAGGCCGATACGGGCGAGCTTGGTGTGCATGAAAGACCCCAGGGGGATGAATGCTTGAACGCGCGGGACGACCACTCTAGTAAGCGGGTCGATTCTTGGCAAGGTTCATTCGGCGGGGGCAATTGCCAGCGCTGCAGAAAAAAAAGCGGACGGCGCATGGCCGTCCGGCAGAGTTCCAGCTTGCGCTGGAGGGGAACCTTATACGTCGTTTTTGTGCTTTGTTCTCGGGGCAATCGTTGGTTACAAATCCACGACCACATTATAACTTAGTTAACATAGTTAATGCAATAGGTGGTTTATAGTATATATAATATTGATTTATATACGTATATGCGCACATCAAGCTACGGCGCAAATTCAGTCGGCGAGTAGATCGGCGAGCCGGGCGATGTGCGAAGAAGCCAGTTCACGCCGGCTTTCGCTGTCGAGCTGCGCGTCGCGGCCATCCCAGTGCAGGTCCGACTGCGGCAACTCGGCCAGAAACCGACTCGGTTCATTCGCCTGGATTTCGCCGTAGCGCCGCGAGCGCGCGGCATAGCTCAGGCACAGCCGCTCCTTCGCGCGGGTCATGCCGACGTAGAACAGGCGACGTTCCTCATCGACACTGCCGACGTCGATGACGGCCGCATGCGGCAGCGTGCCCTCCTCGACACCGGCGAGGTAGACGAAGCGGAATTCCAGGCCCTTGGCCGAGTGCAGCGTCATCAGGCGCACCGCGTCACCGCCGTCATCGCGATCGCTATGCGTCAGCAACGCGAGCTGATTGGCCAGATCGTGCGCGCCGCCGCCGTGGCGTTGCATTGCGCGGAACCAGCCGACCAGCTCGTCGACATTTTCCCTGCGCCGCTGCTGCGCGGCCGGGTCCTTCGTTTGTTCGTGAACATGCTCGGCATAGTGCGTGCGCCGGATCAGTTCTTCGACCAGATCCGCGGCGGACATCTTGTGCGATGCTGCGGCCAACTGCGCGATCAGCTCACCGAAACCGGCCAGTGCGGAGGCCTGGCGCGAGGCAATGTGCGCCAGCGCCGTGTCGTTGCGCGCGGCCTGCAGCAGGCTGCAACGGCGTGATTGCGCGAGCTGGCCGAGTTTTTCCAGCGTCGTCGTGCCGATGTCGCGCCGAGGCACGTTGGCGATGCGCAGAAACGCGGCGTCGTCTTCGGCGTTGACGATCAGGCGCAGATAGGCGAGCAGATCCTTGACCTCGGCGCGCTCGAGGAACGCCGTACCGCCGGTGAGGTGATACGGCACGCGCGCGAGGCGCAGCGCCTTTTCCAATGCGCGCGATTGATGGTTGCCGCGATAGAGCACGGCGAAGTCATGCCAGCGCGCCTTGTGCTTCTGCGCCAGATGGACGACGTCGGCGGCGATGCGCTCGGCCTCATGGTCGCCGTCCGTGCAGACGAGCACGCGGATCGGCGCGCCGTCGCCCTGTTCGCTCCACAGGTTCTTTTCGTACTTGTGCGGGTTGTGTTTGATGAGCGTGTTGGCCGCGCGCAGGATGCGGTTCGGGCAGCGGTAGTTCTGCTCGAGCTTGATCACGCGCAACTGCGGATAGTCGACGGCGAGTTCGTCGAGATTGCCCGGGTTGGCGCCGCGCCATGCATAAATGGATTGGTCGTCGTCGCCGACGACGGTCAGCGCGCCGCGCGTTCCGGCCAGCAGTTTCAGCCAGCGGTACTGCGCATCATTGGTGTCCTGGTACTCGTCGACGAGCAGGTAGCGGATGCGTTCTTGCCACTGTGCGCACACGTCGGCGTCGCCCTCGATCAGCGCCAGCGGCAGGCGGATGAGGTCGTCGAAGTCGACCGCGTTGAACGCCGCCAGGCGCGTCTGGTAGCGCGCATACAGGTCCGCCGCTTCGCGCTCGCGCGAACTGCGCGCGGCCTGCGCCGCCTGTTCCGGCGCGAGCCCGGCATTCTTCGCCCGCGACAGCAGGCTGCGCAGCGCGAACAGCGCATCGGGCTTGGCCGATTTCGGCGCGAGATCCTTGACGATCGCCGCGCTGTCGTCGGCATCGAAGACCGAGAAACCGCGCCGCAGTCCGAGCCTGGCGTGTTCGATCTGCAGGAATTTCAGGCCGAGCGCGTGGAACGTGCAGACGTTGACCTCGTCTGCGGCGCCGCCGCGCAGCAGCTTCGCCGTGCGCTCGCGCATCTCGCGCGCGGCCTTGTTCGTGAACGTGATGGCGCTGATCTTGCCCGGTGCCAGGTGCTTGTGGTGGACAAGGTGCGCGATCTTCTCGGCGATCACGCGCGTCTTGCCCGAGCCGGCGCCGGCGAGCACGAGCAGCGGCCCGTCGCAGTATTCGACGGCGGCACGTTGTTGCGGATTGAGCTTCATTTGGCGGCGGGGCACGTGGGGCGCGGATTGTACGCGAGCGCGAGACGTGAGAAGTGAGACGGGAGACGTCAAATCTCAGCGTCGCGCTGCAGCGCTCTTCCGTATCAACGTCTCACCTCTCACGTCGCACTTCTCCTCACAACGCCGCGAAGTCGATCGCCTGCGTGCGGTCGAGCGTCGCGTTCGCTGCGCGCAGCGGATATTTGTGCCCGTCGGCACAATTGAACAGCACGATGCGCTCGCCGGCACGCACGAGGCCGCGTTGATGGGCGACGCGCAATCCGGCCAGCGTGGCCGCGCCTTCCGGACACAACAGCAGACCGTCGCGCACGCCGCATTCATCAAGCGCGCCTTCGATGGCGTCGTCGTCGACGGCGAGTGCCGCGCCGCCGGATTCGCGCACCGCGCGCAGGATCAAGAAATCGCCAATCGCGCCGGGAACGCGAATGCCGGAAGCGATCGTGTGCGCGTTCTCCCAGCGCGTCGCGTGTTCGACACCCTGTTCGAACGCGCGCACCATCGGCGCGCAACCGCTGGCCTGGATTGCATACATGCGTGGTCGCTGCGACCCGATCCACCCTAGGGCCTCCATTTCGGCAAACGCCTTCCACATGCCGATCAGGCCGGTGCCGCCGCCGGTCGGGTAGAAGATGGCATCGGGCAGGCGCCAGTCGAGCTGCTCTGCCAATTCCAGGCCCATCGTCTTCTTGCCTTCGATGCGATACGGCTCCTTCAGCGTCGAGCAGTTGAACCAGCCGCGGGTCTTTTCTCCCTCCGCCACGAGCTTTCCGCAATCGTCGATCAGGCCATTGATTTTGTATACTTTACCGCCCTGTGCGGCGATCTCGCGCACGTTGATGTCCGGCGTGTCGTCGGGACAGAACGCGTAGGTCGCAATATCGGCGCGACTGGCGTACGCCGCCATCGCGGCGCCGGCGTTGCCGTTGGTCGGAATCGCCATCTCGCGCACGCCGAGCTCGCGCGCCATGGTCACGGCCAGCGCGAGGCCGCGCGCCTTGAACGAGCCGGTCGGCAGGCGGCCTTCATCCTTGACGATGACGGCGCCGAGCGCCAGTTCGGCTGAAATACGTGGCAGGTCGATCAACGGCGTCATGACTTCGCCGAGCGAGACGATACTGCCGTCGCGCTGCATCGGCAGCAGCTCGCGATAGCGCCACCAGTCCGGCGCGCGTTCGCGCAGAGCGTCGCGTGGCAGCGCCTTCGCGATCGCCGGCAGGTCGTAGCGGACGAGCAGTGGTTTGCCCGCGCGCGACAGGTTGTGCAGGCGGCCGGCCTCGTGGCGCTCGCCGCTCATGCTGCATTCGAGGTGGGTGACGAAACAGGAATCGGTCATGGATCGGTCTTGTTCGGGGAAGCAGACGCGCTAGCATAGCGGCCCCGTACGAGGCGATGCGATGGCCAAACTGTATTTCTATTATTCGGCGATGAATGCCGGCAAGACGACGACGCTGCTGCAGAGCGCGCACAACTACCACGAGCGCGGCATGCGCACGCTGATCCTGACGCCCCGGCTCAACGATCGCCACGGCCAGGGCATCGTTGCGTCGCGCATCGGACTGAAAGCCGACGGTCACATCTTCACCCGCGACGACGACCTCTTCGAAGTGGCCGACCGCGACATCGACGCGCGCGGACCGCTGCATTGCGTGCTCGTCGACGAGGCGCAATTCCTCACACGCGCTCAAGTCTGGCAGCTGACCGACATTGTCGACGTGCTCAAGATTCCCGTACTGACCTACGGCCTGCGCACCGATTTCCGCGGCGAACTGTTCGAAGGCAGCCAGTACCTGCTCGCCTGGGCCGACAACCTCATCGAGATCAAGACGATCTGCCACACCGGAAAGAAGGCGACGATGGTGGTGCGCGTCGACGATCACGGCCGCGCCGTCACCGACGGGCCGCAGGTCGAGATCGGCGGCAACGAGCGCTACGTCTCGGTCAGCCGCGCCGAGTTCAAGAAGATCGTTGCCGGCGAGGGGCGCATCGAATTGCAGCAGCCGTTACTGCCGTTGCCGTGATGAGAACAGTGAGGTCGCATGCTGGCGCGTGTTCGTGAGGTCGCTCGCTGCGCTCGTTCGTGAGACGACCTCACGCCGCACGAGGCCGCGACAGCTGCCGACCTGACCTCCCTGTCAGCGCTGGCAGGTCGGGCAGTAGAACGTCGAACGTTGCCCGAGGATCACGGAACGGACCGCGGTTGCGCAGACCTTGCAGGGTTGTCCGGCTCGCCCGTAGACGAACAACTCCTGCTCGAAGTAACCGGGTTCGCCGTCGGGACTGAGAAAATCCCGCAGCGTCGTACCTCCGCGCGTGATGGCGTAGCCGAGGATGCGCTTGATCTCGTCGGCGAGTTGATCGTAGCGCGCAAGAGAAATCGAACCGGCCGCGCGGCCGGGCCGGATGCCGGCCGCGAACAATGCTTCCGAAACATAGATGTTGCCGACGCCCACGACGACGTGCTGGTCCATCAGGAACGTCTTGACCGACGCGGCACGGCCGCGCGACGTCCGCCAAAGGTGGGCGCCGTCAAAGCCACCCTCGAGCGGCTCGGGGCCGAGGTTCGCAAGCAGTGGATGTATCGCGCCCGGAGGTTGCCAGAGCTGCGAGCCGAAACGGCGTGGATCGGTGAAGCGCAGCAATTTGCCGGAGTCGAGCAACCAGTCGACATGATCGTGCTTGCCGGCGAGCGTCGTGCCGGGCAACACGCGCAGCGACCCGGACATGCCCAGGTGCAGCAACGCGCTGCCGGCGGCAGTGTGCACGAGCAGATACTTGGCGCGCCGCTCGACCGCATCGACGCGCTGCCCGGGCAACTTCCTGCGCAGGGCCGCCGGGATCGGCCAGCGCAGGCGCGGCTGACGGATCTTCAGCGCTTCGATACGGCGTCCGATCAGGTGCGGAGCGATGCCGCGCCGCGTGGTTTCTACTTCGGGTAGCTCGGGCATGCGCCATTCTCACACGGCACCATTCTGCGCCCCAGGCACTTAACGAAAAACACATGAATTTGTGCGCCTAGCGCATGCGTTCGTCGGCCAATCCCGCCTTGTGACCGGCGTCACTGGCACCCATGTCGGGGCTCACGTATAGTCACTCATTCTTGGGGGCACTCCGGCGGATTTTCATGCTCGATTTCATTCTCGATTTTCTCAACCACGGGTTTCTGCACGCCTCGTGGACGACCAAGATTGTATACTTCTTGATCGTCACGCAGCTGACGATTTTCTCGGTAACCCTGTATCTGCATCGCAGCCAGGCGCATCGCGGCGTCGATTTTCATCCGGCGCTCGCACATGTCTTCCGCTTCTGGTCCTGGGTCAGCACCGGCATGGTGACCAAGGAGTGGGTGGCGATCCATCGCAAGCATCACGCCAAGTGCGAGACCGATGAAGATCCGCACAGCCCGAAAGTGTTCGGCATCAACAAGGTGCTGTGGGAAGGCGTCGATCTGTATCGCATCGCCTCGCACAACCAGGCGGACATGGACAAGTACGGCATCGGCACGCCGGACGACTGGCTCGAGCGCAACCTGTACGGCAAGCATGCATACTGGGGTCCGACGCTGACGTTCATCGTCTCAATTGCGCTGTTCGGCATCCAGGGCGTGGCGATCGCCGCGCTGCAGATGATCTGGATTCCTTTCTGGGCCGCCGGTGTCGTCAACGGTCTCGGCCACTGGTGGGGCTACCGCAATTTCGAAACCGCCGACATGGCGACGAATCTCACGCCGTGGGGCTTCTTCATCGGCGGCGAAGAACTGCACAACAACCACCATGCCTTTCCGAGCTCGTCGAAATTCGCGCTGCGCAAGTTCGAATTCGATATCGGCTGGGCAGCGATCCGCGGTTTCGAGAAGCTCGGTCTGGCCAAGGTGCTGCGTGTCGCGCCGTCGCTCGATATCCGCCCGAACGTGCAGCTGCCCGACGCCGAAACGATGAAGGCGCTGCTCAGCCACCGTTTTCAGGTCATGACCGACTACTTCCGCGGGGTGATCACGCCGACGCTGCGCGAGGACGCCGCCCAGGCCGGAGCCAAGATCAAGGCGCTGCCGCGCGCGTTGCGCAAGGCGCTGGCCAACGGCGGCCGCTGGCTCGACGAGCATTCGCGCGAGCACCTGCAGGAGATCGTCCGCCAGCGTCCGCGCCTGGCCACCGTGTGCGATTTCCGCGCACGCCTGGCTGCCGTGCTCGAACGTGGCAATGGCACCGGCGAGACGATGTTGAAGAACCTGCAGGACTGGTGTCACGAAGCCGAGGCCACCGGCATCCGCGCGCTGCAGGAATTCGCTGCGCGCCTGAGCGGCTACGCGCTGACGCCTGCACGCATCTGACCCGCCGCGCATCTGAATCACTGAAGCCCGCGCAAGCGGGCTTTTTCGTTTGGGAAGATCAAAGGACCGCCACGAAGGCACGAAGATCACGAAGAAGAGCCACGAACAAATACGATCGGGATCGGCGGAACGACCAGACAGCGAGCAGCATTCAAGCGATCTGCTCTCTATAACTTTCTGCCTTTCTTCGTGTTCTTCGTGCCTTCGTGGCAGTCTTTTTTCTCGTCTCTTGTCGCGTTGCTTCAACCGCGGCGCAACACCGCGACCGGTGAGGTGCGGGCGACGCGCCGCGTCCCGATCCAGCCGGCCAGCGCAACCAGCGCCGCCGCGCCGGCGACTACCGCCAGTAACGACGCGACCGGCGGAACGTAGTCGCTGAAGTGGAATACGCGCTTGGCCAGCGCGATGCCGATCGCCGCCGAGCCGATCGCGGCAATGCCGCCGGCGACGAGTCCGAGCGCGGCGAATTCGCCGAGCACGGCGGAGCTCAGTTGCGACGCATGCGCGCCGAGCGTGCGCAGCAGCGCGGCCTCGAAGCGGCGTTCGTCAGCAGTCGCCGCGAGCGCGGCGAGCAGCACGAGCAGGCCGGCGGCGAGACTGAAGCCGAGCACCCAGATCACGGCGCGGCTGACGCGGCCGATGATGTCGCGCACGCGATCGAGAATCTGGTTCAGGTCGATCAGCGAGATGTTCGGAAAATCCTGCGAGAAACCGGCCAGCGAAACCGTCGCCGGCAGGTGAAAGCTGGCGATGTAGCTGTGCGCGAGCGCCGCACCGGTATCCGGATCGAGCATCAGGAAGAAGTTTGCGCGGAATGAATCCCAGCGCACGCCGCGGATCGAGGTGATCGCGGCCGTGATGTCACGCTCGCCGACGCGCAAGGTCAGCTCGTCGCCGAGCTTCAGCTTGAACATGTCGACCCACATCTGATCGACGGAAATCGCCGGCGCAGCCGACGCCGCATCGAACCAGCGGCCCTGCAGCAGGCGATTGGCCGCCGGCAGTTGCGCGCTCCACGACAGGCGCGTTTCGCCGTTGATCCAGTTCGCCGCGCGGCGGTCGGCGAAATCCTCTGCCTTCGGCGCCTTGCCGTTTATCGCGACCAGCTTGCCGACGGCGATCGGCAAAACGTTGATGTTCGACGCGCCGAGCGCGGTCAGCTCCTGTTGCATCGGCGCGCGTTGATCGTCCTGCAGGTTGATGAGGAAATAGTTCGGCGTGTCGGCCGGCAGTTCCTCGCGCCAGTTGGCCAGCAGCGAAGGGCCGACCACGGCGAGCAGCGCGAACGCGGTCAGGCTCAGGGCCAGCGCGCCGGATTGCAGAAGGCTGAGCCCACGCCGCCGCGCGAGATTGGCCAGGCCGAAGCGCAACGCACCGGACAGGCGCGCGCCGCCGCTGCGCACGAAGCGCAGCAGGATCAGACCCAGCAGCAACGTCACAAGCGCGACGCCGGCGAAGCCGAGCGCCAGGGTCAGAGCCAGTTGCGCGTCGCCGGCACCGAGCCAGATCAGCGCGGCGGCGACGGCAAGCGGCAGCATGTAGAGCGCGTCGAAGCGGCCGGCGCGCGCGCTGTCGTCGCGCCGGAAGACGCGCATCGGCTCGACGTCGCGCAGGCGCAGCAGCGGCGGCAGCGCGAAACCGAACAACACGGCAACGCCGACGGCGAACGCGGCCAGCGGCGGTTGCCACGGAATCGACGGCGTCGCGCCCGGCAGCAGGTCGCCGGCCAGCACGAACACAATCTGTTGCAGGCCGAGGCCGGCGAGCAGGCCGAGCAGGCAGGCGGGCAAGGCAAGCAGCACCAGTTCGAGCAGCAGCGCGAGCAGGATCTCGCCGCGGCTCGCGCCGAGGCAGCGCAGCAGCGCAACTTCCTCGCGCTTGCGCCGCGCGAAGCGCTGCGCGGCAAGCGCGACGGCGACGCCGGACAGCAGCGCAGCGAGCAATGCAGCCAGGCGCAGGAAGTTGCCGCCGCGCTCGAATGCGCCGGCGAGATTCTGCTGTGCTTCCTTCACAGTCGTGATTTCCGCACCGGCCGGCAGCTGCGCCTTGATCGCTTCGCTGTAGGCATCGATGGCGCTCTGCGTGCCGGCCAGCAGCAGGCGGTGGCGGGCGCGGCTGCCGGTCGCGAGCAGGCCGATCGATTCGGCATCGGCGAGATTCATGACGACGCGCGGCGCCAGACGAAACAGGTTGCCGCTGTCCGGCGAGCGCGTGATTTCTCCACCGATGATCAGATCGCGCCCGCCTACGCGCAACGAGTTGCCGACCTGCACTTGCAGCGCGGTCAGCACCGCGGATTCGGCGTAAACGGTACCGGCAGGCGGACCATGCACGATCCGTTCGGCACCGCCGGCATCGCGCACGGCGAGCACTCCGCGGAGCGGAAATGCCGCATCGGTCGCGCGAATCTCGGCGAGCCGGCTCGCTTCGCCGGCAAAGACGACGCTTGGAAAATCGGCGAGATGGCTCGTCGTCAGACCGCGCCGGGTTGCCTGCTCGACGAACGCCGGCGGCAACTCGCGGCTGGCGCCGATGGCAAGATCGCCGCCGATCAATTCCGCCGCCGACGCCACGATCGCACGCTCGACGCGATTGGCCAGTGTCGCCACGGCACACAGTGCGGCGACTGCCAGCACCAGCGCGGCGGCGAGCGTCGCCAGTTCCGCGTGCCGGAATTCGCGGCGCAGGCTGCGTGCAGCAAACGCAACCGGTCTCATGCGGCAACCGCCTCGACAATGCGCCCTGCATCGAGCACGAGCTGGCGCTGGCAGCGCGCGGCGAGCGTGGCGTCGTGCGTTACCAGCACCAGCGTCGTGCCATGCTCGCGATTCAGCGCAAACAGCAGGTCGCCGACGATCGCGCCGGTGCGCCGGTCGAGATTGCCGGTCGGCTCGTCGGCGAACAGGATTTCCGGCGCGTGCACGAACGCGCGCGCGAGCGCGACGCGCTGCTGCTCGCCGCCGGACAGCTGCGCCGGATAGTGATGCCGGCGCGCGCCCAGGCCCACGCGCGCGAGCGCTTCGCCGGCACGCGCACGCGCGTCGGCGCTGCCGTCGAGTTCCAGCGGCAGCATCACGTTTTCCTCCGCGTTCAGCGCCGGCAACAAGTGGAAGTTCTGGAAGACGAAGCCGACACGTCGCCGGCGCAGGCGCGCGCGTGCTTCCTCGTCGAGCCGCTCGAGACGCTCGCCGGCCAGCGTGATGGCGCCGGAGCTCGGCCGGTCGAGCCCGGCCAGCAATCCGATCAGCGTGGTCTTGCCCGATCCGGATTCGCCGACGATCGCCAGGCTGTCGCCGCGCGCGAGCGCAAGGCTCACGCCGTCGAGGATGACCAGTCGTCCGTCCGGTCCGTCGACGGCTTTGCTAACCTTGTCCGCGCCGACCGCAATCCCGATATCGTCATTCATGCTGAAGACCATCCTCTGCGCTGTGCTGCTGGTATCTGCCCTCGGCGCGCACGCCGTGCCGCCTGCCGGCGCGCCGATCGTGGTGCTCGGCGACTCCCTTTCCTCGGCCCATCGCATCGCCCCCGAAGCCGGCTGGGTGCATCTGCTCGAGCAGCGTCTCAACGCCAGCGGCGATCATCGTGCCGTCGTCAATGCCAGCATCAGCGGCGAAACGACTGCCGGGGGACTGGCTCGATTGCCGCAGCTGCTTGCAGACAGCAAGCCGGCCCTGGTCGTCGTCGAACTCGGAGCCAACGACGGCCTGCGCGGACTGCCGCTTGCCGAAATCCAGGCGAATCTGGAAAAAATTCTCGAAGCGAATCGCAATGCCGGCGCCCGCAGCGTGCTGCTCGGCATCGAGTTGCCGATCAACTACGGCCCGCAGTATCGCGATGGATTACGACAGATGTATCGGGATTTATCGGGCAAATTCAATGCACCCTTGCTGCCATTCCTGCTCGACGGCGTGGCGCTCGACCCGAAACTGATGCAGGACGACGGCCTGCACCCGAAGGCCGAAGGCGAGCCGCAGGTGCTGGCGAACGTATGGACGGTGCTCGGGCCAGCGCTGAAGAACCTGCGTTGATTGCAAAAATCGCGGAACGTGAGAACGTAGAGAAGCAGGCGAAACGTTCGCCCGGCAAGTCCTGGACGACTAAAAAGCAAAAACCCGCCGGGAGGCGGGTTTTCGATAGGTCGTCTCAGGCCACGAAAGAGCTGGATCCCGGCTTTCGCCGGAATGACGTTTTGGCAAAGCCGCGCGCGAAGCGCGCGGGCCAAAACGTCACTTGATCTTTGCTTCCTTGTACGGGACGTGCTTGCGCACGACCGGATCGTACTTGCTGATTTCCATCTTGTCCGGCGTGGTCTTCTTGTTCTTGTCGGTGGTATAGAAATGGCCGGTGCCCGCGGAGGACACGAGGCGGATCTTGTCGCGCTTGGATGCCATGAGTGTTCTCCTTAGACCTTTTCGCCGCGGCCGCGCAGCTCGGCCAGAACGGTTTCGATGCCGTTCTTGTCGATGGTACGCAGGGCATTGGTGGAAACGCGCAGTTTCACCCAGCGGTTTTCGCTCGGCACCCAGAAGCGGCGCTCGTGCAGGTTCGGCAGCCATTTGCGCCGGGTTTTATTGTTGGCATGCGACACATTGTTGCCGGATTGCGCGCGCTTGCCGGTTACTTGGCAGACCTTCGCCATACGTACCTCGTCTTGATATTGGGCCGCCCTTAGCCAGGGCAGATTCGGCCCGGCGGATGCCGGATCGCCGGGCCTGAAGGCCGGGCGAGCCGCGCATTACAACAGAATCAAGGCCTTGAAGCAACCGGGACGGTTGCCAAGGGCTATCTATCGAGCCGCGCCATCAGATTTCCTCGACCCCGGTTCGCTTGGAGCGCCGGATCAGCCAGGCGACGCCACGCAGATCGGCAATGCCGACGAGGGCGCGGTTGAGGTTGTTGTACTTTGACGTGCCGGCGCCGCGCGCGCGGTGGTTGACCGGCACGCTCTTCACCTGCCATCCGGCGCGTTGCACGAGCGCGGGCAGGTAGCGATGCATGTGGTCGAAGTAGGGCAGGTCGAGAAAGACGGCGCGCTCGAACAGTTTGATGCCGCAGCCGGTATCGGGTGTTTCGTCGCGGAGCAGGCGCGAACGGATAGCGTTGGCCCACTTCGAGGCCCAGCGCTTGCTGCCGGTGTCCTTGCGTTCGACGCGCCAGCCGGCGAACAGCTTGATCTCCGCAGGGGACTCGGTGCGCATCGCGAGCAGCTTCGGAATGTCCGCCGGGTCGTTCTGGCCATCGCCGTCGAGCGTGGCGATCCAGCTGCCGCGCGCGGCCTTGATGCCGGTGCGCAAGGCGGTGCTTTGTCCACTTTGCTGCAAATGCCGCAGCACGCGCAATTCGGGGAACTGCGCCTTCGCCGCGCCCAGTACGGCGAGCGAGTCGTCCTTGCTCGCATCGTCCACGTAGACGATCTCGAAATCGGTCTTGCCGCGCAATGCGGCGGCGATCTCGGTCAGCAGCGGAACGATGTTGTCGCGCTCGTTGTGGACCGGCACGACGACGGATAGTTCTGGCATTTGTAGGTCCCGCAAGGATCAAAAGACGAACCACGAAGGCACGCAGGACACGAAGACGAGCAGACCGAGGGATCTCATCCTTTCACCTCATCTGCTTTCTTCGTGGCTTTCTCTTCGTAATCTTCGTGCCTTCGTGGTTCATCTTGTCGCACTCGACTAGAGCTTGTCGCCGAAATATTCGCGGCACCAGGCCACCACCTTCGGCATACCCTGCTCAATCGTCGTCGTCGGTGCGAAGCCGAATGCCGCCTTGGCGCGATCGACGGTCGCGCTGGTTTCCGGCATGTCGCCTGCCTGCATCGGTTTGTTGATGCGTTCGGCCTTGCGTCCGGCCGCCAGTTCGATCACGGCGATGAAGCGCTCGAGCTCGACCGGCCGATGGTTGCCGAGATTATAGATCGCATACGGCGGGTGCTTGCCGTCGTCGCGCGGCGGCGCGCCGAGCGCGCCGACCACGCCGTTGACGATGTCGTCGATGTAGGTGAAATCGCGGCGCATGCGGCCGCGGTTGAAGACCTCGATCGGGCGCCCGGCCAGGATCGCGCGGCTGAAGAGCAGTGGCGCCATGTCAGGCCGCCCCCACGGACCGTAGACCGTGAAGAAGCGCAGGCCGGTGCACGGAATCCGGTACAGGTGCGCATACGCATGCGCCATCAGCTCGTTCGAGGCCTTCGATGCGGCATACAGCGACAGCGGCTGATCCACCGCCTGCGTCTCGGCGAACGGGGCAACGGCGTTGGCGCCGTAGACCGACGAAGATGACGCGTAGACCAGATGCTTGACGTTGTGCCGGCGGCACGCCTCGAGAACGTTGAGGAAGCCGCTCCAGTTGCTATGCAGGTATGCGTATGGATTCTTCAACGAATAGCGCACACCGGCTTGCGCGGCGACATGCACAACCTGCTGGAACTTGTGCCTTGCGAACAGGACGTCGAGCGCTGCCTTGTCGGCGATATCGAGGGTCTGCAGGTCGAGCCCGCGGCACAGCGCGGCGACGCGATCGCGCTTGAGCTGCGGATCGTAGTAGTCGTTGAAGTTGTCGATGCCGATCACTGCGTCGCCGCGCGCAAGCAGCGCGCGCGCCACGTAGGCGCCGATGAAGCCGGCCGCTCCAGTCAGCAGGATCGTCATCACTCAACCCGAGGAATGCGCGCGGAAGCCCGGCGCGGGGGCGCGATTGTACGGTCAGCGGCGGTCGTATGTCGAAAAAGCCGGCGGCCCGGCAGGGCCAAGGCGCGCGCTTCAGCCCTGCAGCGCGTCGCGCCAGGTCGACTCGACGCGGTCGAACTGGCCGGTATCGCGAGCCAGCAGGATCAGGGTGCCGTTGCCGAGCGGCAGGCTGCGGCCGTGCCAGCCGTCTCGCTGGAAGTCCTCGCGCTGGCTCGACTTGCGGTCGACGACGTAGATCACCGTGACCGGTCCGTCGCCTTCCGGCATGACCATGTGTACGGTGAGGTGACGGCCCATGGGACAGCAGCCGACGAACGCAACGCCATCGGGAACGTGGCTGAGCCTGAGTCCGCGCTGGGCAAAGGCAGCGCGCACTTCGTCGGCCGGCAACGCTTTCGTCGAGGTCAGTACCTGGGCTTCCTCGCGAAGATGGTCGACCGCCTGCACCGACAGCGGCTTGGCCTCGACGCGCATGCCGACGCCCACGGCGAGCACGAGCATTGCGGCGAGCGCAAGCAGGCCGCCACGGCGCAAGTACACCTGATGGCGATTCTGCTGCTGCGTGGCCTGCGCCAGCAGGATAGATTCGGCGAGCTGCGGCGACGGCGCTACCTGCAGTGCTCGACGCAACGCCGCCTCGAACTCGGCCGCACGTCCAGCCGCTTCGGCGCAGCGCGCGCATTCCTGGCGATGGCGCACGAAGTCGGCCGAGTTGGTTTGCGGGTCGACGCCGAGCTGGCGGCGGAATTCAATGCAGTTCATCGTCACGGTCTACAAATATCCCCAAAGTTGCTGGTTTCGCCGAACGATACCCTTGCCTCCACAACCCTGAAGACTTTGCTGCGCAAAGTCTTCGCCCCCTTGACTTTAAGGGGGTTGGGAGCGAGAGATCCACTATCCGGGCGGTTCATCGCGGAGTCCGTCAACCAGGCAGTTCATATACGTTCGACTCTGCTGTTCCGCCGGACAGCATCACTTTTAGCTTCTGCCGCGCGCGGAACAATTGCGTCATCACCGCAGCGCTCGAGACATTCAGTTCGCGCGCGATTTCGTCGCAGGAAAATCCACCGAGCACCTGCATCAGCAAGGGCTCACGATACTTCGGATCGAGCCGGTGGATTGCGGCGCGGATCACGGCGTCTTCGCCGATGTATTCCGGCTGCGCCGAGTCGCGGTCGTCGGCAACGTCGATCTCGCTGACGTCGGCGAACTGCGGCGTCTTGCGTTCGTACAGGCGCGCGTGTTCGCGGCGCAGGATCGTGATCAGCCAGGACTTCGCCGCGCCCGTTTCGCGCAAGTCGGCCAGCGCGCGCCAAGCTCGGAGAAACGTTTCCTGGACCAGATCGTGAGCCAAAGCCTCATCTCCGCACAGCCAGTAGGCATAGCGGAACAGATCACCAGACAGGCTACGCACGAGTGCGTCGAACTGCCGTTGTTTGCTGTTCACAGGGGACATGACCCGAGTGGTGTTATGAACCTTTCACAATTCTTTCAAGTAAGTGTCTGCCGCGCGCAGCCGCTGCTAGCGGATCCTTTCGAGAATGCCGTCCAGTTCGTCGAGACTGTGGTAGGCGATGACCAGGCGTCCGCGGCCGCCGCGACCGTGCTGGATGCTGACCTTCGCCGCGAGTTTTTCGGCAAGTTCGCGCTCGAGCGATTCGATGTTCGCATCACGCGCCGCCGCCTTCTTCTTCGCCTTGCCCTTCGGCGCTGTCTGGCCGTGACGGGCGGCCTCCTCCAGTTCGCGCACCGACCAGCCGCGCTCGGCGGCCTGACGCGCGAGCGCCAGCGCCAGCGTCGGATCGAGCGTGAGCAGCGCGCGCGCATGGCCCATTTCGAGCTTGTGCTGTTCCAGCAGCTGCCTGATCGCATCCGGCAAGTCGAGCAGACGCAGCAGGTTCGACACCGAGGCGCGCGAGCGTCCGACCGCATCGGCGGTCTGCTGGTGCGTGTAGTTGAATTCGCCGATCAGGCGCTGCAGCGCTTGGGCTTCCTCGAGCGGCGTGAGCTCCTCGCGTTGGATGTTTTCGATCAACGCCATTGCGATGACGGCGTGGTCCGTGACCTCGCGCACGAGCGCCGGGATCTCGGCGAGGCCGGCGATCTGCGCCGCCCGCCAGCGGCGCTCGCCGGCAATGATTTCATGGTTGCCGCCGGCGACCGCGCGCACCACGATCGGCTGGATCAGCCCCTGCGCCTTGATCGATGCAGCGAGTTCCTGCAGGCGTTCCGGATCCATCGCCTGGCGTGGCTGGTACTTGCCCGGACGGATGCGATCGACGCGCAGCTGCTGCAGTTCGCCTTCCGCTACAGGCGTGTCGCCCTCGGGGCCGCCGAGCAGCACGTCGAGATCGCGCGCGCCGAGGCCTCCGCGTCGTCGGTGAGCCATGCTGATCGTTCTCCGTCTAGTTCACGTGCGCCGGCGGCGGCGTGCGTTCGCGCCGCAGCATTTCACCGGCAAGGCCGAGGTAGGCGATCGCGCCGCGCGATTCGCGGTCGTACAGATTGATCGGCAGACCGTGACTCGGCGCCTCGGCGAGACGCACGTTGCGCGGAATGATCGAGCGCAAGAGCTTGTCACCGAAATGCTTGGTCAGCTGCGCTGACACGTCGTTGCCGAGGTTGTTGCGTACGTCGTACATCGTGCGCAGCAATCCCTCGATTTCCAGATGCGGATTCAGGCGCGTGCGCACGGCCTTGATCGTGTCGAGCAGGCTCGACAATCCCTCGAGTGCGAAGTACTCGCATTGCACCGGGATGAGTACGCCGTGCGCCGCGGTCAGCGCGTTGATCGTGAGCAGGTGCAACGACGGCGGACAGTCAATGAGGATCGTCTGATACGTATTGCCGAGCCGGGAGAGGTGTTCCTTCAGGCGCGACTCGCGCGCGAGCATGTCGATCATCTTCAATTCGGCCGCGGTCAGGTCGCGGCTGCCGGGCAGCAGGTCGAAGCCGGCCTTGGTCGGGACGATCGCGTTCTCGATCGGCGCCTCGTCGAGCAGGACTTCGCAGCCGGTCAGCTTGACCGTGCGCTTGTCCAGGCCCGAAGCCATCGTCGCGTTGCCTTGCGGATCCAGATCGACGAGCAGGATCTTGCGCCGTGTTTCGGCCAGCGCGGCGGCGAGGTTGACCGCCGTCGTCGTCTTGCCGACGCCGCCCTTCTGGTTGGCTATTGCGATGATGCGCGTCATGAAAATGAATGTCTGGAACCTATCTCAAAATCGTAGCGAGCGATGAGAATTTGCGCGACGACGGCGCACAGGAACCGGAGTGTACTTGAGTGTACATGAGGATTACTCGCCGCGTCCGCGGCTCGCCCTACGGGCCATTCGCTTTGCGAATGTTCGCTCCGGCATCCTGCCTTCGCAGTCCGAGCACACCGGCGGCGCGCAAATTGTCGAGCGCAGTAGATTTTCAGATAGGTTCTAGGCCGCATGGCCGCTGATCGCGGCCCGCGAGCGCTGGATTATCACCGCGTGGCGCGCTGCTGCCAAACCCGGCACGCGCAGCGCCTTCACGTCGCTGACGACGTAGCCTTCCGGCAGGCCGAGGATCTCCTCCTTGTGCACCTGGCCCTTGAGTGCCAGCAGGATGCCGTCGGCGGCCAACAGGTGGCCGGCCAGACGCAGCATGTCGGCGAGCGAAGCAAACGCGCGCGCGGTCACCGTGTCGAATTCGCCTCTCACGTTTTCCACACGCTGCGCTTCGATCCCAACGTTGACCAGGCGCAGCGCGCGCACGGCTTCGCGCAGGAAGCGCGTCTTCTTGCCGTTCGCATCGATCAGCGTGACCTGCCGCTCCGGCGCCAGGATCGCCAGCGGAATGCCGGGCAGGCCGGCACCGCTGCCGATATCGGCCAGGCGCTCGCCGCGCACCAGGTGCGCGACGGCTAGCGAGTCAAGCAGATGGCTCGTCACCATCGCCAGCGGGTCGCGCACGGCGGTCAGGTTGTAGGCCGCGTTCCAGCGCGACAGCAGTTCGAGATAGTCGAGCAGCTCTTCGACGGCTTGCGCGGACGGCGACAGTCCGAGTTCGGCCACGCCCGCCCGCAGCTGGGCAAACATCGCAGCGCGGTCGGGAGCCGAAGGCATGAAAGGTTCTCGCAGCCGCTTTGAGAGGCGGCGGGCCGGCAAGTATCCTTGGGCCTACCGGCAAAATCCAGCAGTGCAGCGGCTAAAACCGCGCTAGGCGGCGTCGATCTGCACGCGCGTGATCAGGATGCCGCGGTCGCGCAGGCGCACATTCAGTTCGGCCTTGATGCGCGAGTTGCGGCTGGCGTTTTCCTCGTTCGCCGCGGCGCCCAGAAGCGCAGGCAGGCAGTCGCAGACCAGTATGTCCACGCTGTCGATCACGGCGTCGGCACGCGCAGCATCGAGGACCTGATAGAAAATCTGACCGCTGTATGGAAGGCCGGCCGGCACAGGCGGCACGTGATCGACGTTGACGACGTTGCCGAGCAGGCGGATGCGATGGGCGACGCGTTCGACGCCCGGCAGGACGACATGGATGCCGGCGCCGACCGTTCGCATATGGCCGCCGAAGCGGCGCAGCGTGTAGGCGTGACCCTCGGGAATCCGGCGTACGCAGGCGAGGACCAGAGCGGCCGTGGCGACCAGGACGAGGACAAACATCGGCGTGAGCATCTTCTTCCCCAAGAAGCATCAAGGGCTTACGAATAACTCATGCTAGGCATTCTAGCAAATAATCCCAGAACAATGAATACCCTGAGATTTGCGCCGAGTATTGCGCGTTACGGGAGGCAAGTCGCTGAACGATTTGGCAGGTGGACTGCCTACTGCGTCACGCCGGCGCGGTTTCGCCGTCGAAAATGGCCGGCACGGGGAACAGTTCGCCGAAATCGACCGTGCGCAGGGGCCGTGGCTCGCCGAGGTAGTTTCCCTGCGCGAATTCCGCTCCGCTGGCCCTAAGTGCGGCCAACGTCGCGAAACTGTCGACATGTTCGCCGATCACGCGCAGTTTGAGCGACTGTGCCAACTGGGTAATCGAGCTGACCATCTTGCGGTCGAGCTCGCTGTTGGCCATGCCTTCGACGAAGCTGCCCTCGATCTTGACGAAATCGACCGGCAGATGGCGCAGATGCGTGAACGACGAGAAACCCGTGCCGAAATCGTCGAGCGCAAAACGGCAGCCGAGCTTTTTCAGTTCCGAGATGAAACGGCGGGCGACGTGCAGGCTGGTCAGTTCGCTGGTTTCGGTGATCTCGAAGATCAGCTGGTGTGCGGGTACGCCGGAATCCTTGATCGCTGTCGAGATCAAGGCGAGCGATTCCGGATCGGCGAGCGTGCGGTTCGACAGATTGACGTTGAACGCGATCTGCGCCGCGAGATTCTTCAGGCCCTGCAGATGCCGCAGCAGGCGGTTGACGACCCACAAGTCGATCTTCGACATCATGCCGACGCGTTCGGCCAGCGGCAGGAACACGCTCGGCGAGATCAGCTGGCCGTCCTTGCCGACCATGCGCAGCAGCACTTCGAACAGGTATTCGAGGCCGGCGGCGCCGCCGTTGATGCGCCAGCCCTGGCGCTGCACGATCGCGTCCTCGGTCGCCGGCAGCGCCGCGACCGGCACAATCGGCTGTACGAGGAACACGAAGCGTTCCTGCTCGAGCGCGTTGCGCAGGCGGTCGGTCCAGCCCGCTTCGATCTCGCGCGCGATGCGTGCGTCGTATTCACCGACGTAGACCTCGGTCTGGTCGCGCCCGCGCTGCTTGGCAGTACGGCAGGCCAGGCGTGCGTGCTCGAGCACGTACTCACTCGACGGCGTGTCCTTGCTGATCACCGCGACGCCGACCGAGGCGCTGGCGTAGCGCGGCTGCCCCTGGGCGACGTAGCGGCATTGGTGCAGCAGTTCGCGAAAACCGTCGGCGACCGGGAACAGGTTTTCCAGCTGCACGCCCGACAGCAGCAGCGCGAAGCGGTCGCCCTCGATGCGGCCGAGCGCGTCGCCGTCGCGCAGCCGTTTGCCGATGAGGCTGGCGATGTCGACGAGCAGCTGCTCGGCGTTTTGCGCGCCGGCCGTATCGACGACGTAGTTGTAGCGGTCGATGTCGACGTACAACACCGCGGCGTAGCCGCCCTGCTCGCGCCGGCGCTGCAGTTCCTGCGTCAGCAGCTGGTTGAAGTGGCGCGCATTGGACAAGCCGGTCAGGCGGTCATGGCTGACTTCCCAGCGCAGGCGCTCTGCGCTCTTGCGCTCGGAGATGTCGCGAAAAACGACGACCGAACCTTCGCGCCGCAACTTGATCGACAGCGGCAGCACGGTGCACTCGACCGGCATGCCCTCGCCGTTCTGCTTCCAGAACACGGTCTCGTGCGCGTTGAGCGATTCGCCGCGCGTGTAGGCCGAGCTCAGCGTCGAATCTTCCTCGGCGATCGGCTGGCCGTCGGCGCTGGCGTGGTGGATCATCCGATGCGCGCTCTTGCCGACGATTGCCGTTTCCTCGCCGAAGCCGAGCAGGCGCAGGCCGGTCGGATTGATGAAAGTGACCGTGCCGCTGCCGTCGACGCCGTACACACCGTCGCCGACCGAGCCGAGGATGCCGTCGAGACGCTGGCGCTCGGATTCGACCGACTTCTGCATCTGGATCTGCCGGCTCAGCGTGCGCACGCGCGCCAGGAACAGTTCCTTCGCCTCGTTCTTGAACATGCACTCGGTCGCGCCGGCTTCGAGGCAGCGTTTGATCACGTCCTCGCGGTAGGTGCCGGTGATGATGGCCAGTGCCGGCGCGCCGGGTTTGCTCGACAGGCGCCGGCACAACTCGTCGCCGTTGCCGTCCGGCAGGTAGTAGTCGACGATGACCAGGTCGTAGTTCGTCTGCGCCGCCTTCTGCGCCGCCTCGCCTATCGTCCCGGCGGTCGTGACCTGGAAGCCGTTGCGCTCGAGCAACTGCTGGTAGGCCAGGCGTACGCTGTGCGAATCGTCGACGAACAGGATATGGATGCCGTTCGGCGGCAGCACACCATCCGGGATTGCCGCCGGCAGCGGCGGTTCCGCGCCAGCAGGCAGCTGCGCGCGGATGATGCCGGGCAGGCGGCCGAAATTCGCCCACAGCATCGTGTTGAGGTTGGGGCGCGTGCGCGCGAACTCCTCGAACTCGGGCAGCATCTCGTGCGTCATCAGCACGACCGGCAGCACTGCGCCGTCCGGGCTGTGCAGGTACTCGAGCAGGGCGGAAAACTCGCGTGTCATGCGGCCCGGCGCACCGACCAGCAGCAATCCGAAAGGCTGTTCGAGCTCGGCGGAGCGGCGCAGCAGATCTATCGCTTCGAAGTAGTTCGCCAATTCGCCGCGCGCGGTGATTCCCGCTGCTGTCAGCGTCCGCTTGAGCAGATGATTGAGTGTGGTCGAGCGTTCGACAACCAGGATGCCGGGCAAGATGCGTCTTCTTTGAATGTCGCGCCAATGACCCGGCGCGCACTGCTTCGCACGCACCCCAACGGATGCGCCGAACCATCGCGACGCCGACCAGGGCGGCCTCCAGCACTCGAATTGAAAGCGGCTCGCTCGATCTCGACCGCCAATCCCGCGGCGCTCGTCGTCGCCATAGCACCACTATGGCTTCCTCCGAGCACCTTGTCTTGACGGCCGATCTCGTCGCGATCCTACTTCCACTTCGAGCGCCACAGGCCACCAGCACCATGCGGCTTGCCGCATCCCCCCGGATGCAAGGGCCATCACAGCAGCAACGTCGCCGCTTTGCAAGACGCAGCGTGGCAAAATGCGAGCGCCGACATCGTTTGCGCTAAAGTAGTGCGCGAATCACCGGAGATGTTCGATGCCTTATCCCCTGACCCGCATGCGCCGGATGCGCCGCGACGCATTTTCGCGCGCGCTGATGCGGGAAACCGTGCTGACTCCGGCCGACCTCATCCTGCCGGTATTCGTGCGCGAGGGCGAACGCACGCGTGAGGCCGTGCCGTCGATGCCGGGCGTCGAGCGCCTGTCGATCGACGAACTGGTGAAAGTCGCCGGACAGGCGCACGGGCTCGGCATTCCGGCCCTGGCGCTGTTCCCGGTCACGCCGGTCGAGGCCAAGAGTCTCGACGCGAAGGAAGCCTGGAATGCGGACGGCCTCGCCCAGCGCGCCGTGCGCGCGTTGAAGAAATCCTTTCCGGAACTCGGCGTGATCACGGACGTCGCGCTCGACCCGTTCACGACGCACGGGCAGGATGGCCTGATCGACGATTCCGGCTACGTCGTGAACGATGCCACCGTGGAGGCGCTGGTCAGGCAGGCGTTGTCGCATGCCGATGCCGGCGCGGACGTCGTCGCGCCGTCCGACATGATGGACGGCCGCATCGGTGCGATCCGCAAGGCGCTCGAGCGCGACGGCCACGTGCACACGCGCATACTGGCCTACTCGGCCAAGTACGCTTCGGCGTTCTACGGCCCGTTCCGCGACGCGGTCGGTTCGGCCGGCAGTCTCGGCAAAGGCAACAAGTATACTTATCAGATGGATCCGGCCAACGGCGACGAGGCGCTGCGCGAAGTCGAGCTCGATCTCGCCGAAGGCGCCGACATGGTCATGGTCAAGCCCGGGCTGCCGTATCTGGACATCGTGCAGCGCGTGAAGCAGCGCTTCGGCGCACCGACGCTGGTCTACCAGGTCAGCGGCGAGTACGCGATGCAGAAGGCTGCGTTCGCGAACGGCTGGCTCGATGAGCGCGCGATCGTGCTCGAGACGCTGACCTCGATCAAGCGCGCCGGCGCCGATGCGATCCTGACCTATTTCGCGCTGTCAGCAGCGGAGTGGTTGCATGAAAAACATTGAGACCCAGCTAGACGCATCCTGGCCCGAGGCGGAGCGGAGCGTGCCCGCGGACAAGCCGGTCCCGGGTTTCGCCGTGTTCGGCCATCCGATCGCGCATTCGCTGTCGCCGCGCATCCATGCGCGCTTCGGCGCGTTGACCGGCAGGGCCTTGCGCTATGCGGCCATCGACGCGCCGGCAACGGCATTTGCCGCGCAGCTTGGCGCGTTTGCGGCAAACGGCGGCCGCGGCGCGAACGTGACTCTGCCGCTCAAGCAGGCGGCGCTGGCCTTGTGCGCGCAGACCTCGGATTTCGCGCGTCGTGTCGGTGCGGTCAACACGTTGACGCTCTTGCCTGACGGCCGCTGGCGCGGCGACAACACCGACGGTCCCGGTATCGTGCGCGACCTGACCGGGCGCCACGCGCTCGATCTGCGCGGCCGCCGCGGCCTGCTGCTCGGTGCCGGCGGTGCGGCGCGTGCGACGGCTTTTGCCTTGCTCGAGGCCGGCGTTGCGGAGTTGACCATCGTCAACCGCTCGCCCGAGCGTGCCGATGCGCTGGTCGATGCCATCGGCCAGCCGACACGCGTGCACGCACGCTACTGGAACGATCTCGGCAACCTCGGCAACTTCGAATTGATCGTCAACGCCACCTCGGCCGGCTTGGCTGCGGAGAGGCTCGCGCTGCCGTTCAGCCTCGTCGCGCGGCGTGCGCTCTGCTACGACCTGTCGTACGGTGCGGCAGCATTTGCGTTCCTGGCCTGGGCGCGTGCGGCGAACGCCGGGCAGGCGATCGACGGCCTCGGCATGCTCATCGAGCAGGCCGCCGAATCGTTCGCAATCTGGCACGGCGTCCGGCCCGAAACCGACACCGTCTATGCCGATCTGCGCAGCGAGCTGCGACTGCAGGCCACTGACTAGTGGCCCCTCTCGGCCATCCCTGGCCTTCGCGGGCCGCTCACGGCCATCCATGGCCTACGCGGCACTTGGGCTCCTGCCCGGCGCACTTGGGCCGGCGCGATGGAGTGTCGTAGCGGTTGCGGTGCCTGCTGCATCGCGCCGTCGATCTCCTCGGCGATCCCAGGCATGCCGCATGGCAAGCCGGCCGGCGTGCGTTGTATACAATTGGATTCCACCAATCTCTGTCTACTGTTCGGCAAACCCGAGCGGCCCGCAGTCTGCGTCCGCCTGCGGCCCGAAGCGGCGATGTGCGGCGCGAGTCGCGATGAGGCGATGCGCCTGCTGGCGGCGCTGGAGATCGCGACGATCTGATCGGCGCCAGCTCGACTGCATCGGTTACGTGCGGCGGGCCGCCAGGTATTCGTCCTTCAGGCGCACGTAGTGCCTGGCCGAGTAATGCAATTGCTCGATCTGCGTGTCGGTCAGCATGCGCGCGCAGCGCGCCGGATTGCCGACCCACAGCTCGCCTGCCCCGACGACCTTGCCCGGCGTGACGACGGCGCCGGCGCCGACCATCGCGTGTGTGCGCACGATCGCGCCGTCGAGAATTGTTGCGCGCATGCCGATCAGGCAGGCGTCCTCGATCGTGCAGGCGTGCAGGATCGCGCCGTGGCCGATCGTGACGTCCGCGCCGATCAGCAGCGGAAAGCCGCCCGGCGTGTAGGGTCCATCGTGGGTCACGTGCAGCACGCTGCCGTCCTGCACGTTGGTGCGCGCGCCGATGCGGATGTAGTTGACGTCGCCGCGGGCGACCGTGAGCGGCCACAACGAAACGTCGTCGCCGAGCTCGACGTCGCCAATGACGATTGCGGCCGGATCGACGTAGACGTTCGTGCCGAGGCGCGGCAGCTGGTTGCGGTAAGGGCGGATATTCATGCGTTCCTTCGATTGCGATTGCGCGCGATCGTACCACCGGCGCCGCCACGTTCCGCGCGCGCCGGCGGCACGGCGATCGCCGGCCGGCAGCGCTACACTAGGCGTCCGTCTTTGATTGACTCGCCGCCGCCATGGACATGCAAGCTTCTCCATCCTCCGATCTGAACGGCCGGCTTGCGCGCTTGCGCGCGGCGCACCAGCGGCAGACGCCGGACTACGCACAACGCGTCGGCGACCTCAAGCGCCTGCGCGCCGGATTCCGGGCGCGGCTCGACGATTTCGTCGCGGCGATGAACGCCGACTTCGGTCGCCGCTCGCGCCACGAGTCATTGTTCTCCGATGGCGTCACGGTGTTCAAGGAGATCGATCACCTGCTGCGCCATCTGCGCGGATGGATGCGGCCGAAGAAGGCCGCGGCCGACTGGCTGTTCGCGCCGGCGCGCACTGAAGTGCGCTATCAGCCGCTCGGCGTCGTCGGTATCATCTCGCCGTGGAACTACCCGCTGTATCTGTCACTCAATCCACTCGCCGTTGCGATTGCCGCCGGCAACCATGTGATGCTCAAGCCGTCCGAGCACACGCCGCGGACGTCCGCGTTGCTGCAGCAATTGCTCGATGACGTGTTTCCCGACGACCGCGTCGCCACCGTGCTCGGTGGGCCGGACGTGGCCGCCGCGTTTGCCTCCTTGCCGTTCGATCATCTGTTCTTCACCGGCTCGACTGCGGTCGGGCGCAAGATCATGGCGGCGGCCGCGCAGAACCTCACGCCGGTGACGCTCGAACTCGGCGGCAAGTCGCCGGCCATCATCGCGCCGGATTATCCGGTCGAGACCGCCGCCGAACGCATTGCCGCCGGCAAGTTCATCAATGCCGGCCAGACCTGCATCGCGCCGGACTACGTGCTGCTGCCGCGCGCCGCAGTCGAACCATTCGTCGCCGCGGTGAAAAAGTATATTTCTCAGCGCTACGCCGATTTGCCGACGAATCCTGACTACACCAGCATCGTCAATGCCGGCCAATACGCGCGGCTGAAGAGCTACCTCGACCAGGCGCATGCGGCCGGCGCGCAGATCATCGAACTGGCAGCCGGCGACGCCGGCAAGCGTGTGCTGCCGCCGACGCTCGTGCTCGATGCGCGCGAGGATCTGGCCCTGATGCAGGACGAAATCTTCGGCCCGATCCTGCCGCTCGTCGTCGTAGATTCGGTCGACGCGGCGACCGACTACGTCAATGCGCGGCCGCGACCGCTTGCGCTGTATCACTTCGACTACGACAAGGCGCGCACCGAGCGCGTGCTCGAGCGCACGATCGCCGGCGGCGTCACGGTGAACGACGCCGTGCTGCACATTGCGCAGGACAACCTGCCGTTCGGCGGTGTCGGCCCGTCCGGCATGGGCCAATACCACGGCCGCGATGGTTTCCTGACCTTCACAAAACAGAAGGCGGTGCTTTACCAGGCGCGCTTCAGCAGCTTCGCGCTGATGCGCCCGCCGTATCGCGGCTTCGCCGACCGTCTGCTCAAATTCCTGACGCGCTGATCCCACACGCCCTTTCCGTCATTGCCCGGAGGTTACTCATGCTTCGAATTGGCCGCCAATTGCCGCTTGCCGCCGCCGCGTTGCTGACGATGTCAGTGCAGGCCGCAACTCCCGCGCAACCGGCGCACCGCGCAGCGGCGGCAGATACGGCAACGACCGCGAACGACGTCGGCGTGTTCGCCCGTTATTCCGGTACATGGCAGATGCAGCTGACCAAGGTGCAGACGCCGTACAGCAAGCCGTCGAACGAATCCATGACGGTGAAGAACGACTGCTGGCGCAGCGAGATATTCTACGTATGCGATCAGATCATCGACGGTGCGCCGAAGGCGTTGATTGTGTTCTTCCACAACGCCGAAGAAAAACGCTTCGGCTCGTTCCCGATCACCGCGAGCAGCGGCGCCGTGCATCCGGGCGACGTGCTGGTCGAAGGCAACACGATCACGTTCCCGTGGCAGATCAACGACAACGGCAAGACGATCTCGATGCGCATCGTCAACATTTTCACCACGGCCGACACGATGGATTTCCGTCAGGAGTATTCGGAGGACGGAGAGAAGTGGATGCCGATGGCGACCGGCACCGAACATAAGGTTTCGACGAAGTCGAAATAACACCGATGGCGCTGCGCTGGCGGATTCTTTGCTCGTCATTCCGGCGAAGGGCCGACTGCGGAGGCAGGATGCCGGAGCGAACATTCGCGCAGCGAATGGCCCGAAGGGCGAGCCGCGGATGCGGCGAGTAATCCAGTTCTTCCCCTCTCCCATCGGGAGAGGGTGGAGCGCAGCGCCGGGTGAGGGTCGGGGATCGCAATGCGCCCGCTATTTGCGCAAAACCTCTTGTTCGTCATTCCGGCGAAAGCCGGACTGCGGAGGCAGGATGCCGGAGCGAACATTCGCGCAGCGAATGGCCCGAAGGGCACGCGACAGGAGTCGCGTGTAATCCAGCTCCTAGCTCTGGCCTGTAGTCAGAAGCAAAGCCTCCACTCGCCCTGCGGGCGAGCGGGTTACTTTTTGGCATTGCCCCAAAAAGTAACCAAAAAGGTCTAGCACCGGACGCGGTGTTTTGATTCGCATCCTGCGAATCAAAATCCCCTGCGCTTCTCGGCGCAGCGGGGTTGCTCAGACAGTACATCCGTGTACAGCTTCGCAATCGCGGCGATCCCTCGCCGCGACCCTTCGGGCTTTTCCCGCCACGCCTGCGATGCTCGGCACCGCGAACGGCGCCGTGATCCTCGAATCCGGCCATCCTTGGCCTACGTCGAGGCACTTGGAAGCGCACCTATTGCAATGAGGCTCCGGCAAACTTCTTCGCGTCGCGTCAAGATCCGAGAAACGGTTTCGTAACTTGAATATTCATATTGTGCTGAAAAACAGGCCACTGGAGGGAGGGTGGAAGCCACTCGCGGACTCTCTTGACTATCGCATCAGCGCTGGCAATCAAGTGGAGCGCGTCAGCGTTCGAAACAATTTGGCCATCGAGAATCGGAGCGCCGTGATGGACAAAAGCGTTTCGTGCCTTCCTGAGCTTCTTGAAGCTTTCCCAGAGGAGATTGTCTTCCTTCAGGGAATGCCCAGCAGTTACTTTGAGTAGTACATCGAATCGTTCTTCGACCGAAGGTTCTTTCCGCCAGTCTCCCCGGTCGTTCAGCCATTTCCACAGCAAATCGGATATCGATGTTGCTTGCGCCAATTGGTGAAGCACTTCCTCGATAAAGATCTCAAGTGCCGTGGCCGCCAGAACAACCGCACTCCCAACGTGTGGCAAGGCGCCGCGAGAATCAACGAGAAGTGTGTGCCACGGGGGTACTCTAAAATCTGGCGCGAGAGAGAAGATGTCATCCCATATCTGGGGACTGCAGCCAAACACCGCAACCGAAAGATGTCGACCAAACCTACCGCGAAAGAGGCCCTCCTTCCTTTCGAGCTCTGAACCATCGTCGTTGAGATATAGCAAATCCCACGTGCAATTCGGGAAGTCAATCGGGCGTACTTGGGGAGCTTTTGCGACAAACTTCAAGCGGTCTAGAAAGAATTGGATCGTAGCTTGGATTAGCTCTTCGGACGGATCGAGAGGAGTGCCCTCGGCACGCTCAAAGCTCTCCTTTTCGAAGACCACCGTAAGAACATCCGCCAAGAAAGCAGATTTTCCATTGACTTCTATCTTTTCGGACTCCGACGTATTCGGCGAATCGACGCTCCGGCTCGGCACATCAAATCGAACCTTGTATCCGTCCGTTTCAAGCGTATATACGTTGAAGCGCTCTCCGAGCGGAAGCATTAATTCAAACGGAACCTTGACGTGGAGTTTTGCAAGCATCCTGCACCTCTCAGTCAGAGCGACATTAGGTTCGCGTAGGCGACCACCAGCCATTTCGCCCCGGCGTTTTCGAAATTCACCTGCACGCGCGCGTGCGCGCCGGAGCCTTCGGCGTCGATGACGACGCCTTCGCCGAACGTGGCGTGGCGCACGCGTTGGCCGAGTTTCAACGGGGAGGCGCTGCCGCCGTCGTCGACGAAGCGGCCGGCGTACATCGGCCGCGACACCTGCACGCGCGGACGCACTTCGTGCAGCAGTTCGCGCGGCAGTTCGTGCAGGAAGCGCGACGGGCGGTTGTAGGTTTCCATGCCGTGCAGGCGGCGCGTTTCGGCGTACGACAGCATCAAGGTCTGCTTTGCGCGCGTGATGCCGACGTAGGCGAGGCGGCGTTCCTCTTCCAGGCGACCCGGTTCGTCGAGCGACTTCTGGCTTGGAAACAGCCCGTCTTCGAGGCCGACGAGGAACACGAGCGGAAATTCCAGGCCCTTGGCCGAGTGCAGCGTCATCAGCTGTACGCAGTCTTCCCAGGCCTCGCCTTGCGTTTCGCCGGCTTCAAGCGCGGCATGCGCGAGGAACGCGGTCAACTCGGAGAAGCCGGCCTCGATATCCTCGGGCGTGCGTTCGAAGCGGCTGGCGACATTGACGAGTTCGTCGAGATTCTCGACACGCGATTCTGCACTGCCGCGCGAGTCGGCTTCGTAGTAGTCGCGCAGGCCGCTGCGCTGGATCGCGTGGTCGATCTGCTCGGCGAGGGGCAGGGAATCGGGAATCGGGAATGGGGCATCGGAGGGCGGCGTTTCAGCGGCCTCGAGCAGTCCGCGCTCCTGCCCGGCGAATCCCGATTCCCGATTCCCGCCCGAGCATGCCTTCGCCAGGTCGTCGATCAGCATCAGGAAAGCTTTCAGCGCGTTCTTCGCGCGACCCGCGAGACCGCCGCCGATCAACTCGTGCAACGCCGCGTCCCACAGCGAAACCTTGTTCGCGCGCGCGCGTTGGCGCAGCGTGTCGATGGTGCGCTCGCCGATGCCGCGCGGCGGCGTGTTGACGGTGCGTTCGAACGCCGAGTCGTCGTGGCGATTGGCGACGAGGCGCAGATAGGCCAGAGCATCCTTGATTTCGGCGCGGTCGAAGAAGCGCAGTCCGCCGTACACGCGGTAGCGGATGTCGTGCTGGATCAACTGCTCTTCGAAGTTGCGCGACTGCGCGTTCGAGCGGTACAGCACTGCGCACTCGCTCGCCCTGCCGCCGTGCTGGATGTGCTCGCGGATGCGTTCGATGACGAAGCGCGCTTCATCCTGCTCGTTGTACGCCGCGTACAGCTCGATCGGTTCGCCCGGCTCACCCGACGTCCACAGGTTCTTGCCGAGGCGCTGCGGATTGTTCGCGATGATCGCATTGGCAGTCTTGAGGATGTTGCCGGTCGAACGGTAGTTCTGTTCGAGCCGTATCGTCTTTGCGTTCGGAAAGTCACGCAGGAAGTGCTGCACGTTCTCGACGCGCGCGCCGCGCCAGCCGTAGATGGCCTGGTCGTCGTCGCCGACCACGAACACCTGGCCGGTCTGCCCGGCCAGTACACGCAGCCACGCGTACTGGATCGTATTGGTGTCCTGGAACTCGTCGATGAGCAGGTTGCGGTAGCGATTGCGGTAGTGCGCGAGCAACGCATCGTCGTGCAGCCACAACTCGTGCGAGCGCAGCAGCAGTTCGGCGAAATCGACGAGGCCGGAACGCTGGCAGGCTTCCTCGTAGGCGCGGTAGATGTCGAGCAGCGTGCGTGTCAACGGATTGGTTTCGCTGTGGAACGCATCCGGGCGCTTGCCTTCGTCCTTGGCCGCATTGATGAACCAGGCCGCCTGGCGTGGAGGAAAGCGCGACTCGTCGAGGCCAAGAGCAGCGATCACGCGCTTGATCACGCGCTGCTGATCGTCGGAGTCGAGGATCTGGAACGTTTCCGGCAGCTTCGCTTCGCGCCAGTGCTGGCGCAGCAGGCGATGGGCGATGCCGTGGAAGGTGCCGACCGTGAGTCCGCGCGTGCCCTGCCGGATCAGGCTGTCGCAGCGCGCGCGCATCTCGCCGGCGGCCTTGTTGGTGAACGTGACGGCGATGATCGACCATGGCGACGCGTGCTCGAACTCGAGCAACCAGGCGATGCGATGCGTCAGCACACGGGTCTTGCCCGAGCCGGCGCCGGCCAGTACGAGATAATGCCCCTGTGGCGCGGTGACCGCCTCGCGTTGGGCCGGGTTCAGGTCGTCGAGCAGATAAGACACATCCATGCGAGGATTGTAATGGCGCGCGGCAAATTAAGGTCATGCGTGACTTCCGTGACTTTGCAACGCTGTGCGTGCACCGCAATCTTTCGTACAAGTCCCGTCGCTCGATGGTCCCGCGCTCGATGAAGGTGTTTTTGCATTCGCTTCAATCCTGTTGTGCGTTGTTCGCCGTATTTTGCGCCGCACACGTCGCAATGGCAGCGACGGGCGACGCGCCGCACTACGCCGCGACATTCGACGCACAGGCGCAGAAGGTGCGCATGCAACTGTGTCTGGCGCACGCGCACGCGCGCGTCGCATTTGCAGCCGACTCCGGCTGGGCGATGCGCTTCGCCGGCGACGTCAGGCGCAACGGCAGCGGCAACGTGAGTGTCGACGATGCGGGTTGGGTCGCCAGCGACTGGCACGCCGGCGAGTGCCTGTCGTACACGGCCGATCTGCGTGCGATCGCGGCGGAGCACAAACCCGATGTCGGCTGGCAGATGGGCGAGGACTTCATCGCCGCACCGCAGTTGTGGTTGCTGCGGCCGGACGTGCAAGGCGACGCCGACGCGGAAATCGAGATGCGCCTGCCGGCTGGCTGGTCGATCTCGGCGCCGTGGCGCGAGATCGGCCGCGACGGAGACAGCTTGCGCTTCCGCATTCCGAACACGCCGGCCGACTGGTCTTCCGCCGTCGCGTTCGGCCGTTTCAGCGAGGACCGCATCGTGTTGCCCGGAGGCGTGCTGCGCCTGACCATGCTCGCCGGCGTTGCCGCGAATGACCGCGCGAAACTGCGTGCCTGGCTCGATCGCATCGCCAAGGCCTCACTCAGCGCCTACGGGCGCTTGCCGCTGGCCGACGTGCAGGTACTCATGATTCCGGTCGGCGGCGGGCGCGGTGCGGTGATGTTCGGCCAGTCGGTGCGTGGCCAGGGCAATGCGCTGGAGCTTCTGATCGATCCGGCGGCGCCGGCCGACGAATTCGCCGACGACTGGACAGCGGTACATGAGCTGAGTCATCTCATGCACCCGTACCTGGGCGATCGCGGCGCGTGGCTGGCCGAAGGCCTGGCGACGTATTACCAGAACGTATTGCGCGCGCGCTCCGGCCTGCTGACGCCGGTGCAGGGCTGGGACCGCCTGTTCCAGGGTTTCCAGCGCGGCGCCAAAACACGCAGCGACGAAACGCTCGACGAGGTCGCGCAGAACATGCATCGCAGCCACGCGTTCCAGCGCGTGTACTGGGCGGGCGCGGCGTACTGGCTCACCGTCGACCGCGACCTGCGCCGCGACAGCGGCGGCGCCATGAATCTGGAAACGGCGCTTTCGCGCTTTCGCGACTGCTGTCTGCCGGCCTATCGCCAGTGGCAACCTGAGGACTTCGTCGCGCGCCTGGACAAGCTGGCCGGCAGCGCCGTTTTCACGACGCGCTACCGCGAGTTTGCGGGCATGCGTCAGTTTCCGGATTGGGGAAAAGTATACGCAGACCTCGGCATTCGCACGGACGGCGAACATCTCGCCTTCGACACCACGGCGAAGGACGCCGCGATCCGCGACGCGATCATGGCTGCGCCGGCGAGCAACGCGGGCGCCCCGGCCGCTGCGCGCTAGCGGCGGTACCTCGTGCCGAGCAACGCGATCGCCAGGCCCGTCAGCGCCGTGAAGGCGCCGAGCCACTGCGGGATCGGCCGCTCGGTCGTCAGCGTGGCCGGGAACCTGCCGATCTGAACCTGCTTGTGCTCACTCGGCAGACTGAGCTTGCCGAACCAGATCACGGCGCCGGCGCCGATCAGGAGCAGACCGAGGACGATCAGCACATAACGCATCATTTATTCTCCGCCAGGAAACGATCCGCTTGCTTCGTGTCGTTTGAACCGCATACCGATTCCACTGCCGCCCGATTCAATCAGGCCGATTCGACCAGACGCACGCCGGGCAGCGACAGGACATAGTCCGCACCCATCAGCAGCGACGGCGTGTAGTAACCGCCGGGCGGCCGCGCCGGCCTGAACAGGTGCTGCACGATGCCAAGCGATGCAGTGACGGTGAGGTCGTAGCCGTTGGGCCCTTTCAGCGCCAGCTTGGCCTGCTTGCCGGCAGCGTTGGTGACTTCGCCCCAGACGTAGCAGCCGCTGTCCTGTCGGCGCAGATCGGAAGGGCCGGGCGTCGCGCGTTCGATGCGTTGCTTCATGAAATCCTGCACGAACGCCAAGCGGAGCAGCGCTTGCAAGTTGCGCATCCAGCGCATGCGCTGGATCGTCTTCGGCGGCACGACCATGTAGGTTTCGACGTTGGCAATGCCGGTCGACACGAACGAGGTGAACACGTCGCCCCACGGAATCGTCATCGCGCTGCGCGCCTTGCCGTCGTCGCGCACGAATTCGCGCGACTTCCAGGCCAGCGGCACGTCGGTCACTTCGCCGTTGATGCGCGCGCGACCGCCGCGCCCCATGCCCTCGACGCTGGTCTTGGCCGTGCCCGGACTTGGGCCACCGCCTGCTTCGAAGCCCAGCACCAGTGACGTCGCGTCGGGCAGACGTCGCTTGAGCATTGCCGCGAGGCAATCAGTCGGCACGACATCGAAGCCGGAGCCCGGCAGTACGACGATCCCGGCCTCTTTCGCGCGCTCGTCAGCGCGATGGCACAGCGCGAACACGTCGATCTCGCCGGTGATGTCGAGGTAATGCACCTTGCGGCTCAGGCAGGCTTCGAGCATCGGTGCGGCCGTCTGCGAGAACGGACCGGCGCAGTGCAGCACGATATCGACGCCGTCGAGGTTGCGTTCGATCTCCTTCGCGCCGGACAGTTCGAACACGCGGCGCAGCAAGCCAAGCTCGCCGGACAAGTGCGCGATCTCGTCGCGGTTGCGCCCGGCCAGCATCGGCTTGAGTCCGCGCGTGACCGCTTCGCGCGCGATCAGGCGGCCGGTGTAGCCGTTGGCGCCGTAGATCATCAGGTTCGGCATGGTTGGGGTCTGCTCACATGAATCCAGACGGTGGCGACGCCGGCCCTTTGCCTGCAGCGCAAGGTGCCGCGAGCGAAGTGTACCGCGTGTACACGAGCGAGCGGCGCTGCGGCGATGCGGGCAAAGGGCCTAGTCCCGGAGGCAACGCGATCCGCCTGGATTTATATGAACAGGCCCTAGCCCTTTCCGCGGCGGTAGCCGTCGAGAAGTCTGCGCAGGAACAGGTCCGGAAGGAAGCGTTTGATGCGCCAGCGCAACGGCTCCTGCGCGGTCGGCAGAATCATGAAGTCGCCGCGCATTGCGCCGCGAAAGATCGTCGCGGCGACGCCGTCAGCAGTGTCCTTGGAACTCGCCATCAGCTTCGATGCCAGCGCCTTGTCCTTGTCCGGCGCGCGCGCCGTTTGCATCAGGTTGGTCTGGAAAAAAGCCGGGCACACGACCGACACCTTCATGCCACTGGCAGTCAACGCCAGCTCCGCGCGCAGCGTTTCCGAGAGCGAGATGACCGCGGCCTTGCTCGCCGAATAGGCGCCCATGTGCGGCGCGTTGGCGACGCCGGCAAACGAGGCAATGTTGATGAACTGGCCGCGTGCCTGGCGCAGCATCGCCGGCAGGAATGCGCGGCAGCAGCGCACGACGCCCATGAGGTTGATGTTCAATGTCCAGCGCCAGTCGTCCAGACTCGTCTCGGCAATGCCGCCGGCACTGGCGACGCCGGCATTGTTGACGACGATGTCGACGCCGTCCCACGCGGCCAGCACTTCGTCGCGCATTTCCTCGACCGAGGCGTCGTCGCCGACGTCGACCCACAGCGCCATCGCGCCGACGCCGAATTCGGTGAGCTGGCGCACCGTATCGTTCGCTGCGTCGATGTTGATGTCGGCGCAGGCGACGCGCCAGCCGTTCTCGGCAAAGCAGAATGCGAGCGCGCGACCGAGGCCGCTGCCGGCGCCGGTGATCAGGACACGGCGTTGTTCCATCGATTGCACTCGCGTTTCGCTATGATTCGCCTTCGATTGTAGCCAGATATGCGCAAGCGCGGGGAATGCGACGATGAGCGATGCACTATTCGACCTGACCGGCAAGACCGCACTGGTAACGGGCGCGAGTCGCGGCATCGGCGAGTCCACGGCGCAGTTGCTGGCGCGGCACGGTGCGCACGTCATCGTGTCGAGCCGCAAGCAAGATGCTTGCGACGCGGTCGTCGCTGCAATCCGCGCTGCCGGCGGCAGCGCCAGCGCGATCGCAGCGCACATCGGCGACACGGCGTCGGTCGATCAGTTGTTCCGCCGCATCGGCGAGCACGGCTTCGCCGTCGACATCCTCGTCAACAACGCGGCGACGAATCCATACTTCGGGCCGATGCTCGACATGGACATGGCGGCGTTCGACAAGACCGTCGAAGTCAACATTCGCGGCTACTTCTACGCGACGCTGCAGGCGGCGCGTTCGATGCGCGATCATGGTGGCGGCACGATCGTCAACGTTGCCTCGATCAACGGGCGCCGTGCGGCGCCGGGCCAGGGCGTGTACTCGATGACCAAGGCGGCGATCCTGTCGATGACCGAAGGGTTCGCCAAGGAACTCGCTCCGCACAAGATCCGCGTCAACGCCGTGCTGCCCGGCCTGACCGACACGAAATTCGCCAGCGCGCTGACGCAGAATCCCGATATCCTGAAGGTGCTGCTGCGCATGATTCCGCTCGGCCGCGTTGCGCAGCCTGGAGAAATAGCGCCGATGATCCTGTTCCTGTGTTCGCCCGCGGCGAGTTACATCACCGGCGCAAGTTTTGCCGTCGATGGCGGCTATCTGGCGTAACGCTTGCCCGGCACGCTTCCGTGCAGCAATCCAGCGCAACGTTGCACAAAGTATATTAGTGCACATCGCGGACAAAAAAAGCCCCGAGAGCTTAGGGGAGAAACTCTCGGGGCCGGGTTCGAAGGCCGATCTGGGGAGTGACCGGTCTCCGTCGGGGTGACTCAGGGAGGTGAGTGACCCCTTAGGGCGCCGTTGCGTGCGCCGACGAATTAGATGCTCCCACACCGTCGGAAGTTCAAGGTCGGCGCAAAAATAAATTCAGCGTTTATTCATGCGGTTTTGAATCAGTTACTTGCATGAAGGGCGTCGAGAACAGGCATGACTTCCGGCATGCTTCGTTCATTCGCGCCGCGTGAAGGAAATGTTACAAAAATTGCTCTTACCGCGACGATCACCGCGCTCATGTGCAAAGAAACAACCGCGCAAAGAAGAATCACTCGACACTTCGCCAGGCAAACCTCAGTGCGCCTCGTCCCAGTTGGCACCCACGCCGACATCGACGACCAGCGGCACAGCCAGTTCCGCCGCGGCCGACATGCGCTCGCGCACGCCGGCGCTGATCGTTTCAACCGCATCGTCGCGCACTTCGAACACGAGTTCGTCGTGCACCTGCATGATCATGCGCGCCTTGTCGCCTAGCGAGGCGAGCCATGCGGCGACCGTGATCATCGCGCGCTTGATGATGTCGGCAGCCGTACCCTGCATCGGCGCGTTGATCGCCGCGCGCTCGGCGCCGGCGCGCAGCCCCTGGTTGCGCGAGTGGATCTCCATCAGATACAGGCGTCGGCCGAACAGCGTTTCGACGAAGCCGTCGCGCCGTGCCTGCTCGCGCGTTGCATTCATGAAGGCCTGCACGCCGGGGTAGCGCTCGAAGTAGCGTTTCATGTAGCCCTGCGCTTCGGCGCGATCGATGCCGAGGTTGCGTGCCAGACCGAACGCGCTCATGCCGTACATCAAGCCGAAGTTGATCGCCTTCGCGGCGCGCCGCTGGTTCGCGTCGATCAGCTCCGGCGGCACGCCGAAGACTTCAGCTGCCGTCGCGCGATGCACGTCCTGGTTGCCGTGGAACGCGGCCGTCAGTCCCACGTCGCCGGACAGGTGCGCCATGATGCGCAGCTCGATCTGCGAGTAGTCAGCGGCGACGATGCGAAAACCTTCCGGCGCGATGAACGCCTGGCGGATGCGCCGGCCTTCCTCGGTGCGAATCGGAATGTTCTGCAGGTTCGGATCGTTCGAGGACAGCCGGCCCGTGGCAGCCACGGCCTGGTGGTAACTCGTGTGCACACGGCCGGTGCGCGGGTTGACGTGTTCGGCGAGCTTGTCGGTGTAGGTCGAACGCAGCTTGGCCAGCGTGCGGTAGTCGAGCACGAGACGCGGCAGATCGTGCTGGTCGGCGAGCGCCTCGAGCGCTTCTTCGTTCGTCGAGGGCTGGCCACTCGGCGTCTTGAAGGCAACCGGCAGCTTGAGTTCGTCGTACAGCAACTGCTGCAGCTGCTTGGGCGAATCCAGGCTGAAATGCCGCCCGGCCAGTTCGAATGCGCGCTGCTGCAATTCGAGCATGCGCCGGCCGAGTTCCTGGCTTTGCGTGCGCAGCTTGTCGGTGTCGATCAGCACGCCGGTCTGCTCCATGCGCGCCAGCACCGGCACGAGCGGCATCTCGATCGTCTCGAACACCGAACGCAGCTTCGGTTCGCCTTCGAGCTTCGGCCAAAGCGCGTGATGCAGGCGCAGCGTGACGTCGGCGTCCTCGGCCGAATAGTCGGCCGCGCGCTGCACGTCGACCTGCGAGAAAGCGATCTGCCGCGCACCCTTGCCGGTGACATCTTCGTAGCGGATCGTCTCGACCCCGAGGTACTTGTGCGCCAGGGTGTTCATGTCGTGGCGGCTGCCGGACGAATTCCACACGTACGACTCGAGCATGGAATCGTAGCGCACGCCACATACGGCGATGCCGTAGGTGGACAACACGTTCATGTCGTACTTGAGGTGCTGTCCTAATTTGTCTTTTTTCGCATCTTCCAGAATCGGCTTGAGCGCCGTGAGCACGTCGTCGCGACGCAGCTGTGCCGGCGCGCCGGCATAGTCGTGCGCAAACGGCACGTAGGCGGCGCGGCCGGGCTCGACCGCGAACGACACGCCGACGATTTCAGCGCGCATCGGATCCAGGCTCGTCGTCTCGCAGTCGAATGCGATCAGCGCCGCAGACTGCAGTCGCGCCAGCCACTCGGCGAAGTGCGGCTGGGTGAGTACCAGCTCATAGTGTTTCTCGGGAATCGGTGGACGCGCATCCGAGACGTCGCCGCTCAAGCCCTCCCCTTCAGGCCTGTCCTGAGCTGCGTCGAAGGAGGGAGGGTTGGATGGGGATGGTGTCGACGCCGATGCCGACGGCGAGGACTGCAGGCTGAAGGCCGGAACCGGCATTTCGCCTTCGGCACCTCCCCCCGCATGCGGGGAAACGGAAGCATCGAGCTCCTTCAGAGCGGCCCGGAATTCGTAGCGTTCGTACAACTGGCGCAGCAGCGCCGTATCCGGCTCGCGCATGCTCAGGTCGGCCGGTTGCACGTCGAGCGCGACATCGGTCTTGATCGTAGCCAGCTTGCGCGACAGCGGCAGTTGCGGCAATGCCGCGCGCAGGTTCTCGCCGATCTTGCCGCCGATCTTGCCGACATTGGCGATGATCGCGTCGAGCGAGCCGTACTCGGCGAGCCATTTCGCCGCGGTCTTGGGTCCGCATTTTTCGACGCCGGGAATGTTGTCCGCCGTATCGCCGACCAGCGCAAGGAAATCGGCGATCTGGTCGGGACGCACGCCGAACTTCTGCACGACGCCAGCCGGATCCAGCGTCGTGTTGGTCATGGTATTGACCAGCGTGACGTGCGGACCGACCAGCTGCGCCAGATCCTTGTCGCCGGTCGAGACGACGACATCGATGCCGCTCGCGGCGGCCTGCAGTGCAAGCGTGCCTATCACATCGTCGGCTTCGACGCCGTCGATGCGCAGGATCGGAAAACCGAGTGCGCCGACCAGCGCCATCATCGGTGCGATTTGCACGCGCAGGTCGTCCGGCATCGGCGGCCGATGCGCCTTGTAGTCGGCGAACAGTTCGTCGCGAAAGGTCGGACCCGGCGCGTCGGCGACGAACGCGACGTGAGCCGGCTGTTGCTTGAGCGTGACGCGCAGCATGTTGAAGACGCCGAACAGCGCGCCGGTCGGCTCGCCGGAGCGGTTCGACAGTGGCGGCAGCGCGTGAAACGCGCGATAGAGATAGCCAGAGCCGTCGATCAGGACAAGATTCGGGCGCGACATCGACGCGATCGCTCAAAAATGGGGTTGTCGAGCTTGGGCCACGCCTGCTCGATTTGCAATCCGCAGAGCGCCGCTTGAAAAAGTTCCATGAAGATTTGCTGAAGTCCGCCAACGGCATGAAATGCCGCCTAAATGCCTAGCGTAGCGCGCAGAAATATTGTGTCGTGACTGAGGCGCTTTTGCTATGCTCGAAGCTAGGGAAGGAGGTGCGTCATGAAACGTTTGATCGCAACTGCACTCGCCATGGGATTCGTCGCGGCCGCCGCCGCACAGACTGTTCCGCAGAGCACGAGCACGAACGCCCTGCCGCCGGTGCAACCGCCGCCGGACATGGATGCGCCGGCCGCCCAGCCCGCTACGGCCCCGGCAAAAAACAGCGCCCCGCTGATTCCGCTGGCCAATTCCGACGCTGAGGCTCAGGCTGCGGCCGCTGCCGAAGCACATGTAAACGAGGAGCGTGCCAAATCCCTGGCGTCGCCGGATTTTACGCCGCAGCCACCGGCCAAGCCGCTGGAAAGTCCGGGATTGCCGCCCGATGTGCAAAAGGCCGCCGAAGCAACGGAGTTGCCGGTCGTGACGGTGCGCCAGAACGGCAATGAACGTGTCGAGGAGTATCGCAAGCGCGGCGTGCTGTATTTCGTCCGCGTCGTGCCACAGGAAGGTCCGCCCCGCTACTACGTGGATCGGGTCTCGAATATCCCGCCCGACCTGAGTTCGATTGCCGGTCCGTCAGGCGTCACCCAGCCGGTCTACTACAAGCTGTTCGAGTGGCATTAGTATACTTTTTGCGCTGAGGGCTGAGGGCTGAGGGCTGAGGCGAGTCAGCGTTCGTCGTCAGCACATCACGAAAGACGACTGCGCGCCGCTCTTTCTCGTCCGGCTAAGCGCTCGATCATGCCTTCGTCGCCAGTGCCGCCAGCAGTGCCTCGCGCGGCAGCTTGCCGGCGGCATTGCGCGGCAGGGCGTCCACACGCAATAACGGTCGCGGCAGGAAGATCGGATCGATCGCCACGCGCAGCTGGGTAAGGATTTGCGACTCGGTGACCTCCGGCGCGACCACGAGCGCGGCCAGACGGCGCAGCCCGCGTCGGTCGGCGTCGAGCTGGAACACGACGCCGTCGCGCACCCCATCGACGCCCAGCAACTGGTGCGTCAGGTCGGCCAGCGATGCGCGCTTGCCGGCGATCTCGAGCAGGTCGCCGTTGCGCCCGCAGAGGCGGAACCGGTGCGCCGGCAGCAGTTCGACGATGTCCTGCAGCAGCGTCGGCGCGGCAAAATACGGCGCGTGCACGAGTGTGCCGTCCGGTTGCGGGTGCAGTTCGAGGCCGGCATACAGCTGCCACGGTTCGTCACGCATCGTGCGGCGGTGGGCGATGACGCAAGTCTCCGTCGAGCCGAAGACTTCCGTCACCGGCGCATCGAAGCGCCGCTCGGCTTCGGCGGCGAGCGCGGCATCCAGCGGTGCCGTCGCCGTCACGATCGCACGCAGCGCGGGCAGCGCGATCGCATCGTGCAATAGCGCGCGCAGATGGAACGGTGTCGTCACCAGCATGCGCGGTGCGGGAGTTTCACCAAGCGCGACCGCGACATCGGCCGGGAAGAACGGCTGGCCGGCATGGATCGCCGCGCGGCTGCGCAGGGGCAGCAGCACCGACATTTCCAATCCGTACATGTGCTGCGGCGGCACCGTCGCGACGATGCTTGCCGCGTTGCCGTCGACACCGAGCAACGCCGCGTTCAACGCGCTGCTGGCGCACAGGCTGCCCCAGGTTTTTGCGTTCGCCTTCGGCACGCCGGTCGATCCGGACGTGAAGCCGATCGCGATCACGTGCTCGGCTGCAAGCGAAGGAATCGCGACCGCATCGGCGCCGGCAAGCTGCTGCGGCGCCGGCAGGGAAAAATAAGGGACCAGACCATCGCTGTGGCTATCGCCGATCGCGTAGCTGCCGGGATACGCGTGCATGACGCCGGCAACCGCGTGCGGCGTACGCGCCGCCGGCAGCAGGTTGGTCTGGCCGGCCAGCGCCACGGCGCAGAACGTGAGCAGGAATCGATAGCGGTCTTCGCACAGGTTCACCGCGTAGCGCCCGGCCGGCAGCTGCGCGGCGAGCGCCTGCGCTTCGGCGATGAATCGCCCTGTACTTATCGCTTCGCCGCCAGTCAGGACGAGGACCCGTTGCAGGTCGCCGTCTGCGAGCAACGGCAGGCGCAGGCCGGTGTTGACTGCGAACTCAGGCTGAAAAACCGCGGACACGTTCCCCCCGAAAGTACTTATGGCCAGCAATGATGCTCAAACCCTGAAAATCCCGCCACTGACCGCATCACGAATCGGCGTCGGCCGCTCCAGTCCTCCGGTCGGCGCGTCAAGAATATACGCAAGTTCGCTGCCGAATGCTGAACGCACGTCGGCTGCCGAACGCGCCGGCGGCGCGCCGTGTCGATTGGCGCTGGTCGAGACGATTGCACCGCCGAAGGCGCGGCACAATTCGATCGTCGGCGCGTGCGCCGTCACACGCAGCGCGATTCCGGCATGCGCTCCGGCCAGCCAGACCGGTGTCGACGGCGAACGCGGAAACACCCAGGTGTGCGGCCCGGGCCAGGTATCGTGCGCGCGCGCCAATGCCTCGGCCGGGACGTGGCCGATGAATTTTTCCACTTGTGCAAAATTCGCGGCGATCAGCAGCACGCCCTGCTCCGGCGGACGCTGTTTCAACTCGAACAGGCGTGCAACGGCCTCATGATTCGCCGGATCGCAGCCCAGACCGTAGACGGCCTCGGTCGGGTAGGCGATGACGCCACCGTGGCGCAGCGCAGCGACTGCGGCGGCGATCTGCTGATCGAGTGTCGAGGCCATTTTTGTAAGAGCGTTTGACGCGGATTACGCAGAGCGAAGAACGCGGATAGAGAGCACAAACGATCCGCTTTATCCGCGACAATCCGCGTTGAACCGCGTCCAGAAGCGTTGCTCCGCATTCATGCAGCCGAGCTCTTTTTCGCAGCGCCTTTCTTTGGCGCCTTCTTCGCTGCGGTTTTCTTGGCGCTCGGCTTCTTTGCGGTTTTCTTTGCAGGGGCTTTCTTCGCTGTCGAGGCCTCCGCCGGTGCGGTCGCGGCCGCCTTGGGCGGCGCGCCCCTGCCGCGATTGCCGAAGCGTCCGCCACGCTTCGGCCGCACCGGCGCTGCGGCAAGCAGCTCGGCGCACTCGGCCTCGGTCAGCGATTTCGGATCGCGGTCCTTCGGGATGCGTGCGTTCTTTTCGCCGTCGGTGATGTACGGGCCATAGCGGCCATTCAATACCTCAATCGCGCCGTCGCGGAAGCTCGCGATCAGGCGGTTGCGCGCCAGTTCGGCCTTCTCGTGCAGCAGTTCGAGTGCACGCGCCAGTTCGATCGTGTACGGATCGTCGTCAGCCTTCAGCGACGCGTAGACGCTGCCGTGCTTGACGAACGGCCCGAAACGGCCGACGCCGGCAGTGATCATCACGCCATCCGGCGCGACGCCGAGATCGCGCGGCAGCTTGAACAGCTGCAGCGCGTCTTCGAGCGTGATCGTGTGGATGCTCTGGCCCGGCCGCAGGCCGGCGAACTTCGGCTTTTCCTCGTCGTCCTTGGTGCCGATCTGCGCCATCGGCCCATAGCGGCCGAGGCGCACGCTGATCGGCTTTCCGGACGCCGGATCGACGCCGAGTTCGCGCGCGCCGGTCGCCTCGGCGCGATCGACGGACTCGCTCTTCTCGGTGACCAGCGTCTTGAACGGCGTCCAGAATTTCTGCATCAGCGGCACCCAGTCCTCCTCGCCGCGGCTGACCGCATCGAGTTCGTCCTCGAGCTTGGCGGTGAAGTCGTAGTCGACGTACTGGGTGAAATGCGCGGACAGGAATTTCGCCACGGCGCGGCCGACGTCGGTCGGCCGGAAACGGCGGCTTTCGAGCGTCACGTACTCGCGGTTGAGCAGCGTCTGGATGATGCTCGCGTACGTCGAGGGCCGGCCGATGCCGTATTCCTCGAGCGTCTTGACGAGGCTGGCTTCGGAATAGCGCGGCGGCGGTTCGGTGAAGTGCTGTTCGGCGAGGATGTCGGCAAGCGGCACCGCTTCGCCGATCGTCATGGCCGGCAGCTTGCGGTTCGCCTCCTCGTCCTCGGCGGTCTTTACATCATGGCCTTCCTCGTAGACGGCGAGGAAACCCGGATCGACGATCGTCGTGCCGCTGGCGCGGAAGGTCGAATCGCCGCCGGCGTCGAAATCGACCGACACCGTATTCAAGGTCGCGTACTGCATTTGGCTGGCGATCGCGCGCTTCCAGATCAGGTCATAGAGCTTACGCTGGTCGTCGTTGAGGAAAGGCGCCATGCTCGCCGGCGTGTGCAGGGCGGACGTCGGGCGGATCGCCTCATGCGCCTCCTGCGCGTTCTTCGACTTGGCGCGATACAGATTCGGCGACTCCGGCAGCGCCTTCGCGCCGAAATCGCGCGCAATGACCTTGCGGATCTCGGCGATCGCATCGTTACCGAGATTGACCGAGTCGGTACGCATATACGTGATCAGGCCGACCGTGCCCTCGGTGCCGATCGACACGCCTTCGTACAGCCCTTGCGCAAGACGCATCGTTCGGCTGGTTGTGAAGCCGAGCTTGCGCGCGGCTTCCTGCTGCAGCGTCGAGGTCGTGAACGGCGGCGATGGCCGGCGCTTGCGTTCCTTCGACTGCACTTCGCTGACGACCAGGCGGCCTTGTGCGGACTTCAGCAGGAACGTGCGCGCCGCGTGCGCGTCGCGCTCGTTGGTCAGGTCGAACTGCTCGAACTTCTTGCCGCGCAATTTGGTCAGGCGCGCCGAGAAGCGCAGGTCCGGATGTGCGCAGTCGGCCTCGATGCTCCAGTATTCCTGCGCCTTGAACGCTTCGATCTCTTCTTCGCGCTCGACGATCATGCGCAGCGCCGGCGATTGCACGCGCCCGGCCGACAGGCCGCGTTGCACCTTGCGCCAGAGTACCGGCGACAGGTTGAAGCCGACCAGATAATCGAGCGCGCGCCGCGCCTGCTGGGCATTGACCAGGTCGAGCGAGAGGTCGCGCGGATTGGCAACGGCCTCCTGGATCGCGTGCGGCGTGATTTCGGAGAAAACGACGCGATGCAACGCCTTGCCGTCGAGCAGGTTGCGCTCGCGCAGGATTTCGGAAATGTGCCAGGAGATCGCCTCGCCTTCGCGATCCAGATCGGTGGCGAGGTAAAGGGAATCGGCCTTGGCCGCGGCCTTGGCGATCGCATCGACGTGCTTTTCGTTCTTCTCGATGACCGCGTAGTTCATGGCGAAGCCGCGCTCGGGGTCGACCGCACCTTCCTTGGGCACGAGATCGCGCACGTGGCCGTACGAGGCGAGGACGTTGAAGTCCTTGCCGAGGTACTTGTTGATCGTCTTCGCCTTGGCCGGCGATTCGACGATGAGCAGATTCTTCGCCATGTCGTTTCCGATACGTTGACCGTCGCGACGAGAGCCGCTGCGACAGTGCTGGCAAGCGCGGATTTCGCTGCGCTCGCCGGTGTTCCCCTTTTTCAGTCAAAACATACCGGAGCGTACGCTGTCAAGCGCCGGTGGGTTCGACAAATGTGAAAAGTGCGCGCGCCGGCCTACGGCGCCAGTGCATAACGGCCGCCGTTGGCGGCGACGACGACGCCCTCGAGTTCCAGCACCAGCAGCATCGAAGACAACGCCGCAACACCAAGCCCGCTGCGGGCTGCAAGCTGATCCAGCGCCGCCGGCTCATGATCGATGCAGGCGAGCAGGCGCACGTAGTCGGGATCGCGCGCGGACGTCCTCGCGGCCGACGATAATGCCATGGGAGCGCCTGCATCCTGCGCCAGCCGCACGCGCAGATGATCGGCCAATCGCGCGCCGATGGCGCGCACCTGGTCGGTGACTTCTTCGGCCGTTTCGACCAATGTCGCGCCTTCTCGGATCAATTTGTGACAGCCGCGTGCGAGTGGGCTGTGAATCGAGCCGGGCAGGGCGAATACTTCGCGGCCCTGCTCGGCAGCCAGTCGCGCGGTAATCAGGGACCCGGAATTCAGCCCCGCCTCGATCACCAATGTGCCGAGGCTCAGGCCGGCGATGATGCGGTTGCGCCGCGGAAAATTCTCCGGCTTGCCGGCCGTGCCGGGGGCAAATTCGCTGACCAGTGCGCCGCGTTCGACGATGCGCGCGGCGAGCTCGCGGTGCTGGCGCGGATAGATCGTGTCAGGCCCGGTGCCCAGCACGGCGATCGTGGCGCCGCCCGCATCCAGAGTCGCTTCGTGTGCAGCGCCGTCGATACCCTCGGCGAGGCCGCTGGTGACGACGTTGCCGGCCAACGCGAAGGCGCGGGCGAAGCTGCGCGCGTTGGCCAGCCCCGACGCCGTCGCACTGCGCGAACCGACGATGGCGATCTGCGCAGTCCACAACAGTGCCGGGTCGCCTTCGACGAGCAGGGCGGCCGGCGCGTTGGGGATGTCGCGCAGCAACGCCGGGTAGTCGCGGCTGTCGTGCGTGATCAGGTGATGCGCCGGCTCTTCCAGCCAACGCTGGTCGGCGGCACGCACGTCGCCATCGGCTGCGCGCAGCGCTTCGCGCGTCGCCGGCGACAGGGTTTCGTCGCGTAGCGCACGCTCGATCGCGAACCGCGCGCCGCCGGCTTGTTCTACCCGTTTGCGGAGCGTTGCGGCGCCGAGCCCTGGCGCACGCAGCAAGGCGAGCCAGGCGAGGGATTCGTCGAGGGTCGGGGTCGTCGCCATGTCCATGTGCGTTTCGCAGTTGCGTCCTGCGGCAAATCGTAGCGGAAAAAAAGGCGCGGGAGGGCCCGCGCCATCTTTTGACATTTCGGCCGGGCGGCCGCCCAGCAGTGTCAACCGCCGCGATAGTCCGGATCGAACAGCCGGTCGGAAATGTGCACCGGACGGATGCCATCCATGATCAGGCCATAGCTGACGTGGCCGAAGGTGCGGAAGATCATGACGTGCCCGACATATTCGCGTGGCAGATACACCTTGGCGTCGTGCGGGTGAAAGAACTTCTCCGTGCCGCCCGTCGGGTAGTCGGTGTCGTCATTGGTCGTGTCATTGGTGTGGAAGATCGAGTAGACCTGTCCGTTTTCCACGCCATCGTCGCTGCCGAACGAAACCGCGACGACCTGCATGCGGCCGACCGACGAGAGCGCATAGCCGAACGCGATCACGTGCATGTTTTCCGGAATGACTTTCGGCGGGTGCGGCACGTAGACGGAATCGTACTGCATGGTGTCAACCGGTATGACGTAATCGCCCTCGCGCACATCGAAATCGGAGCTCACGATCAGGGTCGATGCCGGATTGCCGGAGTGCGTGACTTCGACGATGCCGAACTGCATGACCTCGTAGCCCAGGAAAATGACATTGCCCTTGAGCGTCCAGTCCTCCGGGCCGGAGTGCCAGAGCATGCTCGGCCGGTCGTCTTCGCCGGTCAGGTCCTTGCGGTAGATGCCGGTCGGCACCTTCGGGTCTTTCGAGACGAACTGGTAATAGCGGCCCATCGGTCGCACCAGGGCAAGCTGCGTTCCGGGCGGCGCATCGAGTCCGCGCACGTAGGCCAGCTGACCCGGAGCGCCGCGCAGGTGATTGTCCTCGATCGCTACGACATGTGGAGCGTGCTCGAACTCTTCCTGGCTGAGCATGCGCGGACGCTTCAGGAAGTCCTGGATCATTTCCAGCGGCAGCGGTTCGACGGCATGCTCGAGCGATGTTGCGCGCGCGTGCGGTTCAAAATTGCTGCGGCTCGTCTCGCCGACTGAAAGCTGCGGCTGGCCATTGAGGTACGCCAGATTGATGACGTCGCCCGGATAGATCAGGTGCGGATTGCGGATCTGTCCGTTGGCCTGCCAGACCTCGGGCCAGAGCCAGGGCTTCTTGAGAAACCGGGCCGAGATGCTCCAGAGCGTATCGCCCTTGCGCACCGTGTAGGTGTCCGGATGATTGTCGGTCAGCTCGACCGTCGCGGCATATGCCGCCAAAGTCAGCAAGAGGCCGACCAGAACTGCAGGTAGTTTTTTAAGCATGGCTGCCAATTACCTGATTCCCCAGGGGCTTCACGAGTCTATCCGAAATATTCACAAACGCAATCTCCACGCTTGGTTCGGGTCTGTGGCGTATCCACGGCAGGCGCCGGCCGGGCCTGGTCAAGGGCTCGGAAAACGTTCCTGCGTTCGCGCCAAGTGCGCAATTGACGTACAATTTTTTGCCGTTTCCCACCTAAATGCGCCGTCCCGGACGCCTGCACTGCCCGAATCGCAAGAATGAGCCAGTTGACCATACTCGAATACCCCGATCCGCGTCTGCGAACCAAGGCGCAACCGGTTGCCGTGTTCGACACAGCCCTGCAGACCCTGATCGACGACATGTTCGAGACCATGTACGCCGCGCCGGGAATCGGTCTGGCGGCGACCCAGGTCAACGTCCACAAGCAGTTGCTGATCCTCGACGTATCCGAGGAGAAGAACCAGCCGCTGGTGCTGATCAACCCGAAGATCGACGCCCGGGAAGGCAGCCAGAATTACCAGGAAGGCTGTCTGTCGGTGCCCGGCATCTACGCCGACGTCGAACGCGCCGACCGGATCACGGTCGAGGCGCTCGACCGCTTCGGCAAGGCGATCAAGTTCGAGGCGGAAGGGCTGCTCGCGGTCTGCATCCAACACGAGATGGACCACCTGGTCGGCAAGCTCTTCGTCGACTACCTGTCGCCGCTCAAACGCGAACTGGTCAGACGCAAACTGGAAAAACAGCGCCGGGCGGCGCAGACCGGCTAGGACCTGCGCCGCGGGCCGGTTCATGCCGCCACCGCGGCGGGAGTTTGCCGACGTGTACACTGCCCGTCCGCGCCGCCGGCGCGCCGCCATCCGCATCCGATCACGCCGTCCTTCACGACCATGAACCGCCCCTTGCGCCTGGTGTTCGCCGGAACGCCGGAGTTCGCCGTCCCCCACCTGCACGCATGCCGGCGTGACAATGTGGAAATTGTGGCGGTGTATACGCAGCCCGACCGGCCGGCGGGGCGCGGGCGGTCGCTGAGCGCCAGCCCGGTCAAGCAGGCCGCGCTGGCACTCGGTGTTGCCGTCGAGCAACCCGAGAATTTCCGCCAGCCGGGCGCGGTCGATCACTTGCGCAATCTTGCGCCGGACCTGCTGATCGTCGTCGCCTACGGCCTGATCCTGCCGCGCAAGGTGCTGGCAATTCCCGGTCACGGTTGCTGGAACGTGCACGCCTCGCTGCTGCCGCGTTGGCGCGGCGCCGCGCCGATTCAACGCGCGCTGCTGGCCGGCGACGCGCAGACCGGCGTATGCCTGATGCAGATGGAAGCCGGCCTCGATACCGGCCCGGTGCTGTTGCGTCGCTCGATCCCGATAGGCGTGGACGAAACCGGCGGTACGCTGCACGACAAGCTTGCGGCGCTCGGCGCGGCGCTGCTCGCCGAAGGCCTGGAACGCCTGACAAGCGGCCCGCCCCTGACGCCGCAGGCACAAGCCGCCGAGGGCGTGACTTACGCGCACAAGCTGGAAAAGGCCGAGGCGCGGCTCGACTGGAACGCGCCGGCCGAGGTCATCGCACGCAAGGTGCGCGCATTCGATCCGTGGCCGGTCGCAGAAGCGCAACTGGGCGGCGAGCTCCTGCGCATCTGGAAGGCGGCTGTCGCGGACGACGACGTCGCGCTGGCACCCGGCAGCATCGTTGCAGCCGGGCGCGACGGCATCGATGTCGCTTGTGCCGGAGGCGTACTGCGCCTGCTCGAAGTGCAGCGCGCCGGCGGGCGGCGCATACGCGCGGCGGACTTCGCCAATTCACGGCCGGACCTGAAGCCGGGCCGATGAGCGCCCTGGCTCCCGGCGCGAACGTGCGCGCACTGGCGGCGCAGGCGCTGCAGCGCATCGTCGCCGGACAGTCGCTGCGTGCGGAATTCGCGGCTTTTTCCACAAAGTTGCACGATGCGCGCGACCGCGCATTGCTGTCCGCGTTGCTGCGCGAGGGCGCACGCTGGTGGCTGCGTTACAGTGTGGCGACCGGCCGCCTGCTCGAACGTCCGCTGCCGGCGCGCGAAGCGCAGCTGCAGGCCTTGCTCGTACTCGGTCTGGTGCAGATCGAGGTGTTGCAGCTGCCGGGCTACGCGGCGGTGGACGCAACGGTCGAGGCGACGCGTGCGCTCGGCAAACCGAAGTTCGCGGCCCTGGCCAATGCGTTGCTGCGGCGCTGGCAGCGGGAGCGCGAAGCACTCAATGCGTCGCTCGATGCCGACGATGTTGCGCGCACGGCGCACCCGCGCTGGCTGCTCGATGCGTTGGCGCAAGACTGGCCCGGCGACGTCGCCGCAATCGTCATGGCCGACAACACCGAAGCGCCGTTATGGCTGCGCGTGAATCGGCGCCGCACCGATCGCGAGGAATTGATGCGGCGGTTTGACGCTGCGGGCGTCGAAGTACGCATCGCGGATAACCTCGAGCACGCCGGGGTGCTCGCGCAAAGCGTCGACGTGACGGGTCTGCCGGGATTCGCCGAAGGCTTATTTTCGGTACAGGACGGCGCCGCCCAGTTCGCCGCCGGCCTGCTCGACCTGCGTGACGGCCAGCGCGTGCTCGACGCGTGTGCCGCACCAGGTGGCAAGAGCGCGCACATCCTCGAAAGCGCCGATGTGCGCCTGCTCGCGCTCGACAGCGACGAACGCCGCCTGCCGCGGATCACGGAAAACCTGACGCGGCTGGGCCTGCGCGCGCAGGTCCGCGCCGGTGATGCGACCGAGCCGAAGGGCTGGTGGGACGGTGTGCCATGCGATCGCATCCTGCTCGACGCGCCTTGTTCGGCGACCGGCATCATCCGTCGCCAGCCCGACGTCAGACTACACCGCCGCGCCGGCGACATCCCGGTCCTCGCAGCGGCGCAGGCGCGCCTGCTCGATGCACTCTGGCCTTTGCTCGCGCCCGGCGGACGCTTAGTCTATGCAACATGCTCGGTGCTGCACGCGGAGAATGGCGGCTGCATCGAACAGTTTTGCGCAAGTCATGCTGACGCCAGGCCCGTACAGGCGACGCTGCCCAATTGGCGCATTGCGCGTTCCGGCGGGATGCAGAATTTGCCAGGGGAATCCGGCATGGACGGTTTTTACTATGCAGTTCTGGAAAAAGATCGCTAGCGTCGCGGCAGCCGCCGCGCTTGCTGCCTGCAGCACCGGCGCGACTGATGCGCAGTTGCGCATCAGCGCCGCGGCCGTGCGCCAGGGCGTGTTGAGCGCGCGCCTGCAATGGCAACCGAGCGATGCGGTTCTCGATGCACTCGATCACGGTATCGTGCTCGACTTTGTCGTCGACCTGCGTGCCTACGGACCGACGCGCCTCGGTTGGCGCGACACCCTGGCGCACGCCGAGCGGCACATCGAGCTGCGTTTTTTCCCGTTGAGCCGGCGTTACCAGTTACGCGATCTCGATCGCGGCGAAACGCGCAGCTACGCCGCGCGCGCACTGCTCATGGCCGCGCTGGAGGACCTGCGCCTGGAATTGCCGGGCGACTGGGCGCGAAGCACTGCCGTCAGTTACGTACTCAGTGTAGATCTGGATCGCGAACGCCTGCCCGGCGCGCTGCGCCTGCCGGCACTGCTGCGCCCGGAATGGCGCGTTTCGTCCGGGGACTATTCGTGGCAGACATCGGACGCCGGCTGAGCCGCCTCGCCCGGCGCATCCTGCCGGCGCTGGCGATCTTCGTGCTGCTCACCGGCGCACTGGTGCTGGCCAGCGACGCGGCGGCAGGCAGTGCGCGCTTCGGTCGTTTCTACGCCGCATTCCTCGGCGTTTCCGCGCTGGCGCTGCTCGTGCTCGTCGTCGTCATCATCCAGCGTATCGCACGGCTGCTCGGCGAACTACGGCGCTCGAGTCCCGGCGCGCGCCTGACGCGGCGCGTGCTGCTGATGCTGATCGCCCTGGCCGTGCCGCCGGTGCTGGTCGTGTATGGCTTTTCGCTGTTCTTCCTCAATGCGACGATCGACAATTGGTTCAATGTGCGCCTCGAGCAGGGCCTGGCCGACGCGCTCGAGATCGGCCGCATCCATCTCGACGAACGTCTTGGCGTCGCCGAGAGCAAAAGCCAGGCCTTTGCCGGCGAACTGGCGGGCGTTCCCGACAGCGACCTGCAGAGTCGCCTCGATGCCGCGCTCGACACACAGGGCAGCACGCAGCTCACGGTATTCGGCGACAACCGTACGGTACTGGCGACGGCCAGTTCGGATCCGCGCTTCCTGAGTCCCGCCTATCCCGATGCCGCGGTGCTGTTGCAGGTGCAGAACGCCGGCCGCTATGCCTTCGCCGAGCCGCTTGGCGACGAGGAACAGCTCAAGTTGCGCGTCGTCGTGCCACTGCCGGGTGGCGGACCCGGCACGCCGCGGCTGTTGCAGGCGCTTTTTCCGGTGTCCGACGCGATCCGGCCGCTGATGGCCGAAGTCGAGAAGGCCAGTTTCGATTTCCAGCGCCTGAAATTCCTGCGCGACTCGTTGAAGCTGACCTTCACTCTGGTGCTGACCTTCGTCCTGCTGCTCTCGGCGCTGTTCGCCGTGCTGATGGCGTTCGGCGTCGCGCGCCGGCTGACTGCGCCGATCGGCCGCCTCGCCACGGCGACGCGTGCGGTCGGTGCGGGCCGCTACGACACACCGTTGCCGATTGCCGGGGACGACGAACTGGGCTTCCTGCTCACCTCGTTCGGCCAGATGCAGCGCGAACTCGAACTCGCCGACGCGCGCACGCGTCAGGGGGCGCGCGACATCGAAGGTCAGCGCGTCTACCTCAAGGCGGTGCTCGAGCACCTGACGGCCGGCGTGCTGGGCCTGGATCGCGAAGGCATGCTGCGCACGGCCAATCGCGCGGCCGAGACGATTCTGCAGGTGCCATGGAACGACTACATCGGCCGGCACCTGAGTGCCGCGCGAGATGAGCATCCCGCGCTGGCGCCGCTGATCGATCCGATTCTCAAGCACGTCGCCGAGGGCATGCGCGAATGGCGCGAGGAAGTCGTCGTCGACCAGGTCGGCGAACGCCGCGTGCTGACGCTGCGCGGTGCCGAACTGGCCAGTGCTCCCGGCGACAACGCCGGTGTAGTCGCCGTGTTCGACGACCTGACCCTGCTCAACAGCGCCCAGCGCGAAGCCGCCTGGGCGGAAGTCGCGCGGCGCCTGGCGCACGAGGTCAAGAATCCGTTGACACCGATCCAGCTCGCGGCCGAGCGGCTGCGCCGCCGTTTCATCGGCCGCCTGCCACCCGAAGAGACCGAATTGCTCGACCGCGCAACGCACACGATCGTCAGCCAGGTCGAGGCGCTCAAGGCGCTGGTCAACTCGTTCGGCGACTACGCGCGGCCGCCGCAAATCGAGACACGGCCGCTGGCCCTGCATGCCCTCATCGGCGAAGTGCTCGACCTGTACGAGAACGACCAGCGCATCCAGCTGACGCGCAATTTCGCTGCGCAGGATTCGGCGCTGCGCGCCGATGCCGGCCGCTTGCGCCAGTTGCTGCACAACCTGCTGAAGAATTCGCTCGAAGCGATGAGCGGCGAGAGCAAGCCATGTATCGAGGTTGCCACGCGCGAGGTCGACGACAACGGGCGTCTGTGGGTCGAGTTGAGCATCCTCGACAACGGGCCTGGACTGCCGGCCGGATTCGACGAACGCTGGTTCGAGCCGTACACGACCAGCAAGCAACGCGGCACGGGTCTGGGCCTCGCCGTGGCGAAGAAGATCGTCGAGGAGCATGGCGGCACCATTCGCGCCGAAAACCGGCCCGGCGGCGGCGCGGTGTTCACGATACGGCTGCCGTGCGACGTCGACAGCACGCGCCCGATCGCAGCGGCACGTTAAACTGGCCGTCTCGCGAGCGCGCATCTGGCGCGCCTCGAACTGACCGGTTGAACGAAACGCGCGCATGCACAATGCCAGCTTGCTCCCGCCATCGACATCGTCGTCGTCTGCGCAGACGCGGCGCGAGCTGCACTGGTTCCTGCTGATCGCATTCATCGTGATCGGCGCGGGCATCGGGCTGCGCGATCCGTGGCCGGCAGACGAGCCGCGCTTTGCGCTGTCGGCCAGGCAGATGGTCGAAAGCGGCAACTGGCTGATTCCGCATCGCGGCAGCGAGCTGTATTCCGACAAGCCGCCGACCTTCATGGCGCTGCAGGCAGCCAGTTACGAGCTGGTGCGCAACTGGCGCATCGCCTTCCTGCTGCCCTCGCTGCTCGCGGCGCTGGGCACGCTGTTGCTGGTGTATGACCTCGCGCGGCGCCTATGGGATCACCGCACTGGCCTGTATGCGGCAGCGGCGCTGCTGGCTGCGTTCCAGTTCGTCTACCAGGCCAAGCGCGCGCAGATCGACCCGAGCGTCACCTTCTTCATCACGCTGGCGAACTACGGCCTGCTGCGGCATTTCCTGCTCGGCCCGGACTGGCGCGCGTACTGGCTGGGCTGTTTCGCCGCCGGACTCGGCGTCATCACCAAGGGCGTCGGCGTACTCGCGCTGCTGATGTTCGCTCCCTATCTGTTCGCCCGCGCGCGCAACTGGCAATACGCCGCGCATACCGAGCGCAGCGCGGGGCGCTGGCTCGGTGGCGCGCTTGCGTTCGCGGCGGCTGCCGCGTTGTGGCTGGTGCCGATGCTGCTCGCCGTGCGCAATGCCGATTCGCCGGACTACAAGGCTTACCTCAACGACATCCTCTATCACCAGACCGCGGGTCGCTACACCGATTCCTGGGACCATCAGCAGCCGCGCTGGTACTACCTCGGCGTGATCCTGACCGGCTGGCTTCCCCTGACACTGGCGCTGCCCGGTGTGCTGCCGCGCTGGCGCGAGCGCCTGCGCGAGCACGATGCGCGCTTGCTGCTGCCGCTGGCCTGGATCGTACTCGTCGTCGTGTTCTTCACGTTTCCGAAGGGCAAGCGCGACGTCTACATCATGCCGGCGCTGCCATTGTTCGCGTTGTGCATTTCTCCATTTTTGGCCGATTTGCTGCAGCGCGCGTGGACGCGGCGCACGGCATTGGCGGTGGTCGGTCTGCTCGGCGCCGGCTTTCTCGGCCTGGGCCTTTACGCGCTGGCGTTGCAGCCGCCGTTCGCGCACGACCTGGCCGAGCAGCGCGGACTGGGTGAAGGCGGTGCCGCGCTATGGTGGCTGGCGGTGGCGCTCGGTACGTGGACGCTGGCCTGCGCGATTTTTTTCCGCGTGCGCCGTGGCGTGCATGCGTTGCTCGCCGGCCTCGCCGGCATGTGGCTGTTGTGGAGTCTCTGGGCCTATCCGTTGCTCAACGATTCGAGTTCGGCCGCCGGCGTGATGCGCAGGGCCGACGCGCTCGCCGGCGATGGCGAACTGGCGTTGGTCGCCTGGAAGGAGCAGAACCTGCTGATGGTCGACCGTCCAGTGCGCGAATTCGGCTTCGTCAAGCCGTGGCACGAGCAACTGGCAGCGGCGATTCGCTGGCAGGAAGAAAGGCCGCAGTCGCGCTGGATATTCGTGCTCGCCGACGCGATGGCGCCGTGCATCGCGCAGGAAAAATCGACCTACGTCGGCCATGCGAACCGACGCGAATGGTGGCTGTTCCGCGGCGACGCCGTCGCGCCGGCCTGCCGTGGCGGCAACGTTCCGGCCGCGCCGAACGAGGCGCGCGACGACCCGAACGCGAATTGAGCGTGCACGTCATCATGCACCACCATACTTTTTCCACACCGGCGTGAGCGCGCAACCATGAGCACGATCAACCTGATCGCGCGCGACAACGGTTTCGGCTTATCGCGTGATCTGCGCTTGCTTGCCGCCGCGCTTTCCGCCGCCGGCCACGACGTCGGCATCAGCGCGGTCCGGCGGGGAAAGTTGCGCAGGCTCGGCAATTCGTGGCGCGTGCGCGCGCGCTGCGCATTGCGACGCCTGCGCGGACGCAGCCCATACGTATTCGACGCGAACCTGATGCTCGAGCACGCGCGCGCCGAGTATTTTCCGCTCTCCCGCCGCAACGTGCTGCTGCCGAATCCCGAGTGGTTTCTGCCGGCAGATGCCGCCGCGCTGCCCGGAATCGACGCAGTCTTCGCCAAGACGCTGTACACGAAGACGATCTTTTCCGGCCTCGGCTGCCGTGTCTCTTTTACCGGCTTCACGTCGGCGGACCGCCAAGACCGGACCGTACCGCGCGAACGGGCATTCTTCCACCTCGCCGGCCGCAGCGGCACGAAGAACACCGAAGCGCTGCTGGCCCTTTGGCGCCGGCATCCGCGCTGGCCGCGGCTTACCGTGATTCAGGATCGGCATATGGCGCAGGCGGGGTTGGCGGTGCCGAACATCGACCATCGTGTCGGACACTTGCCTGACGATGAACTGCGCCGGTTGCAGAACTCGCATCGTTTTCATCTTTGTCCGTCGCAGACCGAGGGATTTGGTCATTACCTCGTCGAGGCACTCAGCGTCGGTGCGGTGACGCTGACGCTCGATGCGGCGCCGATGAACGAATTGATCACGGCCGAGCGCGGCCTGCTCGTGCCGGTCGTACGCACCGGCACGCAGTATCTCGCGACGACGAATTTCTTCGACGAAGCGGCAATGCAGCGAGCGATCGAACAGATGATCGAGCTGGGTGACGGCGAATGCGAACGGATCGGCAGCGCCGCGCGCGCCTGGTTCCTCGACAACGATCGCGCATTCGCCGGCCGCCTCGACGCGGCAATCCGCGAACTCCTCCAAGGCCAATCAAGAGATTCTTGACGCCGATTCCGCGGATCGACGCGGAGTAAGAGCGAATAGAACGATATGGCGACACGAATCAGCACGAGATCCAGGAGAAGAGTGATCGGCAAGCCACGGTCTGCGCGGGCTCTTTTCGGCATGGATCATCTGCTGTTATCCGCGTTGATCCGCGCAATCGGCGTCCAAAGAGGCCCTTGACCTAGATCTTTTCGCCGCGGCCAAGCAGCCATAGCTTGATGAACTTCTGGCGCACGTAGTTGGCCTCGACATACGCATAAACGAGCCCGCGCCAGCCATCGAGAAAGCCGGCACGAAGGATGTAGCCGCGCAGAAAGCGCCAGAACGGATTGAGAACGATGTTGTATACATGTGCGCATCGCCCGCGCTGGTGCATATGCTCGGCCATCATGCGCGCGTAGCGCTCCAGACGGGCGAGCTGGTCGGACAACGAGCGATAGGCGCGATGCTCCAGATCGCCGCTCAGCGTGCGCACTCCGCCGTCGACACTGGCGTGTTCGTGGATCTCGCGCTCGCCGCGAAAACCGCCGCGCCGGCGGTCGAACAGGCGCATGACGCGATCAGGGTAGGCGTTGCCGTGGCGCAGAAAAGCGCCGAAGTATTCGGTGGCGCGCGCGAAGCGAAAGCCGGCCGCAGGAAAGCCGGCAGCCTGCGCCTGCTCGATCGAACTGCGCAGCGCGGCGGTGATGCGCTCGTCCGCGTCGACGCACAGTACCCAGTCGCAACTCGCCGCGCGCACGGCGAAGTCCTTCTGCGTGCGGTAGCCGTCGAACGGGCGCGCCAGCACGCGTGCGCCGCAGGCCGTGGCGATCGCGACGGTGGCGTCCGTCGAACCGGAGTCGACCACGACGATCTCGTCGCAGAACGCCAGCGACGCAAGGCA
>Ga0157375_10000145_pt1 | contig 69820 bp, 111 predicted proteins | sample M35metaG_FD_115311 | JGI IMG/M metagenome (GOLD analysis project Ga0157375, IMG submission 115311) | Miscanthus rhizosphere microbial communities from Kellogg Biological Station, Michigan, USA - M3-5 metaG | ecosystem: Host-associated > Plants > Roots > Rhizosphere > Soil | place: USA...
TAGCGCCACCATACTCATCCGGGTATACTCGACCTCATCGACTACCAGCGGCCATTCAACGCCGACCATCAAACATAGCACGGACACAGATCACCATGAGCGAAGAGTTTGACGAAAAGGAAATGCTAGCCACTCCACGAGACTTTGTGGACGAAAACTTTGCGTTGAATAATCAACCCATCTTCAACCAATATATTGCGATGAGAGTTCAAGGGTATGCTGGTGGCCGAGTCTTCCGCATTCTCTTTGGCGAGAAGTACGTTGGCGACAACTTGATGCAGGCGCGCATCTATGCTTTGGAAAACAACCCGTACTACCGGCGCGAATTCCCGAAGGCTTTGGACAAGATCAAAATAGACGAACTCTGGAATCCCAAAGTTGCCGTCCATGAACTAATCTCACTCGTGCGCGATAACTTCGCCAAAGATAGTGCGCGGCTGTCTGCGATGAAAGAGCTCAATGTGATTACCAAGATCACCATCATTGACGAGTCTGGCAATACCAAGCCAGGTCGCAGCTTGGACGACTTCTACGCTCAGGAGGGTGTCGAAAAGCCGGAAGACGTCGCGCCGGCCGAAATTACGCTGCCGGCATCGCCGACGACGCACTAATAACATCGCAGGACATTGCGCTGGGTGGGTCTAGAGGCAAAGATGGGAAAGGATGCAGCCTAGGCGGGAACGAAGCGCCTAGGCCTATTACAGAAGGAAACCAGAAAGGGATGTTACGAAGGCCGAGGCGCGCCAATTCAGGTGGCCTCGGCCTTTTGCTATCTGTGGATTGGGAGGCCATGGAGGGCCAGCGAGACGGCCACGGCTATTGCAGCCGCGAGCATGACGACGGCCACAACACCAGCCAGGATGAGCGCTGTTTCGAACTTCATACGCGCACCAACAAACATCCGACGATGCAGCCGGCAAAGAACGCGCAAGCAATGGCGCAAGTGATCTGGACCCACTCAAAGTACATATCAAACTCCCATCGCCAGCCAGACGTCCAGTCGGTTGCGCAGTCTTGCCACGTCATCTTTGGAGAGCAGGACGCTGGTCTTCATTTTCTTGGAGCTCGCGATGACCATAGCGAACAACTCACCTTTGGATTCGTCGACGGTTGGATAGACCGCCAGCACGTCGGTAGGCGTCACTTTGCAATTGTATTCTTGACGACTCATATTCAAACTCCCATTGCGAACATTGTGAAGGTTGCGCCGAAGACCAAGGTCCAAGCGACATGGCTCAAGGTGATACGGCGATGGAGCGGGACCGGGCGCTTGAAGTCTGTCCGGACAACGGCCTTGGTGCGACGACGGGCCATAGCGTCTGACTCGCAAGCGTAACAGGCGCACGGAGCATCCCGGCCTTCGTACTTGTTTGGATCTCTCATGTTCGTTAGTCCTAGTGGAACCAGATGGCGTATACGGCAAACCCGATGGAGGCCCAACCAGTCGCTGCAACGGTAGCCACAGCTGCGATCCAGACGCCCAGAGGCATTTGAACGGACTCGGTAAGGTGGACGACTTCTGCTAGCTGGCTGAGAGCGAACATGGTTGGTTCCTCGGGTAGCGGACGCCCTTCTCAGAGCGCCCGGCGATTTGGGTTAGCTTACTCTTCCGAAGGGCCTTCGGTCAAGGCGAAGAGGTACGATTGGCCGTTGAATTCGAAGATGGCCTGGCCTTCCGCCTTCACCAGCATACGGAAGCGGATGTGCTTGGCATCTGGCAGGCCCAGCTCAGCGAAGGCGGTGCGAACCGATTTGAACTCGGCCGACTTGCCGTTCACGGTAACCATCACGCCGTTGCGAGTCATGCGCTTGGCTGCGACGCCATCATCCAACCACGAAGCTGCGATGGCCTGGCCCAGAGTCAGACCGGTCTTGGAGCCCTTGGACTCTTTCTTGCCGGCAGATGCAGCCTTCATCGCAGCCAGTTCGGCCAGCGCCATTTCCTCGGTGATCTCATTCTCCGGGACGTCGGCGTTAGGCGAGACGAACGACTCAACCACTTCGCGGCTAGCACGTGTCTTGTGGACTACGACCGGAGCTACGTCAACCGGAGCGGATTCTGGCAGGTCGTCGTTATTCAACAGCGACTCTGTCAGAAGGGTTTCCAGGATGGCCTTCACACGACGCTCGGCGGTCTTGCGATCCGCGAACTTGGCGACTGGCTTGTCAACGTTGTGAGCGTTGTAGAAGGCAACCAGTTCTTTGGTGGTCGCTTCGGTCAAGGTGTCGAGGGTGATTTGAGTAGTCATTCTATGTCGCTCCGTTCATTCTGGTTGGAAGAGGCCGTTTCCTCTTCCTTGACGCCCATTATACGCTCATTAGAATGAGCGTCAACATTTATTTCGAACTATTTGCAACTATTTCTGGGACAGTCGCATTTCCAATCGCGAGCGCGCATCTACGGCCAGCGCCGATGAGCAGCGGTTGCACGTCACCTGGTGTCGGTAGATTGTTTGGCGACCGGTAGTCGCGCCGCACTTCATGGAGCCATCTGGCATCGCGTAGTGGACCGATGTGCGACTCATGGTTGGTCAACACGAGCTTTATGCGCGGCCATCGCGGCCTGAAGGCGAACGTCCGCAGCATCCCAAACAGCCTGGGCCGTCTCGGCGGTGATCGGTGCGAGCGGAGCCATGATTTCTTCTTTGGTAGAGCCAGGCGCCATCTGGCGGTTGAAGATCTGGGTGCGCGCTTCGTTGTAGCCGCGAGCAATCCAAGCGCCTTTGGGCGACTTACCAGCATCCGACTTGCCTTCGTTGTGGAGCGAAGCTTTGAGGTTGAAACCCTCCGCGACTTGCTTGGTTTGAAGTTTGGTCAGTTGGTAAGTCATTTCGGCGCTTCCTAGTGTTGTTTCGTTTCGATAGAGTGATTATGACGCATTCAGATGAACACGTCAACACTTATCTCAGCATTGCTGAGGATTATTCAAGAGGAAATCGGCCTTGGCGCTAGCGAACACGGTGATGGCGCTTTTGCGAATCTCGGTAGCGCGACGCTGCTCGTCGCGAGTGAGGTCGTTATAGCCGCTGGCTTGAAGGTACAACTCTTTGGCGTTGCGAGCAAATGCCATCTGCGCAGCCTCATACTCGACATCGATCACTACGAAAGTCGAGGTGGTTCCGCGACTGCTGTGGTCTGCACAAACGAACTCAGCCTGGGCCAGAGTCATCGGCTCTACTGGGTAGGTGGTCCAGCTGCCGGTCGGATCGATCTTGCGGAATTTGCGACCGTCGTAGGTCATTTCGACGGTGAACTTGGTGCGAGTGGTGATTGCGTTCATTTCCGTATTCCTCAAATTTCGTTTCATTCATTTCGATAGGCTGATTATGCACCAGAAATGAGAACACGTAAACACCTTTCTCAAAGTATTTACGTGTTTGGTGAGACGGCCGACGAACGGTCATTTGAAGCGGTCGATGAAGTCCCAGATCAGCCAGGCCAAGCAAACCAGGAAGATGACGACCACGAAGACCATCCCAATCAACGGCAGATAGTCCACGTCACACCTCCTTATGCGCGGCTGCGATGATCCGGGCCAACTCTTCGTAGCCTTCGCCAGCGCCAATAGCCTCACGCGCCCGGAGCGCCAACGTCTCGCAACCGGACGCCTCATGGAGAGGGATCATCAGAGCCACGATGGCCTTCAACTCAACGATCTTGGCCTCCAGCTTCTTGACGTGGTTTCGAGTCAACTCGACATTGTTCATGTCAGATAGCCTCATCTTGGATGACGGAAAGGAACATCATGATGGCCTTCGCCTTGTCGCCAGATGCACCCTGGGTGAAGGAGTTGCGCGCTACGATGAACGTCCCGGAGCCGGTCAACTCGTAAAGGTACACGATGATTGGGCGTTCCTGGCCTTGGATGGACACGGCGACCTCGCCGATGACCTTGGCCTCTTCGCCTTTGAGATTCACAATATCGCCTTTCATGGTTTGGTACTCCAGGTTGGGTTGGATTATTCAGCAAGCGCCTTTCGGACCTTCAAGGCGATCGCGTCGACATCGGCGCTGTTCTCAAAACCGAATCCCATCTTGCCATCGGCGTAGATTTGGACTATGGACATTTTGAAGCGAGCGGACAGTTGCAGGGTGACGCCCTTGCCGAAGTCAATGGCCGCGTCCTGGACTGGCGAGCGCTCCGAAGAGGCGACTACTTTCAAGCCTTTGGATTCGAACTTGGTGACGAGCGCTTGGAGTTTAGTTTGCTTGGCCATTTCGTTCTTCCTATCTGATGTTTCGATAGGCTGATTCTACGTCACGATGTGAAACGCGTCAACACCTTTCTCAAAGTAGTTGACGCGTTTGGTGAGACGACCGACGAACGGTCATTTGAACGACTTGATTAGGTCCAGTAGCAGACCGACGCACCCGGCCGCGAATAGGCCGATTCCGATGATGGGCCAGTATGATATGATTTCTAGAATCATCGCGCAGCACACTTAATGAGCCACTCAATCCTGGCCGCTGCATCCCGGTGCCATTGCGCTCGCTTGGCGTAATGTTCGCTAGTACGTTTGTCGGCGCTCACTGCCTTGAACGAAGGCCCGTCCGTCTCCACGGCTCGTTTGGCATATGCCTCACAGGCCTCAGCACCTTTGGTATGGTGCGCGATCAGATCGAACGCCGATACTCCTTTGGCCTCTTCGATCATCACGCCACCTTCCCAGGAGCAAACTGCCCGCACACCCTGGCGCGTTTCGCGGCCGTCTTGATAGCCGTCTCCTGGCGCTGCCTACACGAACATTCGTAGCATTGAAGCGCCCGACCTCGCGCAGCATTACGCAGGTAGTCTCGCGACTTTATGTCTGTGCGACCGCAAGCGCAGCGAACCTGGAACGTCCGCTGGTCCGCACTTTGGCTTATTACCTTTGATCCGTTCTTGGCGAACCCTAGGTAATTGACCGTCATTTTATTTGCCATCGTCAAGATCCTTCATCATAAGCTCGTTTGGCGACATGAAAAGCTCGCGAACGGAAGCGACATTATCGATTGCTTTTGAGAATGGGACCGCAACCGGAATGCCGATGTACCGCTTGCTGATCCCCTCCTGCGCACGCACCAGCCTGGCGTAGTACTCCGACTCGGCGCGACGTAGCTCCAGCTCCAGCTCGTTGGCGGAAAGCTCAGGACCGGTGTTAGAGGCCGTCGGATCGAACGCTACGGTGATGCCGTCCATTCCTTCTATCGGCGAGTCGCCGGTGATATCGATTGATTGTATTTGGAGGCCGGAGATAAAGCCGAAGGCCGATGACGATCCAAGCTCAATCGCACGGAATGGCGAAATTTGAAGAGGTCGCGTAACGCAACGGCAGTTCAGAGACTGAAGGGACGGATCGAATGAGCCGCCACGAGCCTTGTCGATTTTCTTGCGTTTCTGGGTTACCAGAATGCTGCCTGCGCGCTTGCAACGCAACTTATCACTCTTCCCATCGGCGCGATTGATCGCATCCTGGATGATGCGCGGCACTCTATAGTTGCTGGAGCCGACTCGGTTGGCAGAGCGATTCCGGTGCATGGACCAGAACATATACCACGTTTCGCGAAGGTTCATTCCGTCCACCCATACCCTTTGGTTTCTTCATAGGACTTGCGCCACGAAGCGCGCCACCAGGCCCAGTTGATGGAGTGAAGTTTATACGGGTTGTCGTCAATCTTCAAGCCCAAAACTACGCAATCGTGACGACCTTGGCGCTTGGCATTCGCCTGATCCAGAACTCGCGGCTGTTCACGGGCCAGAATCGGAGTGCCATCCTCGGCAAAGCCTTCAATTCGCTTTCCGTCGATTTCCATCCAGCAGCCTTCGGAGTTGATCTGGTTCATTTCGTGGCTCCAATGGTGACCGCATCGCCAAGCGTATCGCGTTCACGAACGGCCTTCACTTCGCCGCCGAAGACGTGCCAGACGAACGCACCGCCAGAAGTCTGGAAGGTTCCGATGTAGTTGTGCTCGCCAACGCCAGCCGTGTCCGGAATCTGATGGCCCGTTCCGACTACGTGGAACCCGTAATCCACCAGCGGCTGTGAGGTATCGATGAGCGCCCAGACCGATATGTTCTGGTTTGGCCCTTGGGTCTGGACGTCCAGGAATACGGCGCCTTTCGGAATCTTGATCACCGGATTATGCCCGACGTTCACGGCGTATTTGTAAATGGTTTTCACGATTTCACCTCATCCAAAGGAAGGTCAGCGAGTTGCTTCATCAACCGAACATCGACGAAGACGGCGTTAGGCGATTTGTCACGGCAAACTTCGTTTGGCATGCCGCTGCGCTCGATGGCCGCTTTGAAGTTGGCGATAATGGCCGCAGCTGCTTCAAGCTGTTTGGTTTTCATAGTGCCACCTCGATTTCCGGAGCGACATCGCCAACAAACACGTGCCAAACGAACAGACCACCTTCAGTTTGGAATGTACCAACGAACTGGTCACGGTAGATATCCGGAGACGTCACCTCATGGCCAGTGCCATAAACGCGGAACGTGACCTCAACCAAAGGACAGTTGGTATCGACCAACGCCCAGGCCACCACGTTTGGCCCTTGGATCTGGACGTCCAGAAACTTGAAACCTTTAGGTATCTGAAAAGGCGCGTTGCTGCGTGCGCCGACTTGGTACTTGTAGATGGTTTTCATATGACAGAGTCCTGTTCTTTGACGCGCAAAGCAAACTTGGCATCTGGGTATTTGCGGATGGTGATTTTGGTAAGCCATCGAAGGTCAGATGACTCGATTACGTCGTAGATTGCGCCACGCTCGGAGTCCCATTTGCCGCCAGCGACATCCGGACCGAAGTGGATCAGGTGATGGATCTCAGCGCGATACCACCGGCGCGCCTGGAGTCCGTCCAGGCTGAGCATTTCGTTATAGAGCCACGTCACTTCAAACTCTGGAAACTCAAGAGGTCCAAACGGGATGACGTCATCCGGCGCTTTCGGAGCCACGACAGGCGCGGCCATCAACTTGGCGCAACCAGGGCAATCCACCGCGAGGAAAGCAATGGTGGCGTAGCCTTCGAACAGACCGCACAACGTGGCCTTCCCTGGTTGCTCGGATGGGGCGTGCTTTAACATGATTACTTTACCTCCGAGTTGATGTCGAAAGGAAGAACGATGGACAGAGGCAAGGTCTTTTTGATGTAGCGCTTCAAGTCTTTCAACTCGATGGACTCTGCCACGTCGTACATATCTTCGCTGATTACCACGCCGTCTTTCGAGGTAATACGATAGGTCAGAGCGCGGAAGCACTTGATCACTTTGCCAGGTTGCAGAGAGCTTTTGCGAGTGGCGTTTTCGATGGTTGTTTGGAATACGGTCACGGTGTTCATCTGTCATTCTCCAGAACGTTTCGTTTCGATGAGCCAATTCTATACCGGACTTAGCTGGCCGTCTACAACTATTCACAAATCAATAGACACTACTGCCGCGATGAATAACGCCCGTGCAGCCTGGAGGTCGGTGGTCGAGTTGGTCGAGTTCTCAAACAGCTGGATGAACCCGTTGCGAACGACGATGTACGCTACGACAGAGAATGCTGCGCTTTGGAGAAGCGTCACCATGTCAGGCTCGTCGCGCTTTCCGGCAATCTCGCACTCGGCCTTGATGATGAACGTTGCGCCTTTGATCTTTACTATTTCGTTGACGGCCATGATGCCTCTCCAGATGTGAAGAAGCCCGGTGGACCAATACTCACCGGGCTTCGATTGGTCCAACTATTAGTGCGACGACTGGCCGTCGTTGTGCTCGCTGATGAAGAATTTATATTCTACGTCTTGGAACTCGAATTTTGCTTTGCCCCAGAGCTTCAGCGCTCCACGGAACTTGATATGTTGCTGCAGCGGCAACTCCAGAGCGACGAAAGCTTGGCGGACTGACCGGAACTCTTCGGCCTTGCCGTTCCAGACCACCATAACATTGTCTCGGGTGGCGCGGGCCTCGGCAACCAACGGATCTTTCCAAGTCTCGGCAACGGCCTTGGAGCGCACGATAGACTGGGTGACCTTTCCGTGGGTGATTTCGCCAAGGAGGGTGACGATGGTATCCTCAGCTACGGCTCGAGACTTGAAGCGTTTGATTGGGTCTTCCTTGTGATACTTGTTATAGAACGCAATCAGGTCTTTAGTTTCCATGCTTTTGACTTGCGCGAGAACCTTATTCATGATCTTCTACCTTCATTCTAGGGTTAGGTAAGCAGCGTTCTTGTCTGCTTACCTATAGAATAGTATTGGATAATCAAATAAGCAAACTGCTATGGTGAGAAGTCGACGGACGGCAGTTTTCTTTAATGACTCTGCCTATTCTCAACATCGGCAAATCCGGAGATCCTGACCAGGTTAGCGGAACGCCCGTATTGAGCTCTTTCAACTCCAGCTTGGCGAACTCGGCGCCGTCAAAGTTTACGAACACCGACTGCACGACTACTTCGACCGACTCCCCTTCGCGGCTCAACTCGATGATGTCCTGAACGTTGAGCCGACGTGCGATAACCAATTGCGCTTCCATCCTTTGATCCCCATTCTAGTTATTTCGTTTGGCGATTATCGCCGGTTTCTTTTAGATTAGCAACGAATATACGTGTTATTCTGCTGATATTTAAAAGAAAGCCCGAGGGATTAGGCTCGGGCTTTGGTTCAAGCGGTGTTCGTAGGGCCTGCCTACTTGACGCTAACGAACGGAGTCGCAGAGCCAGGAATCATGGTCGTAGGCAGCTTGCCGTCCCAAGTTTCTACCTTGCGCAACTCCAGGTAGAGAGGGTTGGTTGCCATGGCCTGACCGACCAACGCGATTGCTTGGGCCTGTCCCTCTGCTCTGCTGATGGCCGCGTCTTTATCGCCTTTGGCTTGTTCGCGGACTTTATCGGCCTTCGCCGTTTCCTGGGCGACCTCGTTGACGAAGCGCGCCGTGGTCTGGTTGGCTTCGATCTTGGCGTTCAAAGCGGTGACTACCTTCTCCGGCAAACCGATCTTGCCATTCAGATAGATGTTCGTCACCACGAGTCCTTTCTTGGAGAACTCGTCACGCACCCTGGCCTCGACTTCCTTGAAGAACTGCTCTTTACCTTCACCATAAATCTTTTCGGCGGATAGCTTCGAAGATGCGTTATTCAAGGCAGTCTTCACGACTTGCGGCACGTTCGTACGAAGGATTTCGTCCATCGACTTGCGATAGGTCTGGAATAGTTCCGGAGCAGCACCATGCGCGGCCTTGATCGTGATGCCGAGGTCCACGGTGATTTCCATGCCGTCCATATCCTGGAAGGCAATGACACCGAGGTTTTCATTCTGATCGAACGTCGGGAACTTATACAGTTCCTGGGATGGCGTGAGGAACTTCCAGCCGCTGCCTTCTTCGACCGGTTGGACGCCGGTGTCGGAGCCCATCATGTTGACGACAACGCCGGTGTATCCCATCGGGACGCGTTCGGCGCTGGTAAACAGACCGATGGCGATGATGAGGACTACGAAGAAGCCGATAAGCCGGCCGAGGGTGAGGTTAATCATTGTTACGATCCTTCTTTGGGTTGGTGTTGAGAGTTTTGAACAGGCCTGCGATGGACAGGAACCAAACGAGTGTTACGGCCAGACCCATCGCGACTGCGACGTCATCCGGCTTATTCAGGAACGATGGAACGATGAATCGGATGGTGGTGGTAGAGAGGAATAGGACCAAAAGCCACATGAGAAGTTTCACGCTTGCGACTCCAGATAGAGGTTGAATCGGTCGCTGCCAACGATACCCAGACTCTCCGGCGTGCCTTCGTTACGAACACCGCAAGCAGGGCAAAACCGATAGAGCTTGGTCCAGTTACGTGGATCAGGATGAGGGCCTTGTTCGCGAACGACGATTTCAGCCATCGGCGCGGCCTGATCCTGATTCGTGCGCAACCAGCCGCGCCCGATTACGTGATTGCACTCTACGTCGCAACCTAACACCGCGTCAGCGAGTTCCGCTCCCAACTTAACCGCCAGGACGGCTCCGGACGACGCTCCAGCAGCGGTGGCTACGCTCAACAGGAGGTCTACGGCCTTCTTGTGCCAGCCGATCTTGTTGGTGCAATGGTCGGCGCGGTCCTGCTTATCAGGAGTGGTCGACTTCGCCAGGATCTTGGTGTACTTGCCGATGTCGCGTTCATGCTGATTTACGAGTTCGTTGATATCCATCATTCGCCATCCAGAGTCATTACGACTTTGACATATTCGATTCGGTCAGATTTATCCGCCACGAACACGCGGCCGGTCTGCAGGTTGATGATCCAGACGGCTTCGTTGAGGGCCTTTTTGACACCTTCGGAGATTTCTGGCAGCATGTTCTTGATGGCCTGGTAACCAGACGTTTCAACGCGCATGCAGATGGCGCCGTCACGACGGAAAGTGACGCCAAGGCTGGTTTCGTCCAGCGTCGGTCGGTTATCTTTGCCAGCGCCAATCTTGAAAGTGATAGCGGACGGTTTGGCGTACACTCTGATCTTATCCATTACTTACGCCTCGATGAAGAAAAGTTGAGTTGGAACGGGCGTTTGGCCGTCCACTACGATTGCAGCCTCGTATCGCCATTTGATCGAGCTGCCGTTCACCAGCCACAACTCGCCATTTGGATCCACGTTAAAGACCTGGCCGCGCTTGAACTTGCCACCGGTGTTCGGGCAGAAGTAAGGCGCCAGAAGCGATACGCGAGCGCGGTCGCCAGCCTCACGAGCCGACGACATCAGTTGATCCCAGGTCATTTGAAGCCTTCCGGCAGATCGATTACTTTGGTGAAGTAGCCCTTGCGAGCTTGCTGATCGATGATGCCGCCCATGCTCTTCTTATCGAACACGCACGACTCATTGAACTTGAGGATTCGCGCCTCATCCTTACAGTCGCCACCTTCCAGAAGGCAGAAGCCAGGACCGGCGATGTGGGCGACGTAGCGAGGGCCTTGGATATTCGCGGCCCGTACTTCAATTACTTTAAACGACATTTCAGTGAACCTTTCACTATCTATCAGGAAAGGTGATTCTACTTGAGGTCAGAATCACCGTCTACAACTATTTAGGCAAAGGTGTAATCGCCAGTCAGATACCAACGGCCGTTAGAGAGCAAGCGGGCTGCTTGGTTAGCGTAACCGCCAGAGACGAACGTGGCCAGGCCGGTGTTCGTGTTGACGTTGGTTAGGCCGAACACGGAAAGGTGCGATACGCCAGCGATTTTTCGAGTCATAGTCTCAAGACCTTTGAGTTGGTCCAGAGTGATCCTGAAACGCTTGGTATTCATGAGGCTTACGAATCGAGCTTCCATTCCGATGTCTCTTTCTTGGTTGGTGTGACGATATCTTAAGGAAGTCTCAAACCGATGGCAACTTTTATTTCACATTTCTGAATATTTCCGCTTGGAGAACTTCCGCCATCGACCGTGGTCGTACCTCTATACACCTAGCACGCACGCGGAGCTTGACATGGCTAAGCTTGAAGGGATAAAGGACGATGGTCGCCTATATAGAGTCGTGCGCCACGACAGCTCTTATATTGACTTTGTTTGCGTAATACCGGTTGCGCCAGGGGCAAAGCCGGAGAGGTTTAGAGGCGACCCAAGGGATTATGAAAGCCCGATTGATTTCGTATCACAGGCGATGCCTATGGATGTGCAGGCGCTGTAGATCTGACGGTAGCGCTCCATATATACTCCGACCATACTTAATGTTTGGCCGGAGTAACTCCAATTTACACTCTCAACCCAGCACTACGATCCTTCTGGCGGACCAGGAGCCGCTACAAGGCCTTGTACGGCGGTCGGGCATCTTCCAAGTCGCACGACGCTGCAGGCATGGCAGTATATCTCGCGGCCAACTACACGCTGAAGTTCCTTTGCGCTCGACAATTCCAAAACCGTATTGATGAATCAGTTTATACGCTGATCAAAAACAAAATCGAAAATAGCCACTTCAAAGACGAGTTCTATCTAACTAAGAACTCTATCAAGCATAAAATCACCGGCTCTGAATTCCTCTTCTACGGTATCGCCCGCAACTTGTCTGAGATCAAATCCACCGAGGGCGTCGATATCCTCTGGATGGAAGAGGCACACTATCTGCAGGAAGAGCAGTGGGAAGTTATCGAGCCTACCATCCGGAAAGAGGGTAGTCAGATTTGGTTGATCTGGAACCCGGATGAGATCACCGACTTCATCTATCAGAACTTCGTGGTTAATCCTCCGGAGGACTGTCTGGCCAAGATGATTAACTGGGAAGAGAATCCATACCTTTCCGATACCATGCTCAAAGTCATCCACGACGCGTATAAGCGCGATCCGGAGAAGGCACAGCACATCTATGGCGGAGTTCCGAAGACTGGCGGCGACAAGTCGGTGATCAACCTCAAGTTCATCATGGCCGCTGTCGATGCTCACAAGGTCCTGGGTTGGGAGCCGTCCGGAACTAAGCGCGTCGGATTTGACGTAGCTGACGACGGCGAAGATGCCAACGCGACCACGTACATGCACGGCAACGTCATTATGGAGATTGACGAGTGGGACGGCCTGGAAGACAAAATTCTTGAGTCATCCAAGAAGGTTTACAACTACTGCCGGGATAAAGGCGCCGTCTGCACCTATGACTCCATCGGAGTTGGCGCGCACGTTGGTTCTAAGTTCTCTGAGATCAACGACGTCCAGGAAAATGGATACGTCCTATCCTATGATCCGTTCAACGCAGGCGGTGGTGTACGGGACCCAGACGAAGCCTACATGGTTCTGCCGCACGTAATCATCACCAACAAAGAGCAGTTCGCTAACATCAAAGCGCAGATGTGGATGGAAGTCTCGACTCGATTCCAGAAGACATTCGAAGCAGTTACGATGGGAATTAAGCACCCGCATGACGAACTAATCTCCATCAACAAAGATACTCTCACGCCGAAGCAACTAACTCAGTTGATGTTTGAACTTTCTGCTCCACGGAAGGACTTGGACGGCAACGGCAAGTTCAAGGTCGAGTCCAAAAAGGACATGCGCGAAAAGCGTAAGATCAAGTCGCCAAACGTCGCCGACTCCGTGATCATGGCGGCCATCTTGCCTAAGCGCGCCCCGGCCGGCTTCTTCGATTGACGAACAAAGAAAAGCCCCAATCAAGGGGCTTTCAAGTCTCTCTGGCGGCATCTTATACGGCCAGACTACGTTCGCAGGCTCCAATGGCAGGTTGCATTGCAGAGTGCTGGGCTTGGACAGGCCCGAACGCAAGTTGCTGGACACCAGCGTCAATGTGTAGGCTATCGGCTTAATCCCCATTGCAGGGCGCTCACGAACGCGCTAGCCTGGCTATTATATCGCAAATAGCACCCAATAAAAAGCCCTCGACATGGAGGTCTTTTTATTCACCTGCCGAGGTCTAGATTTTGTCTTGGAATTCCTTCGGCATTACCTCTGCAGAATCCAAGGCTTGGACGCGTTGGATCTCAGCATTCAAGATGTCGGCGCGGACGATGTAGGCGTTGTTTGGATCTTTCAAATCCGCAGACCAACCAGCGTCGGCTTGGAGGCCGAGGTCGGAAATTGCCTTGTCCCAGAGCACGGCAGCTTCGGAATCGAGCGCCATGGTAGCGTTGGTGCCGTGAGCGATGGCCGCTTCAATGGCCGCATTCAGCGTTTTCGCGATGGCCTCTTTCTTCTTGTTGAGAAGGGCCAGATTGAACGCTGTCTTTGGGTCAAGCTTGGCGGAGGTCGGAAGTTTGGAAACGTCGATGTGCATGGTATTCCTTTCGGTTAAGTTCTGATCCAAAGGATCAATAGGACGACGAACGCGCCAAGGCCGAGTGCTTTAGGCCAAGACAGCGAGTAAAAATTCTCTTCCGGGGCCTTACGCTCCGGAGCCCAGACGATTTCGCTGGTCACGTAGGCAGTACGGTCCACGTACTCGGTCGCTAGCGCCTGGGCGTTGGCTTCGATTGGAGGCGGGATTCTTGACCAGCCTGGACGCGCTGGGTGGATCTGGATCGATGGCGGCGAATAGCCATCAGAAGCCTCCGCGCCGCGCCCGTAAATTGCGGAAATCGCGATGACGGCCAAAAGACCAATACCAGAAATCCATCGAGTTCGAACGTGCTCGCGCTTAGAACTCCGTAGGCCCGAAGGCGTATCCACGAATTTACGTCTGTTTCGCATTATTCACTCTCCACGGATTTGGTGATTTCAACGGAACGACCGGCCTTTTGACCTGCCATATATGCAGCTTGGTCTTCACGGCTTTTCGGCGCGGCCACCGGCTTGACTTTATATCCTGGGTCGCCGAACTTTTCCGTCACAGCGATAGACTTCATCAGCACCAAAGAAGTTCCTGTAGCAGAGCTGGTCAAGCGGTCGCGCTCAACGGTCATCGCCGCGAGACGATCCGAAATTTCCAGGATGGCAGCCATCTTGAACTTTCCGCCGACACCAACCGGGTATTTTGCATATCCTTTATCGGCCAAATACTCTTTGCAAAGACGGTCTACCGCCTCCAGCAAAGTCGTATACATTTGAATCGAAAGCGCCACATCAGATGCGTAGCCACGGAAGTTTACGCGCTTCCCGGCCTTCTTACGGTCCGCGTCGGTCTTTTTGAAGTCAACCGTCCCGTAGTCGTAGAAAGATTGGGTGTCGTTATATTTCGCGACGGAACAACTAAACACAGAAAGGTGTTGAGGGATGGCAGAGAAGAATCGCCCGGTAGGCGTCGACTCAAAATCTTCGTCATAGCTATCGTTGATGTCGAGCGAGTCAAGCTGGTACTTATCCATCAGCTTGCGGGCGCGACTGGCCGCGATGGCCGCCTCGTTAGGCGAAGAGGAATCCGCGGCCATACGCAAGAGCTTAGCGATGCGATCTTTGATCTTGATCAGGTCGGTGAAGTCTTCGGTGCTCATTCTGTGTACCTTTCTGGTCGTTTCGTTTGGATGGCCTATACTAGCGCCATCCAATTTGGAAGTCTACAGCTATTTACGCTTTCTGGATGAAGATCGCCAGACCGGTCCCGGCATATTGGAGGCTGAGAATACCATCGGCGTGCTGGCGCATATGGACGAGCTCCATGGTATGTCTGGTGTTGAAGGAAGCGAGCGGTTCGAAGGCATTCAACTCTTCATAGATGAGCGCGTGACTAGACGCGTCGTCCAGGTATTCTGGATCAAGCACCCGGATCTTTCCGCTGTTATTCTTCGCGCCCATCGCCTTAACGATGTAGACCGATGGCGAGGTGAATTTATCGCCGATCTGGAGTGGACGGAGGAACAAAAGACTATGCTCGGTGAATAGCGTACGGAGTTGGATGACTTCTACTTCTTCGTGTTCCATGAGTTTAGCGTTAATAACGGTCATTTCATTCTTCCTTTCTGGCTTTGGTTAAGATGGGATAATATTAATCCCATCTGATTTGGAAGTCTACAACTATCTCACCCTATCCGCCGAAAAAGTTCTCGAAACAGATAGGACCAATGGACCGCTCGATGGAGAGCTTGTTCGTTAACTCCCGTCCGCAGCACGAACACTCCCCGGTGCGCTTGCCGTAGGCAACTGCTGCTGCATCAGGAGTAGAACAGGCCTCTACGATGTCCGCTTCCAGCTCGTCGGATACGCCACACCCACGGTAGAACGTACCGTCGGTAATTTTGCCAAAGTATTCATCACCGTTGGAACTTTTGACGTAAAGAGAGCCGGCATTTGCGCCATGAACGGCTGCGAAGTAAATCACAATGGACGCGTCGCCTGCCAGGAGCCGCATTTTTGGATTCCGCAGTCCGTTCTTTTTGGCCTTGGTCAACGCCTTAAGGACCGCGCTGATATCGACCTTTCCCGCCAACTGGGCGTGCTCTTCACGTACGGCAGCGGCCACTTTCTTATCTGCCAACTTCTCGATGCACTTGTAAGCTGCAGCCAGTTGCCCTGGCGTTAGCGAGCCATATTTGCGCAGAGCTTCGCGCAACGAAAGAGAGAATGAGAAGTCCTTACCGGCGCCATTCCACCACGCGGCAACTTGTGGATGTTCGGATTCGAACACTGCCAGTTTCTGGTCCGCTTTCGCCTCCTTACGCACAGATGCCTTCTCGCGAGCCAACGCACGTTCTGCCGCTGGTTTCTTGAAGAAGAGAATGCCCTTCCCTTTGCACTTCAGACATTGCTGGTGACCCAGGGAGGATGGAGTGCAATACCGACCGGAGCCGGCGCACTTCGGGCAACGTTCCTCTACCATCACACCTTTAGGCTTGGTGCTAGTGAGCTTTGACGCGTCTTCCATCGTTGCTGGAGTGCCGGCCACGACAGGTTCGCTGTCGAAATCGTCGCCGAGGTCGTCGAATCCGGAAAAGGCTGGTGCGTTCATTTGGTAATCCTCTCAGTGGTGGGATATCTCTTCAGATGAGTTGATATTACTGGAGGCGGAAATGGAAGGCAACAATTTATTTCAGAAGGGAAAATCTTCAGCCGGAAGGCCGACCATATCCTCAATCGGTCCGTCTTTGTACGTGCCGTCGGCGTTAAACTTGCAACGGCCACTACTCATCCGGTGAGGGAAGTGGTAGCAGCCGTTTTTGCAAGTCACCTGCTTGCGCTTAGGTGGTCCCTTGCGGACGAACCTGGCCTTGTTCACGCGGAACGCTTAGCCCCATCGCAAGGCGATTCCATATTTGGGTTGAACCGTCCCAGGATGTAATCTGGACGGCGGTTGTCTGGTTGCGGACACGCGGCGATGAGCCTCCAGCCAACGCTCAAGGAGTCCTGAAGCTTATCGGTGCAGGAGTCTTCCAGAAGCAACGTCTCATTATACGACGCGAGCGCCTGGCCTGGCATGTGGACGTCGCACTTCTGGTTGTAGATGGTCGATCCACCGTCGGTCGCTGGGAACTCGACAGACTCCAGACGCTTCATTACACGCTCCATACGCTCGATAATCCCAGGAAGGGTTTCGGAAGAAACGACTGCGCCGGACTTGACCGTGATGGTGTCGTCAACTTCCATGATTTCCAGAAGTTGATCGCCGGTGCACGCAAATGTCGGGTTAAGAAAGCGAGCTGCGCGCTTATATTCGTTTGCTTCGTCGGCGCTCACCTCAACGGCCTGAAGGGTGATTCCGATTCGATCCAACAGAGCAACGCGCTTTTGGACCAGCTCGCGCCAGCGTTCGATATGGGACTCGTCATCCTCGATTTTCATGTTAGGCGAGCGAGCCGGAGCCGGGGTTTCTTCAGTCGCGGCAGCTTCGATCAGTCGCGCCTTGATGCGCTCGCCAATGTAATAGTCGCCGATGGTCTTCATAGTTACCAGAAAAATCTTCATTCTTGCCTTTCTCCTTTGATCTAGTATTTAATTCTGAGGCCGTTTTCGCCTGGATGTGGCATAATTATTGAGGCCGGACGTTGGTTATGCTCTGGCGCGCAATATCGCGCCACCTTTACTGGGCCAGAAATGATAGCCGCGATGAGCGCGGATACAACCGCCAGCCAGATGGCATTTTGGTTACTCAAGGCAACTCCAGACAACGGCCACTTCCTTATCGATGGCCGAGAAAATGCCGAACGTTTGACCGGTGCCTTTTGACATGATAGCGCCTTCTTTATTGGTGCTGCGACGAACACCAAACTTGTTCGGTTTCTTTTCGAGAACGCCGGACACCATGACAAGCTCGAAATCCTCCTTCACGACGGCAAAGACATTTCCATAGTCGATGATGGTGGCGCGCCCGTGCTCGGAGTATTCGCCAATCTCATTGGTGTCAAAGTTTACGGATGCCGTCGCTTCCTTGCAACCGTAAACTTTCGCGGCGACCAAGCCGGCCTGAGCGACCATAGGAATGAGCAAAGAAGCGGTCAATAACAAGATGCGAGTTTTCAAATCAATCCACCGGAGTTAGAAATCAAGTTGTTTTTCGTCGGAGCGGCTGACTTCGATGCACTCAACGCGCTTATAGCTGGAAGAAACCATCTGCCGATCCCACTCGCAATCCGACTTGGATGCGTAAATCTTTTCGGAGATTGGCTCTGCGTGGCAATTATATTCGCCGTAGCAGATGATTTGGGCTAGCACATAACCTAGAAAAGCGTTCATTACGTCACCGTTTCGTTGTTTGTGAGGTGATATTAGGCCAACTCAAACGCACGGTCAAGCTGTTTCTGAATAAATCCCTAAAATTTCTTGCGTCATCATCCAGACATACGGCGCTGCGTTGGTTTCGTTGGAGATTCGATACAGGCCTTCGCGCACGATGTTGACGTAGCCGCTGCCTTTGTCCGTGCCATCGTCGTACACCACTCGGTCGCCGATGGCGTAGACGTCCTTCTTTACCAGTCGCGGCGACACGTCAGCCTTCACGGACACCAGCCACGGCTCAACGACCGTCCCAGGTGGCGCGCCATTTGCGAGTTCGTTGGCGTCAGAGTCCAGATCGAACACGCCAATTATCACTCCGCCAGAAATGACGATATGCACTATGTTGCCAACTTCGCTCATGGTTAGTTCCTCAATAGAAGTTGCGATGATATACCTATCATAAGTTATAGGCAAATAAGTTAGTTGCATTAACACTATATAATGGCCGATTGCCGTGCAAGTACAACAACACTATACTACATATATCCAGGCCAATTGTTGCGAACTATAAACATGAAACTATTCCAATGGAACTTGTGGGGAAAGAAACCAGAAGTTGAAGATGCCAAAGACGTCCAGACTTTTGCTAAGTCCCATGACCCTTTGGATCCACTAGCCAAAGCCCATTCAGGCGGCAGCGGTTGGAAAGATGAGCCTACAAACCCATTCGCAGTAACTATCGACCAATATCCGGTATACAACTCCGGCGCGATGGACTCGGCAGACTCCGGCAATAGCGTAAAGGCAGCGTCGCAGGGTGCACAGGGCTCTTACGCCGTCCCGCCCTCCGTCCAGGAGTGGTACAACTCGCAAGGGTTCATCGGATACCAGGCTTGCGCCCTAATCGCCCAGCATTGGCTCGTGGACAAGGCGTGCTCCCAGTCCGGCGAAGACTCCGTGCGTAACGGATGGGAAATCAAGACCGACGGCAATGCTTTGAGCGATGAAGAGCTCAGCAAGATCAAAACCCAAGACATCAAGTTCAAGATCAAAGAGAACTTGGTTGAGTTCAACCGATTCAAGAATATATTCGGCATCCGCGTTGCCATCTTCGAAGTCGAAAGCGACGACCCAAAGTATTACGAGAAGCCATTCAACATCGATGGCGTCACCGAGGGCTCGTATAAGGGCATGTCTCAGGTCGATCCTTATTGGATGACGCCAATGATGACTTCTGCCTGTACTCAAAACCCGGCAGACAAGCACTTTTACGATCCGGAATATTGGGTCATCAGCGGCAAGAAGTATCACCGCAGCCACCTCTGCATCGCTCGTGGGCCGGCTCCGGCAGACATCTTGAAGCCGACGTACATCTTCGGCGGTATTCCGTTGACGCAGCGCATCTATGAGCGCGTGTATGCCGCTGAGCGTATTGCGAACGAAGCGCCTCTACTTGCGCTCAGCAAACGAACGACGGCCATCCACGTCGACGTCGCAAAGGCGATGGCAAACGAAACTTCGTTTGTCGAGAAGTTGCTTTTCTGGGTCAAGTATCGCGACAACCACGCGGTGAAAGTTCTTGGCAAAGATGAGTCCATGGAGCAGTTCGACACTAACCTGTCAGACTTTGACTCCCTCATCATGAACCAATACCAACTTGTCGCGGCCATCGCCAAAACACCGGCCACCAAGATCCTCGGGACTTCGCCTAAAGGGTTCAATGCAACAGGAGAGTTTGAGACAGTCTCTTATCACGAAGAGTTGGAGTCTCTTCATGAGCACACTTTCGATCCGATGTTGGAGCGCCATTACTTGCTGACTATGAAGTCGATGGGTCACGAAGTCCAAGTGTCCATCGTTTGGAATCCGGTCGATTCGATCTCGACTCAAGTCCGCGCAGAACTTAACGCGAAGAAAGCTGCCGCGCATGAAATCTATGTAAATGTAGGCGCGGTATCGCCAGACGAAGTTCGCCAAACCCTTCGTGATGATTCTACTTCTGGCTATAATCGCCTTTCGGATGAAGAGGCCAACAAAGAGCCAGGTGCGTCGCCAGAGAACTTGGCGGAGTTTGAGAAGGCCGGAGCCGAAGAAAACCGGACGGCAGCAGCGCAAATCAGCGCTGGATTAACACCACGGCCTGTGACCCACGGCAACCATCCAGCGCCAACCGCTATCACGCCTCAACCAACGGTCGCGAAACCGGCACCTAGTGTTACAGAGGGCGTATCTGGGCCTTCGATCCAGACCGGAGTCGTCGAAGGACTCAAGGCGTTGATCGCCAGCTTGAACGAAATGTCAGACAAGCTTCTGCCTAATGGCGTGGACCTGCCAACGCACAACTCGCCTGGAGTCAAACGGACCGTCCAGCCTGGGATTGTAGGCGACGAGCCAACCACCGTGGGCGCGGGAGCCTTGGTGCCTGCTTCAGACCCAGATAACCTTCCGCGCATCAAAATGCACGATATGGTAGCGGTCATCGAGAACCATCGCGGCTCTATTCGCCAAGGAAAGAACGGCGATTGGCAGATCAAGATGGCGCACCACTACGGGTTCATCAAAGGGACGGACGGTGCAGACGGCGACGAGGTTGACTGCTTCATCGGGCCTGACTTGGAATCCAGAAAGGTCTTCGTAGTCAACCAGAAAAAGCAGGATGGGACTTTTGACGAGCACAAAGTGATGCTCGGATTCCACGGACCTATCGAAGCAAAAGATGCTTACCACGCATCGTACAAAGACGGCTGGACCGGCTTCGGATCTATGCATCCGATGGATGTTGACGACTTCAAAGCATGGTTGACCTCTGGCGATTGCAACCAGCCTCTGGGTAACATCTGATGGCCTTCGTGGCGTCCAAAAAACGTGAACGGCGGGCGCCAGAGCCGGTGGGAAGGGGCTCGCCTATCATCCCATCGGCAGCGCTAGAGTCTTGGTATAGAAAGCAACTGAATGGCATGGTTGCTTCTATGATCAAAGAGTATAAGGAGACAATAACAGGCGAGATTAAATCGGAGCAGGGCCAAAGGTTCTATGCCACCGACGCGATATTTGCTGACGCATTCTCTGGAGTCCTCAAAAGCCTTCAACAAAGATGGGGGCGAATCTTTGAAGGTTTCGCGGCCAAGTTGGCGCCGGAGTATGTAGAGAAGGTCGACGGACAGGCCACATCCGCAACTTTGAACAGCCTTAGTGTTGCAGGCGTTAAAGCGCCAATAGCAACTTACAACGCAGGCGTCGCGAATACTTTGAAGGCCTCTGTAGAGTACAACCACACTTTGATAACCGGACTCGCGGCTGACATCCACGAACAAGTCCACTCTGCAGTCATGCTTTCGCTCACCTCTCCTAATCCAGAAGAGCAGGGCACCAACGGAATTAAAGCGGCGCTTAAAAAGGCCGGAATCGACTCTGAAAAGCGAGTCGATTTAATCGTCAGGGATCAGACAAGCAAAATATACAGCGCTCTAAGTGACGAGCGCATGGAACAGAACGGATGCACAGAGTTTGAATGGGCCCACTCTTCGGCCGGGAAAGTGCCGCGCCATACTCACGTTGAGAAGGATGGTCAAATATTCAAGTTGAATGACCCTAGACTATGGGAGGGCCCAAAGGGGGACCAAGGACCGCCTGGATGGGCGATTAATTGCCGTTGCAGAAAGATCCCGATCTTCAGATAGACCACGTGTTGATTGCCGCTATGGAATCAACGAATGCCAAACTAAGTCGAGAAAATCAAATGTACGCAACCGCCAAAAAGTTGCAATTCAGCAATGTCTTTGAAGGTTTCCTGAAGAAATATGATAGACCGGGATTCTTCAGCATTAGATGGGCCGCAGTTGACGTCGTAGTTATCGCCGCAAGTTTGATCGTCGTTTATGCAAAGTAACATGGTTTCGGTGTAATTTACTTTCCTCCAACCGGCCGCAAGTTGGTTGGAGGAAAGTTGGAGGAAAGTAAGAGCTGCGGATTACGTGGGCTCTACACTACTTTCCTACTTTCCCAATAAAAATTGCGTTTTTCAAGAGCTATAAGGAAACGTATATATCAATGTACTACTACTGCTTACTCTATATCCTCTTAAAATTTAAAATAATTAAGGAAAGTAGGAAAGTAGAGTACAAGAACGAGTCAAGCCAGCGGCCTGCTTGACTATTACACCTGTCTGAACTTTCCAAATAACTTTCCACGCGGCAATAACATCAGGAAAGTAGGAAAGTACTGTTAATCTCAATGTATGGCCATACTCTGACGTACAGTCACGGCGACACCGAAAGAGTTTCTGCGACCATTCGAATTAGTTGCCCCTTGTGTAACAGTCGAATATACTCTCCAGCAACTAAGCCAACCGCGAATATGTACGATGCCTACCGCACGCGAAATCGATGACAACGGGTTCTTACTTATCAAGGCATGTCCCATCACGTCATTCGGTATCTTTGATTACTCTGCCGGCCAACTTGGCTTGCCGGGTGATCCTAATCGCATTGTTAAAGTATTCCGGCCTGAGTCCGCAGTAAATGATCCAGCGGCAATCGAGTCGTTTAAAAACGTCCCGTTGATTAATGATCACGAAATGTTGTCAGGCTTTCAAGGCGACAAAGATAGTGCTGCTCCGGAAGACTATGGTGTTTCGGGTATCCTTACTTCAAACGTCTATTATGCCAAGCCATGGATGCTTGGTGATTTGAAAGTGTTCTCTCGTGAGATGCAGGCTCTGCTAAGCAAAGGCAAAAAGGATTTGTCGCTTGGTTACTCCTGTGACTTCGAAGAGAAGCCCGGTGTTTGGCAAGGCCAAGCTTACGAGATTGTCCAAACCAACATGCGCGGCAACCACATCGCTCTGGTTGATGAAGGTCGCGTGCCGGGCGCAAGGGTATTGGATGGTTTATGTTTCGACCATCTCAGTTTTGACTTCAAACCATCCGATAAGGAAAACACCATGCCAAAGTCCCGCAAGACTATGGACAAGGCAGCGCGTGATAGCGCCGTCGAAGAACTGAAAACGCTCGTGCCTGCGTTGGCCAAAGCTCTTGAAGGCTTTCTGGCTGAAGAAGGCGCGGAACCTGAACATCAGGAAGGCGCAGCACCGGCCGTCGCTGCAAGCGCCGCTCCAGCGGCCGAGAATACCGACTCGCCGGCCGAACCAGCCGCTGCCGCTGCTCCTGCTCCTGAAGCCGGCGCGGAGCCTGTCGTAACACCACAGGCTGGCAACGAAGCTGGCGGTGATATCCAGGCCCTGATCGCTGCCGCGAAGACCGCCCTGGCCAACCTGGAGGCCGCAGCATGTCCACCGGGTGCAACCAATGAAGAACTCGCAGCCGACCAAACCGAAGGCTTGCAAGAGCAATCCGCAAACAACGGTGGCGCGGTCGGTACTGACGCAGAAGGCCAAGAGCCGGGTAAAATCAACGATAACGAGGGCGGTGAAATGGAAGGCAACCCAGGCAATAAAGCGTCGGATGCTGCGGTTGGTCGTTTCTACGCTGATCTTGCTGCTAAGACTGGCCTCTACGACCGGCTGTCTAAAGTTGTTGGCGCCTTTTCTCACGGCGGTATGGACGCACGCCAAGTTGCTGTTTATGGCGTGAAGAAGCTCGGCCTCAAATGCGCTGACGGCATGGAACACGTCGCCGTTGATGCGTACCTCGGCGCTGTCGAAGCTGCCGCAAAACGCACCAGCACCCAAGTTAGTGCCAAGGCCGCAGACGCTGCCGTTGGTTGCCCAGAAATCGATGCGTACATCAAAGGTTAATAATCATGACTTTCCAACGCTCCGTCGCCCGTAACTTTCCGGTCGGTTTCCCAGGTGAAATCGTTCGTGATGGCCCAACCCGCGCCATCGCCGCTCGTGTCGCCACCAGCTCCAAAGCAGGCACCCCGCGCTTCGTAGGCAACCGCGTCGGCCACGTGTTCGGCTACGTCGGTGAAGTGCCGGTATCTGGCAAAACCCAGGCCGCTCTGGTATCCACCGTCGAAGTCGGCGGCGCCAACTACGCCGGCATCTTCATCCATCCGAAACACCACGTGCTGCAAGGCACTATCGCTGGCGGTCCGCTCGCAGCATCGCTGGATGTTCCGGACGCTACCGAAATCGAAGTAGCCAACATGGTTACCGGTCTGGTAGTCCAGATCTACAACCACACCAAGGCAGTCAAGACCATCGTTGCTGGCGACGATCTGTACTACGTCTCCACCGCGACGACCGACCTTGAAGACGATCTGATCCTGCCTTTGGGCGCTATCATTTCCGTCGCCAAAGGTGGCGCTGCCCCGGCCGGCTTCACCAAGATCAACGGTCAAGTAATGAACTCCATCTCACTGGTTGCCTCTGCTGTCGGCGCCGTTGTAGCTGGTCTGACCATCATCCAGACCGTTCAATAAGGACTCTGAAAAATGAGCAAGCAAACCAAAACTCTTTCACGGATGTCGGCTCGTAAGGTCCGTCCTCTGGAAATCACCAGCGTTACCGACGCGGCTGTCAGCGCCCTGGCGAAACTCGGCGTCGTGTTCGATCACGCCACCGTGAACACCCAGTTGCGCGCTCTGGCTGATGCAGGCGCCTTCCGTTCCGGCGTGGCGAATGACTCCGCGTTCACCGCGCCGGTCACCTCGGCATCCATCCCGACTCCGATCCAGTTCCTGCAAACTTGGCTTCCGGGCTTCGTAAAGGTTCTGACAGCAGCTCGCAAGATTGACGACATCATCGGCATCAACACCGTTGGTTCGTGGGAAGACCAGGAAATTGTACAAGGTATCGTTGAGCCTGCTGGCGTAGCGACCGAGTACGGCGATTTCACCAACATCCCGTTGGCAAGCTGGAACACCAACTTCGAACGCCGCACCATCGTGCGCGCCGAACTTGGCATGGCCGTTGGTCTGCTGGAAGAAGGTCGCTCTGCGGCCATGCGTCTGAGCTCCGCCGACACCAAGCGCCAACAAGCCGCTGTCGGTCTGGAAATCTTCCGAAACGCAGTCGGCTTCTACGGCTGGAACTCGGCCGCTGGCAACCGTACGTTCGGTTTCTTGAACGATCCGCAACTGCCAGCGTTCACCACCGCGCCGTCCGGTGGCTGGGCTGCCTCCGACTTCAAAGGCATCACCGGCGATATCCGTTTCGCGGTCGTCGCTCTGCGCACCCAATCGCAAGACCAGATTGACCCTGAAAAGGTCGACCTGACTCTGGCCCTGCCGACCTCGAAAGTCGACTTCCTGTCCGTCACTACCGACTTCGGCATCAGCGTTCGCGACTGGATCACCCAGACCTATCCGAAAATGCGTATCGTTTCGGCGCCAGAACTTTCGGGCGCCGACGGCACTTCCGACGTGATGTACCTCTTCGCCGAGGACATCGATTCGTCCATTGACGGTTCGTCTGATAGTGGCGAGACTTTCGCCCAATTGGTACAGACGAAGTTCCTGACCCTGGGTGTTGAAAAACGCGCCAAGTCGTATGTGGAAGACTACGCTAACGGCACCGCCGGTACTCTTTGCAAACGTCCATGGGCCGTGGTTCGCTTTACCGCTATCTAATCCAAGCGGTCTGTACTACAATAAAGGGCGGGCACAACCGCCCTTTATTTCACCCGATGTGATTAGGCTGTAGGGGCTTAATTGCACTAATAACTAGGACTACGAACTATGAGCGTTTACATTCTTTCAACTATGACGGCTGGCGTCAACTATTCATTCTATAAGAACATTGGTGACTTGCCGGTCTTGCAGCACAAAATTCTCGTGCAGGGTGGCGCCGGTTTGGCTTCGCTCCGTAGTGGTTTCGGCGAACAAGGCGAAACTGCAGACGGCCGTCCTTTGTGGACCGCCGATGGCGTTATCACGCCAATCTCCGATGAGAACTGGGAGTTGCTTAAGGCGCACCCGGTCTTCATCAAACACCAACAAAAAGGTTTGGTGAAAGAACTCAACAAAGACCTTCGCGGCAACCACCGAGAAGTTCAGAAGCACGCAGCCGGTATGGAAGTTGACGGGTTCCGTCCGTTGACCAAAGACACCATCGCGAAGAACCTGAAAGTAACCACCGCCTCGGTTCGTTCTGAAGACGAATTCCGCGTGTAAGGAGCAACACCATGGCCGTGTTCGATGCAACTCTATTTCGGGCCCAATTCCCCGCGTTCAAAGATGCAACGAAATATCCGGACGCCCAAATTGAGATGTATTGGGACATGGCCTCACTATTTATTGCTGCTGATGAATGTCCATACCGGACTCTCAGCGGCAAGCATCTTGCGACCGCACTGAACATGTTGACTGCGCACCTTATGTTCTTGGCAGGTCAGACGGCAGGGCCATCCGGCGGTAGCTCAGGTGGCGCCGCGTCAGGAGGGTTCACGACCTCGGCGACCGTAGGCGAAGTTTCCGTGGCTAAGCTGGCCCCTCCTGCCACAGACGGTTGGCAGTGGTGGTTGGCTGGGTCGACCTATGGCCAGATGCTCTGGGCCCTTCTAGACATGTTGTCCGTGGGCGGTATATCCATTGGCGGACTCCCAGAGCGTGACGCCTTCCGCAAAAATGCCGGGGTGTTCTGGTGAGCGTTCCTGGCATAAACCTGCTATCCATCGCGTTCGAACTTATCGGAACGCAGAACATCAAGTACAGAAAGGCGATGGGACGCACCCAGAACTCTCAGTTTCAATGGATTCCTAATTTTAGCGAGTTCTTTGATCTTGAAGTTTCCGTACAGCGAGTGCCGCGCCGTCAATACGTCCAGTACAACCTTGAGTTCCAACGCCAATACGTATCGGTGTTCGCATCGTACGATATGATCGATTTGGAGCGTGATACGTCTGGCGATCAGTTCATTTATAATGGCCGCCTGTATAACTTGGAGTCGCAAGGAACCTGGTTCGCCCAAGATGGCTGGGCCGTCTGCATGGCAGTAGACATTGGACCGGCGCCGCCAGTCCCTCCAGTTACGCCTTGAGGTGCTAGATGCTTGATTCAGAACTTATCATTATCATGGGCGATACAATCAAAAGCGCCATAGATTCGTCAGGGTTTGGTTCCGTCAACCTAGTCCAAAAGGCTCAGCCAACTCAAGAAGGCGTGCCGACTGGACCGACTGTCTTTTTCGAGAAACTCTTCCACCTTGGCTATGGCTGGCCGATGACTAAGTACGTTCAAGATCCAGCAACTTTGAGCTTCACCGAAGTCGTCACCCAGCTAACAGAAACGACTATTCAAATCAGCTCGTTGTCGCGGCAAGATCCAACCTCTTCCAGCGTAATTACCGCCTCGGATTTGGTAAACCACATCAACTTGTTCTTCGCCATGCCGTCCCAAATTGCCAAGTTACTATCTCAAGGCATTAGTATTCTGAAAGTGAAAGAAGTTCGCAATCCATACTTCGAAAATGATTCCCACATATTTGAAGCGCACCCAAGTTTCGATTTAGTATTTACTCACAACGCAACTATCTCCGTCGGAATTCCCGGCATCATCAACGCCATCCCAGACATTCACGTGGTCGCCTAATGATTTCTGGCTCTGCTATGATCAACCGGCATATCGAAGCACTCAAAGCCCTGAAGGGGAAGAGTGTCGAGGCCGGTTGGTTTGAGTCGGCGCAGTATCCATCCGAAGAGGGCAAGCCAGCGAGGTCAGTCGCGGCCAATGCCCGGTTCCAAGAATTTGGCGGGACTATCGACCATCCAGGCGGAACAAAGTATATTACCGATGCAGCGACATCCGAACGAATGTTGGGAACTCGCTTCGTCAAGAACAGCTTTCAGGGCGAGCACAAAGTAACTCAAGCGCACCAGATAGTGGTTCCTGCTAGACCGTTCATGCGACTTGCTTGGTCGACGTTTAATGCAAATCGTGGCCCTATTCAAAAGAGGATTGCCGCTGCTTTAATTAGCGGAAAGATTACTCCTGATCAAGCTCTAGGGCAAATCGGATTAGAGCTTGAGGCTTGCATTGTAAAGAGCATAAGAAATGGTAATTGGGCGCCCAACGCCAGATCAACTGTTTCGGCAAAGGGATTTGACAAACCGCTTATTGAAACGTCATTCATGTGGCAGTCGGTAAGCAGCAAAGTTTTCTAACTAGGAGTCACAAACGTGATTAGTCAAAATCGTTATATCAGGATTGTGTCTGGCGTTGGCGCGGGGACTAGTGTCGCAGAACGCAAGCTCATCTTGCGCTTGATTACCAAGAACGCAGTCCTTCCGCCTGGCATCGTCGTCGAGTTCTCCAGTGCGGATGCAGTCGGCGCCTACTTCGGATTCCAATCGGAAGAGTACAAGCGGGCTGCCGCTTACTTCAAGTTCATCAGCAAAAACATCACCTCGCCTCGTACTTTGAGCATCGCTCGTTGGGTTGATGTTGCAATCGCGCCGATGATCGTTGGCGATGCATTTGCCAAAGTCCTTTCGAGCTTCGCAGGCGTCAGCACCGGCACCATGACCGTTAACGTCGGCGCCGTCGTAGTGCCTGTTACCGCCGTTAACCTTAGCGCGGCCGTTGACCTTACTGACGTCGCGTCCAAGATCCAAACGGCACTCCGCGCCACCGCGAACGCCCAGCTGGCGACTTGCACCGTTACGTTCAACACCAACACCAATCAGTTCGTCCTGACCGGCTCGACCACCGGTTCAGGCTCGTTGTCGGTAACGGCCACTGAGCTCGCAACCGACATGTCCCAGATCCTGGGCTGGGCGACTGGCGGCACCACTCTGGTAGCCGGTCAAGCGGCTGATACCCCGGCCGTTGCCGTCGCCAAGACCGCAGGCATCAGCAACAACTTCGGTTCGTTCGTCCACATGGCTTCGTTGACCAACGACCAAATCAAGGAAGTTGCCGAGTGGAACGCAACTCAAAACAACACGTACTTGTATAGTGTTCCGACCGTACTTACCAACCTGGCAACTTTGTTCGGGTTGATCAAAGGGTTTTCCGGCGTCGGCATCACCGTTCTTTCGTCAACCGCGCCGAACGACTACGCCGAGCAATCGCCGTGCGAAATCCTGGCCGCGACGAACTTCAATGATTTCAACTCCGTCAACAACTACATGTTCTACCAGTTCGCTGGCCGCAACATCGTAGTCAGCGACGATCCGACCGCCAACACCGCAGACAAGAGCCGAGGCAACTACATCGGCGTCACGCAGATGTCCGGTCAACAACTCGCGTTCTATCAGCGCGGCATTCTCTGCGGCGGTCCTCAAGACGCAACTGACATGAATACTTACGCCAACGAAATGTGGCTGAAGTCGGCGCTGTCCGGTCGCATCATGTCGTTGTTCCTGGCAGTAGGCTCCGTGCCGGCAAACCCATCCGGCGCGTCGTCCATCTTGGCGGTGATTCAGCCGATCCTGTCCTTGGCAGGCGATAACGGGACGTTCTCTGCCGGCAAGGTGATTGATGAGGTACAACAACAGTACATCACCCAAGTCACCAATGACAAGAACGCTTGGCGCCAAGTGCAAACCATCGGCTACTGGTTGGATATTACTTTCTCCAGCTACGTCAATGAAAATACCCTCCTGACAGAGTGGCAGGCAACTTACAAGTTGATCTATTCCAAGGGCGATTCGATCCGCTTCGTCAGCGGCTCTAACATCATGATCTAACCCGATACAAGCGCGATTGGCATTTGGCTTATCGCGCTTGTTCGGTTATAATCGGGACAATCAGGAGTACAAACCATGACCATCATCGTTTCGGCGTTTGGCCTTAGCGCGCACATTATCGCAAGTAAGACCTTTCCGAACGGGTTCATTTTGACCGAGTTTGCTGATGACGCAGATCCGCTCGACAGCCCGGACTTCCAAGCAGCCGATACCGCCAGTGGCCTCAACGGCGACATGTTGGTTTGGTCCAAAGCAGGCGGCATTGAGATTGCGGTTAACGTAATCCCAACCAGCCCTGGCGACGACAATTTGGATGCTCTTCTGGACGCCAACCGCAATGGCAAAAACAAGTCCAGCGCTCAGGACGCCATTGGCATCGTCTTCACCTACCCAACCGGCCAGCGCGTTATCTGCGCCGATGGCGTGATCCTGTCCGGGCCTATGTTGCCGCAAGTGGCCGGCTCCGGTCGTCTGAAGACTCGCCTGTATCGCTTCAAATTCGAAAAAGTCACAAAGTCTAAAGTGACTGCGTAATGGTTAAAATTCCGCTGACATCGACGCCTAATCAATCGCTATCATTCAACTTGGATGGTGCCTATTGGAAGCTTCACATCTTCCAAGCGGTCAACCTCATGTATCTGGATATTTCCAGAAACGGCGAAAGTGTTATGATGGGCTCTCGGTGCCTCGGCGGAATTCCACTTATGCCTTATAAGTACATGCACTTGCCGAACTTCGGCAATTTTATTTTTGACTCTGATGCAGACTGGACTTTGTTCGGTGACTCCTGCAATCTTTATTATTTATCCGTTGACGAATACGCTGAGTATTCTGCTCTGTCGGGGTTGTAACATGTCAACTACCAGCATAAAAACTGACGAGAACAACGACATACTACTAGACCTGGGCGGCAACTTGATACTAGTTACCGACCTGGAAGCTTGTACTCAAGATGTACGTGCACAAACTCTAATGCGGACTGGCGAGGACATTTACAACGTCAAGTCAGGCGTTGGATACTTCGAATACATATTCACCCCGCAACAAAACCACGACGAAGCTAGGCGCTCATTGGTGAATGCAATTTTGTCTTCGCCGGACGTAACTAGCATCGACCGTTTGAACATTGACATTCAGGGCGACGTATTCAACTACGAAGCTCGGATACTTACCCTTCACGGACCTATGACGGTGAAATCAAAATGAACGGCACTATCCTGATTCAAAGCGCATTTGGCGTACTCTCATCCTCGGTGGACCCTGCCAAGATTTACAGCGAGCCGCTGCCATCCTTCAACCCTCTGCCTGAAGAATTCCCGTCCAACCCTCTGGGCGACTCCGACCTCCGCGACCACTTCGCTGGCGCGCCGGACCACGCTGACGGCAAGATCGACATTCCGAACATCGACGCGCCAACTGGCACGGGCGACGCCCCTGGCTCCGACGTAGCGTCTGACGCTGCAGTGTCCGCTGAGGCAGAAGCGCCAGTCGCGGCTAAAACCACCGCAAAATCCGCCAAGTAAGGGCCCACAATGATCGACGTCAGCGGATTTGGGACAGGCATTGTAGTCCTTTCGCTTCAATCGTTTCCGTTTGGCTTCCAGCTGAAGCAATTCGCTGACGACGTCGATCCAATCTCTGCCAAAGAGGTTGACGCAATTGGCTTTGAAATGCTTTACGATGGCGACCTATTCGCATTCGACAAAGCAGCCCCTATCGAAGTCTCTGTAGGCGTTATTGCAGGATCTGAGGATGATATCAACCTTAAGATCCTGCTGCAGAGCAAGAAGGGCAGCGCATCCATCCTGCCGCTGCCAGACATCACCTCCATGGTGATAACGTATCCTGACGGAGGTAGGGTGATCCTATCCAAAGGGACCATCCTGCGTGGCCCCCTTGTCGATACGGTCCTCGCCACCGGCCGAAAGAAAGGCAACACATACACATTCGTTTTCGCGGCCTTCACCGGCGCGCAATCCGCCAAGCAGTTCGTCGGCGGCCTATTCCAGAGCGCTGCGGAGCTCATATAATGGCAGGCAATATTATATCTGCCATGCTGGCGAAAGCCGCATTCAGAATTCGTAATCAAGCACTCGGTCTGGACTCGGCAACGACCTTGAAGATAACCAGGTGCGTCATAAGGCTCAGCGCAGAACCGCAACGCCACATGCTGGAGGACGGATCGACTTATATAGATACTCGAATCATCAAGCCAATACGAATCCACGTTGATGCAATCGCTCCTGATGTAGACTCTTTGATTCAGATCAATGCGGTGGCGAATGACCGGAAATCTCTTTTCCAGATATCGTCTCGCGGCCTGGTAATCCCGGACATGATGATCGATGCAGAGTTGATGAATCAAAACGGAGAGAACATTTCATCAACCGTCATGAAGCTATCGTTCAAACAGATCATCATCGAGAAAGGCAGCCAAATATTCCTGGCTCATTCGGCCGATGCAAGTCTGCTGGAGCGTGGCCAAACATTAATGAGTGATACTGCCGATACCGTTTCTGGCCTTTACGACAAGGCCTCAAGTGCCATTGACAAGGTTATACAATAATGGCTAGCTCAATTCTCGGCGCAATCTTTGGTACCAATCCGTTCACCATAACGAACGATGATGACTTTCTTCCTGTGAACTACGCCAAGGAACTTCAAATCATCGGCGTTGAGTTCCTAGTTAGCTCTGCCGTGACGGATCACCCAATCTCTATTGGGGCCAACTTGCAAGCTCCTGACACCAACTTCGTAAACTTGTTTGATATCGACATCGAGAATGGAAAGATAATCCAGCCGACCAAGATTCGAATTAAGTGCATGTGCAGCGACCTGACGGCCGTCGAAAGATGGATGCTTTATTTCATAGACACAAGGTTGACTTTCACCATAACATCTAAGTCCATCATAGCCGATAACATGATTATGACGGATCTGACTATCACCCAAAGTACAAATTCAATTTCCGCCTCAGAACTATTGTTTGAATGGGAGCAGGCCGGTCTGAAGAAAATCGACAAGTTCGAACCTACAGACGCAACCAACGAATCGACGTATGGCGTCAGAATTCAAAAGCCAGAAAGTACCATAGGCGACAGCCTTAGCTTTATCGGCGACGAGTTGACTTCAGCAGCCAAATCCCTTTACAATAAAGTCCAAGGTATCATTTCGAGCATCCTATGATTGAAATAGTAAGCACTTCCGGCCAACTAAAGTACGTTGTCGTGAGACACTTCGGGGCTCTTGAGGGCTGGGAGATTCAACGCCGGTTCATTGAGTTCGCGGCAAGTCGCGACGCCAAGTTTCGCCGCGACTTTACGATGGAGATTCTGTCGTATGCTACGGTGGTGTTTGCTGACCGTGAACTTCCACTTTCTACTGATGCGTTGATTGACAACCACCTTGAAAGTTGGGAGAATATTCAACGCGTGTTTGAAGGGGTTCTCACCCACAACGGCATTGATCCGAAAACGCACGCCGACAATCCTCAGTTCTGGTCTAATGCAGGGGCAGAAATGGCAATTTCGTTTATTGCTGAATGCACCAAGTTGATGGGTCCTGCTTTCGAAGTTGTTGCCAAGTCCGGCGCCGCGCCTGAATAAGAGCATTTAATCTCATGTCGGAAATGGACAAATTCGTTCTACAGTATACCGTAGAAATGAAAGACGCAATCACCAGGTTGGAGCAACTAAACCAACGGGTTGACATCGTCACCAAGCAAACCAGCAAAGCCGGCAAAGAGTTTACCGAGTTCTCAAAAGGCGCGACCGACGAAATAGGAAAGTTGATTCCTGGAGTCGATAAAGTCTCTGGCGCGGTCCGGCTAATGTCCGCAGAGTTCGCATTGGCAGGCGCGGCCGTTGCCGTGCTCGCTATCGGCGTCAAATCCGTCGTCGACCTCCGCGAGCAATACGGCACACAGCGCGTAGCCGGTATGTCAACAGGCGTCTCTGCCACTCGCATGGAAGAGTACCAACGGAAGTTCGCCAAGCACTCCAACGGCAACGTCGACCGGGCCCAAGCCTCGACTGAGATCCAGAAGCTATCCGAGAAGCTCCAGGCCGCGTATGCCGACCCAACGCGTATGGGAACGGAGGCGCGCACCTTCCGCCTGCTAGGCGTTAACGTAGGCGAGCGAGGCAAGGACAAGACGCCTTTCAACGAGTCTCTGACGACGCTGGCCGATAAGTTCAGCAAGATGAAGCCGGAGCAAGTACAGGGCATCGCAAAAGCAATCGGTATGAACGAGGACTTTGCGCTAACCCTGCAGCGCCTAGGCCCTTCGGTCGGCAAGATCACAGAGTTGACCGTTGACGAAATCAACAAGCGCCAAACCGCCGAAGAGTCATTGAAGAAATTCAACACAGAAATGAATAACTTCAACACCAAGATGAACGAGTTGGAAGTGACTTTGGGTCAGAGATTGATCCCAGGATTTACCGCACTAATCGACATCATCAACAAAACTATTCACGCATTACCAACCGTCAAGGGCAAAGTTCAATCGGCAGGCCTTAAGCACGGCGTGGACATCGAAGGAAGTTTGGACAAGTTTTCAAAATCAAAGATCGGAGAGGCATTGCTGCGGACTAGTTTCGGAGGAAATGTTTTTCAAGGAAGTAACAAGCTTGGCAACTGGCTTGGCAAGAAGTTCTACGGAGAGGCCCCAAAGAGCAAACCGGTCAAGCGCACCCCGCAGCAAGTCGCGGCCGTCACCAAAGCAACTGAAGACGCCAAGTCAGCGCCGGCAACCAAGGTGCTTTCCAAGTCCATTGATGCCATGGTCGATACGCTTGACCAGACCAACCGGGACGCAACCAATAATGCCGCGAATATGCAACAAGCAATCAACATGTTCGCTGGCGCCGTGTCTACGTTCTCTAATGCGATTGACGAGAAGCAAGCCTGGGCGGCTTGGGCCGGCGAGGTTGGTCGCGCTGGCGGGCTGGCCCTACCTGGTGAGTCAGGAGGCTTACTGCCACAGGCCAATGTCCCAGGGCTGCCCGGAACCAACAAGGCGCTTGGCTACAACCCAGAAACTCAATATGACAAGTTTTACGAGCGAGAATCCAAACGGTCCAATGTCCCTGTAGATCTTCTGAAGGCCGTTACTCGTGAAGAAAGCCAATTCAACCCGAATGCCGTAAGCGGAGTTGGCGCACAAGGGCTTATGCAGGTAATGCCGGCCAACAAGAAGGGGACCGGGACGACCGACCTTTTTGACCCAGAGCAGAACATCAAGGCAGGCGCTCAGATCCTTGGCGAGAACCTTAAGCGGGCCGGCGGCGACGTCAGGACCGCTTTGCTGATGTACCACGGCGGCCTTGACCGAACTAACTGGGGGCCGAAAACTCTTTCATACCCAAACAAAGTTCTGGGCGAGAATACTCAAGGCAAGGGCGAAACTCGCAACAAGATACAACTAGCGACAGTCCAGCAAAACGTCGCGTCGCGCCTCGGAGTTCCCATTAAGCAACTTCAACAGGGTGGCGTTAGCAAAGGCGATGTTGAATGGACCACTTCGCAACTTAAGGCTGGTGTTGAAAACCAAATCTTCAACATCAACAAAGAGCTGATGACCGTTGGATTGCCGCAACAAACTCGCTCCAAGCTACTTACCGATTTGCGCGAGCAACAAAGCGGTCTGAACATGCTGAATAAATACTCTCCAGAGGTGGACGCCAAGTCCATGGCAGGAGGCCGTAGCATCACCATCGGCGAACGCGCAATCGTCATCAACGTCGCGGCAGCTAAAGATCCAAGTACGACGGCGCAGATTATCGAAGGCCACCTGCAGAACAACTTGGGTGATATCGTCAATGGCGCGGTTGATGGAGTTAAATACTGATGCCACTTAACAGGCGGTTACTAAAAGTCACCTTGGCGATGCCAGGTGGCGACGTCATCATTGACGAAAGTCTCCAGTTGAAAGTTCGTATTCACAAGGCCGCGCTGTCAACGCAAAACAGGGCGGCCATCGAAGTAACCAACTTGAATACGCAACTTCGCGAGCAACTTCTGTCACAGTTCACCGCATGGAACAAGCGCCAAGTAGAGTCCGGACGCACCGCCCAGAACTGGCTTGATGTCAAGATCGAGGCCGGGTATTATATTGGTTTGGATAAAAAGAATACACAGTCATCGGTCATATTCGTCGGGCAAGTCGCTTTAGTTGAGCCGACCTCTCCACCACCGAACATCGGCGTTCGTCTCACTTGTTACTCGCGTCAGATCGATAAGACGACTTTCATCACCGAAAGGGCGCCGTACAAAACGACATTCAAGAAGTACGTTGAGTGGGCTGCCGGTCAGATGGGCTTCGGAACATCGTTCATTTGCGACACGTCATACAACGACGTCGAGATTTTGAACCCGGCAAGGTCCATCCACACGGTAGCCGGCCTTCTGCCAGACATCCAAAGTTACTACCGGCCGGACGTCGCGGCGTTCGTCGATGACAACGTGTTGATAGTCAAAGACCGATCAGCAGTAATTAACAAGGACCAAGTATCGTTGCTGGATAGATTCATCGGAATCCCAGGCTGGACTGAATGGGGCGTAGAGTTCACCGTGATGTTCGATCCTACAGTTAGGTTGGCGCAGGCGGTCTTCTTGATGTCAAAGATGAACCGAAGCTTGAATGGTGCCTATGTCATGATGGAAATCGAATACGACCTAACGAGTCGCGACAAAGCGTTTTATTTGAAAGGAGGCGGCAGCCCGCCGGCCTAAATGTCCAGAAAGTCAAGAGAGTTTTCAATGTTTGGCGTCGACTATAGGACGACTCAATTCTCAGCAAGTTCCGGTCTGGAAGTAATGGAGGAACTAAAAGAGATTCACCCATGCTTGATGCTTGCGCACACCGAAGTAAGCACCGATGATGGCTGGTTGCAACTTAGTTCAGGCCGCAATATAGATTTGCACGTGAAAGATGTGATCGGTATCATACCTCCGTCCAGAGTACTTTATGCTTTGACCGGGTTGGTTAATGAATTCAGCTTCGGGTTCTTAGATGGTTGGACAGGCATTCGCGTTCCTCCGCGCTTCTTGGCCGGTTTCAAATCTGTAAGTAGCGCGAACTCCCAGCCGTTAATATCCCAACTGGTCCAAGACGGAGTTGCTGACCTTCGTAGTCTTCAAGAATATTATTCCCTTGAGGATGCATTCAGGATGTTTGATATTGTAATGGCAAAAGGCGTGAACGAAGCGCTAGCAAACGAGGCCGCATCCAAGGCCAAGTAAGCCTTTACTTGATAAACATCGCGCCGCTATAATAGTGCGATACACTTAGCGACGCGGTACTCTCGCATGGAAAAATTATATCCACTAACGGCAGCTGTCTCTTCTGATAAGAAGCGAATGCTGTCGGCCATGGATTTGATGATTCGCGGCAATGCACTTCGCACTGATGGCCTAATACCGGCAGAGGTCATGCAGTTTGATCGCGAGACTAACGTGGCGACTGTACGTCCGTTAATCATGTGGGTTGACGTTCAAGATCAGTCCATCCCTCGTGTCGAATTTGCTGAAATAAACGTACTGTCCCTAGGGGCTGGCGGATTTCACATAAGCTTTCCCCTCAAGCAAGGAGATATCGGTTGGATCATGGCCTCAGACCGTGACCTTTCTCAATTCAAGGCGACTTTGAAAGAGGCCAAGCCAAATTCCGGACGTTGCCAAAAATTTGAAGATGGCTGGTTCATACCTGATGTATTCCGTAACTATGCCATCAGCGCGGAAGATGCAGGCGCGATGGTTATTCAATCGACTGATTCTGCAACTCGCATTTCCATTCGCGGCGATAACATCAAAATCACCTCCCCGGTCAAAGTCACCGTTGACACTCCGCTTACGGAGTTTACTGGTGACGTAAAGATCGATAAAAAACTTCAAGTGGTCGATACGGTTACGATGAACAAAGATGCTGTCATCGCAATTGACGCGACGATTGCCGGAATCAGCGTTAAAGGCCACGGTCACACTTCTTCTGCACCAGGCACCAGAACTTCAGGCGGGATGCTTACATGACAGCAAAATACGTTTACATCACCGACACCGGCATCCTGAATGCCGACACCTTGGACGTAAAGACCGACGTGGAAGAGGAATGGAAAGGCGCTCTTGGCCAGAACCTGAACGTCGCCGCGAGTACGGCACAAGGGACTCTGATTGCCAATGAAACATTGGCACGCACCGGTGTTATGAAGAACAATGCCGAGTTAGCTAACGTAATTAACCCGAACTATGCGTACGGTCCGTTCTTGGATGCCACTTGCGCCTTTCTCGGCATTGAGCGCGGGAAGGACCAATCTACAGTAGCGACTGGCGTCAAAATTCTCGGAAACTCACAGACTGCCATTCAGAAAGGTTCACGAGTACAGACGCCAAATGGCGACATATTCCAGTTGACGGATGACGTCATCATCCCGATTGGCGGCGTCATAATGACGTCGCTCAAGTCAGAACAATTCGGTGATGTAGCGTTGCCGATTGGCTCGCTAAAAATCATTGATGGATCGATTGGCTGGGGCTCGATTCTAGTCGAGGTCGGCACGTCAGTATTCCCTGGGTTTCGCGCCCTTCAAGATCCGAGTCTAAAAAACTCGCGAAACAACCAACTCGCCATCCAAGGGCGCGGCAGCTCCGAGGCCATCAAATCCTTGGTCAGTGCCGTGCCCAACGTAACATCGGTTAGCGTGGTTGAGAACAATACCGGCGCTGCCGGCGTGGTCAACGGCGTAACGTTCACCCTGCCAAATGCCGTGTGGGTCTGCGTGGCCGGAAACCCAAACCCGGCAGACCTTGCCGCTGCACTCTATCAGGCTCACCAGTCCAGCTGTCCTTGGGATTTTGGCGATGTCGGGCAAGGTGTGAAGGTGGATTCGCCGTTAGGAACTGCCGTCAACGATCCGTCCACTGGGCTTCCGTACCGGGTCAAGTCCACGACGCCAATCAAATACGACACCTATGTCAAGGCCAACGTCAGCCAAGGCTCTAGCGCGACATCGCCGGTAGAAGCAGTTCAAAACGCAATCATTCAATATGCATCCGGCAAAACCGCAGGAGAGCAAGGATTTGTAGTTGGTGCGAGCATTTCCGCATTTGAGCTCGGCGGCGCGGTGTCACGAAGCCTGCCAGGCCTTTACATCAAGAGCGTGTCAGTTGCCGTGGTGTTGGCCGGGGCAGCCGCGCCCGCGCCCGGAGCCTACTCGACAGAGGCCATTCTGAAGCCGTTTGAGCAAGCCCAAATTTCCATCGGTAACATCCAGGTGAACTTGGTATGATGACGCCATTCAACGGTAATCAGGAGCAGGCTTTAAAGTGGCTTCAGAGCCAAGCGCCTGGCATACAACAGCTAGTTAAATCCAAGGCCGCTTGGTACGATCAATTCCAGAGGCAATTTTGGGATGATTGGAAAGTAAACGTATTTGACATTCGCACAGCCAACTCTTTTGGCTTGATGATTTGGTGCATAATCTTAGGAGTTCCGGCGGGCGGTTTTGGTCTTTATCCAACTTCGCAGGCTTGGGCTTACGGGCCAAACAGACAGAACTTCGTATATAGCGGCGCCGACCCAAGCATCCCAGTTGGAAATCGATCAACTGGCGGCAACTTCTTCGGAGGTGGAAGCTCAGAGATCCTGGACATTAATGAGATCCGTAATACTTTGCGACTTCGATATGTCGCAATTGTGAACAACGGAAGCGTAGCGTTCATCAACAAGATGTTGCGTTACATATTCAATGACGATGAGCCCTGGGACTTTCCTGGAGGTCGCTACTTTTACTTGGCGGATTGTACTTGCGAGCATGGCACGGCATTGCCAGCATTCCAGATGGAATATCGAATTGGGCCTGCAATGAACTTATCGCCGCAACTTGTAAACCTATACAATGATCCTAAGATGGGTATTGTGCCTTCATCTGCAGGAAGTAAAGTGACTGTCATCCAGGAGTGAATGAATGATTACCCCAGATTTGATTATCAAGCCTTTCGCCGATAGTGCATCAGGCCCGAACATCCAAACCCCTCCGCAGACATCTCCGACGGGGTTTGTCAACTTCACGGATGGATATACCAGCTCGTACGAAATTGCCTTGGCATCCGGCAACCCTCAAGCAAAGGCGGTTGAGCGCCCTGTCCAGAACTATCTGTTCAATGCCCTGTCCAAGAATGCCAATGCGTGGCAAGCCCAAGGGATTCCGCCGTGGTACTCCGGTATGATTGGCGGGTACATCAAAAACGCCCAAGTCCTTCGTGTGAACGGAGCCAACACGTTCATCTATCGATCACTTGCTGACGGTAACGTCGCAGACCCAGTAGGCAACCCGACGTTGTGGGAGTATGTACCTACTGCTGCCGAGGCCCTTAAGAACGTCCCTATGCCATCCGGCGGGCCTGGCGGGCCAACTGCCGCAGTCATATCCTTGCCAATCGACTTCAATTTGATTCTTAGCGGAACTTTTGAAGTCAAGACGGCTGCGATTCTTGCTGCATCTGCAAATTCACCGGACTCTCCTTATGGGGTGAATTTCGGCCAGGGCATGCTGGAGGCAATCACCTGGGATACCGGCGCCGGGAACATGACCGTCCAGCGATTCACCGATGCATCAGGCGCTACGTCAGTCCGGTCCGGGTTGAATGGCACATTCACGGTTTGGTTGTATAGCGCGTCGTATGTCGATATTCAAAGTGCAGAGTCCATTTCCGCCAACATGGCAGGCGGGCCAATTACGTATACGGCCACGCTATCTCCTAATCCTGGTGCTTTGTTCATGGGAATGGAAGTTCGTTTGCTGGTAAACGCAACCAGCGGCCTGAACCCAACGCTGAACTTGAATGGCCTTGGCGCCAAGCCAATCGTGGGCGGCGCGAACCTTGGGTTGAAAGCCGGGGAGTTGACGGCAGGCCGAATGGTCTCTTTAATCTACTCGTTGACGAGTGGCGGCCGCTGGTGCGTATCTGGGCAATCCGCAGGCCCTATCCAAATCGATGCAGCAACAGCATTGAACCACTCGGCCCAAGTGGACCAAGTGCAGCACGACTCGTACAACTACGCGCCGGACACCAACTCTGGCTCCGCAGCTAACCAATATGGGGCCGTATACGTCCCGGCGGTCGCGACGATAACGCCTGGCTTGACACTTCGATTCTCTGCGCAGACAACCAACACGGCCGCAGCGACCTTCGGGCCGAATGGCATTGCAGTAAAGCAGATCCTTGACTTGAACCACGCGCCACTTCTGCCTGGCGCCATCATTGCAGGCGGCGTTTGCCAGGTCATATTCTCGGTTCCGTTGGATGCGTGGATTTTGCAATACTCAACAGGCGTTGCTGCCGTTGCGCAAGCCACCGAAACCAAGTTGGGATTGGCAGAACTTGCGACTCAAGCCGAAACTGACGCAGGCGTCGATGACCTTCGTATCGTCACGCCGAAAAAGCTTCGGTGGGGCGTTCGATTCTCGGCAGGGATAAATGGATACTTGGCGCTGCCATCGTGGATGGGTGGATTCATTCTGCAATGGGGGACCACGCCGAATATATCTGCCGGCGGTAACTTACAGGTTGGTATGAATACTCCATTCCTCGTAAGTAGTCTTTGTGCCGTTTGCATGGCGCAGTATTCAAGCTCACCGAACTCTGGATATATGATTTCCATCTACGGGCGAACGCTTACATACATGCTTTTCTATAACTCTAACACTGCCGTGGCCAACTCTGCCACTTGGTTCGCGATAGGCGTCTGAGAATGAAAATTACCAAAGAAGTTTTGATTTTGGGGTCCGGTTGCTCTCCTTTGGCAGCAACCAAGTGGCTAATGCCAATCCAAGCGGCCATGGACCAATTCGCCATCAACCGTCCAAGTCGTATCGCGGCCTTCCTTGCGAACGTCGGCGTTGAGTCTGGCGGTTTGACGGCTACCGTCGAGAACTTGAATTATAGCGCTGAGACCATGGCAAAGGTGTGGCCTGGGCGTTACGCGACGAATCCCAAGGCAAAGTATGCCGACCGTCTTCCAAACGCCCTAGCGATGTCTCTCAACCGCAAGCCGGAGTTGATCGCCAACGAGACGTACTGCGACCGCAACGGCAACGGACCGAAGGAAAGTGGCGACGGCTGGAAGTACATCGGTCGCGGCCTTATCCAGATAACCGGGCGCTCTAAATACTCGGCGTTCTCAAAGGCAGTCGGGATTGACGTCATAAGCTCGCCTGAGAGAGTGGAAGAGTTGGCCTTGGCCGCGCAGTCGGCTGCGTGGTTCTTCTCGTCAAATGGCTGCAATGAAATGGCAGACCGCAACGAGATTAGCCGGATTATCCAGACCATTAACGGTGCACTTCCTGGCGAGGCCAATCACGGAACTCTCCGTATCACTCGATACAACTCGACCAGACGAGCCCTAATCTAGTCAAACCGCAGACAATAAAAAGCCCTCTTGATTGAGGGCTTTTTATTACTTCGCTTCCGGGAATTCAACTTTGTTGTCTGTTTCAACTTTTGTCGTGTTACTTCCAGGCTCAAACTTCAACGTCGGGAACTCACGCGGGGTATAAACGAACGGATCAACAACTTCAGGCTCAGCAGGCCCTTCCATTGCGGTGTAACTGCCAACCGAAGCAATTACGCCGATCAGAACTGCCCGCAACAACTTGTCCTTCACCGACTCGCCAATGACTCTGACGAGTAAAGCAAGAAGTTCATCCAGCAACTTCTTATCAGTCCGACTCATCGGACCTCCACGCGGCCGTCTAAAGCTCATATGTCACCTATATTTATAATCTGGATATCCTGGTTGGTTAATGGAAGTTTGCGGCTAGTAGCCCATCGCTATTATAGCCGGCTTAGACAGCCGCGTCCCACATAAATTCCGTACAAAGTAAAGGCCCGTGGATGGGCCTTTAACGTACACCGTACAGCTACTTTCGGATTGGACTGTCGAGCGGTTGCCCGTGCGAATCCACGATGGCATGTTCGTTTCCTGGGACGTCCGGAGTCGCGGCTAGCAATCCGACCGCCACAGCCCACCAGTACCAAGCCATGTTCAGAACCAGCCTATCACCGTAGCCTTCGTGGTCCCGCAGAGCCCGAATACGAGCAGGAGACGTCCCAAGCCGTGCCGCGAACGAAGCCTCAAAGCGTAGGCGTTCATCCTCGATCAAATCAGCACGACTCGGAGCGCCGAACATCACCCGAAAATCAACCAGAGGACAAAGCCAACGAAAATCATAGTGGCGACTTTATGCAAAAGCTTCGCGGTATTCTCGTCCATCATTCACCTTCCGTTTTATCAAAGCGCGTACGAGCATAGCGCGGCTCGCGCAACAGACCGTTTGTGGACTCGCCCAGGGCGTGCACTTCGATGATGGAGCCAACACCGCCGTCCGCTTGGGTAGGATTTGCCCAGATTGCCTTGCGTTGTTTATCGGTCAACTTGCCGCCACCTACCAGCTGAGGCTTGCCGTTATAGGTGCACTCGTACGCGCCGAGCATGCCAACAAACTTGCCTTTGCCTTCTACCAGCCCTTCAACCTTTAGGTCGACGCTGAGGATGTCTTTGTCCTTCAGGATGGTGCCGCAAGAGCCAGCGCCTGCCGTCCAGAAGCCGGTTCGGGATTTACGCATGAAGCCGTCGATGGCAAATATCTCGCCATGTTCATCCTGGCGCTCAGCCACGTAGGCGACGCACTCGGCCTTGGTACGGGCAGCGAAGGCCTTATCAAATAGATGGCCATAGCCGAACGTCTTAAGGGCGAATACGGTATCGGCAACGCGTTGGGCGCGAACGTCATAGGTCGAATAATTCACGCCTTTCATGAATGCCTCAAGAGGTACGTGGTCGAAAACGATGGCCTTGAGGGTATACGGCTCACCTTCTTTATGGCCACGGCGGAAGTCGCCATTCATGACGCTGTGGATGGAGGTCGGATTCCAACCTTCCACAAACAGAACGAAGTTGTCTGCGGCAACGGCTTCCATCGCACGAAGTTGACGATCCATCGCGCCTGCAATCGGCTCGCCCTGGCGCGAGAACCCGTAAGCCTTACCAGCGGCCTTTACCAGAATGCCATGGCAACCGTCATACTTTACTTCCCAGACGTCATCGAGACGTTCGGCAACTGCCGCTGTGACAGAAGCCGAAAGATTGCGCGGCTCGATTGCTTTGTGAACTAGATTTTTGCGAACTGGAAGCGAAAAAGACATTCTGACATCCCTTATTTCTGGGTAAAGAAAAGCCCGAACGAATCGGGCTAGTCGGTAAGGTTGATATTACTCGCTCTTTTGAGCGCCGTCTACCAGAATTTGACGCTCGACATCCAAATTGCGATTATTGGCGTTGAATGCCGTGAAGCCATTCGGGAATCGCGCTTTGAGTTTGTCGATGTTGACCGTTTGCACGTCTTCGAACGTCTTGCCGGCTACGCGGAGCACCGCAGCGTCATACCACAAGCCGTCGCCGACTTCTTCCAGGATGTTAGGCAGATCCAGCTCGGTGCCGTTATCGAGGGCGTTGAGGATAGCTTCCAACTTCTCACCGGCTTCGGTTGCGCCGCCGATGAGGCCGTGGATCAGACGTCGACCGTCAACCATCTTCATGCCAGGAGGCGTCAGGGTGAAGTCGATGTTTTCTATGGTAGGACCAGAGCCAGGTTCGATTTCGCGGCCGTAGAAAAGGGCCTTTTTGATCCGGTCCAACTCTTCCAGAGCACGAACTGCTTTGTGCAGGACCAGGATGAAATGGGACTTCGCGATGTTCGCGCCGTGCCATTGGTCGGACATCGTGACGTTGGCGAGTTCGATGTAGGTTGGCGCGGCGCGACCTTCGGTTACTTCCGGGTTCAAATCAGACACGGTTAATTCCTTGGAAAGAGGCCCGTAGGCCTCAGTTAACGGGATGGTTGATTAGAAGCCTTCAGCGTCCTGCGGCTTGCTGCCGTCGCCACCGGATTGGTCGCCCTGGGCGCTCGCAGCATCGGCCTTCGCGTAATCGGCCTTGACTTCGCCACCGACAACTTGCGTGAAGAACTCTTTGGCTTCTTTGTAGAGGTCCGCTGTTTGAACGGTGCCAGTCAGTTCGAAGTCGACGCCAGACCACGAGCCGCTGTCGTTCGAACGGCCGGACGACGTAACCTTGACGATGTTCGCGAAGGTTGGCGGCGTGCGCATGCCTTGCGGAGTTTTGACCTTTTTCTGCTGGAGAGCGGTCATCAACTTTTTGGACGACTTGATCTGGGATGAAGCCAGAGACAAGATGGCGCGGCCATACTCGCCAGTTTCGCGGTCCAGAACGATCACGAAGTGCGAACGGGTGTCAGAGTAGTAATCGTTTTTCTTCTCGACAATCGAGCCATCTTCGTTCGGGACGTAGGCCTTCCCTTCCAGGACTTTGACCTTGTTTTCGTCTTCGCTCAGAGTCATGAACTCTTCAACGGTGAATTCGCCCTTGTAGCCGCCATCTCCTTCACGACCGCCCCACAGAATGAACGAGCGTTTGTAAGCGCACGGGATGATGTCCAGACCTGACTTGCCGTCAAAGAGCTTGCCGGTCACGGTGTTGTAGAACATGCCGGCTTTCGCGCCTTGGATGTACTCGGCATGGTCTTCGTCGACCTTTGGAGACATCTTTTGGAGCAGTTGCAGGAACGGAATTGCAAAGGAGTCTTTATCAGCACCTTCAAAGCCCGAACCAAAGTCGCCCATATCCATGAAGCCCATATCCACTTCAGTGGACACGCCGGTGTTGGTGGCGCCTACAACCAGCTCTTTGGATTCTTCAGCGACGGCATCTTTAGCTTTGGTAGTCATGTTCTATTCTCTCTGTTAAGTTCAGTTGTTCTTCAACTGTGGGAGGATGATAAAGCGTTGATTATGAAAAGTAAACTACTTTTTCTTGGGTTTTTTCGCTTTTGGTGTGGCGATTTTAGCTTCTTTGAATTCGAACACGCTGAAGCTTTCCGGAAGTGACTCGCCAGCGGCCAGACGCTCCTTAACGAATGACGTAAGTGTCATCGGGTGTACGTTGCGATCCAACGATCCCATGAAACCGGCATCTTGCAACGCCTTTTGGGCCTTCTTGGCATCTTCCATTTCGCCCTTGCCGAACTCGGCCAGAACTTTGGTTTTGATGATGCCGTCATACTCGTGCTCTTCAAGCCACTTGAATGCTTCAGGACGGTTAACTTCGCTGATGGAAGCGTTGACCTTATCCAAAATGGATACGACCGCGCCGGACTCCATTTTGACTTCGGCCATGCCGAGTTCGGACATGATTTCAGGGAGTTGCACGCGTACGATCTTTTTGCGCGCCTCTTCCTTTTCTGCCAGCTCAACCGACAGCGTGTCGATTTCACCAGAAAGCGTCTCTGCCGACTTCACCAGCGCGGCTACACGCTCCATCGTCGTAAGGGCGATGCCTTCGGAAAGATCCTCCAGGCCGTCCCAGTAATCGATCCCGGAACCATCGCCGAGGTGGCCTGTAACATCGCCGGCCTGGCTTTCGTCGGAGCTAGGCCCAGGGATAGCCGCGACGTTAATCGGCGCCTCTACCAAGTTACCATCCGCACCTACAACAACCTTACTCATACACGAACCTCAAGTTGGATATAATCGCCCATCCGACGGTCCCACTTCAACATCTTGACGACGTCACGAGTCTTGAAGAGGATACCGGCGCAAATGGCAATAACGGTAGGGTCACCAACGGCCAACAAAAAGTCGTCATCGGTGAAGTTTGCCAAAGCTTGTTTGGCCTTTTTGGTGACAGAATCGGCCAACAACAACATTTCGAATTCGTCAACTACTTCTTTGAGCTGGCCGAGTTTCGCGGCTTGGCTTAAGTCAATTGCAGGCTTAAGCTTTCCTGTCTGGCGGTCTAGACGCCGGACGATGTGCGGAATATATACGTTTGGCATGTTAGTCACGACCTCCTGGTTAGTGAGGTGATTATGCCGTAGCCCGAAGACTACGGCAAGTCTTTTATCGACGGTCGATTACGATATCAGCAACTTTTGACTTCATCATGTTTGAACGATGAATGTCCTCGTCAATAGTATCGATGCCGATTAGGTCATAATATGTTACTGTGTTTACAGTCCCAATACGGTGGTTCCGGTCCTCCGACTGCATTCGGTGCTCGTTATCGTTGCCGCAAGTATAGTAAATGCCGGTTTCCGCCTTGGTGAGTGTGATACCAATCCCAGCTGCGGCTGCGTGACCGATGAAGAACTGAATACGACCGGCCTGGAACTCATCGATGATGGTTTCACGCGTTTCGCCCGGTTTCGTCTTGCCATAGTAGAGCGCCGAAGTAAGACCGAGGCTATCGATGTGAGCCTTGATATCCAAAAGCTCCTGCTCGTAAATGGCCCAGACAATTACTTGCGCGTCCTGATCGATGCCGAGGATGGATTCAACAAGTCCCTTGAAAGCGGACATTCTAGGGTTGTCCTCCGGCGGGAGCATAACAGGCTCGCCGTAGATGTTGATGAATCCGGATGTTACTTGCTTGAGCTTTGTCCGTGCCGCGATGGCTTCAAAAGAGACATCCTCCAGACTCCCTTCATTATCGAGGACGTAGCTGTAATCCTCTTTAATCTGGTCATAAATCTTACGCTGATTCGGAGCAAGTTCGAACTCCACGACCTTGTAAACCTTCGGCGGCAAGTCCAAGCATTCATCTTTACGAACTCGGTAAGAGTGCGGAGCGATCAAGTCCGCCAGACGGTCCAAGTTCTTCCACATCGGAATCCCCTGCTCATCTTTGGCAACTACTTGCGGAATGCCTTTAACTTTCCCGCCCAACTTCCGCATAATAGCAATCATCTGCGGTGAGTCGGCCGTAAGCAAAACAGCATACTGCGAGTTGAAGGCGCGGAACGACTTAGTTCCCAATAGTCCTTCTTTGAGGAAGTGGTATTGCATAAACAAGTCGGTAGGTGCCTTGGTAATCGGCGTACCAGTCAAGATGCGGCGGGCAGTCGCGAGTTGACCGAGTTTACAGACCTTCTGGGAGCGCTTGGCCTCCGGGTTCTTAATCCTAGTTGACTCATCGACGACCGCCATGCACTTGAAGGCCAGCAGGAAGCGCTCCAGCGCCTCATAGCCATTTGCCGAGTTCAACGCTTCGATATTGATGGCGAATACTCGCAGCGGAGCCTTACCAGCTTCGTAGTGAGTGCGGTACATGCGCTCGATATCGGCTTTGGCCTTCTTGGTGGTCGGAGTGCCGCGCCAGTAGTAAGTCAACGACTCGACTTCCAGGTGGGTTGGGATCTCACGACGGACCCAGTTAGAGTGAACTCCGTTCGGAGCGATAACAACAAGCGCTTCAATCTTCTTGGCAATATAGCAGCGCTCAGTATCTGCCAGCGTCAGCCAAGTTTTGCCGGTGCCCTGCTCCATAAGAAAGGCGAAGTTTCGTTTGCCATCGCAACGCTGCAAACCGACTTCTTGGTGGGCCATAGCTTTAGTTTTCATTAGAGCGCCTTGAGATATTCGATGATGTTCTCTTTGCCGAAAGCAACCAAAACCCTCTTGGATATAAGATCGTGAGGATAAAGGAGTTGGTCTTTTGTGTAGTCTTCCAAGTCAATGAACGGCTTGAGCAAGAAGTATACCGGACCGACTCTCAGCAGAACAAATGCATATCCATTCCACCCAGTTCGATGCGCGGCCATAAACGCAAGTTGGCCCTTTTCAAACTTGCCTTTGAGCGGGCAAGTTGTCGCTCGCTTAGGCCATTCAACTAAGGCCTTAAGTTCCAGCCAGAATACTACGCCGCTGCGATTGGTTCCGAGGACGTCCGGCATACCCTGGCCAAGTTGGTTTTCGATACGCTCCAACTTCAGACCGCCTACGCACGAATTCTTGAAAGAATCGTAGGCGAGTTGTTCTTTGAACTTTGCCATAATTACCCCAGATATTCAGTCACGTCTTGCGCCAAAGGAAGTAGCTTAATCAATTCTTTGATTTGGTGCTCGGTTCCGGCTTCGATGATAAGAGACTTCCCCATATCCGTGACGGTTATTTTAGAGGAAGTTGCCGAAGACTTCATGCGCGTCAACTCTTCAAATTCTGCCAATGTAAGTCTGGTCTTCAAGATTGCAAGTTTCATAATTACCCCATATTGCTCTGGAATTTATCGATGTTGGCTTGTCGCTCCAACTCGGCTTTTGCGTCGGCTTCGTCTTTGGCAATCTTTGCCAGTGCCACTTGAGGATCAACTTCATCGACATCAATACGCTTGATGTTCTTGACGATATACATGCCTATATCCCGCAACTTCCAGCCCTTGACCAAGAACCACGAACCGTTTGGCGCGCCTTCCGCAATCGCCTTCCCCATCTTCGGGAAGTTCTCCGGACGGATACGGAAGCGCATAGGAGAGTCGCAAGAGTCATCGACCATCATCAAGTCGACGAACTGTGTCAACCCCTTCTTGACTTTACCGCCACGCTTCTTAACCCGGATGGCTTCGTTTTCGTCGGCCAAAACCTTCTTGGTGAGCTTACAGATCATCAAGCTATCGTCGCCATCCTTGGTCTCAGCCATACCTATGATTGGGCTGCCTGAAGTTACGCCGATAAGCCGAGGGTTGTCGTAGTAATGCCCCCATTTGGTGTGAGCTTCAGCCAGGTCGCTGAATTTCTTCTCGGCCTTCTCCAACTTCGCGGCTGCCTTCTGGAATGCCTCTTCGGCCTTATCCGACTCGCCGCGCTGTTCACGGAGGGTGATGAACTTAAGCGCCGTTACCGGGCCATATCCCTTGGCATTCATGATCCCGCCGACCAACTTGCCGTCCACAGCCTGCCAGTTCAACCCGGATCGCTCCGGATCGATTGCGGTGTACGCAACACCTTCCTTATTCAACTCGCGAAGGATAGCGATTGTCTGCTCATCATCTTTGGCCGTGCGCATACACGCGGCTGCGAAGGCCAACTTGTGGTAGTGCTTTAACCAGCAAGTCCAATAGGTCACGACCGCGTACGACACGGAGTGGGACTTGTTGAATCCCCAAGATCCGAACGTCACCATTTCGTTCCAAATCTTTTTGGCCTGGTCTTCCGGAACGCCCTGGGAAGTCGCGCCGGCAACGAAGTCAGCGCCCATCACGTTGAAATACTCTTCGCCCTTACGGCCAGACATCGCCTTACGAACGGCAGAGGTCTTGACCCAGTCAAACAGGCCGATTTCCTTTACCACGGACATGATCTGTTCTTGATAGAGGAATACGCCGTAAGTGTCCTTGAGATACTTTTCAAGTTGCGGCACGTCGTAAGTGATTTCCTCGTCGCCACGAGCACGAGCGATGTACTTCTGGGCCATACCGGAAGCCAACGGACCTGGCCGCGCTAGCGCCGTCAAGTTGTCGATTTTTGAGAAGCTGTCGACAGTAACCGAACGCGCCACGGATCGAACGGCATCACCTTCAAACTGAAAGATGCCACTTACTTTATCACTATTGATGATTTCGAATACTGCCGGATCATCAAACTTCAAACCGTAAAGTTCATCGGCAGTCACTACACCGGTGTCTTCGATAATGCCGAGGGTTCGAAGTCCCAAGGCATCGATCTTCAGCAGGTTGAGATATTCAGAGTCAGGCTTATCGATCTGCGCAACGCCTTCCGCGTTAATGGTGCAGAAGTCGGTGATTGGCTCGTTACATACCAGGATGGCCGCTGCGTGAACGCCGGTGTGACTAGGGTGGATTTCGAGGTCGCCCATGCAGTCCGCTGCAGCCGGGTATTTCTCTTTGAAGTTAGCGCCTGGAGTGGTCCCTTCAAACGTATCCTGCAGGCCCTTTCCGTAACGGGCGTCACCGGATGAATACTCAATCAAGGCGTTCTTGACGGAGAAAGTCTCATGCTGCGGAATGAGGAACTTCTTACCGACCTGGGCCATCACCGACGCGGCCTTCAACGTGTTGATGTTACCCATCTTCGATACGTGGGCGATTCCGTACTTGGCTTGCATATATTCGAACACCATATAACGCTTGGTGTCGTTGAAGTCGATATCAATATCCGGAAGGTCGGCGCGGCTGATGTCGATAAAGCGCTGGAAAAGAAGGTCAAACGGAATTGGGTCAACCTCGGTGATATCGAGGACGTAACAGATCAACGATCCAGCCGCAGATCCACGCGCTGGACCTACCAGCATATGGCGCTTTGCGTAGGCTACCAAGTCCGCTACCACCAAGAAGTAACTGTCAAACTCCTTGGCCTGAATCTGGCTAATCTCCTCGATGAACCGCGCTTCGTATTCCTCTGTCCATTCGGCGATGTGACCACGGTCAAGACGGCTTTGCTGGCCGATACGAGCAAGCGCCACCAGATCGCCTTCGACCTTGATGAGAGGGGCTTTGTTGAGTTGGATGCCGGCCAGCTCGTCTTCGATGACGTAGGCGTTCTTCCAGGCGCTTTCGAACTCGTCGCGAGTCATGACGTGCTTGAGCGTATCGAACATCGTCCAGCACTCTTCGATAGTCCTCACGCCCTGCGAGTCGCGAACTTCCCAGGCATAGGCGTAGTTCTTGAACTTCGCCGAAGGCATATCGTTGAAGCCGGTCAGAACCATCGGCTTGCCAGTTTCACGGTGGCGCTTAACACCAGCAGCGGCCAGCAGGAACGATGATGGGTTGATATCGATATAGTCGAATGCTTCGTCCGGTAGAACGTCCAGCGCGCCACCTGAGAAGCGCACGCAGCCTTCTACGGTCCGGAGGTCGCCGGGCGTAAGTCCTTTGTTCTGGACGCAGCGCGAGGTGACGGTGTAGAACTTGCGAAGGTCTTTGGCCAGAATCCAAGCCTTTGGAGTGAACTTGGACGGCTCGCCATCTTCGTCAAAAGAACGAATCGGAATTTCCATACCAAACATTGTCTGGATTCCGTGTTTAGCGGCCTCCTTCTCAAACTTAACATGACCCCAAGTTCCGGAGTCGACGATGGCCGCTGATTTGGCGCCGACCTCCTTGAGCCGTTCGAACACTTCCGGCATACGTCCATAAACGTCCCGGTAAGTAAAACCAGTACGCACGCGAAGTTGCGGGAATTCTCTCATATCAGCTGAATGCATCGTACACCCCCAACTTGCCGCAAAGTTCGTGAAGTAAAGTGATGTCGTCCATGGCCCTGTGCTTCTGGACGTAAGTCCCGCAGTACAGTTCGTATAGGTCTTGGAGTCTCATCCGTCGACCGAACTGGTGCATGGTTTGCTCTACCGTACAGCACGGGATAGAAGGGAAGCCAGACGCGGCGAAATCTCTTTTCGCACGTATGAAGTCGTATTCGAGCAGCGACGAGTCGAATGACAAGTTGTGAGCGACTGCCACATCAACGCCCAACCAAAACGTTTGAAGGCCATCGATGAAGGCGCCGAACGAAGGTTTGTCATCGAGGTGCTCGTTTTTCAGACCGGTGATCTTGGTGATGATTTCTTCCAGAGCGATTCCCGGATTGCAAAGGAACTCGTGGGAATCAAGGATCTCAACGCCATCCGTAATGATGCCGGCAAATTCGATGATTCGCGGCTGCAGACCGATACTGGCCTCTGGGTGGACGGTGAGTCCTGTCGTCTCGGTGTCGAACACCAAGAATTTTTTACGGTAAGGAATAAAGACGGCCATTGTGGCACCTTTCTCTGGTTAATAAAAAAGCGCCCATTGCGAGCGCTTTCCCTTTACGATCTTACTCTTACAACGGCAACCCGTCAACGCCCAAGCGCACGATGAACTTGAGGTCGACACCGATAATGTCGCGAGTATCAAAGATCACGTAGTTGTACCGGCGGGAGTCTGCGATGTACTTGTTGGTGTGACTTTGGGTGACGACTTCCTGAGCAACGGCGATGTCTCGCTCGCGGAAGAAAACGCGGTATTGAGAAAGTTCAGCGGAAGTACAGTGCATGCCGATGTGGCTGACGGAGTTTCGAGCGGACTCGTTATCCTGCATCCAGTTTGGACCGTCCGTGTAGTCGAGGACTTCCAACTCCAACGGCTTGTCAGCGTGATGGTCGCCGCCGTTGCCGGCCTGGTAGTTGAAGTGTAACTCGGCAGTGCTCTCGCCGTCCTCACCGAACACTTCACCCTTTGCAATCACACGGTCGCTTACCCATTGGTCCAGACCGAGGGCTGACAGCAACTCGATTGCGCGTGGCGTGTCCGCGACTACGACGGCGATTTGTTCGATCTGGAACTTGCGTACTTGAGACATGATTTACTTCCTGAATATTGAGAGCGAATTATTGACTAATTTCAGTCGGTTAGCAACAACTTATTTGCCGAATGGGATGTCTGTTCCACCCATGTATTTCCAGGCGCCGGACTCCAGGATGTGAGCGATGAACTCGCCAATTGCTGCCGGCGGCGTTTCGAGGCCGTGGACAAGCGACTTGCTTTGATATTCCTTCGCATATTCAGCCGTCCAGCCGCGAGTTTTGATGACGTTGGCCTCGATGTCCTTGGACATTTCAGTCCCTTCCAGTTTGTTCGGTGAGATGGAGAAGACGGTGAGGCCGTGAGTCTTCGACAGCTCGTGGGACATCTGCTTGGTAATCATCAAAGCTGCTGCCTTCGACGCGTTGTAAGCCAGACTGGAGGTCATCGGCATATGCGCGGCGTTCGATACGATGTTGATGACGAAACCTTTACAGAGCGTCAACGGCGCCAGCAAGGCTTGGGTCATGTAGACCATCGAGAAGGCGTTGACCGCCATGACGTGGGGAAGGCTGCCGGCGATATCCGGGAACCACTCGTTATGGTTGATACCGGCGCAGTTGATCAGGCCGTCCAGCTGGCTGATGTCAGAGAGCCATTCAGAAGGGTTGGCGACGTCATGACCGGCCTCGATATCGTACGTGATTACGTCGTGACCGACCGCCAGCAGAGCCGTCGCGATTGCCAAGCCCAAGCCGTGCGACGAACCAGTTACCAAAATACGCATGATGAATCCTTAATTGACTTGAATGTTGTGGGTATTGACGAGGCGTTCGCACATGGCGGAGTAAATCGCATCATCATGAATGGAGTCTTCATGTTTCAGGCCGCTCTTGATGAAGCGGGTAAGCTTGACGATTTTCAACTCGAAAAGATGCCACATATGGAAGTCTTCCGGAGTCTTCAGAGTGACGCCGTTCGGGAACATCACCGCCATTAGAGCGCCGACCAATACCGCGTTATCCTTGTACAGCGCATTACGCTCTTTGAACGTTCTACCCATATCCAGAAGTATATCGCCAGCGTCACGCTCGCGGTTGGGCGGAGTTTCAAATGTTGACTTCTGGGTCGGTCCGTCTTCGGCGAACTCGACATGGCTCATCGGCGCCGGTGGCGGGATAAGCCCACGCTCATCCAGCACCTGTGCGGCGATACCAAGCTCGCGATACATGTCAACGATGTCTTGGCGGTCGTCGTATGCCGCGACTACTTTGACCCACGGGGCCATCAGCTTGACTGCGACCGACCTTTTGAGTGATACGGTTTCTTTGTCGCTGCCGGTAGGGCGCATATGGATGGTGAAAGGAATTTTGTCTTTCGACTTTCGAAAAAGCACCCGTTGCAGCGCTGTGATGGACTCGGCCATATAAGAGACTGGGCGAGAAGTATTGAATACGATATTATCGCCCGCATCGTGGTGCTTGAAGATCAAGCCAAGACTTTCCGAAAACGGCAAGTCATCAAACAGCATGTCGTGATAGAGTTTGAACTCCGACTGATTTTTTGTACCTTTCGTCGGCAGAAGGTGACGTCGCTTACGGTCGTCAAACACGCAACCGTCCAGATCAAAAATTGCGATTTTGGCACATAGCGATTCGTCAGCCATTACATCGATTTCCCGTTGTGAGCGATTGGGTTTGCTTCGGCTTTTGCCGATGACCAGAATACTTTGCGGAGTTCTTCTTTCTCTTTGGAAAGGTCCATCCACGAGCGGAAGAACGGGCATTGGTAGATTGGCTGGACAGGATGGATCTCGCGGACTCCCACCACCTTACCGCCCCACCGAGGGAAAGCGCATTGGCCGGTCGATACGCACGCAACCTGCAAGAGCGAATCGGTCCAAGGGTGTTGCTCTAACACCAGCTCACGGATGATCCGGAAGGCATCCTGGTACTCGCCCTGGGTACGGGCGCAAAGGCGGTTCTTGGCCATATCGCTGAGCGTACGGAGGTTGAACTTGGCTTGGATCTTGGTTACCATATTCGACGGGCAAACGGCACGGGCATCCTGAAGTTCGGCACCAGCCGCTAGCAGGCCTTTGTAATGGGCGTCGGCGTCGGCCATTGCGTCCATCCAGAGCATTCCGAGTGCGGTCGGTTCGCCGTCTGGATCATCGGTCCTGATGAACGCTTCAGGCATAACCGTAGCGGACATTACGTCGATCTCAAGAGCGCGGCTAGTCTCCTGCTGATACGCGCCAGTCCGTGTACGAACCAGCTGGTGCGTGAAGTTTTTGCTTACGCCTTCGATTTCGAAGATGTAATCGACAAACTCGAAAGGCGACTTGATGGTATCAAGCATATACGCCCAATGGTCGCGTTTTTCTTCTTCCGTCATGGTAGAAGGATCTTGGCCGCGCATACGAGCGGACTTGGTGCCAAGGAGAAGTTCCAAGGCGTTTTGCGTATGGCTGATGAGTTTGATTTTCATGGTCAAATATTCCGGATGATCGAAAAGCTTTTCTGGATGATCGAAACCAAATCGATCAAGTCGTCACGGTCGGCCGATACGCCGTGCGTTTGAACAAGGCATACCACTTCATCGCGGATGGCGACCTTTTCCAACTCAGCCTCATGGGCCTCGGCAATCATGAGCGTCGGATGGACGCTCATGTCGGAGCAACGAAAGGCTGTTACGGACTCAATTGCCATACTACACCCGTTGGACGCTATCAGCATCGGTACGTGGACGGTAAATTTCGAACGACAGGGCATTTGGATAAGCTGATTCGGCCATGCGCAACGCAGCATCAAGAGACGTGCCATCGGCGAATCGCTCCACCTCAGTTTCCTGATCGATGTACGCTGACTCACCAGTCGCCGGGATGATGATACTACGTTTGAGTACCGCAAGGATAGCGATAGTCACGACGGCACATCCAAAAGCTCTTGAAGCGCGTCAACAACGTCCTCGACCGTTTCCAGGTGAGAATCCATGGCCAGCGCGGCAACTGCCACGATGCCAGCGCGGAGTTTGGCCAGGGCGATAGCATTGGCGTTTGCGCGGATTACGGTACTATCCAGAGCTTCTTGCAATTCATCTTTGGTCTTGCGGGACATGGTTATTCTCCCAGGGAGGATGGGCCCGAAGGCCCGTGGATGGTTGGATTAAATCCCAAGCTCACGTTCGGCGCGAAGCTTGATGCTGGCCCAGCGATTGGCAGCAGGCACCCAAACACCGTCCTTTTTGGTTTCGCAGCGCCAAACGCCCTTGTCGTTGATTGCGCGGCTGTTAGCGTGCTGGTAGACCACTTGGGTGCCGTTGTTAGTGCTGTAGATTTGTGCGCTCATCTGTCATTCTCCAGAGGGTTTTGCGTTTCGATGAGCCGATTCTACGCTTGGGACATTTCACCGTCAAGCACTATTTCAATGTAAATTGAAATTATTTCAGCGCGATGAGTCGTCGCGAATATGCCGATGCGCTGATCAGGCGGTCGATGGTCTTGATGTCGGACACTACGTCATCCAGCAAGATGTTGCGCCACGTAGCAAAGCGCCCGAGGGAAAACAAGTTATGTGCGTGGGTGAGCTCGAACATGATTGCTTCGCGGTCGGCCTTTGGCATGTCGACCATCTTGCCGAAGTTCTGGATGTTGAATGAAAAGGAAGCGATATCCAAATCTTTCACCTCCAGACCGAACGAATACAGCGCAACGTTCAAGTCGTCCAGGTTCAAATCGGAAGAGTTCGCGCCATTACCGTCACACAGAGCTTCGATAATCAAGTTGTCGCCGGTAATGGAAGCCCGGAAAATATTCAAGTCCGGATCTGGGAAGTACACAGTTTGGTACACGTCGGAAGGCGCGGCCAACTTGTAACGACTAACTTGGATGGAAGACTTGTCGAATTTAAATGGAACGGCAAAAGTCGACTCCATTCCGGTGGCCGCGAGGTTGACCGACATTGGCGCAGTCGAGACTATGGCGCAGTCACTTTTGATGGACGCGCCAATTTCGACGCCCCAGCTGATACGGGCTTGGTGTTTAGACACAAGCTGCTGGTAGAAGTCATCCGGCGCAATATACCGCTCGCAAGCGTCCAGGTTGGCGATAGAACGCGCTGATACGCCACCAGAGACTTTCAGGCTGTAGAGGTTCTGGTCACGAATGGAAGCGTACGACATCACTCGGTCGTTGCTGTAGACCGCCTTCTGGACGCGGACCTTTTTGAATGGGATGCCGGTCAGCTCGGCGACGGCGGTGGAGCGGAAGCGGAGAAGTGCGGTGTGGTTCTCTGTGGGACCTGGCATGCGGTCGATAACGCGAGCATCTTTGAAATGACTCGCGGCCAGAAGCCCAGCGAGGCCAGCGCCGACAATAACAATATTTTGAGACATGATACACCTATATATCAAGTTATCGGCAGAATTGCCGTTCACACTAAACTGGAGGCGAAGAAAAGCCCCAACTAAGGGGCTTTTCAGTTACTTCACAGGGCGCTTACTCGCCTTGTTCGTTGTGCTCGCCAGCTTCCGGCGATTCGTCACCAGCCGGTGCATCTGGTTGGTCGACCGGCGCTTGCTCTTCAACCGATTGGAAGTCCAGGTGGCCCATTTCTTCCAGTTTTGCCAGGTAGCTGCGGACTGGGGTGCCGTACAGCAAGCCCTTCACGCTTTCGCCGAACTCAGCGATGGAAACCGGCACGCCGACTTCGATGTTGTCGAGGATGTGCTGGTAAATCTTGCCGCGAATCGACAGGGCTTGCGGAGTCGACAGGCCTTTGCCGGTGAAGATGAAGTGGGTGGCACGAGCGCGACGGCCACCGTTCAGCTTGGTTTCGGCCTTGCGATCAGCGATGGCTTTGGCACGGGCTTCGGCTTCATCTTTGCGCGCTTGCTTGTTGGCTTCGACTTCGGCCTTGCGGGCTTCGATGCCTTCAGCACGTTCCAGTTCACGCTGGGCTTTACGGTCGGCCTTTTCCTGCAGCTTCAAAGCAGCATTGGCTTCTTTTTCGGCCGCGCCCTGGGTGGCTTTCAGCGCTTTGGCAGCTTCACGCTCAGCAGCTTTTTCAGCCTTGGCGGTTTCGCGCTCGGCAGCTTTCAGAGCGTTCTTTTCGGCGCGCTCGGCTTCTTTCTTCGCGTTTTCTTCTTCGCGGCCAGCTTCCTTCAGCGCGTTTGCTTCGTTGCGCTTGGTTTCGCGTTCAAGGTTCTTGGCTTCGCGCTCGGCTGCTTTTGCAGCGGCCTTGGTTTCGCGGTCCAGTTGCTTTTGAGCCAGTTCAGCGGCTTTCTGTTCGGCTTTTTGTTCTTTGGTCAGGTCGTTCACGGTAAAACTCCAAATTTCGTTAAGTAAGTAATTAGATCTGGGCTTCTGCCCGGTGAAAGAAGTATGCAACAATTGAATATCTAAGGCAACTAATTTTTGTGGATAACGCGAAATATTTTTAATTCCGAGTTATCCAACTAAGCACGGAACTTTCCGTCGTACACTACTTGTATCGGCGTATCGACAGATATGTAATGGCACGAGTAATGCCGGTATACATTAGTTGGTGATACGGCACTCCACGTAGCAACTCTTCCAGAATCAAAACTAGCGGCCATTCCGAACCCTGGGACTTGTGGATGGTCAAGCAATAACCAAAGTCCCATCCGCCAACTTTCTTAACGGCCTCTTCGCGTATGTCTTGGTATTCAGAGAAAGATGCCGGGTTGAACTTAGCATAACGCTCAACTCCATCGGTCAACGATTTGACGACAACTAACATCATGCCATTTGGATCGTCCTTATCTTGGTCGTCTTCTGGAATGGCTTCATAACGAATGACGATGCCTTGCTCGCCGTTCATCGTTTGATAGCCGTGCTGGTTGAACATGCACACGATCTTCTCGCCAACTTGCGGGAACGTACCAGAGAATCCCAGGGCCTCACGGGCGCGCTTGTTGTAGTGGTGTCTCGTTGAGTTGTACGAGCAAAGGACAACGGCGTCTTCACCGAGGAACGACAGCAACTCTTCGTCGGTGATGGTGCCGTCTTTAACGGTTACGTCGTCATAGATTTTTGTTGGAAGGCGTTTGCCTTGGCGCACAAACATGGAGGCGCGAACGATATTGCCGGCGTTGCGCTCGATTTGGTCCAACAGGACATCGGTAGTGCCTTCGACGAACCAAGCCTGGGCCTTGACCGGAGGGATCTGGCCGGTATCGCCTAGCGCCAGCAGAGGGATGCGGTGCTCAAGGATTTTGTCGCGGTCATACACGCCGACCATAGATGATTCATCCATAGCAACGAGTCGCGGCCGTTCATCCAAGTCGCCCTTGGCAACAAAGATAGGCTCGCCATCTTCGTCTTCGCCACGGACGTTATAGATGAACTGGTGAAGCGTCTTCGCGTTCTTACAGCCTTTCTGGCGGAGTCGGCTTGCGGCCTTGCCGGTCGGAGCAATAAATTGACACCAGTCCATCCCACAGCAAAGCTCGGCGATGATGCGAGCAATCGTCGTCTTGCCAGTCCCGGCATAACCGGCCAGCGAGAATACTTGGCGCCGGTGCTTACGGTCCTGCCAACCTTTGTACCAATGCACGGCCTTGTTGATGGCCGCAACTTGCTGATCGTTAATGGTCGGGAATTCGAAGCGCTCGGCCAAATACTCGGCAGTATACGTTTCGTAAGCTACTGCGTGTTCCATGTAGGGCATGATATCGGCCTTAAGAAGCGAAAGTTGGTTGTTTAGGTTGAACGACGTTTTGTCTCTTTACAAGTTTGGTGATTGTATCCAGAACTAAGCGAGTCTTGCCGTCTGGAACGGACCAGCCGGCGTCTTTGGTGTACTTCACCCCTTCATCGTCCACCCAATACAGTTTGGTGGCGCGTATTTGATGGGGCTTTCCTATTCCGCCCTTACCGAACACTATAACGCGCCCTTCGTGGGTGAGTCGTAGGTCGTTACTCGGAGAACTTCCCGGTGCAGTGTGTATAGTAGACAGAGCGAGGCGCGGCCAGGTCACTTCAGCAGGATAGCCAGCCTTAGTTCCATTCGTCTTGCGCCACCGGGAGCGGTCGTTGTCGATCCAATGGTGATTGCCTTCCTTTAGTAGCACGTCGACTTTGTAGCCGTCTTCGTGATAGATGGTGCCGCGAAAAATGTACTTGCCCAAAGTGTTCGCCTACTGTCTGATTTGAAGGAGGTTTGCCGATACATCAGCAACCAACTATTATAAGGTCAGCTCTGCGATAAAGGCAAACGCCTAATTAACTGCTTGCCTTCTTATCAGAATTAGAGCAGTATTAGTGGCTCAACCAACCACAAGCCGAAAGGTACATAAGATGGATAACAAGCTGGACCACGTAAGTATCATGCAAGGCAAGATCGAAAGCCTTCACCATGTCTGCAAAGAGCTTCTAGGCGTCATCGGAGAGTTCCGGGCGCTACCGACGCGCTGTCTGGAAGACCGCATGTTCAAGACCGCCGACCGCTATCGGAAGCGCGTGGACGACAACGCCCCGGACTCCACCATGTTCCTGTCGATGACGCTTGGCGTCCCGGTCCAAACGCCGGTATACGTCAACTCCGGCCGTCGCCTTCTCATCATCCTCCGCAAAGCCGGGGCTCCAGAAGGTAAAGAGGCAGAGGCCCTGCGGACGTTCCTCTGGCTGCGAGATAGCCTGTCTCTGCGTCTTGACCTCCAGACCGAAGGCGTTGCAGAGCGGATCATCGTCGAGTCCTTAAAAGGTGTCCCGATGGTTCCTGCTCCAAAGACCGGGACCGAGGGCCAGAAGGTTGTTGAACTCGCGTTCGCCCATGGCGCCATCGCCGGTCGGGCTCGCTTCTGGCTGAATAGCCTTCTGGAAGAAATCGAAACGCTCAACGCGAAAGTTCGTGGCGGTGCGGTATGACTCACAACTTCGAAACCAAACAAGCGGTCGATAACCAAGGCCGTCGAATCCTTCGTGACGTCCAAGAAATGAACTCGCCACCTGGGATGGAGGTGACGCTTCTGGCCGTGACTCTCCACAAGTTGGATAAGCTCAAGATCGAATGGCGCCTGATGAAAGAAGGCAACCAGCGACAGTTGATCGATGACGTCATCAAAGCGATTGGTCCGCGCCAGTTCGATAACGATCCGTCGCGGCCTGGGTATTCGTGCGTTAAGTGCCTGTTTGCTTACGGGGCTACTCCAGGACGCTCGCGCATCTGGCTGAAAGAGGCCATGCTTGAGTTGACTCAACTTAAGCGTCAAGTCGAGTTCTATAAGTGCAACCCAATGCCCGATGAAGCTGATCCGCATAGCAGGTTCGCCCGGTGAGTAAGTCGCGGCTGGAGGCGGCCGAAGAGTTCCTGGTCCAACTGAAGCATACCATTCCGGAGACGGAGCGGGTGATGGCCGGTTACGCAGATGAAGCAACGGTGCAGACTGACGAAAACGGCAAGAAGTTGAATGCCGCGTGGTGGCCTGTGCCTTGGAATAACGGAAAGTACATTAACACAAAGGCGAACTGTTATGCCTGTATCTCGTCGTCAATTAAAACAGCGAACCCGCACAACGGCCAGATGCGCTTCTGGCGCGGCGAATCGTCCTTTGGTCACGGGCTGGCAGTTATGGTGGATGACATCGGATTTGGAAAAGGCTCTAAAGGAGGACTTGGCCTTGACTTCTTCGAGGCTATTCTACCGCCGACTGTCACAGTCGAAACTTCGCCTGGCAACTATCAGTTGTGGTATTTCTTCGATACGCCCGTTGATTCGCTAATCCACTTCAAGGCTCTGCTGAATAGCTTTGTGGCTAACGTGCTCAAGAAGGGCGGTGATAATACCATTAAGGATACGAGCCGTTACGGTCGGATGCCGATTGGCATTAACAACAAGAAGCATGGTCCAGACATGCAACTGAAGTACGAGACGGCAGATGGCAAGCCGTTCGAAGTTCAATTGGTCCAGGCGGATTATTCGCGGCGCTACTCTCCTGAAGATATCGCGAGCGCGTTCAAGTTCACCATTGTAGTGCCGCAAAAACAGATTATCCAGATTGATGCAGAGGAATATAAGTACGACCAAGTTTGGCTACATATCGCCGAGTACGTCACCAACAAGGCAAAGATGGGTGAAGCGACTGGCGGTGACGTTAACATGAATATGTCCGGCAAGTTCCGGATCAAATGCCCTTGGGGTCACGAACATGCCAACGGTGATCCGTCTGGCGCGTACTTCCGTGGACCGATTCCCGGCGCTGAACATGAGTTCATATTCGGTTGTGGCCATGACGGATGCCGTAAGAAGCGCAGGACATGGGCCGTATTTATCGATGAAATAGTAATCCCTGAGATAGCAGGCCGTTTGGAAGCTATTAACCGTAAAGCAGCAGGGTTGGATCCAGCATGAGATATTGGACTTTGAGCTATAAGTACCCGGACACCGGAGTTGTTCGGCACGCGGACGGGTTGAATAAGGGCGAGTGCGTGCTTCGGTTTAAATCGGAGTGCAATCTGATTATGCTTTCTACTCATCCTGAGCATGTCTTCAGGGAAATGGGAATGCGCGGCCTTTTGCCTGCATGGAGTAGTACCGAAAACCTTTACTACAGAAAGCCAAAGATGGTTTTGGACGGTCCATATTTGACCGTACCAACGATGGGTCCGGTGGCTGCTCTTACTGTCCTCGAAAAGATGCTATTCAACAAGGCGCTCCGTTTCGCAGCCAGATGGAACGAAAAGATCCTGCGCGAAGCTTTACGCTGCTGATTCAAAAGGTTACAATCCGCCCATATCTCAAGGAATATTGAAATGAAAATCACCCTGCTCTACGGCACCAAGATGGAGAACCACAACCTCCAAGTCGTTCGCGCCGCCGATTACCTCCGGACCAACGCCCTGATCCTGACCGACCGGACGACCGAAGCCTCTCTCAAGAGCCTGATCAAAGCAGCCCACGAAAGCGACGGCGACCCAGAGCCTCACATCCTCCTGGTAACGAACGATCCAACCTTGACAGTCACCGTCCTGATCCACCTCGCGGCCACCTTCCCTGAGCTCTATTCGATCCGCTGGAGTGGTAACTGGGGATTCGACGCAACCCAGGCCTTCCGTGTGGTGCCTTGGCCATCCGAAAAGACCGAACAATAAGCGACATCTATTTGCCGGATTAGTTCCGATGGGGGAGAATAGGCAGCCCCTAGCCATCCGGGGTTCAACCCTCGCATAATTCACCATGCGAATCTCTGAGAGTCTATATGACCGAGCATGAATCACCTGGAATCGATGGGCCGGTTAGTGACGGCTCCGATTACTTTGACATCACACAGGTTGAAGATGTACCGCTAGACGAAAGCCCGATGATGAAAGCCGCTGGCGAAAAGGCTGAGAAGGCCGTTCTGAACATGGACCATAAGGCGAACCAACGCGAGTTGAACCGCGCCGAGTGCTATATTGAAACGGATCTAGTCAAGCGCGCACGCCTCCTGACGTCGATGGATGCGATCAAGTTCGTCCACTACAAGAAGGGCAATCCAAACGATCCTGAGAACGTCGGGATGCGAGCCAAGACCGATTCGCTGATGAACCGCCACGCGGTCTATGACGCGCTATTCGACTTCGGCTCAGGCAAGGTGCCGTATCCCCACTACGACACGTTTCGGGCGCGGCTAGTCGATCACGAAGGGCAAGTATTCAGCACCAAGACGCTACGCACCCGCGAGCTGGTACGCGCCATCGACAAGGCCGGGATGGAGAACCCTTCTGACAAGGAAGTGGCCGACTCGTTGCGGTCCTGGGCTTTGGATCACCGACGCGATAGCCTGGCAGAGTTCTTTGAGGCGTCGATCCCAAAGTGGGACGGCGTTCCTCGTTTGGACACTCTCCTTCTGACGCTCTTTGAGCCAAGGGACACTCCGATCAATCGGCTATTCAGTCGGTACTTTTGGATGAGCCTCTATAAGCGAGTCACGGACGCTGGAGCCCAAGCCCCTATCATCCTTTCGCTCATTGGCGCGCAGGACTTGGGGAAGTCGTATTTCTCTGTGTTACTTTGCCGCCTGCTAACGGGTGATGATTCCGTTGGCCCGGTGAAGTTGGACTTGGGCGCGAAGAGTTACAACACTTTCTTGCGTAGCATCACCGGTAAAAGTTTGATCGCAGTTATTGGCGAAATGACCGGCTTCAAACAAGGCGACATGAACCGCATCAAGGATTTTGTAACTAAGACCGAAGATGACCTGGACTTCAAGTTTGAAGATTCGATCATTAAAGAGCGCCAATGGATTACCATTATGGATGGTAACGGCTACGACGGCCTACAGCGAGACGATACGGGCAACCGTCGTTTCTACCCGCTGTTTTGCTTTCAGGCGCCGGATCTCAACGGCCAACCGGATTGGTTCAAGGGTAAGAAAGTCGACTTCAGCAACTTCAAGCACGACCTTTGGCAAGTAATGGCTGAGAGCCGCGCCTTCCTCGCTGAACATGGCGAAGGTGGGTATGCTCGGTTGATCAGCGAGACATCGACGGCGGTGGCGAACTTCTCCGTTGATGAAATGGCTAAGGCTCGCGGCGTTACCAAAGACGACAACCTGGATAACAACTTGAAGCGCGTCCTGATGGGCCTCGACTTCATCCCGATGAAAGCCAACTCCGGCGTTCGCGGCGTGTACGTCACCGTCTATTCGATCAACGACGCCTTCAAGGCGCTGAAGTACGACATTCCATACCGGACGGCGTTGGGTCCACGGATGACGGCAATGGGCGGCGTTAACCACAAGCTTGGCGTCGGCAAGGTCTTTATCTTTCCGTACGACATCATCGGCGAGGACGTCACCAAGCACAACCTCAACGGCATCTTGCGCCACATCTTCACGTACGACGTCCCGGATCACGGCATGACGGACGAAGAGATTGACGCAGAGGTCAAGATCATGAGGGAAGCGGCCAAGTCCGGTGGAGGATTCTAACACTAAATCGAGTGAACCAAAAGGCTGCCTACGGTGGCCTTTTCATCGCCTGAAATAAAAATAGACGTCCCATAATTTTTGGTAGATAATCAACCCATCTGAAGCGTTAACTGATCGGAGAATGACGATGAACGAGATTATGAAGGCTAAAATCGAAACGTGTCTGGAGTTGACCGTTGGCGCAACGCCGCAGAAGCGTGCCGATAAGTTCCGGGCAGACGTCCTTAAGGTGACCGGGATCACTTCTATTCGGTTCCGCGACTTGGAGCTGACCCACCTAACCTATAGCCGTCTCGCTGCCGGTCATCCTTCCGTTGAAATCCTGAGGACTATGTATGTTTGACTTCGAACTGTCCGGACCAAACGCCGTATCTGCCTCGGTCAACGATGAAGGTTACGCAACACTCGCGTTCCATAACATCGCCTACGTCGTCGGCTTCGGGCATAGCGGCTACTGCGCCATCGTGAAGGTGGACGGCCGCGTCGTGCAATCCGAAGTGACCGGCGTTATCGAAGGCGAAAAGTTCTTTAACCGAATGGACCTTAAATAATATGAAACGATTGATCGAATACTTCACTTTGAAGCGAACTGCGAACACCGTCAAGTGCGGTCCATATCATCGCTGCGGTTATGTGGTGAAGTGCGGACCTTACATGCGAGTTGCCGACTGCTGGAAAGTCGGTCCGTTGATTAAGAATGCGCAGGCGCTGTGGATTGGCTCAGTTAAACTTTGGAGTTTCAAATGACTGCTAAAACAAACCCAAACCCGCAAAACCTGACGGCCGTCGTTCGCGTTCGGATGGAAGTTGAAGTCACCGTCGGAACCTGGGGCGCAGAAAACAACTTCGTAAGTCTGCGTGACCAGGCCATCCGCGAGTCCGTCCAGCAACTCGACAACGTGCTGCGTAAACACCCTTCTTCCATCCGAATCGTCGGCGCACCTAAGTCCATGAGCGTCACCCTTAATGGAGACTTCAAAGAGTGAGCGAATTAAACGAACACCAGTTGGACGCAGCGCGCGCGGCATTGCAGGCCAAGTCCATCGTCATCGAAGTCGAGGCAAAGCGCCTGCGCATCTGCTCCCGCGACGCCTGCTCCAACCCGGCCAACGCCCAGACCGGTGGCGCCATAGCGGGACGCCTCTGCCGTTACCACGCCCAGGAACGTCGCGAGCGCCAGCACCGGTCCCGCAACCAACCTAAGTGCGGCTGTGGTAATGCCGCGCCACTCGACTCTCATATGTGCCGTCGCTGCCAGGAGAACTCCGAGACGTCTCAGGCTACCGATGGGATGCGCCGTAAGTTCGCCAAGTGCACCGCTCGCCTCCACGGGATCGTCAACGAGATTAACACCAACGGCCTGGACATCGACTTGATCGAAGAGCTTTCGAACATCGCTTGTGAACTCGACTCGCTTAAGGAGGCGATATGAGGAACTATATCAAAGAGACGGTAGCGTGGAGCGTCCAGAAAAGCAACTTGGGCGAAGACCTTCTGGTTGTCGACATCTACGACGAAGAAAGGTCGCGCATCATTTCCGACTGGTGGCCGTTGAATCCTTACGCCGAGGACTTCGGTCGTTACAACTTGGCGTTTGCTGCCGTGCAACTGATGACGCGCACCAACTTGCCTTCCGACAAGTTCCAAAGCACCCTGGCCGTCATGATCGAGGAATTTCCTAATGCCTACTAAAACGCAATACTTCGAAGTAGGCTTCAAAGGCCAGTACGGCAACGAAGGCCGGATAGAGGTCTGCTCGCGTGATCCGCACGGCGTTTGGCGAACTGCTCGCGGCAATTACATGATGGCGCCTGATCCTACCGATATCGGCTACGAGCAAGAAGGCCCAAGCGAGCCAGCCACGCCTTATCCGCCGCCAACACCTAACACCCAAGGGTGTGGAGATGCCGGCATGGCCGACCGTAAGGACTCGACGCTGCGTATCGCCGCGCTGATGGTGTCGTGCTCCGTCCTGGGCACGATCCTCGGCGTATTCGGCGCCCTTTACATCATCGGCTTCATCGATGGCTACTTGCAGGCTGTCGCGGTATGAGGATGAAGCCGAAAGAGCGTCGCGAATGGATCTTGAACTGGCTGAAGATGAACCATGCCGGAGGGCATAAACCGCCTGAAGCGAACATTGCCAACTTCACGTTCGTTGGCACATACTACGATAGGACAGGCGCGGCTGATAGTTGCCTGTCCGTCGACCTCCGTGCGCTCCACGCCGATGGCAAGTTGTTGCGCCATTCCATACCAAGTAACATGAACGAGTTCGCCGGCTATAAATGGGTGCGATCGTACTACTTGCCTAATCCGAGGGTTGATTGATGGAGCGGATAACTATCCACTACGATGACCGCGACGATAGTTGGCATCGATCTTTGGCGTGCGTTGAGGAAGAGGCTAAGTTGAAAGCTTCAGTCGCGGCTGATCCATTCCATCCAGTTCGTCGCAGCAAAGGCGATAAGCACCGCAACAAGGCCCGGAGGCATCTGAAATGATCGTCAAGATCGGCTTTAATCCAGAAATCCTCAAGCCAGACGAAGAGGCGTCGCCAGCCTTTGCTTGCGGCGGAATGACTCTCAAACTTTGGGCGTTATATAAGCGCAAGTTCATCACCAACCAACACTTCCGTGAGAGCCTGGTAAAGTTCGCCGATTACATTCGTTGCGCCAACTCCAAAGAGCCAGAGGATTCTGGGACTACTTGGTACAAGGACATTCACGAGTTCATGGCAGTGCTGCAAACGGTCGGCATCATTCGTGGCGGTAGTCTGCACTCCCATAATGAAATAGTTAAGTGGGTCATCGAACATTGGGACTATTTCAATCCGAACATTCAGAAAGCGATCACCATCGAGTATGAGGTCACGCGGCCGGTGACAGAGCAAATGGTGGTGGGAGGAATTAAGCATGATGGTTGAATTGAGTTGCCGTAAGTGCAATCGAACCAAGTATGAGGACTATGATCGACTGGTGGCCCGCAACGGGACAGAACTCAAAGATCCGGTCTGCTGTTCTTGCTTCGACAATGCAGTGAAAGAAGCGCTTTTGGCCGACTTGGTTCCGCCGAAGGTGACGCGCAATCCTAAGTACGTCCTGAGTGCCAATCCTTTGCAGGCCGCGAGGAAGGCTTTGGATTGGTCGAGTCGCTACATGGACTGGTTGTTGTTCGGTGGCAAGCCAGAAGTCAAGCGGGATACGGCCGATGATATGAAGCTGCGCCATCCGTTGCCTATGTATCCACCCAAACCGCCTCCGCCAAAGTACGTTAAGCCGTTTGAGCCTAACTATTCTGGGCCAAACGCGAACTTTGACAAGTTGAGTGATGTTTTGGCGCGGCTAGAGACTCGACACGAAAGGATCGAGTCAATCCCCGTCAAAGAGCCAACCGTGCGCAAGTTCGATTGGATCGACTTCAAGGCCTACTATAAGCTTGGTGAAAGCGACTTTGAGGCTGATAAGCGTTATCAGGAAATGCGCAAGCGAGTGGCAAATAGCCACGGGCCTATATTCGGGTTTGATCCTGCAGCCGGCGACTCTTATATGGGCCGCGCAATGGTCGGGCATACTCGTGCGTGTCCGTGCCGCGAGTGCGTTGGCGGCCGCAAGTTGGAGGTGGAGCGTGTTCTGCACTATACTCGCCATCTGCTTGTGCTTCGCGGTTTGGGCGGTCCTATATTCGCGGTTGATCGTGAATGGGAGTTGTTCAAGGCCGAGGTTATTGCGTTGTTGGGTGAGGATGATATTAACGATCCTGATAGTTGATCGTTATAACATAACGTTTGGTTTAGTTACTATATAACGTCTGTCCTTGATGGATTATCAAACGTTATATAGTAACGATTTGTGGAGGTGTGATGGACGAATTATTACTCAAAGGATATTGGCCGGTCGTCAGATTGTTGGATGTCGCTGCATTCTTCAATTTGGATACATTCCTTTTCGGTCAAAAGTTGACGGTGATACGCCCAGAGAAAAGGCGACAAAGAGGCAAAGCGCCACCAACCGACTTCATCGGTTTGACGCGTGACGGCGTTGAAATCCCAACCAAGGACATTACAGGATTCGTAAGGCATCACTTTGGTTGCGACACCATACGATTTGAACGTGCGATAGATGGCGATAAGGAGGTGATACTGCTCGTCAGGTACGATGAATATAACCCAAGTTGCCAACGATATACGTACGTGATGGATAAGACAGGTCGCGTCGAATGGAAGTCGATCTGGCGAGCCAAAAGAAGTTGGCGCTGATTTGACCGTTATATTATAACGAAATACCACGGCCGTCTGTTATTGGGCGGCTTTTTATTGTCCAAAGTTTGATGAATTACTTTCCTTGTTTGCCTCCGGCGATTCCGTTTGGTTCTCGGTTTAATGTTCGAAGTTGGTTGTTTTCGGTCAGATGCCGCGTTTTACTTTACAAAATGTGATAATTGGAAAGTATTGGGAAAGTTCTGGATAGCCGCGAGCTGTTGATCGGCGTTGGTTTGAAGAATCGGCATATGTACTTTCCTACTTTCCTTAAAATTGCCGCGAATTTCAAGAGCTCTAGGATAGGTATAAATACAAACGTTATAGTATAACCAATGTACGTCCTCTGTCTTGTGTATAATAGATATTTATAAAATTATTAATAGTTGAGGTAAAGTAAGATATAAAATTCACTCAAACCTGCGGCCGGCCACACTCTAACATTAGTCATAACTTTCCGTTTACTTTCCTCCAACCACTTTCCAGGAAAGTAAAGACTCGACTGACTCCGCTCAAACCCGCGGCCCGACACCACCTTCAGAATTCCACGAGCCGGACGGCTGGAAAGTCTTGGAGGAAAGTAGCGGAAAGTAGACGCCCAAACAGGCGCGGCCACAACCACCGCCCAATCGCAACCTCACTCCCGTCATCACAACACAGCCAAGCCACAGAGAACATCGCCTAACACTCAATCGATCACCAACCCATATCAGCGCCCAACTCACCATCACCCAACCAACTAGCGCCACCATACTCATCCGGGTATACTCGACCTCATCGACTACCAGCGGCCATTCAACGCCGACCATCAAACATAGCACGGACACAGATCACCATGAGCGAAGAGTTTGACGAAAAGGAAA
>Ga0157375_10000146_pt1 | contig 69095 bp, 73 predicted proteins | sample M35metaG_FD_115311 | JGI IMG/M metagenome (GOLD analysis project Ga0157375, IMG submission 115311) | Miscanthus rhizosphere microbial communities from Kellogg Biological Station, Michigan, USA - M3-5 metaG | ecosystem: Host-associated > Plants > Roots > Rhizosphere > Soil | place: USA: Michigan...
CAGCACCTTCCACGGGATGATCTGATTCATCTCGTTCAGGAAGCGTTCCCGCCGTGTCTTCTTCCGCTTGTTCTTCCACGCCAGCCCGGCAAACGTCTGCTGTTTCGCCATGCACGCAGTATCAACTCAAACCGCGTTTTCCACAGCATTCGGCCGACTTGTGCAGAGGTTCCCTAGGCCGGCCCGCAGTGTTGCTTGCGGATTCTCTCCAGCTCCTTCACCACGGCGGGTGCAATCCGCTTGAGCTCATCGGACGACATCCTCCACTCGATCTCCGCCGCCTCGCAGTTCGAAAAGTAGGCGAACACTTCGCCGAGGTCGTAATGAGGGGCGTAGAGGTCATGCCACTCGCCGCTGAGAATCCGGTCCTTCGACACATACGAGAGGAAGGTGAGGCGCTTTTCCTCCGGCACGTGGCGAAGCGCGTCCTGAAGCAGGCGGGCGACTTCGATCAGCGAGGCCCTTTTGCGCTCGTCCCTGAGCAGCAGGAATGACTGATCTCGCGTGATCCCCTTGCGCTCCTTTCTGAGCGGCTCCAGTTTTCCGTGCGCGCTGAGAAACGTCTTGATCGCGCGCCGGGCCATGGTGTTCGCGCCCACTTTGTCCGAATGAAACGTGAGCCCGCATTTCTCGAGGTTGCATCCGGCGAGCGTTCGCGGCGAGCGGAAGCGATCCGGCGCCACGCTGTCGAATGAGAACGACGTCACGTAGATGTCTTCCTCGGTCGAGGAGACCGTGACCGCCCCGTTTTCCTCGGCCACGTTGCTGAGGACGCGGATCGCGTCCGGCCCGAGGTCGTACGCTACCGCCACCGTGCCGCTTGCGACGTGAGGCTTGATTAGAGATCGATAACCGCGCGATGGATCATCGAGTGAGACCTTCTCCACCGGTTTGGCGAATCCCGATTCATCGAGAAACCTGAGGAACACGATCGGCTCGCCGCCGCTGTAGAAGACGACCACGTTCCGGGCGGGGCAACACGCCACCAGGCTGCGCACGTAGTCGGCGAAAAGCCGCTCGTCGACTTCCGCGGATGCCGTCGATGCGACGAGCGCGAGGAGCAATGCCAGGCCGATTTTCTTCATGAGTCAGTACCTCGCCAACGTCGAAATCGAAACGATGCGTTGATGTCGTGAGACGTCCATGGCCAGCGCCACTTGCGACCAGTGGTTGACGATCACGCTGAGTCCGAGCGAGCCGTGGATCGCGGCGCGGTTCTGCGAAAAGAGGAATCGCTGCGGGCCGCTGCCGGTGTACTCGAGCGCGTGCGGCGGCTCGCTCCAGGCGCCGGCGCGCAGGGTCAGGGGATGGTGCTGCAGAAACTCGTTGCGGCGGGCGGCGACGTAGCGGATGCCGAGGTGGTATTCGCGGCCGTCGGGGACGCGATAGGACTTCGCACGCGGTTGCGACTCGCACGCGGTGAAGACCTCGGAGAACTCGACGAAGTCGCGCGACATTTTCGAGTAGGTGATGCGGTCGACGTCGGCGTTGACGTTGAGAAAGGCATTCGGGCGGAAGCTGACGCCGGCGCCGTAGAAATCGGGGACATGAAACTTCGCCGAGCATGAGTCGCTGAACCGCGGCGCGTCGTTCTTCGGCTCGCTCGTCGTCGCCGCCGTCACGTCGTACGACGGGCCGCGGCGATACGCCGCTCCGAAGCGCAGCATCGGCCCGACGTCCCAGATCACGCCGGCGCCGTAGCGGATCGCGCCGTCGTCGCCGTCCTGCGTCTGCGTGTCGCGCAGCTTGCTGAACGCGGCCGCGTTGAAGTCGTCGAAGTCGTAGCGCTTCGTCGTCGAATGCAGTTTGAAATCGGTGTGCGCGAGGTCGACGCCGACGTAGACGTTGTCGAGCAGGCGATACGCCCCGGCCACGCCGACGCTGAGGATCTGCAGGTCGAGCGTGCTGCGCGTCGGGTAGAAGCGCGTGTCGCCGCCGGTCGTGCTGAAGAAAATGCCGCGCTGCTCCGGCTCCGCTTCGTAATTCGCCAGCTGGTGGTAGTAGACCGCGACCGCCCACCGCTCGCTCGGATAGACGGCGGACGCGAACGACACGGCCGGCACGTTGCGTTGCGTCGTCGCTTCGCGGATGTGGCCGATCGTGTCGACGCCGATCCTGCTCGGCGCGCCCGAACCGCGCCCCGACTCGGGATTCGACGGACCGTACGTCCACAACCGTCCTTCGAGCGACACCTCGGGGCGCAGGATGTTGATCACGCCCGCCGCATTGGCGTATGCCGCGGTCGCGTCATCGGCGCCGCCGATGAACGCGCCGCCCATGCCGAGGTGCGACGCGCCGGGGTTCATGAAGTTGAACTGGATGCCGGCGTTCACCTCGGCGCTCGACTGTCCGAGGATCGGAGTGGCGAAGAGAAGAATTGCGAATGCGATGAGGCGTCTCATTAGTATGGCCGCCTTCTCGGAGCTGGTGGGCCTGACACCTGGATCGGCCGCCGAACGATGCAGGGGATTTGCGACTGGGGCGTAACAACCGTCGCTTCCCACAGATACGTGTCCCCGAATTGATAGGTGTGTTGGACGGGGTTCCCGACGCCTGTCGTGCCATCGCCGAACTTCCACGACACCGCTGCGGCGAGGCCGGGCGGAACTGTGTCCGCCGTGAAGGTCACGGGCGTGCCCGCCATGCCCGTCTCGGGGACGGTCACCACCGAGCACGCGGGCAGGATCAACACGAAGTCCATGTAGGACTCCGAACCGCCTGCCCGCGTGGCAATCGCCGTGACGGTGTAGAGGGCGTACGCCACTTCATTGGGGTCAGGGATCGTGAACCGATGGCGTACCGATGTGACATTCGTTGCGGTCGCACCGTCGCCGAACGTCCAGGTGAGCGTGTCGCAGGGGTCGATGGGATTGAGGACGGTGAACAGGATGTCCTCTCCCACGCGGCAGATGGGCGCCGCGGCGTTACATCCGCTGGCCGGCCCGAGAAAATCGAACGTCGGTGCGACCGGCGGGTCGGGACAGAGTGACACCGTGACGACGGCGTCCGTGAGCGTCAGCTCCGTATTTTCGACGATGGTTTTGTCGTGGTTCGAGAGGAACGTCTTCCCCGGCTCGAGATGCAATCGGATTGCGGTGTCCGTCTTCGCCACGTCGGGATCGAGCCGGAACGTGATGTAGCCGATCAGATCGAGCTCACCGGTGAAGGAGAGCGGTCCGCCGAAGATCCGCCGCACGTAGAGCGAAGCGATGTTGATCAGGGTTCCGCTGGTTTCGGGTGTCGCGGCCAACACACCAGCGGGCTCGAATCCGAGCTCGCAATTCGGGTAGGTCGTGCCGAGACAACCAGCGATGAAATGGGGATGCGAGTTGGTGATGGAGAGATCGATCCACTGAATCGGAGCTCCGCCCGTGCCGAGAGGCGTGCCAGGAGCGTCACGCAGAAAAACAGGAACACGCACGACCTCGCCGGGCGCGGCCGCGGGCGGGGAGCCGAGGACGATCTCGTCCTGCGCGAGTGCGGACGCAGCCGCAGTAATGAGAAGCGCACAAAGCGCCCACCGCCGAATCACGTTCATAATGGATTTCCCGAACTATTACCTTACGTCTGAATTGATGTAATGGCAATGTCTGTGAGGTAGTGCGGAAAACCGGGAGAACGTTTCAGGGAGCTAGTGCGTCTCCTCGCAGCTTCCTTCCGCGTGCCGCCTCCCGTCCGGGACGGCGATCGTCGTGACCTCCGACCACGGCGCTGCTGCCGGGATCGCGGCGGCGTCCATCCCGTCCCCAACTTTCAACGCCCGATCACGTCTGACGTATCGCATACAATCGCGCGCTGTTTGGCGGAACGCTTTCTCGCATCGAAACATCTGCCTCGCCCTTTCGTACAAACGCGTGTCCAGGAGGATTTACATGACCGCTGTTCGACGGTTTCTCACGATCCTGACTCTCTCGCTCGCGGCCGTCGCCGCGCTCGCGCAGCAGCCGGCGACTACCCAGCGCACGACTGAGCCGGTGACCGCCGAGACCGATCAGGATGTCCAGAATTCCCGTGCCCTGCGCCTCAGCCTCGACGAGGCGGTGCGCACCTCGATGGAGCAGAATCTGGGCATTTCCATCCAGCGCTACGACTACCTGATGGCCGGGCAGTCGCTGCGCTCGCAGTACGGCATCTACGACTGGTACGCCACCGGCGCGCTCGAGCACAGCTCCGCCAAGTTCGCCACCAGCAACAGCCTGCAGTCCGCGTCCGAGCGCTCCACCACCGCGAACGTCGGCCTCTCGCAGACGGTGCCGACCGGCGGCAGCTACGCCTTCAACTTCAACAACGAGAAGACCAACAAGGGCGGGTTCGGCACGCTGGTCAATCCGACGTACAGCTCGAACTTCGGCGTGTCGCTCAACCAGCCGTTGCTCCGCAACTTCGGCATCGACGTCACCAACCGCTTCATCAACATCGCGCACAACACGCTCGGCATCAACCACGAGCTGTTCCGCTCCGTGCTGATGAACACCGCGGTCTCCGTCGAGCAGGCGTACCTCGATCTCGTCTACGCCCGCCGCAACGTCGACGTGGTGAAGGACTCGCTCTTCCTGGCGCGCGACCAGTCGCGCATCACGCAGATCCGCATCGACGTCGGCGCCTCCGCGCCGCTCGACATCCTCCAGCCGCGCGTGCAGATCGCCACGACGGAGGAGCAGCTGATCGCCGCCGTGGCCTCGGTGCGTGACGCCGAGGACCGCCTCCGCGCGCTGCTGAACCTTCCGGCCGCCGACTGGGACCGCCCGATCATTCCGACCGACGAAATCGGCTACAAGGCGATGGACATCAGCACCGACGCCGCGGTGGCGAAGGCGCTGAGCCTCCGCCCAGAGGTCAAGCAGGACCAGCTCACCACCGCCACGCGCCGCATCGAGTACCTCTACGCCCGCAACCAGGTCCGGCCGCGCGTCGACGCCGTCGCGAGCCTCGGCGCCGCCGGTCTCGCCGGCAGCGCGCTGGCCACCGATCCGATCACCGGTCAGCCGACCGGCCTCCGTTCCACCTCCTATCCGCGCGCACTGCGGCAGATTGTCGCCGGCGACTTCCCGTCGTGGAGCGTCGGCGTGAACCTGGCGATGCCGATCCTCAACATCGGCGCGCGGGCCGAGGCGAAGCGCGCGCAGCTCGACTACGAGCAGTCGAAGGCGAGCGAGGCGCAGACGAAGCAGACGATCCAGGTCGACGTGCGCAAGGCCGTGCGCGACATCGACACCGCGGCGAAAGAGATCGGCGCCTCGCGCACCGCGCGCGAAGCGGCGGAGCAGAACCTCGACGCCGAGCGGAAGCGCTACGAGAACGGCATGACCACGAACTTCAACGTGCTGCAGATCCAGCAGCAGCTCTCCGACGCCCGCGTCCGCGAGCTGCAGGCACTCGTCGGCTACAACAAGGCGGTGGCGAACTACCACCGCGCCGTCGGCGACCTCCTCGAGTTCCGCAACATCAAGGTCGAGGACGACACGCCGGAGGAGCCGAAGATTTTCGGCCGCTTCTTCGACCGGTATAGTTGGCTGAACTACGGAAACAAGGTCAATCTGGAGGAGACGTCGAAATGACGGATGGAGTCGAGCTCGCAGCGCCGGCACCGCCTCAGGAACCGAAACCGAATTCTTTGTCCCGTATCGCCGGCGTCTTCTTCGCGCCGGGTGAGACCTTCGCCTCGATCGTCCGGCGGCCCGACTTCGTCGTGCCGCTGGTCATCCTTCTGGTCATCTCTCTGCTGACCGGCGTCCTCGTCGCGCAGAAGGTCGACTTCAAGGAGCTGGCGCGCGACACGATCGAGTCGCAGCCGCGGGCGAAGAACCTGCCGCCCGACGTCATCGAGAAGCAGGTCAACTTCACCGCCGGCTTCATGAAGGTGGCGTCGTACGGCTCGCCGGTCGTCAGCACGCTGCTGCTCGTCGTCCTCGCCGCGATCCTCTTCGCCGCGTTCAAGATCTTCGGCGGTGAAGGGGAGTTCCTGCAGGCGCTGTCGATCACGATCTACGCCTGGTATCCGAACCTCATCCGCGCCATCGTCAGCGTCGTCGCGCTGATGTCGAAGAAGACGCTCACGATGTTCACGCTGCAGAACCCGGTGGCCTCGAACATCGGCTACTTCATGAATCCGAAGCTGCATCCGATCGCCGCCGCGTTCTGGGGCTCGATCGACCTCTTCACCATCTGGACGCTCATCCTGCTGATCATCGGCTTCGCCGCGATGTCGCGCTTCTCGCGCATGAAGTCGGCGGTGATCATCCTCTCGCTCTGGGCGGTCAAGATCCTCTTCTCCGTCGGCGCCGGCGCGATGCAGGCGTTGCAGATGAGGATGAAGTGACGCAAACGGCTAAGCGCGGCGCGATCGCAGCGGCGGTCGTCGTCCTTCTCGGCGCCATCATCTTCTTCAGCATCCGCGGCGGCAGCAGCGACGCGGAGAAGGTCTACGTCGAGCCGGTGAAGTCGCAGAAGATCGAGGCGGTAGTCACGGCCTCGGGCGAAGTCGATCCGAAGTTCAAGGTCAACATCAGCGCACACGTCATCGGCAAGATCGAGCACCTCTATTTCAATGAGGGCGACACGGTGACGAAGGGGCAGAGGCTGATCGACCTGGAGAAGCCTTCCTTCTCCGCCGCGCGCGATAACGTCCGCGCGCAACTCGAGTCGCGGCGCGTCGAAGTGGCGCGGGCGAAGACGCAGGTGGAGACCGCGCAGGCGGCCTACAACCGCGCCACCGCGCTGCGCAACCAGGGCATCCAGGCACAGGAAGCGTTCGATCAGGCGAGACAGAACCTCGACAACGCGCGCGCCGCATACGCCGCCGCGCAGCAGGGCGTGCAGCAGACCGCGGCGTCGCTCGTCGAATCGAACACGAATCTCTCGTACACCACGATTACCTCGCCGACGACCGGCAAGGTGGTGCAGCTCAACACGCGGGAAGGCGAAGTGGTCATCCCCGGCACGATGAACAATCCGGGCTCGGTGCTGGCGATCATCGCCGACATGTCGCAGATCCTGGTGGAAGCGGAAGTGGGGGAGACGGAGGTCGTCGGCATCACCATCGGACTGCCGGCCAAGATCCACGTCGACGCCATCCCGGACAAGGAGTACGCCGGCCACGTCACCGAGATCGGCAGCTCCGCGACCGTGCATCAGGGCTCGTCGTCCGGCTTGCGCTATTTCAAGGTCAAGGTGGCGTTCGACAACGCCGACGAGAATCTCCGTCCCGGCATGACGTCGCAGGTCTCGATCGTCACGAAGAGCTCGGAGCACGCGGCGACCGTTCCGATCCAGAGCGTGGTGGAGCGGGTGGCGACGGCGAAGAACGCCGAGGACGACGAAAACGCCGAGCCGAACGCGGCGAAGAAGAAATACGTCTTCGTAGTGGTGGACACGACGGTCAAGCAGCGCGAGGTCACGACCGGCATCAGCGACACGACGCGCGTGGCGATCCTCTCCGGCTTGAATGAAGGGGAGAAAGTCGTCACCGGTCCGGTCCGCGTCCTGAAGAAGCTGCACGACGGCGATCAGATCGAAGTCACGACAGAGAAGAAGACGTCCGAGACGAAACCGGACAAGGAGAAGTGATGGCCGATCACCTCATCGAGATGCACGGCCTTGAGCGCACGTACCAGCTCGGGCCGCAGCTCATTCACGCGCTGCGCGGAGTCGACCTGATCATCGACCGCGGCGAGTACGTCGCGATCATGGGACCGTCGGGCTCGGGGAAGTCGACGCTGATGAACGTCATCGGCTGCCTCGATACGCCGTCGTCGGGACGCTACGTCCTCGATGGCGTGCCGGTCGAGTCGATGACCGACGACGAGCTGGCGGCCATCCGCAACACGAAGATCGGGTTCGTCTTCCAGACCTTCAACCTCCTGGCACGCACGACCGCGCTGGAGAACGTCGAGCTGCCGCTGATCTACGCCCGCATCCCGCGCGCGCAGCGTCGCGAGATGGCCGAGGAGGCGCTCGTCGCCGTAGGCCTCGGCGACCGGATGAGCCATCAGCCGAACGAGCTCTCCGGCGGCCAGCGCCAGCGCGTCGCCGTCGCCCGCGCGCTGGTGAACCGCCCGTCGCTGCTCCTCGCCGACGAGCCGACCGGCAACCTCGACACCCAGACCGGCCGCGAGATCCTCGACCTGTTCAAGGACCTCCACAGCCGCGGCAACTCGATCATCATGGTCACGCATGAAGATGACGTTGCGCATGAAGCGGAACGGATCATCCGGATCCGCGATGGCCTGATCCACCAGGCTGCCGCATAAAAGCGATGTTCCTCGAAAATCTCCGCATCGCCCTGCGCGCCATCTTCGCCAACAAGATGCGCTCGATCCTGACCGTCCTCGGAATCATGATCGGCGTGGCGGCGGTCATCGCCGTCGTGTCGCTCGTGCAGGGGCTGCAGTTCCAGATCTCGAAGCAGCTGGAGAACGTCGGCGCGACCTTCATCCGCGTCGTTCCCGACTTCTCGCGCGTGCAGCGCAATCCGTTCCTCAACGCTCCGACGCTCACGTACGACGACGCGCTCGCCGTGCGCCGCGGCGCGACCACCATCCGCGAGTTCACGCCGCTCTTCATCAACAGCGCGCAGCTGAAGTTCCGCGACGCGGAGCACCAGACGCGGCTGATCGCCGTGAACCAGAGCTACCAGGACGTGGCGAAGCAGTGGGTGGATCATGGCCGCTTCTTCACCGATCTCGACGAAGAGGCGAAGAAGCGCGTCTGCGTGCTCGGCCCTGAGGCTGCGAGATTGCTGGGGACCGGGACCGAGATCGGGAAAGAGATCCGCATCGACAAGAACACCTTCACCGTCATCGGGATCATGGAGAAGCGCGGCTCGTCCATCGGCAACGATCCGGACGACGTCGTCTACATCCCGTTCGCCACGGCGCAGGTGCTGTACGGCCCGGAAGAGATGACGCATCTCCCGCTGGCGCTGCAGGTGCGCAGCCGGGGCGAGATCGACCTGGCGAAGGAGCAGGTGCGCGACATCCTCCGCGCGCGCCATCATCTGAAAGAGGGCGAGCCGGACGATTTTCAGATCACGTCGCAGGAAGAGCTGATGAAGACGATCAGCGGCGTGCTGACCTCGACCACGGCGATCATGGGCGCGGTCGTCGGCATCGCGCTGCTCGTCGGCGGCATCGGCATCATGAACATCATGCTCGTCTCCGTGACGGAGCGGACGCGGGAGATCGGCGTGCGGAAGTCGATCGGCGCGCGCCGCCGCGACGTGCTCGTGCAGTTCCTGATCGAGGCGATCGCGCTCTCGGGACTCGGCGGTGCCGTCGGTATCGCCGGCGGCTGGCTCCTGGCGACCACCGCGGTCGCGATCCTCAACAAGTCGTTCCCGACCCTCGGCCTCCCGCCCGCCCACACCCCGATGTGGGCCGTCGTGCTGGCGTTCGGTTTCTGCGCGCTGCTCGGCACGCTGTTCGGGATGTATCCGGCGGCGAAGGCGTCGAAGTTGGATCCGATCGAGGCGTTGAGGTACGAATAGGCGCATGCGAAATCTACTGTTGATACTGGTGATGGCAGTTGCGAGCGCCGCGACGGCCGCGGTGAACGTCAAGCCGGCGCCCCCGGAACAGAACGAGGCGGCAAGAGTCGCGCTGGAGAAAGCCTTCAACTCGCAGGCGGCGCTGGAGAAGTCGTCGATTGCAACGGATGTCGTTTCCGTAGGCCCTCGCCTCTGGGCCGCGACGAAGGACGTTCGGATGAAGTTCCCCGATTCAACCAAAGACGGCTACAGCATGTTGCCCAGCCGATGGATCGTGACGAAATGGAAGCTCACGCCCGTCGATCTCGTCACCGTGAAGGACGAAACCGAACGAGCCGTTCTGGAGCAGATGTTGCGTGAATCGAAGGAAGGCACTGTCGTTCAGCAAGGCCGCATCGTCGATCACTCGACGAAGATCCTTGCGGCTCTCGTAAAGTCGCGAGTCGATCCGGGCGAATTTCCTTTCAAGATCCGGAAGCCGACGGCGGACGAGCTCACGTACTACTACGCGATCATTCCCTTCGAGATCGAGGAACCGATCTGGGTCATCGACAGTGGATCGCATGCCTTTCTCTGCCATTTCTTCAAGGGCCAGGTCTTCTACTTCGAAGCGCTGTGACGCATTCGCCTGCCGGCAACCGTTGCGTAACTCTCTTGGCACGCTGATCGAAATGCCTCACTCTGGAGGCGTGTTACGAACCGACGTGCCTAACTCCCGAAAAATTGCCGCGTTCATCACACTTGTCATCACATTCACGGCCGCGGCTGCCTTCGCCGAAACGATGCCGCTGTCGCAGGTGAAGAAGGGGATGAAGGGCTACGGCCTGACCGTCTTCGACGGCAACCGCATCGAGAAATTCGACGTCGAGATCCTCGGGGTGCTCAACAACACGGGCCCCAGCCAGGACCTGATCCTGGCCAGGGTCGACTCACCGGTGGTGCAGCGCGCGGGAGTGATCGCCGGCATGTCGGGCTCGCCGATCTTCATCGACGGCAAGGTCATCGGCGCGCTCGCGTTCGCCTGGCAGTTCGCCAAGGAGCCGGTCGCCGGCATCACGCCGATCGACGAGATGCTGAAGATCGCCGACAACGGCACGAGCGGCTCGTCGCTCCCGGCCACCGCGCCGCGCGTCAACGCCGCGCAGTTCCTCAGCGCGATGGCCAACGGCAAGAGCGACGAGATCTTCGAGAAGCTCGCCGCCGACTTCGGCGCGAAACAGATGAGCAGCAGCTTCGGCGGCGCACGGCCGATCGCCGTGCCGCTCTCGCTTTCGAGCTTCGCGCCCGATACGGTCAGCCGCTTCGGGAAGTACCTCGATGCGATGAATTTCGTCGCCGTGCCGAGTGGCTCGACGTCGACCAGCGCACAGACAGGAGTGTCTGTGCCACATGACAAGAAACCGTTCCAGCCGGGCGATCCGATCGGCGCCGTGCTGCTCAACGGCGACTTCAACGTCGCCGCCACCGGCACCGTCACCTACACCGACGGCGACCGCGTCTACGCCTTCGGCCATCCGTTCCTCGACATGGGGGAGATCAGCTTCCCGATGGCGAAGTCGGAGATCGTCACGGTGATGCCGAGCCTCGCCAGCTCGTTCAAGTTCGCCAATACCGGCGAGGTCGTCGGCGCGCTGCAGCAGGACCGCGCCACCGGCATCATGGGCGTCGTCGGCGCGGCCGCGGACACGATTCCGATCGAGCTCACCGTCGACGGCTCCGGTCCGTCGCGCACCTACCACGTCAACATGATCCGGCACTCGCAGCTCACGCCGCTGATTCTGGCGATGGCGGCCGACAGCGTCATCGCCAACGCGCAGAAGGCGGCGGGCGAGCGGACGGTGATGATGGACGGCGAGATCGAGCTGAAAGGGATGGAGTCGATCAAGCTGCGCGAAGGCTGGGCCGGCGCGCAGGCGCGGCAGGCCATCCCGTCGTACCTCGCGGTCATCGCCGGCTACCTGATGTCGAACGAATTCCGCGACGCGAAGATCGAGACGGTGAAGCTCCACCTCCGCCACGACGACTCGCTGAAGATCGCCAAGCTGCTCGAGGCCTCGATCGTGCCGCCCGCCAACGGCCGCATCGCGCCGGGCGACACGGTGAAAGTGCGCACGGTGCTCAAGCCGTTCCGCGGCGAGTCGTTCATCGAGACGTTCGACGTGAAGATCCCGGACAACCAGACGCCCGGCAGTGCATACCTCCTGATCGGCAGCGGCACGGTGTCGAACCAGATCGACTTCATGCTCGTCCCGCCCGATCCGCGCAACCTCGAGCAGGTGCTCGCCGTCCTGCAGCGCCTCAAGCCTGCGACCGACCTGACCGTCGGCCTCTACTCGAACGGCGAGGGCGCGGTGACCGCGGGCGTGTACCTGCCGAACCTCCCGCCGAGCATTCGCGCCGTCGTCTCCGGCGACACCTCGAACGGCTCGCAGTCCCCCGTGAAGTACTTCGCCTCCAACCAGCAGGCGCACTCGCTCGGCTACATCGTCGACGGCGCGCTGAAGATTGATCTGGATATCAAGCCGCAGATTTGACGAGTAAGTTGCCGGTTGCCCGTGACCGGTTGCCTCATGATGTGCGGCAACCGGCTACCGGCAACCGGCAACTACGTTCGAAAGGATTTGAATGCGCCGTTTCGCGCTCATCCTCACTTTTTTAGCAACAACAAACAGTTTCGCTACCGCCCCCCAGTTCTGGCGCACCCGCAACGCGGACGAATTTCTCTCCGGTGAGATCGAGGGATTCGCCGTCACCTCGCGCGGGGAGTTGAAGCCGGGACCGTCGCTGGAGAAGATCGCGACGTTCACTGATCCGTTCGTGCTGTCGCAGACCAGCGCGCCGAACGGCGACCGCTTCTTCGGCACCGGCAACGACGGCAAGGTCTATCGCCTTCGCGGCAAAGAGCTGAAGCTTCTCTTCACCGCGACCGAGCCGGAGATCTACACCATCGCCTTCCACGACGGCGCGCTCTACGCCGGCAGCTCGCCGAACGGCAAGGTCTATCGCATCGATCCGGCGGACGGGAAATCGTCCGTCTTCTACGATCCCAAGCAGGCGTACATCTGGGCCCTCGAGTTCGCCGGCAACGATCTCGCCGTCGCCACCGGCGTCGAGGGAAAGCTCTTCCGCGTCACGCCGAAAGGCGAGGGCAAGGTCTGGTTCGACGCGCCCGAGACGCATCTCCGCTCCATCGCCGTCCGTCCCGACGGCTCGCTCCTCGCGGGCGGCTCGGGCAAAGGCCGCCTCTACGAGGTGCGCGCTGACGGCACGGCGCACGCGCTCTACGACTCGTCGCTGAACGAGATCTCGTCGATCTGGGTCGATCCGTCGACCGGCATCGGCTGGGCGGCGGGCGTGAGCAACGTGCTGCCGTCGAGCGCGCCGGCGAAGGCGCAGCCGAAGGGCTCACAGTCGGCGTCGACGGAAAAGAAGGACAAGGATGCCTCCTCGTCCGAGGGCGCGGCCACCGTCGACGTCAGCTTCTCGTTCGAAGACAGCTCGCCGGGCGTCGTCTCCCAGGCGGGGAGCGGCGAGGTCTACAAGATCAACACCGACGGCTTCGTCGAGGTCGCGCGGAAGTTCGAGCGCGAGATGATCTACGCCATCAACGCCGGCCGCAACGGCTCGGTCCTCCTCTCCACCGGTCCGCAGGGACGGATCTACGAGATGAAGGACGGCGAGGTGGCGCTGATCGCGGCGGTGCCGGAGAAGCAGGTCGTCTCCATTTCCACGGCAGGCGGCGAGACGCTCATCACCACGACCAACAGCGGTGCGGTCTATCGCATGGGAAGCAGTCCGTCGGCGAAGGCGGAGTTCCGCTCCGTAGCCAAGGACGTCGAGCGCTATTCGCAGTTCGGTCACTTCCGCATCGAAGGCAACGACGTCGCTGACGGCCACCTCGGGGTCGCCTTCCGCAGCGGCAACACGCGCACGCCCGATGCGACCTGGAGCCCGTGGACGGCGAACGTCGCGAGCGCCGACGGCACGATCGCCGCGCCGCCGGGACGCTACATCCAGTACCGCCTGACCATGCCGAAGCCGACGCCGAACGTGAACGTCGACCTCGTCACCGTCGCCTACGTGAATCGCAACGTGGCGCCGGCGATCGACTCCGTCGCCGTGCAGGATCCGGCGGTCGTCTTCATCAGCTCCTCCTATCCGGCGTCGCCGCAAGTAGTCGAAGCGACGAACCCCGACGAGTACGGCATCTTCACCAGCCTCGATAACCCGCGCGAGAAGAACGAGCAGGGGAAGAAGGTCTACCGCAAAGGCTTCCGCACGATCACCTGGCGCGCGCACGACGACAACGGCGACTCGCTCCGCTACACGCTCTCGTTCCGCCGCAAGGGGAACGACAAATGGCTCCGTCTGCGCGACAGCATGGAAGAGACGCAGATGAACTTCGATACGTCGCAGCTGCCGGACGGCGAGTACCAGCTCCGCCTCGTGGCCAGCGACGCCGTCGACAATCCCGACAGCCCGCTGAGCGACGCGAAGGAAGGGGTCGAGTTCCAGATCGATAACACCCCGCCGTCGATCAACGTCACGACGCAGGGCGACGACGTCACGATCCGCATCACCGACAAGCTCTCCACGATCGGCAAGGTCGAATACTCCGCCGACGCCCAGAAGTGGATCCGCATCACCCCGACCGACGGCATCGCCGATTCGTCGGAGGAGACGTACAAGCTGAAGCGAAACGCGGTGGAAGGAAAGTTCGTGATCATCCGGGCCACCGACGCGTTCTACAACGTAGCCACATCGTCAGTGACACTGCCGTAGGAGTTGACGAGGGCGCCTCCGGCGGGCGGGCGCGGCCCGCAGCGCTTGTTGGCCTAGCCTGAACTCGCGCTTCTCGCGCTGAACGCGATTTACGCGAAGACAAGCGCTGCGGGCCGTGCCCGCCCGCCGGAGGCGCTCCCGGTCAACCTCCCACGTATAATGTCCTCGCTTTGCGCCGCGTACTGATCGTCACCTTAACGCTCACACTCGCGGTCGGGTGCGGTCGCGAGACTCGCGCCCCTCAATCCACCAACACCGCTGTCGACGACAACACACCGCAGGATGGCGGCACGCTCATCCGCCGTCTGCCCGCCGACGTTGCCACGCTCAATCCGGTCATTCCGACCAGCCGTTATGACCGGCTGGTGATGAACTACATCTTCACGCCGCTCGTCGCGCTCGACATCGATTTGAAGCCGAGTCCCGGTCTCGCCACCAACTGGGACATCTCCGCCGACGGCCTCGATTACGTCTTCCATCTCGATCCCAAGGCCACCTTCTCCGACGGCACGCCGGTGCGCGCGAGCGACGTCCTCTTCACCTTCAAGAAGATCGTCGATCCCACCACCGAGGCCGCGCAGGTTGCGGCAGGGTTCGATCGCATCGACATGACGCGGACGCGTGTCATCGACGACCACACCATCGCCGTCGGCTTCAAGGAAGCCTTCGCGCCGCAGCTCACCAAATTCAACGACGTCCTCGTCATGCCCGAGCACGTCTATTCGAAAGGTGACTTCAAAAGCGGCTACAACTTCAACGCCATCGGCAGCGGTCCGTACAAGCTCGTGCGGCGCGTCGCGGAGCAGGAGATCGTGCTCGAGCGCCGCGAGGACTACTGGACCAGGAAGCCGTACCTGAAGACCGTCATCTTCAAGCCGATCATCGACTTCAACACCGGCTGGAACGCGCTCAAGCGAGGCGACATCGACGAGAGCGAGCTCACCTCCGACATCTGGATGATGAACAGCACGCGTCCCGAGCTGCAGAAGGACATCGACTTCCGCCGCTTCTACTATCTCTCCGTCAACACCATCGCCTGGAACAATCGCGGCGCGATCCTCAGCGACAAGCGCGTCCGCCGTGCGCTCGCGCAGTGCGTCGACCTGAAGTCGGTCATCAACAATCTCTACCACGGCACCGCGCGGGCCATGAACGGCCCGTTCACGCCCGACCAGTGGGCGTACAACCCGACCGTGCCGGTCATCGAGTTCGATCCCGTCGCCGCGCAACACGCGCTCAACTCCATCGGCTGGCTCGACACCGATCACGACGGCGTCCTGGACAAAGACCACAAGCCGCTGAAGATCGATCTCCTCATCTTCACCGGCAATCCGTCGTCGCAGCAGTTCGGGCAGTTGCTGCAATCGGAGCTGAAGAAGATCGGCGTCGTGATGACGCTCACGCCGATGGAGCCGACCGCGCTCATCCAGCGCATCCTCGCCGGCAACTACGACTCGGCGTATCTCTCGTGGGACCTCGATCCCGATCCCGATCCGTACGGCCTGCTGCACTCATCGCAATGGCCGCCGCACGGGCAGAACGTCGTCTTCTACAAGAATCCCGAGACCGACGCGCTGATCGACGCGGGGCGCAAAGAGTTCAACCAGTCGAAGCGCGCCGACATCTACCGCAAGCTGCACGAGATCGCCGCCGCCGATCAGCCGTACACGTGGACGCTGCAGGTCTCGGTGAAGTGGGGCATCAACAAGCGCGTGCGCGGCGTGAAGGAATCGAAGGGCTGGGGGCTTTTCCTCTGGTATCCGGGCGAATTCGACTGGTGGATTCCCGCCTCGAAACGGACGCACGACGCGCCCGCGCCTGCGCCCGGCACGCCGCAGCCGAGGTGACGCGCGAATGTCTGCGTACCTCGCGCGGAGGTTGGCGTACGCGGTACTCACGTTCTTCGGCATCACCATCGTCACGTTCACGCTGATCCACAGCGTCCCGGGCGATCCCGTCACCTTCTACATCGGCAAGTCGGGAACGCATGGCGTGCCGCCCGCGGTCATCCAGGCGATCCGGCACGAGTACCACCTCGACGAGTCGCTCGTCGCGCAATACGGCTGGTGGCTGCGCGGCATCTTCACGCTCGACTTCGGCCCCTCGGTCATCGATCACCGTCCCGCCATGGACCGGATCCTGGAGAAGCTCCCGAACACCTTCGCCCTCAACTTCATCGCCTTCGCCTTCGCCGCGCTCGCCGGCATCCCGATCGGACTCTGGAGCGCCTCACGATCGGGGCATCTGTTCGAGCGCGGCTCTTCCGTCGTCTTCTTTCTTCTCTACTCGCTTCCGTCGTTCTGGGTCGCGCTGCTGCTGATGCAGTTCTTCGCGGTGCGCCACGCCTGGCTCCCGCTCTTCGGCATGACCTCGGACGACTATTTGCTGATGACAACGGCGGGGCGCATCGCCGACCGCATCAAACACATGGTCCTGCCGTCGCTCGCGCTGACGTACGCGCAGCTCGCGTTTTACGCGCGCTTCACCAAGTCGGCGCTGACCGAAGTCATCCACCAGGACTTCATCACCACCGCGCGGGCCAAAGGGGTGAGCGGCCCGGCCGTGCTCTGGCGCCACGCGTTCCGCAATGCGCTGCTGCCGCTCGTCACGCTTCTCGGACTGACGATTCCGTATCTCCTTTCCGGCAGCGTGATCATCGAGACGATGTTCCAGTGGGACGGCGTCGGGAACCTCTATCTGCAATCGCTGCTCAGCCGCGACTACCCGACCGTGCTCGCGCTCACCGTCGTGACAGCAGTCGTCACGCTCTTCGCCAGCGTCCTCTCCGACGTCCTCTACGCCATCGCCGATCCGCGTGTGCGGGTGGAGGGGAAGCGGTGAAGCTGCAGGAGAGCGGCTCGTGGCGCGACATCTGGCGACGATTCCGCCGCAGCGCGATCGCCATGATCGCGCTCGTCTACGTCGTCGTCGTGGCGTTCATCGCGCTCTTCGCGCCGCTGATCGCGAACACGAAGCCGCTGATCATGCGCACCGCGTCGGGCCTGCAGTTTCCGTCGGCCGGCGATTTCTTCGGAGAGAAAGAGGGGATCGAACAGCTGCCGCAGGGCGACGTCGTGCTGCGCGCGCCGATCCCGCATTCACCGAACGAGGTCGACGTCGCGCATCGGCTCAACGCGCCCGAGCATGAGCATCACTTCGGCACCGACGACCTCGGGCGCGACGTGCTCGCGCGCCTCGTGCACGGCGCGCGCGTCTCGCTCACCGTCGCGCTGCTCGCCGCGGTCATCGCGCTGCTCGTCGGCTCGTTCTTCGGCGCCATCGCCGGCTTCTACGGCGGCTGGGTCGATTGGGTCGTCTCGCGATTGATCGAGATCGTCCTCTGCTTTCCGTTCCTCTTTCTCGTCCTCGGGATCGTCGCGCTGTTCCGGCCGTCGGTCTACACGATCGTCATCGCCCTCGGCGTGACGACGTGGACCGACGCGGCGCGCTACGTCCGCGGCGAGATCATGCGCATCCGCGAGCTCGACTTCGCGCAGGCCGCGCGCGCCAGCGGCGCGCGCGACGCGCGAATCATCTTCCGTCACCTGTTGCCGAACGCCATGGCGCCGGCGCTCGTCTCCGCGAACTTTTCCGTCGCCACGGCGATCCTCACCGAGTCGGCGCTGTCGTTTCTCGGCATCGGAGTGCCGCTCCCCGCCCCGACCTGGGGCGGCATCCTCAGCGTCGCGGAGCTCCACATCGAATACGCGTGGTGGCTCGCGCTCTATCCCGGCATCGCGATCTTCACCACGGTCGCGGCGTTCAATGTCGTTGGGGACCGTTTTCGCGAGGCGCTCGATCCCCGTGGATGATCGCCATCGCGCCTGACGCGACGGTGATCGCCGACGGCGGGTCGTAGTTCGACATCGCGATCACGATCCAGCCGTCGCCGCCCAGCTCCACCGCGGCGTTGATTCCCGGCGCGCCGCCGCCGAGGCCGAGGGCCGGGCGGCCTTTCCGGTCTTCGAGCTTGCTGGTGAAGACCCAGCCGGTCCATTTCGGCGACGCGAGCTTCTTGTCCTCCAGCGCCGTCATGAAGCGAAGGAGATCGCCCGCGGTCGCGAATGCGCCGCCGGCGGATGACGGGCGTCCCGGGAGTGTGAGCGTGTTGGGATGGCGCTCGGCGCCGTCGCGCATCGTGTAGCCGGTCGCGCGATTGGCGACCGTGTCGTCGACCGCGAAGAAGCCGCTGCTCTTCATCCCAGCGGGATCGAAGATGTGGTGCTGCACGTAGTCGCGGTACGTCTCGCCGCTGAGCTTCTCGATGATCAGGCCGAGGACGATGTAGCCGGCGTTCGAGTAGCGCTGCGACGTGCCGGGCTCGAACTCGAGCGGCTTGTCGGCGAAGAGCGGGAGGAAGTCGCTCAGCTCGCGTAGCTTCGACGGCGGCGCGGCCTCGTAGCGCTCGCCGAAGATGTCGCCGAGGCCGGAGCGGTGATCGATCAGCTGCTGGATCGTGATCTTGTCCGCGACGGGCGACGGATAGTCGGGGAGGTGCTTGCGGATCGTGTCGTCGGGCGAGAGCTTGCCGCTCTCCGCCAGCTGCGCGATCGCGGTCTTCGTGAAGAACTTGTTGATCGAGCCGATGTTGAACCTCGTGTCGAGCGTGTTCGGCGTCTTCGACGCGACGTCGGCGAGGCCCCACGCACGCGACAGCACCGGCTCGCCGTCTTTCGCGATCAGGAGGACTCCGGAGAATTGCTTGTCGTCGAATTGCTTCTGGCCGAGGGCGACGATCTTTTCGAACTGCGGCGTGGCGAGGGCGAAGAGGAGCAGTGCGATTTGAATGTTCATGCGCCGAGCGTAGCGGCGTCGTATGAAGGGATTGTGAAGGTGAAGACCGCGCCGCCGCCCGGCGCGTTTTCCGCCCGGACGCGACCGCCGTGCAGCTCGACGAGGCGCCGCACGATGGCCAGACCGAGTCCCGCGCCGCCGTCGCTGCGCGAGGAATCGAGGCGGTAGAAGCGCTCGAAGATGTGCTCGAGCTCCGAGGGCGGGATGCCGGGGCCGCTGTCGGTGATGGAGACGACGGCGTTGCCGTTCTCGCTGCGCACGGAAACATGCACCGGCGCATATGCCGCGGCATTCGTCAGCAGATTGCGCACGATCTGCGCGAGGCGCATCGCATCCGCGAAGACGATCGGACGCGACTGTGCTTCGATCGGTCCTTTCAGCAACTGCTCGAGCGTCGCGACGAGATCGAGCCGCTCGCAGCGCAGCTTGATGCCGCCCGCGTCGGCGACCGCCAGCTCCTGCAGGTCGTCGATCAGATGCTGCAGGTGCAGCACCTCCTCGTGCAGCGACGCGATGCGTACGGCGTCGGGCTCGGCCAGTCCATCCTGAATCGCCTCCAGCTCGCAGCGCAGGTTCGTCACCGGCGTGCGCAGCTCGTGCGCGACGTCGCCGACCATCCGCTTGCGCAACTCCTGCTGCGTGGCGAGCGCGTCGGCCATCGCGTTGAACGACGTCGCCAGCTGCGCGATCTCGTCGCGGCCGCTCACCGGCACGTTCGCTGGCGTCCTGCCGCGCGCCATCTCCTGCACCGCGTTCGTCAGCTGCTCGATCGGCCGCGTGATGTGCCGCGAGATCAGGAACGTGAGCGCGACCGCGACGAGGATGGCGATCGCGAACGTGATCACCAGCCGCCGGTCGAGCGCCGCCAGCTCGTCGGGACGCTCGCGCGGCAGGTAGTAGGCACGGTTCGTCGTGCCGGCGATCGGCACCGGCTCGACGAAGAGGACGAGCTGCATGCGGCGCCCGTTGCGAGTCGACGCCACCTCGACCTTGTTGCCGCGGATGTGAATCGCCGAGCCGCGCAGAGCGGGGGAGGTGGAGATGATGTTGCCCGCGACGTCGACGACGATCACGTCTTTCGGCCTGCCCGCCGCATCGCCCTTTTTCAGGCGGAGCACTTCCTCGTGCGTCACACGCCGCGTGAAGACACCGCTGAGCGCGATCGTCACCACGACCATCGCGATCATCGCCGTCAGCAATCTCCAGCGTATGTGTCTCATGGGACGAACTTGTAGCCCGTGCCGAAGACGGTGACGATGCGCGACGGGTTGGCGCGATCGACCTCGATCTTGCGGCGGAGGTTCTTGATGTGGACGTCGACAGTGCGATCGAGTCCGCCCTCGACCAGCTCGTCGCGCGTGAAGACACGCCCGGGCGCGCGCATCAGCGTCTCCAGCAATCGAAACTCCGCCGCAGTGAGCGTGATCGTCTCGCCGCGCACGACCACCTCGCGCGTGTCGCGATCGAGCGAGAGATCGCCGGCAATCAGCTTCTCTTCCGAAACCGGCTCCGCGCGGCGCAGCACGGCGCGGACGCGTGCCACGAGCTCGCGCGGACTGAACGGCTTGGTCACGTAATCGTCGGCGCCGGTCTCGAGCCCGAGGAGCTTGTCGTCCTCGGTGGAGCGGGCGGTGAGCATGATGATCGGAATCTTCGACTCGACGCGCAGCGCGTTGCAGACCTCGAGTCCATTTCTGCCCGGCAGCATCAGATCGAGGATCACCAGATCGGGCGCGTGCTGCCGCGCGCGGGAGAGACCTTCGTCGCCGGTGCGGGCCACGTCGGTGCGATAGCCCTCGTGGCGCAGGTACATCTCGATCGACGCGCTCGTTTTCGGGTCGTCTTCGACGATGAGGATCCGGCGGGGGCGCACTTCGACCCATAATACGGGCCCACTTGTGAAGGGGTTGTGAATATGAAATCGATCTGGCTTCTTCTGGCCCTGACGCTTTCGGCGAATGCACAACAGTCGTGGCAGTTCGCGATAGCGGGCGACTCGCGCAACTGCGGCGACGTCGTCATGCCGGCGATCGCCACCTCGGTCCAGGCGACGAAGGCGCAGTTCTACTGGCACCTCGGCGATTTCCGGAAGATCTCCGACTTCGACGACGACATGCTGGCGGCGGCCGAGGTGAAGAACGCGAAGCTCAGCATCAGCGACTACATGAAGCAGGCGTGGCCCGACTTCATCAAGTGGCAGGCCAATCGTTTCACCACCGTGCCGATCTACCTCGGCATCGGCAATCACGAGACGACGTCGCCGAAGACGAAGTCCGAATGGATCATTCAATTCGGCGACTGGCTCACGCTGCCGGTCATCGTCAGGCAGCGCCTGGCCGACAATCCGAACGACCATCAGCTCAAGGCCTACTACCACTGGATTCAGGGCGGCGTCGATTTCCTCAACCTCGACAACGCCGACTACAGCTTCGACTCCGAGCAGATGAACTGGATCAAGGCGCGGCTGAAGTACGCGATGGAGCATCCGGAGATCAAGACCATCGTCGTCGGGATGCATGGCGCGCTGCCGCACAGCCTGAGCTGCGATCACAGCATGAACCAGACGCCGCAGGGCGAGCGCAACGGCGTCATCGTCTACAAGCAACTGCTCGACGCGGTCAAAGCGGGGAAGAAGGTTTACGTCTTCGCCAGCCACTCCCACTTCAAGCTCGAAAACGTGTTCGACACGGAGTACTGGCGCAACAACGGCGGCGTCCTGCCGGGCTGGATCATCGGCACCGCCGGCGCGATCCGTTACCGGCTGCCGGACGTCACCGCCGGCATGCCGGTCAGCCGCGCGCAGACCGACGTCTACGGCTACTACCTCTGCACCGTCGCGCCGGATGGCTCGCTCACCGTCGACTTCCGCGAGATCAAACGCGGCGACGTACCGGCGGATGTGGAGAATGCATTCGGCGCCGGCGTCGACCGCTGCTACGCGGGCAATAGCGACATGCAGGAGATGAAGTCGGCGAAGTGTGTGGCGAACGTGCCGTGCGCGATGCCGTGATTACGTCGCCACGGTGACCGGCAGCCGCGCCTTCAGCGACTCGAGGACCAGCGGCGGCACGAGGCGCGCGACGTCGCCGCCGAGGCGGAAGACTTCCTTCACCAGGCGGGAAGAGACGTAGGTGTACTCGACGGCGGGGAGCATGAAGATCGTCTCCACGTCGGGATGCAGCTCGCGATTCATCAGCGCCATCTGCAGCTCGTACTCGTAGTCGGAGACGGCGCGGATGCCGCGCACCACGACGCCGGCATCGAAGCGGCGCATGAAGTCGACGAGCAGTCCGCTGAACGAATGCACTTCCACCGTCGGCAGGTCGTGCGTGCAGCGTGCGATCAGCTCCATCCGCTCGGCCACGGAGAAGAGGGGAGCCTTCCCCTCGTTCTCCAGCACCGCGACGAGCAGGCGATCGAAGAGTCGCGTGCCGCGGCGGATGATGTCGAGATGACCGTTGGTGAGCGGATCGAAGGAGCCGGGATAGACGGCGATGCGCATCGAGCGGAGATTGTAGCGCGATGACCGATGGTCAAGTACTTGACGATCGCGCTCATCGAGCCTAAACTGAATCATCAGTTCGAGTGAATAGGGATGGGAGGGTGTGAATGCGTCAGCAGATTCCGGTGAAGCGCTCGAATCCCGCGCTCAAGACCCGGCTCCTCGACACGATCCGCACGTACCTGCCCGGGGCCTTCATCGATCCGAAGCAGAGCGAGCTCATCACTCTCTACCGCCTCCGCTACAAGATCGCCATGGAGGAGGAGAAGTACGACACGGCGATGATCTTCCTCAACAAGATCCTCGAGCTCGAGCCGATGAACGTCGAGGCCAAGTTGTGCAAGGGCGAGATCTACCACCGCTGCCTCAACGACTACACGAAGGCCATCGAGCAGTACAACAAGGTGCTGCGCCTGACCAACGACCGTCAGAGTGAGCCGGTGCATCTCCGCGCGCGCGCCGCGATGGCGGAGATCATGGAGATGTTGTCGTAATTGCCGCTCAGCGGTCGCGCTCGAGCACGAAGTCCAACGCCAGCTCCAGCGTCTCCTTCGCGTGCGACGGAGCGAACGGCTCCAGCGCGGTCCGCGCGCGCGCCGCGTAATCGCGAGCAATCGCGCGCGACTCATCGAGCGCACCGTACTTGCGGACGACGTGTCCGATCTCGGCGGGATCGATGCCGTCGAACGTCTTGTTCATCGCGACGTGCGCGATCATCTCGCGCTCCCGCGGCGTGGCGCGCGGCATGGCCAGGATCAGCGGCAGCGTGACCTTGCCTTCCTTCAGATCGGACAGCGCCGGCTTGCCGAGGACTTCCGTGCTCGAGGTGAAATCGAGCAGATCGTCGATCAACTGGAAGCAGATGCCGAGGTTGAGGCCGTAGTTGAAGAGCGACGTCGCGGTGCTCTCCGGCACGTCGACGAGATACGCCGGGATGCGGCAGCAGGCGCCGAACAGCAGGCCGGTCTTGCGCGTCACGACGTCGAAGTAGTCGTCGATGGAGAGATCAGCGCGGCCGTTCTGCTCCAGGCCGATGATCTCGCCCTCGATCATCCGGATCGTCGTATTCGACAGCAGCCGCAGGATGTCGAGGTTCCCCTCGGCCAGCGCGAGGCTCATCGAATGCGTGTAGAGGTAGTCGCCGACCAGCACCGTCAGGTTGTTGCCCCAGCGGTAGTTGATCGACGTCCGGCCGCGGCGGATCTCCGCCTCGTCGATGATGTCGTCGTGGACCAGCGTCGCGTTGTGGATGAACTCCACCACCGCGCCGTAGACCACGTCGCGGTAATCCTCGTAGCGGAGCATCTTCGACACGAGGAGGAGAAGGGCAGGGCGGAGACGCTTCCCGCCGCCGCCGAGGATGTGCTCGCCGACGTCGTGGATCGTCTTGACCTTCGATTGGAAGTTGCGCTTCAGCTCCTCTTCCACCAGCAGAAGCTTCGGCGCGATCGGCTCGAGGAGGCGCTCGGCGCGCGTCATCTGCTCGTTGATGGTGTCGGGAGCGGTCACGGGGGCAAGAATAATCGATGCAGGACGGCGTCTCAACCGCGGTAGTTCGTGAACTGCAGCGGGATTCCGAAGTCCTTCTCCTTCACCAGCGAGATCGCCTTCTGCAATTCGTCCTTGTTTCTTCCGGTGACGCGCACCTGGTCGGACTGAATCGACGCCTGCACCTTCAGCTTCGCATCCTTGATCGCCTTGACGATCGCTTTCGCCTTTTCGCTCTCGATGCCCTGAACGATCTTCGCCTTCTGCCGCACGGTGCCGAGCGATGCGTCCTCGAGCTTGCCGTAGTCGAGCGCCTTGAGCGACACGCCGCGCTTGATCAGCTTCGTCTCCACGATGTCCTTCACGCTGCGCAGCTTCCCCTCGTCATCGCTGACCAGGACGATCTCGTCCTTCGCCAGCTCGATCGTGCTCTTGCTCCCTTTGAAATCGAAGCGCTGCGCGAGCTCTTTCTGCGCCTGCTGGATCGCGTTCGACACTTCCTGCATGTCGGTCTTGGAGACGACGTCGAAGGAAAAATCCTGAGCCATTTGGCGCTCCTCTAGTCCGCGTTTACCGTCTGCACGCCGGCCGGCGGCGTGAAGCGGAACACATCGGCCGATGCGGACGCGGGATGATATCCCGACAGCTCGAACACCGTCCGGTTCCCCTCGCGGTCGGTGTACTCGACCGATTGAATGAGGTGCGTCGACGCGGAGCTGGTGATCGCGATGCTGCGCAGCAGTCCCGCCGAGCTGCGCGGCTGCAGGGTGGTGATCACGTTCGCGCCGCGCGTCTGCTCTTTCACCACGAACGAACGGTTGCGCGCCGCCGCGTCGCCGAGCACGAGGAACGGCAGGTCGCGCCGCTTCTGCTCGTCGAGCGTGGCCACGGTGACCTGCTTGTCGGCCGGGACGTAGAACCACGAATGGCTGCCGTCGAAGACGAAGAGCTTCTCCTCCGGCTTCACGTACGTCCACCGCATCTGCGGCAGCGTGCCGAAGGTGACGGTGCCGCTTTCGACCTGCGCGTTCTTGAAGCCTTTCGGCGTGAAGCGCTGGACGAACGTCGCGGCTTTGCCGGCGACCGCGGCGGGCGCCTTGTCGATTTCAGCCGCGTTGAGTGTCGTTGCCAGGAGCAGTGCTGCAGGAAGGATGATCTTGATCACAGTTTTTCCACCTCGATCGAAGCAATCGCAGATCTGACAACAAAGATCCGCTCGTTTTTGCTCCGGTCGAGAGGGAAGAGGAAGAAGCCGCTGGCGGCTGGATTGTAGGAGGCGATTCCGCGGATGACCTCGCCGTCGGCGAACTCGACCGCGATCAAACTTCCGCCCGGCTGTTCGAGCTGCTCCTCGGGGACGGTGCGCGGAAAGAACACCGCCTTCAACGCGCTGAACGGCACCTGCTGCGACGCGCTGTCGTGATCGTGCGTCACGTTCAGCACCTCGTTCACCGCGTCGATGACCGCGACCACGGCGCGCTCCGTGCTCCCGTCGCGATAGCGAAGAATCACCTTTCCATCGTCATGCATCAGAAGAGCTCGAGCCCCCAGAGATCGTGGAGATGAATGATACCCGTGAGACGCCGCGAGTCATCCACGATGAAGAGCGAGGTGATCTTCCGCTCCTCCATCTGCTGCAGGGCGACCGAGGCGAGCTCGTTGCTGTCGATGGTCTGCGGATTCGGCTTCATCGATTCGGCGGCCGTCTTGCGCAGGATGTACTCGTCGCGCTGCAGCAGGCGGCGGAGGTCGCCGTCGGTGATGATCCCCCGCAGCGTGCGCTCGCCGTCGACGACTCCCGTGACGCCGAAGCCTTTCTTCGACATCTCGTAGATGACGTCATGCATCTCGGTCCCGAGCTCGACGATCGGGACGTCGTTGCCGCCGTGCATCAGATCGGAGACGCGGAGGAAGCGCTTGCCGAGGCGGCCGCCGGGATGAAGGAAGGCGAAGTCCTCTTCCTTGAAACCCTTGCGCAGCAGCAGCGCCATCGCCAGCGCATCGCCGAGGGCGAGCGTCGCGGTGGTCGAAGCGGTCGGCGCGAGTCCGAGGGGACACGCTTCTTTCGAGATCGCGGCGGAGAGGTGATGATCGGCGCCTTTGGCCAGCGTCGATTGCGGATTGCCGGTCATGGCGACGATCTCGACGCCGATCCGCTTCAGACTCGGGATCAGCCGCACCAGCTCCTCGGTCTCACCCGAGTTCGAGATCGCCAGCACCACGTCGCCGCGCACCACCATCCCGAGATCGCCATGAATCGCCTCGGCGGGATGGAGAAAGAACGACGGCGTGCCGGTCGACGCCAGCGTCGCGCTGATCTTCTTGCAGATGATCCCGCTCTTGCCGAGCCCCATCGTCACGACGCGTCCGGAGACGCCCCCGCCAACGCCATGCATCAGCTCCACGACGTCGATGAAAGTCTGGTCGAGATGCTCGATGAGCCCGAGAATCGCCGCCGCTTCGACCTCGAGAACGCGCCGCGCCTCGATCAGGGCGGGATGATCAACCATGGGGCGTGATGCTAACACCTAGAGTCCCAACTCTAATCGCAACGCGATCAGCGACTGCGTCACGTCCTGAATGAACGCCACGAGCGATGCGACGAGACAGGCCATGCAGGCGATGAACAGCAGCGCGAGGAGCCACGCAAACTCGATTCGCAGCAGTGCGGCGACGAAAATCGTGCCGATGAGGAGGGCGGCGAAGAGGATGCTGAGCGAGGCCAGGGTGATGGCGCGGCGGAGGAGCTCGGCGCGGTGCGCGAGGATGTCGATCTGGCGCTGGCAGCGGGTGCGATCGTCGTCGGTCGTCGCCGCGCGCAGGTCGGCGGCGAGGACGCGCGCGCGGTCGACGGTGCGACCGAAGCGGTTGGTCATGCTGAGGAGCAGCAGGCCGATGCCGGAGATCAGGATCACCGGGCCGACGGCGAGCTGCAGGACGGGGAAGAGCTGTTGCAGGGTGGGGATCGGCATCACTTTGCCGCATTCTCTTGCGGCAACAAGACCGCGTACAGCAAATCGTGAATCGGCGTCGGCACGCCGGCCGCGCGACCCATCCGCACGACGGCGCCGAGCTGCGCGTCGAGCTCGGACGGCTTGCCCTGCATGATGTCTCGCTGCAGTGACGACGTGGCGTCCGGCGCGAGGCTGTCGTAGCGACCGAGCGTTGCGTCGACTGCATCGGGGGCGAGCTGCACGCCGCGCGCGCTTGCCACGGCGATGATCTCCTCGATCGCGCGCCTGGCGATGTCGCGCAGCTCCGGCATCACGCGCCAGACGCCGGCCGGGACGCGCGTCACCGCACCGATGCCGCTGAGCGGCGCGATGAAGAGGAACTTCGTCCACATCGCGCGATGGATGTCGCTCGGGACTTCCGCGACGACACCGGCGGCGGTCATCGCTTCCTGGATGCGTGTCACGCGATCCGATATCGAGTTGTCGAGCTCCCCGAACATCACGAACGGATCGGACGCCGCGTGGCGGATGTGACCCGGCGCGGCGATGAAGCTGACGATGGCGCAGAGGCCGCCCATCGCGTGCTCGCGGCCGACGGCATGCGCGATCTGCTCCGGCGCGTCCATGCCGTTCTCCATCGGAATGACCGCGGTGTGCTCGCCGATGAGCGGCGCGATGGTCTGCAGCACCGTGGGGATCTGCGACGTCTTCACTGCGAGGAGCACGACGTCGACCGGACCGACGATCCTCGGATCATCGGTGGCATTGACTATCGGCACGACGAAATCACCGTTGATGCTGTCGACGCGCAGGCCGTTCCCACGCAGTGCCTCGAGTGTTTTGCCACGGACGATGAACGTGACGTCAGCGCCGCCGTGCGCGAGTTTTCCGCCGAAGTAGCCGCCGACGCCGCCTGCTCCGATGACCGCGAATCGCATGGCTCCATTATCATCCGCGACCATGAAGCTCGCTGCCATCACCATCCTCTGCCTCGCCGCCGCCGGTGCCTCGTATGCATCGCCGGGCGAAGACTCGAAGTTCGAAAAGATCGTCGACAACTACGTCGAAGCGTTGTTGAAGATGCATCCCGAGAACGCGACCGCCCTCGGCGATCACCGCTACGACGATCGTCTCGATGACTATTCGCGCGCCGGCGTCGACGCCGACGTGAAGTCCGCGCGCGAGACGCTGGCCGAGCTGGCGAAGGTGAAACGCGAGAAGCTGAGCGCGACGAACCGGATCGATCTGCGAATCCTGGAGAACGCGCTGCAGTCGCAGATCTACTCGCTCGAGACGCTGCGCAGCTGGGAGTGGAACCCGCTGACCTACAACGTCGGCAGCGCGATCTACAGCCTCATCGCGCGCGACTTCGCGCCGGCCGAGACACGGTTGAAGAGCGTGATCGGCCGTCTGAATCAGGTCCCTGACGTCGTTGCGGCGGCGAAGGCGAACCTGAAGAATCCGCCGAAGATCCACGTCGAGACGGCGATCAGTCAGAACAAGGGGACGATCGCGCTGGTCAACGGCGACGTCGCGGAGCTGGCGAAACAGGCGCCGCAGCTCGACGCCGAGGTGAAGGCGGCGCAGAAGCGGGCCGCGGATGCGCTGGCCGATTACGGCACCTGGCTGCAGAACGATCTCCTGCCGCGCGCCAACGGCGACTTCCGCCTCGGCGACGAGAAGTTCCGCCGGAAGCTGCGCTACTCGCTCGACTCGAATCTGACGAAGGAGGAGATCCTCGCGCACGCGGAGTCCGATCTGAAGAAGACGCAGGACGCGATGTACGAGACCGCGCTGAAGCTCGGCGCGACGCCGGACGATGATCATCGCAAGGTGATCAAGGCGGTGCTCGACAAGCTGGCCGACGAGCATCCGACGAACGAGACGGTGATCGCGCTGGCGGAGAAGGACCTCGCGGAGACGACGTCATTCGTCCGCAAGCACGGCCTCATCACCGTGCCGGCGGAGCCGATCCAGGTGACGCCGATGCCGGAGTTCAATCGCGGCGTCGCGGTGGCGTCGTGCAATTCGCCCGGCGCGCTGGAGAAGAACGGCAAGACGTTCTTCTACATCTCGCCGACGCCGGCCGACTGGACGCCTCAGCGCGTGGAGTCGTTCTTCCGCGAGTACAACAACTACATGCTGCAGGACCTGACGATCCACGAGGCGATGCCGGGGCATTACCTGCAGCTCGCGCACGCGAACCAGTTCCACGCGCCGACGAAGATCCGCGCGATCTACAGCAACGGCGCGTTCATCGAGGGCTGGGCGACGTACGCCGAGCAGATCATGGCCGAGGCGGGATACGGCGGACCGCAGGTGCGGATGCAGCAGCTGAAGATGCGGCTGCGGCTGATCATCAACTCGATGATTGACCAGAAGATCCACACCGCCGGCATGACCGAGAAAGAGGCGATGGATCTGATGATGAACGAGGGATTCCAGGAGGAAGGCGAGGCCGCCGGCAAGTGGCGCCGCGCCATCCTGACCTCGGCGCAACTCTCGACGTACTTCGTCGGCAACATCGAGATGAACGACATCCGCTCCGCGTGGGATAAGAAGCATGGGAAGGGGCAGTTGAAGAAACTGCACGACACGATGCTCTCGTTCGGATCGCCGGGGGCGAAGTACGTGAAGGAGATGATGGGACTCTGAGCGCCGCCGACTACCTGCGCGAACGTTCCGCGCAATTCGAGCGCGAGCTGCCCCGCGATTGCGTGACCGAGGCGTGCATCGTCGCCGCGGCGCTGATCGCGGATGGACTGACCCCGTGGATCGGACGCATCCGCGATCGTCACGGAAACTACTCTGGTCCGCTCCACGCCGGACGCTTCACCGGACGCAACGCGCCGGCGTGGACGACGCACTACGTCTGCTGCGCGGACGACATCGCGTACGACCCGCTGGCGGGGGAGCCGGTGCCGGTGTCGGAGCTCGCGGAGCGTGTGTTCGGACGTCCGCTGCCGGTCGAGCATTTCGTCGATTTCTCAGGTGAAACGGAATTACGGCAGGCCATCAGGAAGGGACTATGATCATGCATCATGACATCCATCCTTTTCGGCAGTTCGTGGGAGAACTTTTTCAACGCACCGCCTGCAGGCATGCAGAAGCTGGCCGAGATGGGATTCTCGTTCGTCCGGCTCTGGATCTTCTGGGATTCGACGCAGCCGGCGGCTGATCAGCTGAACTGGACGAAGGTCGACGCCGACATCGCGGCGATCCGCGGCACCGGGATGAAGGTCTTCGCGAATCTCCTCTGGGCGCCGAAGCACGCCTGCGGCGGTCTGTCGACGTACCTGCCGTACACGAACGGCTGCACGGAGTGGAACGATCCGCTCGACGGCAGCAAGGGAATCCGCTTCGCGCACGAGCGTCCGTTCTGCACGAATCCTCCGCACATCGACGCCATCCGCGCGCGTGAGTTCGGCGCCGCGCTGGCGACGCGGCACGGCGACGACATCACCTGGTTCGCCGCGTGGAACGAGCCGGGGGGCGATCTCTACTGGCCGGCCATCCGTACCGACAATCGCAACGTGGCGATCGGACGGCTGCTCGATGAAGTGACGATCCCGTTCACCGAAGGAGTGCGCTCGGTGAAGGCGGACGCGCAATTCGTCGGGCCCGAAGCGGATGGGGAGGGAGTGCTCGACGAGGCGTTGCAGCAGGAGGCGGCGCGCGGGCTGCAGCTCTTCGACGCCATCACGTTTCATCCGTACTCGTGGGGCCTGTTCCCCGAGGATTCGTACAAGCGGATCGACAACGAGTTCATGCCGGCGACGGTGGCGCATCGCAACAGGCGGCCGATCTGGTACTCCGAGGTCGGCGACGACGGGACCGGGCACATCGTCGAGTGGACACAGAGCGCGATCACGCGCGACGTGGCGGCGATCAACTACCACGACTTCAAGCAGTGGTTCCAGCCGGGGACGTGGGACAACGGGACGTTCCTGCCGAACGAGAAATACGAGGCGATGCAGACGCTGATCGCGAGAGTGAACCGGCGCCGGCGTCCGGTGCTGCACGCGACGGCGGACGGTCTGGACGAGGCGCAGCTCAGGTTGCGCGACTGGCGGAAGGGCGTGCTCGGGATCAGGCCGGAGTAGCCTTCCACCCGCCCAGCCGCTTGTGCGTCTTCATCCACACCTCGTCCAGCGCGCCGTCCTTCAGCATCTTCGTGATCCAGAGGATCTGCCCCGTGTGATTGGCGATGTGCGACATCACCGAGAGCACGTCCTCGACCACGAGCGTGTACATCTTTGGCTCAGGTGAGGGCTCGCCGAGGCGCTCGACGGTGAGTGCGTCGAACGTCTGCTCCGCCTTCGTGACCATGTCGTCGAAGATCGCCCGCAGCTCGTCCTTCGGGATGTGGCGGCGCTCGGCAAATTCGGCCGCGCGGTCGCGGTCGTACTCGAATCCTCCGATGCCGCGGTTGAGGTAATGGTTCAACGAGCCGGAGAGGTGGATGACGAGATTGCCGACGGAGTTCGACGATTCATTCGGCCTCCACCAGATCTGCTCGTCATCGAGCTGCGCGAGGCATTCGCGGACCTGTGCAGGGAAGACTTTCGTGATGCGGACGCGGAGGGAGGAGAGGACGTACGGCAGCGGATCGCTCATGTGCATAGTGTAAAATCTGCATCTCTCTTGCATCCCCTGCACTGAACAAACTTCAACAAATCGAGGACCTTCATGACCGAAATTCTCTCCAATACCCCTGCGGTCTCGACGGCACCCCGCACCTCGTCCAAGCCCGCGAAGGCGAAGGCGCTGCCGGTCGAGCCGAAGTCGGTGATCTGGAATCCATCGGCCGATGAGCTCCGGAAATTCACTGAGCAAATGCCCAATTGCCGGGGCACCGAATTCGGCAACGTCAACGTCGCCACCAAAGTCGTGTCGCGCTCCAAGCTCTCCACCTTCATCGCCACCGACACGCCGGAACAGCATTCCGATCAGACCATCAGCCGCGCCGAGTACGACCGCATCTCGAAGCTGCAGAACGATTTCATCAGGACGCGCGACATGCTGGTGATCGACGGCTACATCGGCAACGATCCGGAGTTCCGCACGCCGGCGCGCCTGATCATGGAGAAGGCGAACGCGAACATTGCGGCGATGCAGCAGATCCTCTATTACACCGCCACCGCGCAGGAGCTCGAGCACTTCGAGCCGGCCGTCACCGTGATCTACACGCCGAACCTCAAGGCCGAGGGCTATCCCGACGAGCGCCTGATCGCCGTCGACCTCGAGAGCTACACCACGCGCGTCTTCAACTCCGATTACTTCGGGGAGTCGAAGAAGGGCGGTCTGCGGATGTGGAACAAGATTGTCTACGAGCGGGGCGGCCTGGCGCTGCACGCGGGCTGCAAGGTGATCCCGGTCGCCGGCACGGATCGCGTCGGCCTGATCGTCGGACTCTCCGGCACCGGCAAGACGACGACGACGTTCACGAAGCAGAACAACTCCTCGCCGGTGCAGGACGACTTCTGCGCGCTGATGCCGGGCGGCAAGATCTACGCGACCGAGAACGGCTGCTTCGCCAAGACGTTCGGCCTCAATCCGAACGACGAGCCGACGATCTACTACGCCTGCGCGTCGTCGCATGCGTACGTCGAGAACGTCTCGCAGAACGACGAAGGGAAGATCGACTACTTCGACACCTCGTACACGCCGAACGGCCGCGCCGTCATCCGCATGGAAGACATCGCCGGCGCCTACGACGCGCGCCAGCTGAAGAAGGCCGACTTCCTCCTGATCCTCAATCGCAACGAGAACATCATTCCCGCGGTGGCGAAGCTCGAAGGTCCGCTCGCCGCCGCCTACTTCATGCTCGGCGAGACGAAAGGCACGTCGGCCGGCGGCGCCGCCGAGGCCGGGAAGTCGCTGCGCGTGCCGGGGACGAATCCGTTCTTCCCGCTGCTGCACGCGTACCAGGGCAACCGCATGCTCGAACTGATGAAGGAGAGCCCGATGGAGGTCTACCTCCTCAACACGGGCCGCATCGGCGGCGACGACAAGGACGAGCGCTCGAAGAAGGTGCGCATCCAGCACTCGTCGGCCATCGTGAAGGCGATCGCCGAGGGGACGATCAAGTGGGAGAAGGACCCCGACTTCGGCTACCTCGTGGCGACGGAAGTCCCGGAGCTCGACGACGCCGATTACCTGCAGCCGAAGACGATGTACGAGCGGCAGGGGAGGCTCGACGAGTACAACGCGCTGGTCGCGAAGTACAACGACGACCGGCGGGTGTATCTGCGGAAGTGGAAGGGGTTGAGCGACGAGATCGTGAATGCGATCTGAGTTGCCGGTTACCGGTTGACAGTTTCCAGGGCCCCGCGGAAACGCGGGGCTTTTCATTTTTGTAACTGGACAAATTTATTGCGGATCGCAATATTGATATTGCAATCTGCAATATGACCGTCGGCGAAAAACTCCGTTACCTCAGAACTGTCGAAGGCGCTCTCCGTGGCTCCGATCGCGAGATGACCCAGCAGGCGGTCGTCGAGGCGATCGAGAAGGAGCTCGGCCTCAAGATCAGCCAGTCGTACCTCTCGCAGATCGAGCGCGGGCAACGCCGCCACCTCACGAACACGAGCCGGATGACGCTGGCGAAGTTCTTCCGCGTCCATCCCGGCTACCTCGTCGACGACCCCGAAGGGTTCCACACGGAGCTGACCTCGGACGTCCGAAGCCTGGAGGACGACCTCGACCTCTGGCTCGTCGGCGGCGCCGAACGTTTCTCGCACGATCGCGAGGTCAGCGAAGCGCTGGTCAAGCTGGCCAAGCATCCCGACACGCGGCTCATGCTCGCCCTCGTCTCTTCGATCCTCGATGCGCCGGAGCTCGCCGAGCGCCTGCTGCAAGTACTTCGTCCGGAGGTTCTCGTATGAACTGGGAATCGATCTACCTCGGGATCTTCGTCCTCGGACTGGCGATGACGCTCCTCTCGCTGTTCGTCGGACACATCCATCTGCCGATTCACCTGCCGATCCACGTCCCGCACGGAGTGCATTTCAACGGACACATCGGTCCGATCAACGTCACGACGATCGTCGTGTTCCTGACCTGGTTCGGCGCGACCGGCTACCTCGTCACGCACTACCACAGTGCGGCCGCGGGGCTGGCGTTCACCGCCGCGGTCATCGCCGGCTTCATCGGCGCGGCGCTGATGTACGTGACGGTCATCCGCACGTTCCTGACGCACGAGCGCGCGCTGCGCGACGAGGACTTCGAGATGACCGGCGTCCTCGGGCGCATCAGCATGCCGATCCGCGAAGAAGGCGGAACGGGTGAGTTGATCTATTCGCAGCAGGGGACGCGGCGGAGCTGCGGCGCGCGCAGCGAAGGCGGCGCGCGCATCGACCGCGGCACCGAAGTCGTGGTCATGCGTTACGAAAAAGGAATCGCCTGGGTTCGTCCATGGGACGAACTGAATCGAGGCGTGTAGGACAGGCACTCTTGCCTGTCAGGAGGAAAACTCAATGTTCGGACTACCACTGTGGTTGGTCATCGCGCTGGCGGGGATCGCGGCATTCATGTTCATGGCCATGATGTTCGCCAGCTTCCTGCGGAAGGTCGCGCCGAATCAGGCGTTGATCGTCTACGGACTGCGCGGCACGCGCGTCGTGACCGGTCACGGCACGATCGTGATGCCGATCATCGAGCACGCGCACGAGCTCTCGCTCGAGCTGATGTCGTTCGACGTCGCGCCGAAGCAGGATCTCTACACGAAGCAGGGCGTGGCGGTGACGGTCGAGGCGGTCGCGCAGATCAAGGTCAAGAGCGACACGATGTCGATCAAGACCGCGGCCGAGCAGTTCCTGACCAAGACGCCGGTGCAGCGCGAGGGCCTGATCCGCCTGGTGATGGAAGGTCACCTGCGCGGCATCATCGGCCAGCTCACGGTCGAGGAGATCGTCAAGCAGCCGGAGATGGTGGCCGACCGCATGCGCTCCACCTGCGCCGAGGACATGACGAAGATGGGCCTCGAGGTCGTCTCGTTCACGATCAAAGAGGTGAAGGACCAGAACGAGTACATCACCAACATGGGACGCCCCGACATCGTGCGCATCAAGCGTGACGCCGAGATCGCGGCGGCCGAGGCGGAGCGCGACACCGCGATCAAGCGCGCGCAGGCGTCGCGCGAAGCTGCCATAGCCAAAGCTCAGGCGGACCAGGCGCGCGTCGAAGCCGAGACCGCGTCGATGTCGAAGCAGGCCGAGGCGACGCGCGACCTGGAGATCAAGAAGGCGCAGTACCTCGAGGCGACGAAGCGCCAGCAGGCGCAGGCCGACAAGGCGTACGAGATCCAGACGAACGTGATGCAGCAGCAGGTCGTCGCGGAGTCGGTGCGCGTGCAGCAGATCGAGAAGGAAGCGCAGGTCAAAGTTCAGGAAGCGGAGATCAACCGCGTGGAGAAGGAGCTGATCGCCACGGTCCTGAAGCAGGCGGAGATCGAGAAGCAGCGCATCGAGATGCTGGCCAACGCCGAGCGTCAGAAGCTGATCTCCGAGGCCGAGGGACGCGCATCCGCGACGCGCTCGCAGGGTGAGGCCGAGGCCGAGATCATCTTCCGGAAGGGCGAGGCCGAGGCGAAAGCGATGAACGTGAAGGCCGAGGCGTACCAGGAGTGGAACCAGGCCGCGGTCGTCGACAAGCTGATCACCGGACTGCCGGAGGTGGTGAAGGCGATGGCCGCGCCGCTCTCGAACGTCGACCGGATCACCATCGTCTCCACCGGCGACAGCGACGCCGCCGGCGCGCACAAGATCACCGGCGACATGGCGAAGATGGCAGCGCAGGTGCCGGCGCTGTTCGAAGCGCTCTCCGGCATGCAGATGTCGGAGCTGCTGTCGAACGTCAGGCAGATCTCGAAGAAGGACGCGAAGGTGCCGATCAAGGAAACGTAGCTGTTCTGGAGGTCAACATGTCTCTCATGGAACGCGTCAGTGCACTGATCCGGGCGAATCTCAACGACCTCGTCGACAAGGCCGAGGATCCGGAGAAGATGCTCAAGCAGGTGATCGTCGACATGGAGAATCAGCTCATCCAGGTCAAGACGCAGGTCGCCGTGGCGATCGCGGATGAGCATCTCCTCGACAAACGACAGAAGGACAACACCGCGAATCGCACCGAATGGATGCGCAAGGCGGAGGTGGCGGTCGACAAGCGCGACGACGAGCTCGCTCGCGCGGCGCTGGAGCGGTGCGAGAGCTACCGCATCGCCGGCGAGGCGCTCGACGAGCAGATGAATCAGCAGCGGACGCAGACCGAGACGCTGCGCGTGTCGTTGCGCAAGCTCGATCAGAAACTGCGCGAGGCGCGCGAGAAATGCGACCTGCTGATCGCGCAGAACCGCCGCGCGCGGATGATGCAGCGCGTGGCGGAGGCGAAGTCGGGCGACTCGTCGATCGCGTTCGATCGCGCCAGGCGCAAGGTGCAGGAAGACGAGATCGTCGCGTCGACGCGTGTCGAGATCGCCGCGGTGGACGAGCGGTTCGAGGAGATCGAGCGCAACGACCGGATCGAGCAGTTGCTGACGGAGTTGAAGGCGAGGCGTCAGGTCGGCGCGTGATCCGCGACGAACCTCGGAGGGCGGCGGCGTGGCCGCCGCACTCCGAGGTTACGGCTTGATCGCCGCGCGGATGTGCAGCACGACGCCGCGCACGTTCGTGTTGCGATGCGCGTCGATCGCGTTATGCGCCAGGCCGCGGTCGATCAGCGCTTCGCGGACGTCGAACGCCATGCCGTCGGCCGCTTCGACGTCGATCAACCAGCCTTGACGGCCTGCGAAGATCGCCGCGATGCGCTCCAGCGCTTCGGGCGCCGGGGCATTCGCGAAGCGTCCTTCGAACTCGTCGGCGGAGTAACGGATGACCTCCAGGCCTTCGATCTTGTGCAGCTCGGCGAACTGCAGGTCGAAGTCGTAGCCCTGCTTCGCGCCCTCGATGCCGCCCTTCGCCGCGCCGATGACCGCGCCGGTGAGGATGGCGGCGTCGCGCGTCCTGCGATAGCGATCGATCATGTGGTCGAGCGACTCGCGCTCCGGTCCGCCGAACACGGCGGCGAGCACGCCGGCGACGCGGCCGATGTGGAGACCGACCTCCGCGCCGGCGGCGGCTCCCATCGAGCCTTCGACGACCGCGCCTTCGACGGCTCCGACGATGGTCGGCTCAGTGGAAGGATCGGGGTCGGGGGTGGGGGGATGGGTGGTGGCGCAGCCGGTGAGGAGGATTGCGATTCCGAGGGCGACGACGTAATGGCGCATGAGGCTCTCCAATCGGAGTTGCCCTTTCGCAAGCGATCTGCCAATGGCCCAGCCCGTCTTCCCGAGAGCGACTCCACGCGACGGAGCCGGCGGCTGCCCTGTCCGGAGGGCGGACTGTGCCTTTTCGTGGACGTCAGGTCTCCACGTGCAGAAACATGTACACCGCGGCGATCGCAAACAGGATGTTCGCGCTCCAGGCCGACAGCATCGGCGGCAGGTTCCCGACCTCGCCGAACTTCGTGAAGAGCGCGAACGTGATCCAGTAGACGATGCCGAGCATCAGCGCGATGCCGACGCCGTACAGCGCGCCGCGCTTGCCGATGCGGAACGCGAACGGCAGCGCGATCAGCGCCATCACCAGGCTGAGCACCGGCCACGACGTCTTCGTGTAGAGCTTCACGCTGAATTCTTCCTGCGCGTAGCCGGCGTTGCGGATCGTCTCGAGGTATCGCCGCAACTGCGTGAACGTCATCTGGTCGGGCGACTTCACGTCGGTCTCGAAATCCGACGGCCGTTCCGCGTAGTAGAGCCGGATCGGCTGCGAGATGGCGATGTACGTCGACGCGCCGTCGTCGGTGAACGAGCGCATCCAGCCGTTCTCGAAAACCCAGCCCTGGCCGTCCCAGCGCGCGCGTTGGGCGTAGACGCGGCGCGTCAGCCGGAACTCCGCCGGATGCATCTCGAACACCTGCACCTGCGCCAGCGTCTTCGTCTCCTTGTCGTACGACAGGAAATTCAGGAGGTAATGTCCCTTGCCGAGGAGCCACAGCTTCTGCTGCGCGGAGACGGGAATCGGCTTCTTCCCTTTGATCCGCGCCTCGATCTGCGCCATCCGCTGATTCGAATACGGCAGCACGAAATCGAGCAGCAGGTACGCGAGGACGCTCAGCAGCGCCGCCACCGCGAGGATCGGCAGCGCGATCCGGTAGAGCGACACGCCGCCCGACTTGATCGCCGTGATCTCGTTGTTGCGCGACATCATCCCGAACGTCACCAGCGTCGCCACCAGCACCGAGATCGGCAGCATCCAGTGGAAGATCTGGAACATGAAGAAGCGGAAGTAGGCGAAGACCGTGTGCGCCGGGATGTGGTGCTCGCGCACGTCGTTCGAGATCTCGGTGTACTGGATGATCAGCATCAGCACGACCGTGGAGACCATCACCAGCCCGAGGATTTTGAGGAACTCGCGGAGGATGTAGCGGTCGAGGATGTTCGGAAACGTGATGTCCAATCTGCTCAGAATCGATGATCCCTCGGCCTCGCCGCGCTCCTCGGCGCGCCGCTTCTTACGGTCGGTGATCGCCGAGATCATCCGCCGCCAGATGCTCCCGTCGCTCCGCTGCGCGCCGATGTCGCGGTTCGCGCGAATCAGCAGGTAGATGCCGAGGCCGAGCAGGAGGATGTCGGCCGTCCACATGCCGACGACAGGGGAGATTCGCCCGTTCGCCGCCAGCTGCTCACCGTTGTTGATGAGGACGTAGTAGAAGACGATGATCGCGATACTTAAAGAAAAGCCTGAGCTTTTGCCGCCACGGCGGTTCGTGATGCCGAGCGGCAGTCCGACGATGCCGAACACGATGCAGGCAAACGGGATGGCGAATTTCTTCTGGATCTCGACCCGCGCCAGGTTGTAGGTCTCGTGATCGGCGCTGTGGCTGAGCTCGCGGACCTGCTGGAACAGCTCGCTGAGCGTCATCTCGCGGAACGACCGGCTGGCCGAACGGCTCGTTTCACCCGGGACTTTCTGCGGCAGCAGGATGCGCTGCAGGGCGTTGCGATTCAGGTCGTAGCGGTCCGGCTTGCGCTGATCCCAGACGTGGGTCTCCGCGTTGTGGAGGTTCAGCCAGGTCTGCCCGTGGCCTTTGACCGTGGCGATGTTGCCGTTGCGGGCGATGATGATCCGCTGGCCGCCGTGCTGGCCGAGTGCGTTCGCCGGGTTCTCGCGATGCGCCGCGTCGACCGCCTGGGCCGGCGTCGTGCCTTCGGATTCGTCTGAGCGATTGTCGGCCACGAACACGCCGCGCCACTGGCCGGTGTGCGTGTCGACGTCGTCGACGTAGATCATCAGGTTCTCGAACTCGTCGTAGAAGATGCGCGGCTTGATCTCCTTGGCCGCCGATTGCGTGACGAGGTCGCCGGTGAGCCGCGCCAGCTCGGTGTTGCCGCGCGGCAGGACGACGATCATCAGGTAGAGGTTGACCATGAAGATGGCGAAGCTGAAGAGGAAGACCGGGAGATAGATCGTCTTCGTGGAGATGCCGAGAGCCCGCATGGCGATGATCTCGGAATCGGACGAGAGCCGGCCGACGGCGATCAGGATGCCGAAGAGCAGCGACATCGGGACCGTGAGGACGATGATCCACGGGAGGGAGAGGAGCAGCAGTTTGGCGACGGTGCCGAGCGGCAGCGAGCGGCGGATGATCAGGCCGGCGAGCTGAAAGAGGCGCTGCATCAGGATGATCGAGGTGTAGAAGATCAGCCCGAGGACGGTCGGGCCGATCATCTCCTTGAGGATGTAGCGCGTGAGGATCTTCATGATGCGAATGGGATTGTAGATGCGTGCCTGCGATAGCGGGCGTTCAGGGTTTTCCTCAGAGTCCAGTAAGATAGATTATGTTAAGTTAATCGTACGGCAAGAACGTCGGAGACGACCGCAGCGGCTGTCGGTCCCGCCCCGGCCCCTCTCCCGATCAGCGTGATCTCCCCGGCCGCCCTCGCTTTGATCACCACCGCGTTGAGCTCCTCCCGCACGAGCGCCAGCGGATCCGATGCCGGCAACTCCTCCGGCCCGACGCGCAGCTCGATCCCGCCCGCCACCCTCCGCGCCGTGGCGACGTGGCGGATGACGAACCCGCGATCGCGCGCACGCTCGACGTCGTCACGCGTGATGCCGCGAATGCCGGCGATCGATCCGCGCACGATCGGCTCGCCGAACGCGAGGCTCGCCAAAATTCTCAACTTCTGCGCGGCGTCCTCGCCGTCGACGTCGAGCGACGGATCGGCCTCGGCGAACCCGCGCGTCTGCGCCAGCCGCAGCGCATCGTCGAATGACAGGCCGTCCGACTCGATGCGCGTGAGGATGTAGTTCGAGGTGCCGTTGAGGATGCCGCGGACCTCGTCGATGTGGTCGGCCGCCAGCCCGTCGCGGATCGCCCGGATGACCGGGATGCCGCCGCAGACGCTCGCCTCGAATCCGATGGAGACCCCTCGCCTGCCGGCGGCCGCGAATAAATCGCGGCCGCACTCGGCAAGAAGGGCTTTGTTGGCAGTGACGACGTGACGGCCGTTGGCGATCGCACGACGGACGTACGCGCCCGCGCAATGCACGCCGCCGACGACCTCCACGATGAGATCGCAATGCGCGTCGAGCACCTCGGTGGCCCGCGTCGTGAGCAGCCGGCGATCGATGCCCGGGCGCGACTTCGCCAGGTCGCGCACGAGGATGCGCTCGATGGCCAGCTCGACGCCGTGCCGCTCGCGGATGCGCTCGCGCTCGCGCTCGACGAGCTGCACGACGCCGTGGCCGACGGTGCCGCAGCCGAGGAGTCCAATCTTCAACTTCGCGGCGCTCATGCTTCGGCGCTCCTTGCCGGTACTCGCGTCGCCGCAAGCGCCTGCTCCAGATCGTCGATCAGATCGCGCACATCCTCGAGTCCGACCGACAGCCGGATCAGTCCATCGCCGATGCCGACCTTCCGCCGCACCTCCGGCTCGACCGACGCATGCGTCATCGTCGCGGGATGACAGAACAGGCTGCGCACGCTGCCGAGGCTTTCGGCGAGCGTCCACAACTTCAGGCGGCGCGTGAAGGCCCGGGTCTCTTCGATGGTCGTGTCGAGCTCGAACGAGACGATCGCGCCGAAGCGCTCCATCTGCCGCCGCGCGACGGCATGACCTTCATGCTCCGCGAGTCCGGGATAGAAGACGCGCGCGATCGCTTCATGCTGATCGAGATAGCGGACGATCTCCTCCGCGTTGTCGCAATGCTTCTGCACGCGGAGCGACAGCGTCTTCGTGCCGCGCAGGATGAGGAAGCAGTCCTGCGGTCCCGGCACCGCGCCGATGGCGTTCTGGAAGAAGCGGAGCTCCGTCGCGAGCTCGTCGTCGTTGGTGATCACCACACCGCCGAGGACGTCGTTGTGGCCGTTGATGTACTTCGTCGTCGAGTGCAGGACGATGTCGGCGCCGAGGGCGAGCGGATGCTGGAGCAGCGGCGTGGCGAACGTGTTGTCGACCACCGTGCGCACGCCGGCGCGGCGCGCGATCGCGGCGCAGGCGGCGATGTCGGTGATCTTCAGCAGCGGATTCGACGGCGTCTCCAGCCAGAGCAGCTTCGTCTCCGGACGGATGGCGCCGGAGATGGTGAACGGATCACCCGGATCGACGAACGTGAAGTCGACGCCGAACTTCGCAAAGTACTTGGTGAAGATCCGCCACGCGCCGCCGTAGAGGTCGCGCGTGGAGACGACGTGATCGCCGGCGCGCAGGATCGAGAGCACGCCGTGGATGGCGGCCATACCGCTGGCGAAGGCGACGCCGTGCTTCGCCCCTTCCAGCGCGGCGAGGTTTTCTTCCAGTGCGTGACGGGTCGGATGATCGGTGCGCGAGTAGCAGTAGCCGCGGTTGATGCCCGGCTCGATCTGCCGGAACGTCGAGGTCTGATAGATCGGGAACGAGACTGCGCCGGTGGCCTCGTCGTCGGGCTGACCGGCATGAATGGCGAGCGTGTCGAGTCGATAGGACATGATTTCCCCTCCGTGTTCGTGTGTTCGAAATGCGGGAAGCGTGAGAGTGAAAAAGCTGGAGGGACCCGGGTCGAAAACGCGAAAAGGCTACGCGTCCGCGCCCGGGCGGCGCATCATCATTCGGCCCATCAGGGTGAAGAGATGCTTCATGTTGACCGCGGACGATACGCTCGTCGTTGCGATTGTGTCAACGGTTTGGAATTCCGCGCCGTATCAATTTCATGCGTTGGAGTGCGGCGGCCATGCCGCCGCCGTTGTCGCTCGTGAAGGGCGGCGGCATGGCCGCCGCACTCCAGGTCATCCTCGTCTGCGGCTCAATCTACGGCGCCTCTCTCGGCGCGTGGCACGACACGCGGCTCGCCTTCTACAGCGCGATCAAAGTCCCGCTCCTCCTCCTCGCCACCGCCGCCCTCACCGCCCTCTTCAACTGGATCATCGCCGCGATGATCGGCCTGCCGCTGAAATTCGGAGAGACCTTCGAGATGTCGCTGCTGCCGCTCGCCGTCGCCAGCATCATCCTCGCGTCGTGCGCGCCGGTGATCTTCTTCTTCGACCTCTCGCTGCCGCCGCCGATGCCGTCCGCGCGGACGCTGCACAACCTCCTCTACCTCACGCACACCGCGCTGGTCGCCGGCGCGGGCGTCACCGGCATGACGTTCCTGCAGCGTCGATTGCTCGAGGTCTGCAACGGCGACGCTCGGCTCTCGCGGCGTGTGCACGCGGCGTGGATCGTCGCCTTCGCATTCGTCGGCGGTGAAGTGGCGTGGATCCTCCGGCCGTTCATCGGCAGCGTCTACCTGCCGGTCGTCTTCCTTCGTTCCGACGCGCTGCACGGCAACGTGTACGAGTTCATCTTCACCGACATCCTGCCGCACCTCTGGAGGCTGCTATGACGCTCTTCGCCGCACTCGACGACCTGCTCCGGAACCGCAACACGAACCGCCCGTTCCTCCTCTTCTTCGGCGCGATCCTCTGCTACGTCGCGTACGGAGTGGCGGCGGGATTCTTCCAGGGCGGCGCGCAGATCGGCGTCGCGCTGATCAAAGTCCCGCTCATCCTCCTCGGGTCGCTCGCGCTCTGCATCCCGAGCCTCTACGTCTTCACCGCGCTGAGCGGGACGCAGCTCGATGCGCGCGGCTTCGCGAAAGCGCTCGCCGGATTCGCGGGAATCGCGGGACTGATCCTCATCGCGCTGATGCCGGTGATCTGGCTCTTCTCCGTCAGCACGATCTCCCTCGGCTTCGTCGTCTGGCTGCACGTCTTCGCCTGGCTCACCGCGCTGGCCTTCGGCCGGCAGTTCCTGGTGAGTGCGTTCGGCGCCGCGAGCCGCGCCGCGGGACTCTGGCTCGTGCTGATGCTGCTCGTGTCGCTGCAGATGACGACGTACCTGCGTCCCGTGCTCTGGCGCGACGCGGGACAGCCGCTCTTCGCGCGCGAGAAGCTCTCGTTCTTCTCCCATCTCGCGGAAGTCGCGAAGTGGAATCCGCCCAAAAGCGCACTAACCGCCCCGCCGGCGCGGCGTCTAACGTCGGTGGAGGCGCAACGATGAAACGACTGGTGCTCCTGGCAGTGGCGGCGGTCACGCTGATGGCGTCCGATGCACGGCGTGACGCGTACATCATCTCGACCGGCGACAACGTGACCTACAGGGCCGCATTCAGCCTCGAGCAGATGCAGGCAGTGCGGAAGCGCATCACGGGACGGTACATCTGGGTGCAGCGCGGCCGACAGGAGTATGTCATCCGCGACGAAGCGACGATCCGCCGCGTGGAGACGTTCTTCGCCCCCGTCGACGCGCTCGCTCCGGAGCAGGAGGCGGTCGGCCGCGAGGAGAGGACGCTCGATCACGAGGCCGACCGGCTGTCGGACAAAGACTCTCTCTCGGCCGTCGAGAAAACGCGGCTCAGGGAGTTACGCGATCGGCTGCGCGTCGTTTCGCAACGGGAGAGAGCGCTCGACAACAAAGAAGAGGAGCTCGAACGCGAGGCCGAGCGGTCGTTATGGGCGGAGATCGATTCGGCGATCGACGCCGGGACGGCTAAACCGACCTCTGCGCTTCGGCGATGAACTTCTCCACCTGCGAGACGAACGCCAGTCCGTTGTTCGTCTTGCGGATGTAGCCGACGGCGGGCGAGCGCTCGACGAGCGACTTCAGCGACTCTTCGTCCTTCGCCGAATGGATGACGATCGGGACCTCGCGAAGGAAATCGAAGAGCGTGGTGAAGTCGAGCACGTGCTCGCCGGAAAGCGCCGGCATCTCCAGATCGAGCAGCACGAGATTCGGACGCTCGCGCTGCACGAGCTGCGGCATCCGCAGCGGCGACTCCGAGGTGATCACCTCGTAGCCCGCCGCCTCGAGCAGCCGCTTCGCCACGGAGAGCGCTTTCGAATCATCATCGATGACGACGATCTTTCCCTTCGGCATCATCCCTCCGATTCGAGCCGCCGCAGCAGCTCCTTCACCGCGTCGATCACCTCGCTGCGATCGACGTTCGGCTTGCGGAACGCGAGGTTGAGCGAGAACGGCAACGATTTGTCCTTGAGCTGGAAGACGTAGTTCTTCGGACGTCCCGCCTTCTTCGGCTCGCTCTTCGCCGCGGTCTGCTTGCGCAGTTCCTCGCGCGACAGCTCGCCCGCGCCGAATGCGCGGACCATCTGCTCCATCGCCTCTTCGCTCCCCGCCCGCGCCACCTGCACCAGCACCGACTTGTTGGCGATCCCCGCCTCGCGGCACATGGCGCGAATGCGGTCCGGGATCTCGTTGATCAGCAGCGTCTCCGTCACCGTCGTGCGCGACTTGCCGATCACCTGCGAGATCCGCTCGTGCGTGTAGCCGAACTTCTCCTGCAGGATGAAGAGCCCTTCCGCTTCTTCGAACGGCGTCAGGTCCTTGCGCTGGATGTTCTCGATCAGCGCGATCTCCAGCTGCTCCTTGTCGTCGACGTCGAGCTCGATGGCAGGGATCTCGTCGAGGCCGACCAGCGTGGCCGCGCGGAAACGCCGCTCGCCGGAGATGATCTGGTAGCGGTTCGGTCCGATCGTGCGCACCAGGATCGGCTCGAGCACGCCTTTTTCGCGAATCGACGCCGCGAGCTCTTCGATGTTGCCCAGCTGCGTGCGCGGCTGGTCGGGATTCGCTTCGATGAAGGAGAGCGGCAGCATCGAGCCGATGTGCCGGCCGGAGCGCTTCGTCAGCTCCTCGACGTAATGGGAGTCGTGACGCATGTTCGCGCGCTCGGGAAGTCCTCGTTTCATGGCCATCGTCTGGTCAGACCCTCGAAAGAATTTCTTCGCTCAGCGAGTAGTACTCCATCGCTCCGCTCGACTTCGGCGCGAAGGTGAAGATCGACTCCTTGTACGCCGGACTCTCCTCGAGACGGATCGATTTGGTGATGATGGTGTTGAACAGCCGGTCGCCGAAGACGTTGCCGATCTGCTCGTGGATGTCCTTGGCCAGCGTGGTGCGCTTGTCGTGCATGGTGATGACCACGCCGAGGAGCTGCAGGTTTGGATTCGGGCGGGCTTTGATCTTCTCGATCGTCTCCAGCAGATCGTCCGTCCCTTCCAGCGCGAAGTACGACGACTGGATCGGCACCAGCACGTGCGTCGACGCGACGAGCGCGTTGACCGTGATCATGCCGAGGGTCGGCGGCGTGTCGATGAAGACGTAGTCGTAGTGCGAGCCGACGTCCTTCATCTTGTCCTTCAGGCGGAACGGACCGTCGAGCTCGCCGATCAGTTTCGACTCCAGTTTCGCCAGCGCGATGCGCGACGGCGCGAGCGAGAGATTCTCCACCGGCGTCGAGACGATGACATCCTCGAACGGCACTTCTTCGCTCACCATTACGTCGTACATCGACTTCGTGATCTGCCGGACGTCGACATACGACATCGACGAGTTCGCCTGCGGATCGAGGTCGATCAGCAGGGTCTTGAACCCCTTGTTGGCGACGGCTGCGGAGAGATTGATGGCGGTCGTGGTCTTGCCCACTCCGCCTTTCTGATTGGCGACTGTGATGATCATTGAGGCTGTTCGCGATTGTACGACGTGCGCGCGGTTTCGAGCGCCCTCATGAGCGTGTCGATGTCGCGCTCGCTCGTCTCGTAGTTCGTCACGCACGCGCGCAGCGCCGGCGGACGCCCTTCGCGCACGAGCGGCGAGATCCAGGCGCGCCCTTCTTTGACCACCGCGGTCGCGATCGCCGGGATGTCGACGTCGTCGCGCGTGAAGCAGACGATCGCCAGCGGCGAGTCGCTGATCACGTTCCAGCCGTTCGCGATGAGCCGGTCGCGCAGCACGTCGGCCATCGCCGCGTGATGCTCGATCTGCCGCGCCAGTCCATCCGCGCCGAGCTCCGCCAAGGTGAGAAAAACCTTCAGGCCGATGAAGCGCCGCGACCACTGCAGCGAGAGCGCGTAATGATCCGGCCCCGACTCTTCTTTCGGCACGTACGGCGTGTCGACGGAGAATGCCTCGCGCAACACCTCGCGATGCCGCGTGAAGAACATGCCGGCGCCCATCGCCACGGAGATCCACTTGTGCGCGTCGCAGGTGATCGAGTCGGCGCGCTCGATGCCGGCGAGATGGACGCGCAGGCGATCGCTCACCGCGGCCGCGCCGCCCCATGCGGCATCGGCGTGCATCCAGAGATTTTCGCGCGCGCAGATGTCGGCGATCTCCGGCAACGGATCGATCGCGCCGCTGCCGGTCGTCCCCGCGGTGGCGACGACGAAGAACGGCTCCTCGCCGTTCGCGCGCGTCTCTGCGATCGCGCGCTCGAGCGCGTCGGGACGCATGCGATCGCGCTCATCGACGTCGATCAACCGCACCGCGTCGCGCCCCAGGCCGGTCTGCTGCGCGATCTTCTCGAACGAGTGATGCGCTTCGACCGAGACGAAGAGCACCGGCTGCTTCGCCAGCGCACGCGCGCCTCCCCTTCTCCATTCCGGAAACCTCCGCGCGAGCGCGCACATGACCGCCGTCGCATTCGCCTCGGAACCGCCGCTGGTGAAATGCGCCAGCGAGTCGTCGTCGAACCCGAAGCGGCGCGCGAAGAAATGCAGCACGTGCTGCTCGATCTCCACCGCCGCCGGCGAATGGAACCATCCGCCGACCTGCGGATTCGCGGACGCGGCCATCGCATCGGCGACGACCGAGGCGAGCGTCACGTGCGGATTGAAGAGGCCGAAGTAGGCGGGATGCGTCGTGTGCAGGTTGCCGTGCAGCAGCATGCGGCGGACGTCGTCGGCGACTTCGCGCAGCGGAACCGGCGCGTCGAATGGATAGCGATCGGCGAGGTAACGGAGCGTGTCGCCGAACGCGATGTGCGGTGCGACAGGACCGCGTTTCACATCGTCGACGAACGATTCGAAGAACCCGGCGACGTCGAACATCGCGGGCTACATCTTGTACTTGCCGAGATCGTCCGGCCCGAGCTGCTCGAACCACTTCTTCATCTTCTCGTCCTGATCCTCGGAGTCAGGCGTGATGGTCTGCGCCTGGTCGAGGACGGACTGGGCGACGAAGATCGGCGCCTCGGTGCGGAGGGCGAGCGCGATGGCATCGCTGGGGCGGGCATCGACTTCCAGCGTCTTGCCGCCGGTGAGGATGCGGATCTGGGCGAAGAACGTGGAGTCGCGGAGATCGTTGATCACCACACGCGTCACGCGCGCGTCGAGCTCCGAGATCATGTTGCGCAGCAGGTCGTGCGTCATCGGGCGCGGCGTGGCGACGTTCTCCAGCTGCAGCGCGATGGCATTCGCTTCGAAGATTCCGACCCAGATCGGGAGGAAGAATTTCTCCTCGTCGTCTTTCAGGACGACGATCGGCGAGTTCGACACCGGGTCGAGCATGAGTCCCTTGATCGACATCGGTATGAGCTCTGTCATTGGATCGCCTCCCCGCGCAGGGTGTGATGCCCCGCCAGATCGATGCGCACACCAAGCATACTCCCCAGCGGTGTGGCGGGGTCGCCGGCGAAATTGACGACCCAGTTGTCGTCCGTGCGGCCCGACAGCATCGACGGATCGTGCTTGCTCGGACCTTCGACGAGCACCGGCACGACGCGTCCGCGATACGAGTCGAGACGCTCGCGTTTGTGCTCCTCGTGCAGCGCGAACAGCCGGTTCAGGCGCTCCGATGCGACGTGGTCGTCGACCGCCGCGCCGAGCTTCAGCGAGGGCGTGCCGGGACGCGGCGAATACTTGAACGCGAACAGCGAGCCGTAGCGCACCTGTTCGATCAGTGAGAGCGATTCCTGGAAATCCTCTTCCGTCTCGCCGGGGAAGCCGACGATGACGTCGGTCGAAAAATGGATCTCCGGAATCGCCGCGCGGATCTGATCGACGATCTCGAGATACTTCTCGCGCGTGTAAAGCCGCTTCATCCGCCGCAGGATCTTCGACGATCCCGACTGCACCGGCAGGTGGAGATAGCGCGAGATGTTCTGGTGCTCGCGCATCGCGGCGATCATCGAGTCGTTCACTTCCGCGGGATGCGAGGTCATGAAGCGGAGCCGCGCGACGTCGTCGAGCTCCGCGATCGCGCTGAGCAAAGCGCCGAAGTCGCGGCCGGTGGTCGGGCAGCGATACGCGTTGACCGTTTGTCCGAGGAGCTCGATCTCCACGCGACCGCTGGCGACGGCGATGCGCGTCTCGGCGACGATGTCGTCGAAGGGACGCGAGACCTCGCGGCCGCGCGTGGTCGGCACGATGCAGAAGGTGCAGTTCTTGTTGCAGCCTTCCATGATCGTGACCCACGCCTTCGTCGCCGATCCGCGATCGATCGCCAGCGCGTCGTAGCGCCGGTCCTCGGGGAAATCGATCGCCACCGCATGCTCGCGCTCGAGCACCTCGTCGATGTGTCCGACGTTCCCCGGCCCCATCACGAAGTCGACCCACGGCGCGCGTTCGAGGATCCGCTCCCCTTCCTGCTGCGCGACGCATCCGCAGACGCCGATCTTGACGTCGGCGCGCTGCTCCTTGATCTCGCGCAGGCGCCCGAGGTGCGAGTAGACCTTCTGTTCCGACTTGTCGCGGATGGAGCAGGTGTTGAGGAGGATGACGTCCGCCTCCTGCTCGCTCTCCACGCGGCGATATCCGCGCAGCTTGAGGCTGCCGGAGATTCGCTGGCTGTCGAGATCGTTCATCTGACAGCCCCACGTTTCGATGAAGAACGTTTTCATGGATTGGGGATCGCGGCCCGCGCCGCTTCGAGCTCCTGCTTCTTCTGATCGAACTTCTTCCGAATCACATCATCCCGATACGCCGGGTCGTTCTCTTCGTAGTAACTCTGTTCGATGACGGCGAGCTCTTTTTCGAGGTCCGCCACCTTCTTCGTCGCGTCGACCTGCACCTTGTCGGCCGCAGCGGCGGCTTTCCTCGCCTGCTGATGTTTCTCATTCGAGGTCCACTGCTCGACCGCCGCCTGCGGCGTTTCCGCGGATGCTTTTGCAGGAAGCTCGATCAACTTGCCTTTCGCCTTCTTCACGTCCGCGTTGGTGATCGGCTTGCGCGGAATCGCCACGCGTCCCGCTTTCGCCTTTTTCGCGGCGGCGACCAGGTCGGAGTCCTTCGGCGGTTGCTCTTGCGCCGACAAGGCAACCGACAACAGGCAACCGGCAACCAGCAGCGTTTTCATGCCTCGCTCGTTCCCGCTCTTCCGTACCGATCTTCGAGCCGCACCACGTCATCGAGCTCCGGCGTCGACACCTCCGCGACGTCCGTGTCTTCGATCGCTTCCATGCGATGAATCATGCGCGGCGGGATGTGAAACGCCTCCCCTTTCCGCAGCATCACTTCGCGGCGGTCGCCGTCCTGCTCGACCGTCAGCCGCAGCTCACCCTCGACAACGTACAGCGTCTCTTCCTTGATTTCGTGGTACTGGAGGCTGAGGCTCTCGCCGCGGTTGATGTGCAGGATCTTGCCGACGTAGCGGTCGGTGTGCGCGAAGATCAGCTCGTATCCCCACGGCTTCGAAACACGCTTGATGTCGGTCATGAGTTTTTCGCCACCACTCCCTCGGGGAAGCGCAGTGCCACGTTTTCGATGACGAACTCCTCGATCTCCTGCGCCGTCCGCTTCAGCAGCACCATGTCCGCGATCCGCTTGCAATCCTTGTAGCGAACCGAGCGCACCACGTTCTTGATCACCGGGATCGACGAGGGATTCATCGAGAAATTTTCGAGGCCCAGCCCGAGGAGGACGATGGCGAAAATCGGATCGTTCGCCATCTCGCCGCACATCGAGACCGGGATGTTCGCGCGCTTGCCGGCGTCGATCACGGTCTTGATCAGGCGCAGCAGCGCGGGATGCAGCGGCTCGTAGAGATAGCTGACGTTCTCGTTGGCGCGATCGATGGCCAGCGAGTACTGGATGAGATCGTTCGTGCCGATGGCGAAGAAGTCCGCCTCCTCGGCGAGGAAGTCGGCGATCAGCGCGGCCGACGGCACCTCGATCATGATGCCGATCTTCAGGTCAGGGTTGTACGCCTTCCCTTCCGCGTCGAGCTCCAGCTTGATCTCGCGGATGAACGTCTTCACCTGCCGCAGCTCCTGCACGCCGGAGACGAGCGGGAACATGATCTTCATGTCGCCGAACGCCGAGGCACGGAGCAGAGCGCGCAGCTGCGTCTTGAACATCTCGCGATGCTTCATGCAGAGGCGCAGTCCGCGCAGGCCGAGGACCGGATTGTCTTCCTTGCTGCCGATCACCTCGCGCGCAAGCTTCTTGCCGCCGAGGTCGAACGTGCGGATGACGCAGGTCTGCGGCGCCATCCCTTCGACGATGCGGCGGTAGACCTCGAAGTGCTCGTCCTCGTTCGGCAGATCGGGACTCTTGGCGATGTAAAGAAATTCGGAGCGATAGAGGCCAAGGCCCTCGGCGCCGAACTTGATCGCGTCGTCGATCTCCTCGAGCAGCTCGAGGTTCGCCTGCAGCGAGATCTTGCGGCCGTCCTTCGTGATCGCGGGAAGCAGCCGATTCTCGAGGAGCTTCTTCTCCGACTCCTCGTGGCGCGTGACGCGGCTGCGATACTCCGCGACCATCGCGTCGGTCGGGTTGATGAGGACGATCCCTTCGTATCCGTCGACGATGACCATCTCGTCGTTGTCGACGATCTTCGTCAGACGCGGCACGCCGATGACCGCCGGCATGAAGAGCGACTTGGCGATGATCGAGACATGCGACGTGCGGCCGCCGGTCTCGGTGGCGAAGCCGACGATCGGCTTCTTGTTGAAGTGCACGGTGTCGGACGGCGTGAGGTCGTCCGCCAGGATGATCACGTCGTGCTTGATCTCGGAGATCTCGTGATGCGCGACGCCCTGCAGATTCCGCAGCACGCGCTCGGCGACGTCCTTCACGTCGGCCACGCGCTCGCGCAGGTAGTCCTCTTCGAAGCTCTGGAAGCGCGCCTGCAGCTCTTCCTGCACCTCGGAGAGCGCCCACTCCGCGTTGACCTGCTCCTCCTCGATCTTCTGCACGACCTTGTCGGCGAACGACGGGTCGCTGACCATCATGGAGTGCGCTTCGAAGATGGAGGCGTACTCCTCCCCCATCGAGCGGCTGACCTTGGCCTTCAGTTCGTGGAGCTGATCGCGGGTCTTTTCCAGCGATTCGGTGAAGCGCGTGATCTCGGCGGGGACGTCTTCCTCGCGGATCGGAACGCGGTAGATGGAGACGATCCGCTTCTCGATGATGACCGCGCGTCCGATGGCGATTCCGGGCGAGACTCCGATGCCTTTGTACGTGCGGATATCGGATCGTTGTGAAGCCCGGGGGACGCGGTCAGTGAGCACAAGTCATTCTACTTCATCGAACTTACGGTCGATCAGCTCCTGGATCGCGTCCATCGCGTCGTTCTCGTCGTCGCCGTTCGCGCGCACGGTGATGACCGAGCCGCGGCCGGCGGCGAGAAGGAGGATGCCGAGGATCGACTTGCCGTCGACCTCTTCCTCGCCCTTGCGGATCTTGATGTCGCACTTGAAGCGCGCCGCGGTGTGCACCAGCTTCGCGGCGGCGCGAGCGTGGAGACCGAGCTTGTTTTTGATCTCGATGTTCCGCTCGCTCACGAACGCGCTCCGGCGGCGGTGAGGAGATCGGAGGCGACGCGGATCGCTTTGGAGCCTTTCTCGCTGATCACGTGCGCCAGCGTGGCCACGTCGGTCGCCTCGCTCTGCATCGTGGCGAACTTCACGATCATCGGCAGGTTCACGCCGGTGACGATCTCCACCTTCCCCTGCTCGAGGAAGGAGAGGCTGATGTTGCTCGGCGTGCCGCCGAACATGTCGGTGAAGATGATGATGCCGCGCTCCGGACCACCGAGGCGCTCGAGCGCGAGGCGGATCTTCTCGCGCGCTTCGTCGACCGTGTCGTTCCACTCCAGCGGTACGGCCTCGATGCCGACCACATTTGCTTCGATTCTCTGCGCCGCGCTCAGGAGCTCGTGGGCGAGCTTCCCGTGCGTGACGATCAATGCGCCGATCAAACGGACCTCCAAATTGCGCCGTGAATGATACCTCGCGTTCTCGTTCTCGCCGGAATGGGTAGGGAATCGCGGCTTTACGGCCCTCCATAACTCAGGAGGCCGCGAGTGATGGTCCTGTCCCTGGTCCTGGCGGCCACGCTTTCGCTCGGCCGGGCAGAGAGCTTCTCGATCCTCGCCGGTTCGGGCGTGAAGGCCTCGGGGCCGATGCGCGTGACGGGGAATGTGGGCGCGGGGACGGGTGGGGTGACGGGGGTTTCGCCTGTCGTGGGCGAGATCCTGCCGGGAGGGGATGCGCTGAAGGATGTGGAGCAAGCGTGGGACAAGCTCGGGTCACTGTGCGCGGGCTCTGATCCGTGCGTGCTTCCCGATGACATCTGGGTTTTTCGGGCTGATCACGGTCTGACGCTTCCCGACTCTTCGATTCAACTCCCGGCCGGCTTTCAGAGCAACCACGTCTTCTGGCGGGTCGACGGCGACGTGACGCTCAGCGAGCGGAGCACGTTCGTCGGGACCCTGATCGCGCGAGGGAACATCACCGTTAAGGAAGGCGTCACTGTCTCCGGACGTCTGATCTCGAGGCAAGGGTCGGTGACGCTGACGACCGACGACATCAATCTCTGTTGCGAGCCGATCGAGATGTCGTCGCTGCCGGATGGAGCGGAGAAGGTCTCATACAGCAAGACGATCCTTCCCGGCCACGGCACGAAACCATACACATTCTCTCTTTTTGGCGGCACGGATACTCCCCCTGGCCTGACGCTCGACTCGGGCGGAACGTTATCGGGTGTTCCGGAGAATGCGGGGAGTTACACGTTCATCGTGCTGGTGGAGGATTACAAGGGTTGCACGAGCATTCACACGTATTCGATCGTCATTTGCAAAGACGTCGTTCTGGATCCGGTAAAGCTGCCGCCTGGGACTGCCGGCAACCGGTACACCGTGGACATTCGCGAAGGCGGATCGCGTTTCATCTTGAGGGATCTGCCCGACTGGCTGTCACCGATACGGTTGTCACCGATACCTCCGGCGTGCGTTACGGATGTACAGCTCAGCGGGACTCCGAACGCCAAGGGCAACAACACGTTTACCGTGGTGTACTGCGACACTCAGTGCCTCGTCAGCAGGACCTACACGATCGACGTCGATTGTCCCCAAATCACATTCATACCGCCGGACCTCCCCAATGGCACAGTTGGAACAACGTACGCGAAACGCATCAGAGCGGACGGAGGTAGCGCGCCCTATACCTACGCCCCGACGAATTTAGCGACAGTGCCTACGTTGAAACCGGGGCCCCAGACATTCCATGTCGAAGCCACGGATGCGAATGGTTGTTCCGGGACGCACGATTACGTCGTCAATGTCGAATGCCCTGCGATCACGGTCTTTCCCCAGTCGCTTCCCACAGATGCGGTCAGTGTGCAGTTGAGCGCAGGCAACCTTCCTTTTCGCTACGAATTCACGTTGTCACCACTGCCCGTTGGGGCGACGCTCACGAAAGACGGACTGCTCTCCTGGGCTGATACACCATCGGGCGATTACATGTTTACAGTGACGGCTACCCACAAGGAATCGGGTTGCGCCGGCAGCCGGCTCTACACACTGCACGTGCCGCCCCCCTGTCTCATCACCATATCTCCGGCCACGCTCTCTCGCGGAACGCTGCTCATGCCGTACAGCAAAATCATCGACGTTATGGGAGGCACACCGCCGTATGTCATCAACAGGACCGGCACGATTCCTCCCGGCCTGGGATTCCCTTTCCCGGCGCTGACTCCACAGCCGCCGCCACCAATCTCGTTTTCCGGAATACCGACCGTATCAGGCAGCTACACCTTCACGATCACGGCCACCGACTCACTGGGCTGTTCCGCCTCGCAGACATACATGGTGGCCATCGATCCGCCTCTTGTGCCCGGCCCGATCATTCCGATGCTTTCGCCGTCGGCGATGCTGATGCTCTCCATCGTCCTGGCGTGCGCAGGCTTGATCGCCATACGGAGAATGTCATGACGACGTCCGCCAAATCGGAGAAACATTGCAAAGGGTGCAATGCCGTCATCGTCGACGAAAACGGTCCCTGTCCGGTCTGCACCGCTAAGCCTGTGGGCCCATATTGCGGGGTCATACCATGCCGCACTTGCAGGAAGAATATGCCGGCGGGCGCGCTCCGCTGTAATGAATGCAATACATATAAGAAATATCGCCGACTTCCGATCTGGACCGCGTTCGCATCGACGATCACGGGGCCTCTCGCTCTCATCACGGCCATTATTTCCTTATCGGTAGTTTTCTACGAGGCTCGTTCACATACGCGGTTCAAAATGGGCACGGCGGACGATGAATTCATTCATGTGAAGGTCTGGAATACTGGGAAGAAACCGTCGGCGCTGGTCCGCTATCGATTGCAGTTCGACAACCTGCCGGGTAAGGAGGTAGTACTCGTCCTTAAAGCCGAGGATGTCGCGGCTTCCAGGGATGTCGTTGTTTCGCCTGCGCCGGTCGATCTCTCCCTCGCAGTACCCGACTGGACGCATTTACCGGACGACATCAAGGCGAACCAGTTCACAAAAGACGAGGTGACTGGACTGCCAGGATGGGAGTCCAGCCAGCCGATGACGTTGATCATCGACGTTCAGGAATCGTCAGATGACGCCGGAGGGCATCACGAGGGGAAGGATCACTTCCTCTCCGGCCGGATCTCCCGGTTCATCAAACAAAACTGGGGGCCGCAATCATGAATGCGTTCATCTCTGTCGTCCTGATGCTGTTTCTCGTCCCCGCTCCGACCCGGCAGCAGCCTGCGACCCGGATCAAGGTTCAGCTGACCGGAACTTGCACGTACCCGGAGAAAGTGCATCTCGTGATGAACGGAGACGAAGATCACGCACGTGAGATCACGCTGAAAAACGGAGTCTATGAAGATAAATGGTCCGTGCATCCGGGTGACTATGCCAGCTTGCGTATGGGAGGACGGCGTACAGGGATTCGTTCTTATGAAATCGAGCCGGATTCGGCGCCTCCGGTAGCGGTCTTCAAATTCGAATGTGACGTGCAGAGCACGATCACCGAACACATCGAATCGAGCTCTTCGACCAACCTCACCTACTGCCGCAAGCTTCCGAAGCACCAGGCTTCCAGGGACGGACTCGATTGGGAGAAGAACGAGTTCGGCGACGGCAAGGCGGCAATCCTCATCGCCGACTGGCGTTTTCGCAACGAGAAGGTGTGGCTGCTGCCGGCGACGATGCACAACTGTCAGGTTCCGGGTCTTTCACTCGATGCCGTGCCCGGGATCAAGCCACCTGAACATCCACCGCTGACTCTCCGCCCGGACAGAATCATCGAGGCGCTCTGCCGGCCGAGAAACGCGCCGAATTGCCTCGAGGCGAAAGCGCATCCCGGATTCGAAAACCTGACGCTGTTCGTCACGCCGCGGAAGCAGCCATGAGAGTACGCGCATCGATTCTGGCGGTCGTCATCCTTGCCGGCACCGCCGCCATCGCTCAGGTCCGGCCGATTTTCGATCCCGACGACTTTCTCGATGCGCGCGCAAGGAGCACACCGCTTTTCATTTCCCGACTCGTCCTCGGCTTCGCGCGAGGCTCAGTCGACGACTACCGCCCTCTCCATCAGGACACGCGGTTTCTGCACCTGTCCAACAGCTTCTATTGGTCGAATTTCCAGGTCAATTACAAGCACAGCGAGGTCCGAGGCGAGAGCGTGAATGGCCCCGAGCAGGCGCGAGTCTGTCCTTGCGATCCACCGGTGTACTTTCCGACGACGACTGCTCCCCTGCCGGGGACGAAGAATGCACTGCAATTCGCTTTCTATCGCACCCAGCGCGGCGCGCCGGCCGAGCCTCCGGTCATGCTGCGCTACCAGGTCTCGATCCTGCGACAGGATATCGAAACTGTGGCCACCTACCTCCAGACAGATCACGTCGCAGCGCGGCTTCACGGTCATGAGCAATCGATCGGAGTCGAAGCCGATACGTACTTCCGGTTCAAGGAACACGACATCTTCGGGACCTTGTTCGTCGCGCGCACGACGCGCTCGGGAACGGCGCTCGATGGATCGCACAGCGAGCTCGGGTACACGGGCCGTTTACCAGGAAAGACATTCGGTAGGGTGTTGACGAGCGCGACGCTGACGGTCGGCAGAATCACAGGGCGGGGCTCTCACGGTCTCAATCTCATCAATCCCGCGTTCGAAGCTCTCTGGCATGAGTGGAGGACGAGGGCGAACGTCCGTTTGGTCTGGAGTCCCCTTGCCACCCGAAGCGGTTCAAAGGGTTGGGTAACTCATCATCAGATCTTGATCTCTGTCGACCGTGCTCTCTTCGTAAAATTGCTTGCATCACACTAAGATTTAGTTATAATCTGCCTTCATCTGAGTGCAAAGCACTAAGAAGGAGACAGACACCATGCCTATTACCGCACGTTGGAGTCCGCAGCAGAACCTCGATTCGATTCACAGCCAGCTCAGTCGCTTCCTCGAGCCGTTCACCCGAACGGCGGATGAAGACCTGGTCAGCGGCGCGTGGGTGCCGCCGGTCGACGTCGCCGAGACGCAGGAGAAGATCATCGTCCGCGCCGAGGTGCCGGGGATGAATCAGGACGACATCCAGATCGAGTTCGAGAACGGCCTGCTCAGCATTCGCGGCGAGCGGAAGCTGCTCAAGGAGGAAGGCGTGACCTTCCACCGCGTCGAGCGGACGTTCGGAAACTTCAGCCGCTCGTTCACCCTCCCCCGCACGATCGAGCCGGAGAAGATCTCCGCCAGCTACCGCGACGGTGTGCTGCAGATCGAAGTGCCGAAGAAGGAAGAGGCGAAGCCGAAGCAGATCCGGATCGCCGTCAACAGCTAGCGTTTGATCGACGTTGCGCCGGATGGTCTCCCCATCCGGCGCCGTCTATTTCAAATGAACGCTGCTGTTTTCGAAATCACGTGCCGTCTTTTTCGAATCACCGCTTCTGTTTTCGAAATCACGCTCCGTCTATTTCAGATCACCGTTTCTGCATTCGAAATGACGCGCTGTCTATTTCAGCTGAACGCTTCTTTATTTGGGCAAGAATATACTTGACTCAGCATAAGAGAGAGCCTATATTGTCTTCATGAGCAGCGCCGAACAGCACAACCCGAAGACCTTGCAGGAGGCGATCGTCTATTTCGCCGATCCCGACAATTGCCTCCGCTACGTCGCTGCGCGCCGCTGGCCTAACGGTGTCGTCTGCCCGAACTGCGATCGCAATGACGTTACCTTCATCGCTGCGCGCCGTGTGTGGCAGTGCAAGGCACGCCATCCCAAAGCGCAGTTCTCTGTAAAGGTCGGGACTATCTTCGAAGATTCGCCGTTGAGCCTTAGCAAGTGGCTTCCCGCTGTCTGGATGATCTCCAGTTGCAAGAATGGTATTTCGTCGTGGGAGCTGCATCGTGCGCTTGGCGTCACTCAGAAAACCGCATGGTTCATGCTGCACCGCATCCGCCTTGCGATGCAGGAAGGCGATGGCAAGCTGTCCGGCGAGGTCGAGGTAGACGAAACCTTTATCGGCGGCAAAGCGCGCAACATGCACGCGAAGGTTCGCAAGGAGAAGATCCACGGAACTGGCGGGACCGATAAGGCCATGGTTCTCGGCATGGTCGAGCGTGGCGGCAAGGTCCGCGCAACCGTTGTAGAGCGCCGCACCAAGTCCGAACTGCAAGCGCACGTCCGCCAGACCGTCGAAGCTGGCGCGGCGATCTTCAGCGACGAACTGAAATCCTACGAAGGTCTGGACGACGACTACAAGCACGCCGTTATCAATCACGCGATCGAGTACGTAAACGGCAACACTCATACCAATACCATCGAGAACTTTTGGAGCCTGCTGAAGCGCGGCCTTCACGGAACCTACGTTTCGGTCGAGCCGTTCCACCTGTTCCGCTACATCGACGAACAGGCGTTCCGCTACAACAACCGCAACGACATGAACGACGGCGACCGCTTTAGCGCCGTCGTGTCGCAGATCGCCGGGAAGAGACTCACCTACTCCGAACTCACCGGCAAGGTGGGGGAAACACCAGAGCCAACAGTCGCCGAAGTCCGGCCGATCGAACAGCCGTGGGAACCGTTCTAGGCAGGGGCGGGGGAAGCGACGTTAGGTAACTCTTTGCGCCGTGGCAGATAACAGAGCGTAGTCGCCGCCCCTACGGAGCGCGTTTTCTCGCTTCGTACCTTCGCCGTCCTAACGAATCGCTCAACCTCAGATACTGGCTGTCGCGGGTCGTACCCCTGCTCAATCATTGCATATAGTGCATGGCCTGCACCCTCGCCAATGCATAAAAAGCCCGTCGCTGACTCCATCACAACCCCCGGGCTTTCCACCAACGCGAGGGAGTGTCCGCCATCGCGACATTCAGCCGCAATCAGCGATACACCCATGCTGAACGACGTTAGATCGTTGTCGATCGCATTAATTAGAAGGGGACTAAGCTTCGCGTTGTTATCTATATATGTCTGAAATGTAAGACCGCGCGGGTTAAGGCACGAAGCCTCAACCTTCGCTCGGTGCACGGACATGTATGCGTGGCGCACTTTGTCGGCAAAAGGTGCCTGCCACTTTTCCGGTGCCCCATGCAAAATTCGAATGCAGTTTACGATCTCCTTAGCGAAGTCAAGATTGCCTGCCGCTACAATAGCCGACGACTCGTCAATATAATGAATCTTCGTGTCTGGGTTGTCCGTTTCCACCGCCCAACTTAAAAAGCGGTGCGTAGCGAGCTGGTCTGAGCACAGCACGATTGACGTCCCGCTATCCGCAACAGCCGCAATACCAACGGTCATATCGTTCGCCAGTGGTGATTGTACGTGACGGCGGTCACGTAAGGCCGCTCGATGTGTGAAGAAGCCATAGTCATGCGTTTTTGAGAGGTGGCTATAGATGTCATAAGAGTAGGCTTGACGGAGCTGTAGCGGCATGGCAAAATCTCCATGTCCGATACAAGTAATGTTCGCTACAACACACCGGCTGGCAGGCCGGTTTTGTGTTTTTGTCGTCGATGCTACTTGTTGACTTTCTTTTTCGGCCCGCGCTTCCGCGGGTTCTGCGCCGCGCGCTTACGATACTCCGCTTCGCGCTTCATAATCTCCGCTTTCGGAACTGACAGCACCCTATCCACTACGGCGGTAAACGCTTCGAACTCGTCCGGTTTTTCCTTCGTGGCCATCTAGTGCACCCTGATGTGGTCGATTAACTCGCCGGGCCGTACGCCGAGAGCGCGGGCGATGCGGAGTACTAACGTCAGCTTCGGAACGTTGTCGCCGCGCTCGCAGAATCCAACCTGGAGAGCCGAGACGCCCGCTCTCTCGGCCAGCTTCTCCTGAGTCCACCCGCGCGCCTTCCGGCGCTCGCGAACGGCCTCTCCGAAGGCCACAGCCTCCGGTGCTTTCTTCGTTCTCGGCGGCACACCTTGAATGATTGCCACGGCAAGCATTAAACTCCACTTGCCGGGGCAAGTAAATGACAAGACTCGGATCGTTTCTTCTGAGCCAAGGGATCAAACCTGCGCATCTCGCCAGCGAGACCGGCTTCTCTCGTTCATACGTCTTTCGCCTTCGTTCCGGTGAGATCGAGCCGACACGCCCGCGAATGCTGGCGATCCGCGATGCCTGCTCACGTCTTCTCGCGCGCGAAGTCCACCTTGCGGAGGTGTTCGACCTTGGGGACGCCGCGAGGCCCGTTACGGCCGCTGACGGCAACCGGTTCGCGGAGGAGTGGTATCGAGGCGACATCACGGACGCGTGTGATGCCACCGGCATCATGCGATGGCCCGACGAAGATGAGCCGAATGGGACGGATGAGCAGAATCACTTCCACGACGTAACCGACGAAATCTGTCTACGCGTCTTTGAGAGCGTTCGGGCCACGATTTCGGAGGAGTTTGTGAAGATCGCAACCGATGTGCTGGCGCGCGAGCGGAGCCGGTGACGTGCCTACGCGCTTCGATGCCTTCCTGATCGCGAACCGGGTCAAGCTTCGCGACGTGGCGAGGGAAACGGGCTACTCCCGTCAGTTCCTCCGGCAGCTCCGGCGCACCGGCTTTGAACCGGCACGGCACGCAATGGCTGCAATCGCGGATGCCGTGGGTCGATTGCTCCGGCGTCCCGTGCGTTGCGTCGAGCTGTTCACGCTAGGCGAGGCGGACGAAGCCTCCACCGTCTGAATGCGCGAACCCTTCGACATTCGCGCGCTCGCTCGGGCGATCAACCGCAGGCGCGAAGAATTCAACCAGCGGCATCCGGATCGGCCGGTGCTGATCACGGGCGTGCTGGCCAGAATTCTGGAAGCCGACCCGGATTACGTTCCACGGCGGCGCAGGAAGGCCGGAAGGCGGCGCAGTCAGGCCGTGAACCCGTCCATCGGTTCGGTCGCGGGGATCGCCGCCGCGTTGGATACGACGGTAGGTGATTTGCTCGGCGAGCGCGCCTACCGAATCACGAACGCCGATCGCGAGCGGGTTCGCGACTTCGTACGCTATTTGACAGCTCTATTTGATTTGGATTGACCCACTACCCAGACTACTGGCGCGGCGGCACGCCGCGTTCCTTCGCTACCAACTCAATCATGAAGTCGCTGTACGGCTCCATGAGAATCGACCTGTTCCACACGAGGCGCCGGAACGATCCGCGCGCTGGCTTCGGGAAGGGCATCTTTGCGAACGCCAAGGCCGCTTCGTACGCAAGCCAGTCGGACGCTTGGAGCTGCACGACGCCACGCTTGTTCTTGGCCACATCATCCCAGCTCTGCTCTGGTATCGGAGAGGTGAACCCCTCCTCTTCGAGCATCACCCGGAGGTGCCCAAACCAATCATCTCCCTGATCAAAAACGTGGCGGATGCTGTTCGACCAGTATCGCCGCGATACGCCTTGTGGATACTCAAGCCACCAATAGATGTGATTAGTGCATCTGCGCGCAGCGAATACGAACGCGTTATAGAACGTCTCGCGCAATTGAAGACGCGCGTCAACGCCTTCAAATACAGCCTGCGGAACATAGGCCGCGTAGCCAGTCTGCGTCGTATTATCGATTACAGTGGCGAGATCGTTCAGGAAAGCTCTACGGCGTGGTTCGTTATCCTTCCATTCTGCAAAAGGGCCTTGAAAGTGTGCGAACTCCGCCATCCGGAAGTACGGTACTTCATACCGTTCCAGTACAGCTCGCCACTCGGTCTCGAACGTCATCCATTGCTCAACAGATGCGCCCCAGCAAGCGACCGTGACAGAGCGCGCGCCATCGTCGTCCCGACCACTGCAATCGTAATATGCCGCGTACACTGCGAAGGTGACCTCCCGCCAACTGAGGCCAAACACCGCCTTGGCGATGTGCTCTAAGGGAGAGTAGCGGCCGGGCGCCGCTGAGTCAAGTATATTCTTGCCTTTATTTGAGATCACGCAGCGTCTGTTTCGAATGACCGTTCCTGTATTTGAAATCACGCCTCCTGATCCGCGGAACACGAAGTCGTGATTTGAAATACAGACTTCGTCATTTGAAATGAGAAGTTGTGATCCGGAAGACCTGGAGCGAGGGGAGCGTCAGGTGGTCGCCGCCTCAAATCCCGATTGCCGCCGGAATCTCATCCATTAATATGGCTGCTGGGAAGTTCGAGCGAGCATGCGAAATCCGGGCACCAACGACGGCAAGAAGCCCTTTGTATCGGGTTCTCTCGCATCCATTCTCGCTGCACCGGCGGCCATAGCAGGGATACTAAGTCTCGTGGTAGCGATCGTTGGTATCCTGATCGAAGCGGGCGCGTTTCGCACTGGCCAGCCGAAAGAATCGCCACCTGGCAATCCGACGACGCCAGCCGCCGTCGCTCCCACGTCGCAGCAAGAAATCGAGGCGTGGAACAATGCGCTTGCACATCGCGACGATTGCGATTCGCTGAGGACGTACGTCCTCGATTACCCGGCAGGCCATTTCGTGAGCGCAGCTCAGACGATCCTGACCGCACGCCGGGAAATCATGGAAGGACGTTGGGTCGCATTCGAATTTCCATCGAACGTCGTCGCATCATCGTCGCTGGAGAGTCGCACGAGTCGCGAAGCGGCATGTTTGTCGGCGCGTGAACAGATAATGGCCAACATGGTGGATGGATGCGGCGTTTTCAAGCGTCAGCCGTCGAGATATCGTAACGTCACGGTCCTTCCTCCACTCAATTCCAGCTGTGAATGCCAGGATGAAGCGATTCATCTCGACGATCAGATGACCGATCCTTTGTGGCGCTGCAGCATTCGCGCTACCTATAGTTGCCGCGGCGAGCAACTGCAGCAGGTGAAACGTTTCGTGTGCAACTAGACTGCGGTGCGCGCCGGCGGCGACTCGGACGTCATCCCAGCAAGGAGATTGTGAAATGCGACGGCAAGCTACGTTACTGATGATTGCCACCTTCGGTATCTCACTGTCCTTAAGGGCGCAAACTGAGGTCGACCTCGCCGCTCTCGAAGCCCGCCTCATGGCGCAATTGGAACGTCGGATCGCGGAAGAAAGTGCAGTGGCACATGGCGAGATCGGCGCACTTCGTGTCGCATTCAAGGAAGCGGTCCGGAGCCTTTCCAAGTCAGGAAACGCGCTGGATCAAAAAGCGCTGGTCGCGATCGACAAAGGGGCAGTCAAGGATGGCGTCAGCGTCTTGGAAGAACGCGCAAAGGCACGAGACTCCGCGGCAAACGCAAAAGCACCCCCCGAATCGAATATGAATCTGGATCAAAAGCAGAAACGCGCCGATGAGTGGAAGCGGATCGGCGCCTTGGCGTTTCTCGATAATACTGATCGAGCAATTGCCGCATATCAGCAGGCGTTCAGCTTCGCTCCCGACGACGCCGTCATACTGGATCAACTCGGCGAGCTTTACATGCGGCAGGCGCGGTGGAATGAACGGATTTCGATAGGTGAACGCCTGATCGGGCTGAAGGATCCCGAGGCGCGGGCGAACGGGTTCTTCAACATTGCCGATTCCTACCTCGAGCAGGGGAAGCGTTCCAAGGCCCGCCCCGGCGCGGAGCGCTGCATCGAGATTGCGCGATCCTCGAAAGTCAGCCGATTCGAGTCGAGGTGCCTGTCTCTGCTGGCAGGAGTAAGTGCCCAGGAGGAAAACTTCCAGGATGCCGAACGGTTTGCCAGACAGGCCCTGACGATTGCCCGGAACAGCGGATATGCCTACGAGGCAGGGATGGCCCTATACATCCTTGCTGCTACGGGCGAACAAAAAGTGGCGACACTACCGCCGGCCGAGCGGCGGAAAGCCCTCGAAGAGGTTGACCGCATCTATGAAGAGTTAGAAGGTGCGGAGCCAGCAATCAATGACCCCGTGGCCGCTTCCGCCATACTCGTGAATCGCGCGCGTATCGCACTGGCACTCGGTGATGCTGCCCTTGCCGAGTCGCGGTTGAGGAAGGCCTTGGCGAGCATGGAAGGTTTCCGTGCGACCGCCAGAATCTCATATGTCGAACAGGAACTCGGAAGAGCTCTCGTTGCTCAACGCCGATTCGATGAGGCAATCCCCTATTTCAGCAGCAGTGTCCGGAGAGCAAGAGAAGCGAAAGAGCCCGGCTACGAAGCCGTGGCTTTGATGGCTTGGGCAGCGGCCGAGGCAGCGCGGTCCAATCGAGCGGATGCTTGTCGTCTCGCGCAGGAATCGTACCGCGTCTTCGTGCAAGGAGTGCCCGAACTCCAAGCGCAGCATCAACGGGCGGAACAACAGGTAAGACAGTTCTGCCGGTGACGAACATTTGAAGTTCGTTCGACATGTCCACTAGCCATCACGCGTAATGACGTAGACGACGTTGCGCCTGATGCTCCCATCCGGCGCCGTCCGGTCCACGCTCCGCACCAACGTCCCGCCGATCTTCTCCACCGCCCTCCGCGAACGCAGGTTGTCCTCACCGACCACGAACACCACGCGCTCGACGAACCGGAACGCGTGGTCGAGCATCAGCCGCTTCATCTCGCGGTTGTACTCCCCGCCCCAGTACGCGCGCTCGAGGAACGTCCAGCCGATCTCGACCTCGCTCTCCTCGAGGTTCCAGTAGCGCGAGCTGCCGATGATCGTTCCTGACTTGCGATCGACGACCGCGAACGCGCCCTTCGATTCGATCGCGCTGTCGAAGTAGCGCCGGAAGACGTCGCGCTGGTGACGGGTCGGCTCGGGATGCTGCTCCCAGATCAGCGGATCGCTCGCCGCGCGGTAGAGCTCCTCGAAGTCGTCGGGCCGCAGCGGACGCAGCTCGAGGAGCTCGCCGGTGAGCGTCGGTTGGAGATCGAATGCGGTCATCTGCGGAAGGTGGACGATATCTGAAAATGTCAGGCACGTTGCGCCGCTCGAAGTCGAAACCTGTGGAAGCGGCAGCGCCCATCCCGCAAGGCGGAGCTTTCAGCGCAGCCGGCCGGGCCGGCTCATCTCCGGCAGTCGCGATGGACGATCTCGACCGAGTAGCCGCGCTCCGCGAGGTCTTCGCCGAGGCGCTGGCCGATGGCGACGGAGCGATGCTTGCCGCCCGTGCAGCCGACGCCGATGGTGAGATAGCTCTTCATCTCTTTGCGGTACTCGGGGAGGACGTAGGTCACGAAGTCGAGCAGCTTCGCGTAGAACGTCTCGTAGTCGGGCTGCTTGCGCAGATATTCGAGGACGCCTTCATCCAATCCGGTCAGCGGACGCAGCTCCTCGATGAAGTGCGGGTTCGGCAGGAAGCGGACGTCGAACAGCAGGTCGAGGTTGTACGGCATGGAGTACTTGAAGCCGAACGTGATGATAGTGACGAGCATCGTCACCTCATACCCCGACAGCCGGAACCGCTTCATGACCTCGGCCTTCAGCTCGTGCACCGAGAACTGCGAGGTGTCGAGGATCATGTTGGCCAGCGACTTCACCTCGTCCAGCTCTTCGCGCTCGCGTTGGATGGCCTCGATGATCGGCTGGTCCTTGGCCAGCGGATGCGGACGGCGCGTCTCGGAGTAGCGGCGGGCCAGCACTTCATCCGTCGCCTCGAGGAAGATCAGCACGACATTCGGCACGAGCTGCTGGATCCGTTCGCGATAGAACGTGGGGAAGATCTTCGCGAAGTCGTGCGTGCGGACGTCGACCACGATCCCGACGCGATTGGCGTTCTCGTGCGCCGCGACCTCCTCCAGGAACGGCTCGATCAACGCGATCGGCAGGTTGTCGCTGCAGTAGAAGCCGAGGTCCTCGAGCGTCGACTGGACGTACGACTTCCCGGAGCCGGAAAGTCCCGTAATGATCACGAGGTACTCGGGAGACTTCATCGTTGTCGCCGCACGCGGTTCAGCACATCCGGGTTCATCATCATCCGCGTATTCGCGCTCCGCATCTCGGAGCTCGCCGCGGCCCCAGGCGTGACCTGCGGCAACTGTTCCGACATGCCGGTTCCCTGCCGGGCGATCTGCTCATCGATCTTCTGGGTGAAGGCGCGGGCGGAGTCGTAGCCCTGCAGCTTCATGAGGTGATTGCGCGCGGCGATCTCGACCAGGAGCGCGAGGTTGCGTCCGGAGGCGACCGGCAGTCTGACGTACGGCTTGTGCACGCCGAGCATCTCGTACGTCTCGCCGGCGATCCCCAGGCGGTCGTACTCCGTCCCCTCCACCCATTTCTCCAGCTTGACCACGAGGTCGATCGGCTTCACGTCGCGCGTGGAGGCGACGCCGAAGAGATCCTTGATGTCGATGATGCCGATGCCGCGCAGCTCCATGTGATGGCGCAGCAGGTCGTTCGAATAGCCGAGGAGCACGTCGTTCGGATGGCGCTTCACCACGACCATGTCGTCGGCGATGAGGCGGTGTCCGCGATAGACGAGGTCGAGCGCGCACTCGCTCTTGCCGATGCCGCTGTCGCCGAGGAGGAGGACGCCGATGCCGTAAACATCGAGGAGGCCGGAGTGCATGGTGATGCGCGGCGCCATCGTCTCCTCGAGCACGTACGTCACGCGCGTGATCGTGGTCGACGACATGCCCGAGGTGGAGAGGAGCGGCACGGAGCGCTTCTCGCACTCGTGGCGGAACTCCTCGAGCGGCGCGATCCCCTTGGTGACGATGAAGCAGGAGACGTCGAGCGCCGTTACGTCGCGCACGCGCTTCTCGCGCAGGCGCGGCGGCAGCGACTGCAGGTACTTGATCTCGGACTCGCCGATGATCTGCACCCGCCACTGCTTGATGTATTCGTAGTAGCCGGCGAAGGCCAGACCAGGCTTCTGCACGCGGGGCCGGGCGATGATCCGATCGAGCCCGTCGTCGCCGGTGATCAGCTTCAGCGCGAGATCATCGAGCTCGTTGGTGAGCAACGAGCGGACGGTGGTCTGGACGTAGTCTTCGTTGAGAGGCATGGTTGCTGGGTTACTCGGTTGCTAGGTTACTGGGTGCCCAGCAACTCAGCAACCACGCAACCCAGCAACCGCGTCTCAGATCTCCGGCGCAATCAGCCCGATGTTGTTGTCCCGCCTCTTGTAGATCACCGAGATGCGATCGGTGTCGAGGTCGCGGAAGACGATGAACTCGTTCTTCGAGTCGTCGAGGCGGAGCGCCGCTTCCTCGATCGACATCGGACGGATGGGAAGGTTGTTCGTCTTGATGATGCGGCGGCGGTTGTCCTCGCCTGCCTCGCGGAATTTGCCCGGCTCGAGCACCTGCACGGACCACTCGTTCACCTGCGCCGTGCGGCCGTTGCCTTCCTTGCGGTGGTGATCGCGGATCTTCCTGCGGTTTTTCTGGGCCTGGCGCTTGAGGTGGTCGATCGCGGCGTTGATGGCGTCCTGCATCGACGCGTCCGATTCCTGCACCGTTTTGACGTCGTGGTCCTTGCCCACGACGATGATCTCGCAGATGTTGCGGTACTTCTCGACCTGAAGGACGACGCGCTCGTCGATGACGTCGTCGAAGAGGCGCTCGCTCACCTTCGCCAGCTTCTTGTTGATCAGAGCGCGGATGTCGGGAGTGACCTCGAAATTACGGCCGATGATGCCGGTTGCCATGACAAAGAACCTCTCTTCTTCAGAAGATCTGCTTCCGGTCCGTCGACGAGGGAATGTTCAGTTCGTCTCGATATTTCGCCACGGTCCTGCGGGCAATGTTAATCCCCTCATCATTCAGAATCTTCATGATCTTGGAATCGGAGAGGGGCTTGCGCGGATCCTCGGCCTCGATATAGCTCTGGATCTTTTTCTTCACCGTGAGCGACGAGATGTCCTCGCCCGTATCGGAATCGATGCCGCTGTGGAAGAAGTACTTCATGAGGAACAATCCACGCGGCGTGTGCATGTACTTGTTGGAGACTACGCGGGAGACGGTCGACTCGTGCATCTGGATGTCGTCCGCCACGTCGCGGAGGACGAGCGGACGGAGATAGTCGATCCCCTTCTCCAGGAACTCGCGCTGATGCTTGACGATCGATTCGGCCACCTTGTAGATCGTCCGCTGCCGCTGATCGAGTGACTTGATCAGCCAGACCGCCGAACGGATCTTGTCCTTGATGTAGTTGACCGTCTCGCCGTCCGACTTCGAGTCCATGGAGTGGAGCATGGAGCGATAGCTGGCGTTGATGCGCAGCTTCGGCATGCCGTCTTCGTTCAGGACGATGATGTATTCGTCCCCCACCTTCTGCACGTAGACATCCGGTTCGACGTAGATCGCTCGCTCATTGGAGTATTTCCTCCCTGGCTTGGGATCGAGATGCTTGATGACCTCGACGATGTTCTCCAGCGACTTCATGTCGATGGAGAGCGTCTTCGAGAGCTGCACGAAGCGGCGCTGCATGAACTCTTCCCAGTGGTCGCGGACGATCTCCTCGACCAGCGGGTTATCGATTTCCAGGAATTGCAGCTGCAGCAGCAGGCACTCGCGGAGGTCGCGCGCGCCGACGCCGATCGGATCGAGCGACTGGATGACGCCGATCGCTTCGTCGACCTCGTGCTGCTCGTACGGACCGGCGGCCATGATCTCTTCCGAGGAGGCGCGGAGGTATCCGTCTTCGTCGATGTTGCCGATGATGAATGCGCCCACCTCCTTCACCCGCGGCGAGGCGTCGCTCATGTTCAGCTGCCAGGTGAGGTGGTCGGTGAGGTTGGGCGGACGGGTGAGCGTGTTCTCGATGGGGAACTCTTCGTGCTCTTCCCCCATGCCGCGCGGGTTGTAGCCGTACTCGATGTAGTCCTGGAAGTAGGCGTCGTAGTCGATCTCTTCGAAGGAGTCCTTCTCTTTTTCCTTCGGCGGCTCGGCCGCTTTCGCCTCTTCCTCGGTCTGGGTCTTCGCTTCCTGCGCGTCGGTCTCGGCCTCTTCCTGCTTCGTTTCTTCGGCCGTTTCGTCGAGCAGCGGGTTCTCGAGGAGCTCCTGGTTGAGGACTTCCTGGAGCTCGAGTTTCGACAGCTGCAGCAGCTTGATCGCCTGCTGCAGCGAAGGCGTCATGATGAGCTTCTGCGAGAGTTTGAGGTGGAGTTTCTGTTCTAAGGCCATGGTCCGGAATTCGACAGGGTGACGACGTTCTCGGTCAGCTCAGGTTGAAAGATTCGCCCAGGTAAATCCGCCGGACCTCCGCATCTGCCGAGAGACTTTCTGG